>Ga0079224_100014263_pt1 | contig 11097 bp, 6 predicted proteins | sample Stecom2015_FD_80414 | JGI IMG/M metagenome (GOLD analysis project Ga0079224, IMG submission 80414) | Agricultural soil microbial communities from Utah to study Nitrogen management - Steer compost 2015 | ecosystem: Environmental > Terrestrial > Soil > Agricultural land | place: USA: Utah...
CCCGGAAGTCCGTCTGTGACCAAATTGATCCAGAGGATGTGGATAGGCAATAAAGGGATGGCCAAGCCAAATAGGGGCGCAAAAACAATGGTCAGGATCTCGGCGATGTTACAGGAAAGGATGTAAAGGATGAATTTTTTGATGTTCTCATAAATCCTCCTTCCTTCCCTGACGGCCTTCACAATGGTAGCGAAATTGTCATCCAACAAGATCAAATCAGCTGCTTCCTTGGATACGTCAGTCCCAGTGATGCCCATGGCTACGCCAATATCGGCTTGCTTAAGGGAAGGTGCATCGTTGACCCCATCTCCCGTCATGGCCACATACTGACCGTTGTTCTGCAGGGTTTTGACAATTTTCATCTTTTGAGAAGGGGAGACACGCGCATAAACGGCAATCTCTTGGATCGTTGTGCGGTATTCCTCCTCAGAAAGCTTTTCTAATTCTGCTCCCGTCATGGTGCCTTTAGCATCCTCGTCGACCAACGAAAGCCTCTCCGCAATGGCGTAAGCTGTCAGGGGCTGGTCGCCGGTAATCATTACGGATTTGATTCCCGCGGTTTTACAATCCCGAATGGCTTCTATCACTTCCTCCCGCGGGGGATCTATCATGGCCGCAATCCCCAAAAAGTCCATTTCATTTTCCAGGGCTTCTGTAATCTCTTTAGGTTTGTCATTAAAGATCTTATAGGAGAAAAATAAGACCCTCAACCCATCGGCTGCCCACTCCCTGTTCACTTCCAGCCATTTATTTTTTTGCTGATCGTATTCGGTGGACAGCACTTCAGCGACTTTTACGGGAGCGCCTTTGGTCAACAGGATCCACCGATCGCCGTATTGGTGCAGGGTACTCATCCTCATCCGGTCAGAGTCAAAAGGAAGCAGAGCCTGTAAAGGCAGGTCAGCGTCCATATTGGCTTTTGACAGTCCCTGATCCAAAGCATAATTCACAAGGGCAGTTTCCGTCGAATCGCCTAAGACTCCTTCGTCGGAGAATCTGACCTCATTGGTCAACATCATGGCGGCATACAACAAGTCTTCCTTGCCCTCTGCCGTCTTGACTTTTTCCACGGTCATGATGTTTTGGGTAAGCGTACCCGTCTTGTCACTGCAGATATAGGTGACAGAGCCCAAGGTCTCCACGGCAGGCAGCACCCGGACCAAGGCTTTTTGCCTGACCATCCTACGCGCGCCTTGGGCGAGGGAAATGGTAATAACTGCAGGCAGTGCTTCTGGTAGAGCTGCAACGGCCAGAGAGAGGGCGGTTAAAAACATGACAAAAGGCGGTTCTCCCCGCCAGAGGCCGAAACCAAAAACTGACAAACAGATGAGGATAACAATCACCGCCAATTGCTTACTGAATACGGCAAGGCGTTTTTGAAGTGGTGTCTTTTGGTCTTCTACTTCCAGCAGGTTGGCGATTTTTCCAATCTCCGTTCCCATCCCTGTGGAAGTCACTACGGCTTTGGCTGATCCATTGCTGATGATGGTGCTTTTAAATACCATGTTCAATTGATCGCCGGGAAGTAGGTTTTGTTCCTCTAGAGGCTCGGTATTCTTTTCTATGGAATGGCTTTCTCCGGTCAGTGCCGCTTCTTCTGTTCGGAGCGAGCTTACTTCGAGCAACCTCGCATCAGCAGGGACAATATCCCCCGCCTCCAACAAAATAATGTCTCCTGGCACCAAGTCTTGGGTCTCAACTTTGGACGGTTTGCCGTCTCGCAGCACCATGGCATGTTGAGCTGTCATCTTTTGTAGCATTCTGACCGACTCCTCCGCGTTGTTTTCCTGAAAATACCCAATGAGGGCGTTTCCGAAGATGATGGCCAGGATAACATAAGCATCAATGCGTTCCCCGACGCTAAAAGAGATGACCGCCGCCACTATGAGGATGAGGATCATCACGTCTTTGAATTGGGACACGAAGATGGCCCACTTACTCTTCTGCTTGGCCGCCTCCAGGCTGTTTAATCCGTGCTGTTGCTGCAAGGAAGCTATCCTGTCACTGCTTAGCCCAGACGACGCGTTGGCGTCCAGTTGACTTACAACTTTTTCCTTGGTCATCGTATGCCATTTGCCCATCGTCAGAATATTTAGGGTTTAGATCCTCAGCTATGGGGATGCCGAATGCAATTTATAAAGCAAAAACGACACTGCCAGCAAAAAGCAGGTATAAAGCAAAGCCCCTACCAGGGGCAGGGGCGTATGGCTGGGTTTATTGCTAATGGTTATATTTTAAGGTGTTAAGGCTGATTTCTTATTGTCCTTGTACCACATTCCTAACTTTCTGTAATGGTATTCAACTTAGCCAAAAAGCTGTTGTAGTACTGGCGCCCCACCTGAACCGTAGGCCCGGACTTAAGCGTAATTTCTTTGGTATTGAAATTCTCAATCTGCGCCAGCTGCACAATATAGGATTTTTGTACTCGTAAAAACAAATTGGAGGGAAGTTTTTCCTCCATATCCTTCATGGATTTTCTGATCGTATAATTCCTATGTCGGGTATAGATGGTTACCATATTTCCATTGGCCTCTACGTAATAGATATCGGTATAGTCTACCCGCTCAAAGGCATTGTCCGCTTTGATGTATACTGCGTCCGTCACCACATAAGGGCTCTCTGCAATAGGGCGTACCGAATCAGCAGCAATGGGTCTTGATCTTTGATTATAAAGCACAATTTCAACCATTGCGTGGATGTCATTGGTATTGAAGGGCTTTACAATGAAACCTGCGGGATGGGTTCTTTTGGCCCTCTCAATAATCTCCGGATCACTGTAGGAAGTGACATACACTATGGGGGCATCAACCATTTGTTTGATGATCTCACCGAGTTCTATCCCATCTTTGTCACCCTTTAGTTTGATATCCATAAAGACCATGTCTGGCCGGTGTTTTTTTATCTCTTTGACAGCCTGGTTAGCAGAATTTGCTATATCAATATTGACATAACCTAAAAGTTCTAAAATCTCCTCTATATTCTCTGAAATACTGACATCGTCTTCTACAATTAGTATTCTCTCTTCTTTCATATCTATATAATTAATTCCTGCCTGTCTTTTAGAATAAAAATTTCCCCATTACCACTCTTCCGACCGGGCTCGCCAAGGTTTAGGCCCGGATTTTTTGAACAATACCAATGGGGTGAACAATGCACTCTAGTTACAAACATATTCTTTGAAAATCAATACTTCCTCCTAAAAAATTATACCTTAAAGTGGCAGGAAAAACTTAATTACAGATTTATACAACAAAAATCACCTTGTTAAATCCGCTAAGGCCAAGCAGGGGGAATAGTGGAACCCGCTGTAAAGCAAGGTTCCAATTTTAGTGTACGTAGTCAATGGTTTGTTTCAGTAGGTGATTTACAGACTCATCATGTCCTTAAAACGGGCAGCTTGTCGCCTACTGACTTCGATCCTTTCTCCTCCTTTGAGCGTTACTACCAGTCCTCCATTGAACCAAGGCTCAATGCCTTCGACCCAGCTTAAGTTGATAATATGCTTTCTGCTAGCCCTAAAAAAGGACTTTTCGTCCAATCGCTCATCCAAAGCATTTAGGGACTTATGGATCATAGGCTTGAAATTGTCGAAATATACCTTGATGTAGTTTCCGTCTGATTCGAAAAGCTTGACATTGGCCAGTTTTACAAACCAGCATCGGTCGCCGTCTTTTACAAACACCTGGTCATCTAGTGTCAATTTTTTAGTGGAGAATGAAGCTGTTCCTTCCTCTTCCTTGGGATCATCTGTCAGCTTTTTTTGTAGCCGATTTAGCGCCTCCGTCAATCTCTCCGGCTCTATGGGCTTAAGCAGATAGTCCAAGGCATTTACCTGGAAAGCTTTTAGCGCATATTCGTCATAGGCTGTGGTAAAGATCACATTCGGCACATGATCCAGTTCCTCAAGCAAATCAAACCCGGTTTTCTCCGGCATCTGTATATCCAAAAAAACGACGTTTGGATTTAAGCTGCCGATTTTTTCTTTAGCATCTTCCACGTTAATGGCTTCCCCCACGATCTCAACATTTTCATGCTGAGACAGTAGGTTGATCAATTCTTTTCTTGCTAATCGTTCGTCATCTACTATTAATGCACGCATTATTTGGAGGTTTAATTAGTTTGATATTCTAAGGTAGTGGTTTGTTTTGGGATTTTGATTTCCGTTATCACAAATTCACTGTCGTAATTAAAAATCTTGAACGACGCCTTATTGCCATAAATCAGCTTCAGCCGCTGTATGGTGTTTGGGATGCCATGCCCCCCGTCTTTATCCTCAGGGTCTTTGGGATGCAGCTGTCCGCTGTTTTTGACCCGGATATATAAGTCGTCTGTGAGTCCAACAGAGCAACGGATCTGAATGGTTCCCCCTTTTATCAAATTGGAAATACCGTGTTTAATAGCGTTTTCAACGATAGTCTGCAACATCATAGGGGGAATCTTATATTCATAAGCCTCTTCCTCGATGTCATAGACCACGTTGAGCCGTTCTTCAAATCTGATGGTTTCAAGGTTAAGGTAGTTGAAAACAGTGTTGATCTCATCTGCAAAGTCAATGGTCCTGTACTTGTCGATCACCAGAGAATAGCGCAGGATATTCGAGAGCTGGGTGATAGCTGACTTTGCTTTTTGGGGATCCTCATCCACCAGGGCCCTGACGCTGTTAAGGGCATTAAAGATGAAATGCGGATTGAGTTGGTTTCTTAAATGGTTCAGTTTGATCTCGTTGATAGTGGCCTGATATCGGAGCGAAGTATTATAGTTGTCCAAAAAATAAAACAGGAAATACATCATGGACCATAACGCGTAATAGAGAAAACTGGTGAACAGGTTGATAAGTATGACTAAGGGCTGAAAATCTTCATAGGGATTTAATGTGTTAAACACCCAATTGATCAGTATCTGGGCGACGGTATTGAGAAAGCTCAAGATGACAATGCCTGCCAGCACATGTGCCACCAGTTTGCTCAAACGAAACGTCAGCCATCCCTGGCTTTTGATGACAAACCTGAAACCGTGGGTGGACATCAGGTAAAACGCGGCTAACCCGAGATGTGCACCTACCTGGAAGGTGGTGATTCCTCTGGCTAAGGAGACAAAAAAGAGGTTGGTCAGCGCAAAGGCTGACCAGCCTACGATCTGCAATACCCAATATAAGCGTGCCTTATCCATGATTCAATTTTCCGACCCCTCAAGCCAATTCCATCTTGAGAAACCTGCCTGTATGGCTGTCGGGGTGCTTAGCCACTTTCTCAGGAGTGCCTTGGACGATGATCTGTCCGCCCTTTTCTCCCCCTTCGGGACCCATATCCACAATGTAGTCGGCTACTTTAATCACATCAAGATTATGTTCAATGATCAATACGGAATTGCCTTTTTCCACCAACCGGTTGATCACTTCCAATAGGTGTTCTATATCCCTAAAATGCAAACCGGTAGTAGGTTCATCCAGGATGTAAAACGTCTTCCCTGTGTCTTTCTTGGATAATTCAGTTGCCAACTTTACCCTTTGCGCCTCTCCTCCAGATAGCGTGGTGGCGTGTTGTCCTAAGGTGATATAGCCTAAGCCCACGTCGTTAAGTGTCTGTATTTTGCGGAGGATTTTGGGTTGGTTTTCGAAGTATTCCACAGCTTGTTCCACGGTCATGTCGAGGACGTCCGCAATAGATTTGCCTTTGAATCTCACCTCTAGGGTTTCCCGGTTGTACCGCTTACCTTTACAGGTTTCGCAAGGAATATATACATCAGGCAAAAAGTCCATTTCTACCAGTTTCATCCCTGCACCTTCACAATCCTCGCACCTGCCGCCTTTGACATTAAAAGAAAAACGCCCGGGCTTATACCCACGGATTTTGGACTCTGGAAGTTCAGTAAAGAGTGCCCGAATATCACTAAATACCCCCGTATAAGTGGCCGGGTTGGACCTTGGCGTACGACCGATAGGGGATTGGTCTACTTCAATTACCTTATCGAGATGATTTAACCCTTCAATCTTTCCAAACGGCAGCGGTTCCCGTTTGGAGTTATAGAAATGCCTGTTGAGTAAGGGATATAGTGTTTCGTGGATCAGCGAGCTTTTGCCGCTGCCAGATACCCCTGTGATGCAGACTATGCAACCCAGTGGGATCTCTAGGTTCACGTCTTTGAGGTTATTCCCAGTGGCGTGCGTCAACTTAAGCGACTGGCCATTTCCCTTATTTCTTTTTTTAGGTACAGCGATAGCCAGCTCTCCGTTAAGGTATTTTGCCGTCAAGCTGTCTTGTTTCAAGAAGTCCGAGGGCGGACCGCTGGCGACTACCTGCCCTCCGTGCCTTTCGGCGCCGGGTCCCATATCGACTACAAAATCCGCCTCCAGCATCATGTCTTTGTCGTGCTCGACCACGATGACCGAATTGCCCAAGTCTCTTAGATCCTGTAGCGCCTTGATGAGCTTCACGTTATCCCGTTGGTGCAAGCCGATACTTGGTTCATCCAAGATGTACAACACGCCTACGAGTTGGGTGCCAATTTGGGTCGCCAGCCGGATCCTTTGCGCCTCTCCACCAGAGAGAGTCTTCAAAGGTCTGTTTAGAGACAAATAATCTAGGCCGATGTCCAACAGAAAACCTATTCGCTTTCTAATTTCCTTGATTACCTCCGATCCGATAATCCTCTGCTTTTCCGTCATCTTGGGCTCCAATTGATCGAACCATGCTCCCAATCGCGTGATATCCAATTGGGCCAACTCACCGATATGTTTCCCGGCTATTTTGAAATGCAAGGCTTCTTTCTTTAGTCGGTAACCCTCACATTCCGAACAGACCCTGGAGGTGGTGTAGTCACTCACCCAACTTTGGATTTTCTCCGACCCCTCTTCCTGTTGTTTTTGCAGAAAATTTACAATCCCCTCGAAGGTAGTGCTCCATTTTCTGCCTGGGTATTTGACGGAGTCCACCTCCACTTCCATTTTGTCGCCATAGAGCAGAATGTCTAAGACGCCTTTATCAATGTTCTTAATGGGAGTAGCCAGGCTGACCTTATAATGTTTTAGAATGGCTTCTATTTTTTTGAAAATCCATATGTCGCGGTATTCTCCCAAGGGGGCGATGCCTCCACGGCTAATGCTGAGGGAGGGATCTGGAATGATGCTTTCCTGGGTGATTTCCTCGATGACTCCCAAGCCGTTACAAGTCGGGCAGGCTCCATAAGGGCTATTAAAAGAGAAAGAATTGGGTGCAGGCTCATCATAAGACAGCCCGGTGGTGGGGTCCATCAAGTATTTGGAAAAGTGGTGGAGATTCCCCTTTTCATCACTGAGCATAAGAATGCCTTTGCCGTGTTGCAGTGCGGTTTTTAACGATTGGGTAATTCGGTAGCGATCTTCTTCCTCAGCTACAACCCGATCAACGACAATTTCAATGTCATGGATTTTATACCGGTCTACCTGCATTTTTGGAACGACATCCAATACTTGCCCATCTACCCGCACTTTAGCAAAACCCATCTTTCGGATTTGCTCAAACAGCTCCCGGTAATGACCCTTCCGCCCTTTGACTACAGGTGCCAATATCGATAGCTTTTGCCCCAAGAAGTTTTCAAAGAGCTGATCAATGATCTGGTCTTCGGTCTGTCTCACCATCCTCTCGCCAGAAAGGTAAGAATAAGCCTCCCCCGCGCGGGCAAACAACAGCCTCATAAAATCATAGATCTCGGTCACCGTACCCACGGTAGACCTCGGATTTTTAGAGGTGGTTTTCTGCTCAATAGAAATAACGGGAGACAGGCCATTGATTTTGTCTACGTCCGGCCGCTGCATCCCTCCGAGAAAGGAGCGGGCGTACGCTGAGAAGCTCTCCATATACCTTCGCTGACCTTCGGCATAAATGGTGTCAAAAGCCAGGGAGCTTTTCCCGCTGCCACTCAAGCCAGTGATCACTACAAGCTGGTTTCGGGGAATAAGGAGATCAATATTTTTAAGATTGTGTTCCCTGGCGCCATAGATTTCTACATGGCTATTTAGGGTAGGTGTATTTTCTGACATGAAAGGATGAGTCCTTTTTGGTTTAAATCAATTGACAAAAATACGGAATATTAATGGAAAACAGAACCGGGCAACCATCTTAAGCCCATAGGGTTGAAGCTTAGGTTTTGGACGCCTTCCTTCGCAAAGCCGCCTCATCATCTCCTGTAATGGTTGATTTAAGCCCACTAAGCACCAATTCCCACCAATACTTGAAAATAAACTTGTGCTGGTCCCTAGGATAGTAGACGGCTCCCTTTTTTAACTCACCCTTCTTATCCGGATTTTGGGATTTCAAAATCAGCTTATTGGCGAGAAAAGAGCCGATACGTTGAAAGATATTTTGATCATGACCAAAGTTCTTGTCCAGAATCTCGATCTCTGCGTTTTCATATCGAACAATGACCTCCCCCGTCCCGTCAATATCGTCGGCCACAATATTAAAAAAGAGGCTGTTCATCCTGCCGCTTTTCAGGGACACTTTTGTGGAAGGTTCGATGATGTCGTTCAAGCCCGTCAGGTTCATCGCGCCGACACTTCCCTTCATCAGGAATTTTCCGGTGGTATCATTTAAGAAATAGGTCACTTCAAGGTTGATCTGGCCTTGCCCAATTAATTTGCCTTTCGCCCGCAGCACCATTTCGTCGCTTTCGGCCAGACTTGCTTCGGAATTGGTCATTCCGGTGATGGTGGCATTGATGTCGTCAAAAAATATTTTACCAGTACGGGGCGCTCCGCTCTCAGGCCTTTCTTCATAGGAAACATAACCATTGGCCACTTCCACCTCTTGAATGTCCAAGGGAATGGGCAATTCCCGGAATATCTCATGGATCATTGCAGGCCGCCTGTTCATATCGTCCGGCTTCCGTTTGTCCCGGAAGATGACAATCTTCATGTCACCGATTCTCAGCTTTTCTGCATATATCGCCCCGTTCTTGAAATAGTTTAAAAAATCCAGGCCCTCCACCTGAAGATTTCCTTCCTCCAGTTCTATCCAATCGGTCTCATATCTAAACTCGCTGGCATAAGCATATGGCTCCAGCTTGTTTTGGATCCTAATCTGACTGATTTCCGCTTTTTTCTCATTGGTGTTGAAAGAGAAATCACGGGTATAGATGGCATTTCGTAAATCATTGAGATGAACAGCGGCCTCCGCCATGTACCCTTCCACATTGTTTATCTGGAACAGTGCATCCGGATCCCCTAAGTCCTCTTTGGTCAACAGGAAGTCATCTCCAAAAACAAAAAGATCCACAATTGAAAGACGGGTAGAGTCCGTATAGCTGTCGCGGTTTTCAAAAGAGGCCTTGTTGACTCGGATCCTGTTCACCGATATTTGTTCGTAGTCTTCTCCCCCCCTGTCCGCACGGGTTTCTTTTTTTATTGTGAGAGAATCAATGGGCGGTGTAATGCTTTCTATGTTGAGGTTCTCGATGAATGCGGAATCCAGCCGGATGGAATTCTGAAAAAGAAAGCCTCTCCAGCTAAAGCCCGTGAGGCGTGCCTGATCAAACTGCAAGTCGAATTTGATCTTGTCGTTTTCGGTGATTTTTTCTCCTGGAAATATTCTTACATCCGCTAGGTGCAAATAGGTGCCCCGGTAGTCGTAGTCAAAGCGTATATTTCCGAAGCTCACTTCATGCCCCCCAAAATCGTTGGTACGCGTGATCATATCGCTGACGATTTCCTCTGCATTGGCGTTAAGGTATATGTTTACCAGTAAGGGAACGCCTCTCATGATCAAAAGAACCAGCAAAACGACAAAAATTGCTGTCTTGATCCAAAAACTTCTCTTCATTAGTTTCCTTTAATTTTTTTCATCACCGGGATAGTTGATGAATAATAATCAAAGAATGACCCAAACGCTACGCCGGAAGAATAATTTTGTAGGAGCGGCCCTTTCTCACACCCAGCTTGTTTGATCGCAACCAAGGATTGTAAATTTTCAATTCCTTATAATTGCTGTTGTGGCGGATGGCCCAGTCGGCGAGATTTTCGATGCTCTCCGTCACCACCAAGTCCCGCATGACAGGCATCGTATACAGATCATCCTTCTGAAGTTCAAATCCATATTTTCTGGGTTCTTCAAAAATTTCCTTCATGGCTAGAATCCGAAAAATGTACCTGGAGGTCTCTTCATTCAATAAAAGCTTATAAAAATCCGTCATCTTCTGTTCACTCTTGCGACGGCTGAGACCGGCCATTCCCATGTTATAGCTTGCGGCCACACTGGTCCAGTTGCCAAATCTTGCATAGGCTTGCTTGAGGTATTTACATGCTGCCTCCGTTGATTTCTCGAAGTGATACCGTTCATCCACCTCTTTATTGACTTCCAAACCTTTTTCTTTAGCGGTGCTTTCCATGAACTGCCAGAAGCCCCGTGCGCCCGCCGGCGACACCACATTCATCAAGCCTGACTCTATCAAAGCAACATATTTGAAATCGTCCGGGATGCCATTTTGGGAAAGAATTTTCTCTATGGTGGGAAGAAATTTCCCCGCCCGCTTCATCAAGAGAACCGTATTGGAGTGCCAATACGCATTGACATAAATTTCGCGCTCAAAACGTTCCTGGATATCCGGCTCGTTTAAAGGAACCGGCTCTCCTGCGAAACTGAGTTTGTCAGGAAGTTCGAAAATCTTTACTCCGTGGGCAGTGTTTGGAGCCTGAAGGTAAGTCTCGTGGGTGAGCGCACGGTTATCTTCCCGGGGAGCGATAGAGGACGTGCCCTGTATGGAGAAAAGATAAAACAATCCTCCAAAAAGCAAAATGATGCTACCGTAGATGGTGTATAAATGTGACTTGTGCAAGGCTTAAAAGTTCGGCGACAACAGATATTTATTATAAAATTCGTCAATAACTTTGACGGCATCCTCGGCAGTATCCACGACGGCCATGAGATCCATGTCTTCAAGGTGGATGTTTTTGTGATCGTCTACCATGGTGGTTCGGATCCAGTCGAGCAAGCCTTTCCAGTAGGATTTGCCTACCAAGACGATGGGGAACCTACCTATTTTCTTGGTCTGAATCAAGGTTAATGCTTCAAAAAGCTCATCCATGGTGCCAAAGCCTCCGGGAAGCACGACAAAACCTTGGGCGTA
>Ga0079224_100014264_pt1 | contig 11097 bp, 7 predicted proteins | sample Stecom2015_FD_80414 | JGI IMG/M metagenome (GOLD analysis project Ga0079224, IMG submission 80414) | Agricultural soil microbial communities from Utah to study Nitrogen management - Steer compost 2015 | ecosystem: Environmental > Terrestrial > Soil > Agricultural land | place: USA: Utah...
CGATGAAGAGATCGCACAGGCGCTTAACAATCTTGGAGTGGTCCATTTCCAGACCGGATCATTTGACAGCAGCATATATTATTATGACCAGGCACAGGTCTATTACAGCAAAATTCAGGACTCAACGATGCTGAGTGGACTCAAGGTCAATCTCGGCATCCTGTTCAAAGAGAAGGGCCTTTATGAGAAGTCACTGGCGTACCTGTTGGAAGCGTCGCACTGGATGGAGAAGCGCCCGGCATCCACCCACCTGGCCTCGGCGTACAATACGATGGGAAATGTCTACTCCCGGATTGGCGACCTGAATTCGGCATTGAATTACCATTACAAGGCACTTGACGTTCGGAGGGCGCTCAAGCTGGAACAGGCCGTTTCTTCCTCCTACACGAACATTGGTAATGTATATAATGCGCTGGGATTTTACGACAGCGCGTTGACGAACTACCACAGGACACTTACTATCAGACGCTCGTTTGGCGACAAGGGAGGGGAGGCAGTGGCCCTGAACAACATTGGTGAGGTCATGCTTCGAAGTGGAAAACTGAACGAGGCAGAAAGTTTCCTTCAGCAGGCCCTTGCGATTCGGCTCAGTACCAACGACCGGATTGGTCAGGTGAACACACGCATCAACCTTGCTGACGTTCATATCCAGCGCGGTCAAATCAATGATGCAGACAAGGAATTAAAAGTAGCCGAGGCGATGGCGACATCCCTGCAGCTGCTTGAGCAACTGAAGGACATTTATAACCTCAGGGTGGTTCTTCACAAGAAGTCAAACCAACCGGATTCGGCATTGGCCTATAGTGAGCGTCTTCTCGTTGTGAAGGACAGCATCCTCAACCGCGAAAAAGCGCAGTCGCTCGCGGAAATGCAAACCCGATACGAGTCGCTGAAGAAGGAAGACCGTATCGCTCTTCTTGAAAAGGAAGGATTACTCCGCGCTGTACAACTCGAGCGGAAGAACTTACTGGTACGGATGCTGGCTGTAGCCGTGGTTCTTGTACTTGTCATCGTCGGCCTGGTTTACCACAACTTCCGTGTTGTACGGCGCAACAAAAAGCACATTGAACTCCTGCTCCGTGAACTTCATCACCGTGTCAAAAACAACCTTCAGATCCTCTCGAGTCTTCTCAGCCTTCAGTCACAGCAGCTGACGGACGATACAGCCATTCGAGCGGTAAAGAGCAGCGAAAGCAGAATTAACGCCATGGCGTTGATTCACCGAAAGCTCTACACCGTAGATCAAAACAGAACCGTCGACATAAAAGAGTATATCACGGAGTTGATACAGTACCTGGTGTATTCATACGGTTATCACGAAAAGAACTTCAAACTCGACCTGGAAATAAAGGAAATCAGCATCGATGTCGACAAGGCGATTCCCCTCGGGCTTATTCTGAATGAGTTGATAAGTAATGCATTCAAACATGCCTATGCGAACCAACCCAACCCGAGGCTGGCGATAGATCTTGGTTTTCCCGACGTAAATGCCCTGAATATTCGCATACGGGATAATGGCGCGGGGATGCCCGTTGTTGACGAGAAGCAACGGAAGACCTTCGGTATGAAGATCGTTAACACGCTCATCAAGGAGCTCAAAGGAAGTCTGAACGTCAACACCGACAACGGTACGACATACGAACTCAACATCCCCATCTGACATGAGCAAGATCAGCGTATTGGTTGTTGAAGACTCGGCTCTCATCGCGGAGGATATTGCCAGCAAACTGGAGCGTCATCACTTTGAAGTCGTGAACATTTGTGAAAGTGGGGAGGAAGCGCTCGTCTATCTTGAGGCAAACCGCCCAGATCTTGTTCTTCTTGACATCAGGCTTGCGGGTGCGTTGGATGGTATTTCTACGGGGTATATGATCCAGGATCGCTTCCAGTTGCCGATCATCTACCTGAGCGATCTCGCCGATGCGGCTACGGTAAACCGGGCGAAGCAGACACGTCCGGCGAACTATCTGACGAAACCTTTCAACGAAGCAGATCTGGTTCGGGCGATCGACATCGCGTTCAGCAATTATTCATATGAGACGCGAACCCCCCGCGCCTCGGCCCGCGTGGGTCATATCTTTGTTAAGAGCGACAACACCTTTGTAAGAGTCGAGCTGAAAGATATCCTGTACCTTCACGCCGACCGGTCGTATTGCAGTATCGTTACGGAAGACAAAACGTTCATGCAATCGGTGAGTATGAGTCACGTCTATGAGCAGATCAACCACCCCGATTTTGTTCGCATTCACCGGTCCTATGTGGTGAACATTCAAAAAATAACGGCTATCGACGGCAATGTCGTGCGGATTGGCAAGCACGCGCTTGAAATGAGCAAGTCGCTGCGCGAAGGGCTGATGAGTCGACTGACATTTCTCAAGTAGTCGGAAAGAAATTTGTGTTGTTCGGAAACTGAATTTGCCCAGGGCGCTCGCATTGTGTTTTTTGATTGGTTAAACACAAAAACACAATGCGGACACACAACTACGAGTATGATGCTTTTATCTCTCACGCGGTTGAGGATAAAATCCCGATTGCCAACGAACTATGCGCCCGGCTGGAACAGGCAGGCCTGCGGGTCTGGTATTCCGGCAAAGAACTGGGCATCGGTGACAGCATCGAGAAAACAATCGAAAGGGGCCTGAATCGCTCGCGCTACGGAATCGTGGTGCTGAGCCCAACCTACCTGGCCAAGAACTGGACGATTCGCGAATTCTACACCCTGCTGGCGAAAGAAATTGAGGACAGGAAAGTCATTTTGCCTGTGCTTTACAACGTGACGCCCGATGACCTCAAAGAGCGTGATCTCCATATGGCCGACCGGTTTGCTGTGAACGCCGATTTAGGGCTCGAATACGTTGTAGACCGTTTGGTACGCGAGATTCGGAAACCGGAGTTGCGCAAGCCCAGGAAGGCCTGGTTGTCGGGCGTTTGGGCGATGCTGGCCTTTTCCCTGGTAGTAAATCTTCTGTTTCTCGCCCGTGACATGGGTTTTCGTCCCCAGTCGTATCCTTCCCAGATCACTCCTGCGGGTTTTGTTTTTACAGGTGACCAATCACAGGCGCATCCTTCTACGGACACCCCGATTACGATTGTCCTTCAGGTGTCACCCGCCGAAGCTGCGCGCTTGTACCGCGAAATCCTTGGGGATGTAGCCAGGGGAGCGGCTTCCTCAGATGCGGGAGGGAGTTGGAATGAGATGGCGCTGGGCACGTACCCGGTCAACTGATAGTAGTTCGAAAGGGTTCGAAAGCCAATGAGGTCTATTGGGAAAGAATTTAGGGCTGTTGGGAAAATAAACCTTCAAATGCCTTAAGAATACCCTTTCTTTATTTCATAAGGAATTATGGGAGACCCTCCTGTTTTGTTGGGGTTGCCAGGGGGAGCGGAGACCGGAAGGGCTTACTGGTCCCGCCCCATGGCACGCCCACAGACAGGGACTTCCCGCTGCCTAACCTGAATGTGAAATGGATGTGCTGAAAGACATACTGGACAATCTGAGCGATGCGGTTACGCTTGTTGACGCTCACGGCAGGATTGTCCTCTTTAATACAGAGGCTGAGCGAATTCACAAGGCCATCTGCACCACGCCCCTTTCCACAGGCCTTTCTTTCCTTGATATTCAGGCACCTGAGTGCAGAAAAGACATCGAAGAAATCCTGGAAACCGTTGGTCGCCAACTCAAGGCGGTCAAGAATTTCGGCGAACACCGTACCGAGGAGGGAAAGAGTGTTTATGTCGAACTCAACTTTGTCCCGATTGTTGGTCCCGACCAGAATTTACGCTTCATTAATATCGTTGCGCGTGATATTACGGATCGCCAGATATTTGAACGAAAGTTGCGTGCGGCGACCAGCGACATGCAGAAGGTTCTTGACCAGGCGTATGCCGTTGTTATCCATATCGACTCCCGTGGCTATGTGGTCGAATGGAACGAACATGTTGCCGGCGTGACGGGATGGAGTAAGCAGGATATTTTGTCGCGGCGATTACCTGAAGTATTGTTGGATGAGGGGGACGAGGGCAAGTTCGATGTGTTGATGAATGAGATCTTCGCTAATCACACCATAGGTCAGTTTGAACTACCCGTCCGTACCCGCGCCGGAGGGCAGGCGACGCTCGCTCTTAGTGCAACGCCGAGGGTGAACGCTAATGGTAAAGTGATCGGCGCGACGCTGGTCGGACAAGATATTACCGAACTTCTTGCCGGTAGACGATTGCTTGCTGAACTCAAAGGCAAGCGACTCACTCGAAAAGCAGAGGAACCCATCAGAAAGGAGCAGATCACCGACTTGAAGTCACACTTCATCTCAATTGCTTCGCACGAATTCAGAAGCCCTCTCTCTTCTATCGATTACGCGACCAATTTTATCAAGCAGAACGCCGGGAAAATCGGCCGTAAAAAGCTCAGCGAAAAGGTCGCCGTAATCGAGAAGCACGTAAACTACATGAGCCACCTGCTCGAGGATGTGTTAAACTATAGCAGTGGTGAACACGAGAGGATAAAGGTAATTACCGAAGAGGTTTGTGTACAGACTTTTATAACGGAAGCTGCTGAAGAGGCGGCCGCGGCGTGTCGCCATTCTCATGAAGTTCTGGTATGCGCCAAGAATCCGGGAACGATTAGAACTGACCGCAAGCTATTGCGAAACATTCTCTCAAACTTGTTGGCCAACGCGATAAAGTTTTCACCCGGTCACAAACAAATAAACCTTAACGTGTGGCGCGATGAGGAAGCCATCACGTTTGAGGTTGCTGATCGCGGAATAGGCATACCGGCAGACGAAAGAGATGCCATCTTCGAACCTTTCTTCCGGGGAAAGGCGGTAAACGATATTCAGGGTACGGGGCTCGGGCTTTCCATTGTAAAGCGAGCGACCGGACTCTTAAACGGAAACTTAGTTGTCGACAGTGTGGAAGGGGCAGGGACAGTGTTTAGGGTAACGATTCCGCACGGTGAAACAGGAAGTGTATGATCAATATCATTATTGCGGATGACCACCGCCTGGTTCGTGAAGGTGTATCCGCCATGCTGCGGAAAAACAAGGAAATTAAAATTCTTGGCGTTGCCGGTACCGGCGAGGAAGCGGTAAACCTCGCCCGCGAAAAACAGCCCGACGTCGTTCTTATGGACATACTCATGCCGGGGATGAACGGTATCGAGGCGTCCCGATGGATTAAAGACCTCGACGATAGCGCGCGGATTATCATCCTGTCGATGGAAATCAATCGCGATTACGTGACCGCTGCCATGCGCTCGGGCATTGATGGATATCTTCCGAAAGACATCGGATATGACACCCTGACCGATGCTATTCAGCGTGTTTATAACGGCGAACGCGTATTCCACAGCGCAGTGGAAAAACTTGTGCTGGAGGACGCTTACACGGAAAGTAAGAAGGTGCCCGCCGAAAAGAAGGTGGTGGTAAACAGCCTTACCAAGCGTGAAAAGGAAGTCCTTACGTTGGTCGCAGGCAATAAATCAAATCGCGAGATAGCCCAATTGTTGGGTATCAGTGTGAAGACAGTGGAGACACATCGTTCGCACATCCTGATTAAACTAGGTCTCAACAATAATGCGGAGATGATGCGCTACGCTGTAAAAAACTGTATTGTTTCCGTACCGGTCAGTATGGCGTCCTAAGAAGTTTAAAGCATGAAAACGTATTACAGTGGCAAGGGAATTACATCGCTTTTTATTGTGCTGCTGTTCCTTTGCCTGATCATTTACTCCCTCGTCTACGGTGTCTGACTGCTGACTCAACTTTTTGACAGCGAGGCAGAAGACTGAAATTCCTATATTTACCGGTACTAACACCAAACCGTTTTTCTATGGATCGCGCCAGTTTACATTGGGGCGTACTTCTTTGTGCGCTCCTCTTTGCCGCCTGTTCTTCTGAACCTCGTCAGGATGAATTGGGGGCATCGACTATTTCCCAGGAAAGATTTGAAGAGCATGTACGGGTACTGGCCTCCGATGAGTTTCAAGGCCGGATGCCGTTCACGGAAGGCGAAAGGAAAACGCTGGCCTATCTGGAGGAACAGTTCAAGGAAATCGGGTTGGAGCCCGGGAACGGATCTTCCTATCTGCAGGAAGTGCCCCTCGTCGAGATCACGCCGACTGCTGATTCGGTGATGCATATTAAAGCGTCCGGGCAAGCCCTGGCGTTAAGAGGCCTTCATGATTATGTCATCAATTCCCAGCGGACCCAGGAAGAAGTTCGCTGGGAAAATGTTCCGATGGTATTTGCCGGATTCGGGGTGGTTGCTCCTGAATATGATTGGAACGACTACGATGGCCTGGATGTCAAGGATAAGATTGTCATTGTACTTGTCAATGATCCCGGTTTTGGTGGTGACGACAGCACTTTCTTCAAAGGAAATACGATGACCTATTACGGGCGCTGGACCTACAAGTTTGAAGAAGCTGCGCGTCAGGGGGCAAGAGGCTGCCTGGTGGTGCACAATACTGTTCCGGCGGGCTATCCGTTCCAGGTGTTGCAGGCAACATGGAACTCTGCCCATCTTTATCTCGATCCCAGAGGATCGGACGCTTATGTACCCGAGGCCGTGGGATGGATTGCGAAACATGCGGTGGATCGCGTTTTCTCCGCCGCCGGCCTTGACTTCAATCAGTTGCAGTCGCAGGCCCGTAAAAGGGGCTTCAAAGGGATGCCGATCAACGCCACGGCCAGTTTCTCGATGGATCTGGACGTTCGATTCGACAAGTCGTTCAACGTGATTGGTAAAATAACGGGGAGCAAACGACCGGATGAATACCTGATTTACACGGCTCATTGGGACCACCTGGGTATCGGCCGGAAGGATGCAGAAGGTGATAGTATTTACAATGGTGCACTCGATAATGCGAGTGGTACGGCAGGGCTATTGGAAATTGCCCGGGCATTTGCCACCCTTAAAGAAAAGCCGGAGCGCTCCGTTGTTTTCCTCGCTGTAACGGCGGAAGAGCAGGGCTTGTGGGGGTCGGCATGGTATGCTGAAAACCCTGTTTACGATGTTCGGAAGACAGTGGCTAACATCAACATGGACGGCATAAACCCTTACGGTAGGATGAAGGACGTGATGGTCGTAGGCAGCGGACAGTCAACACTCGAAGATATTCTCCGGGAAGAGGCGGAAAAGGTGGGGCGTTACGTAGTTCCCGATGACGAGCCCGAAAAGGGATTCTACTTCCGCTCCGACCACTTCAATTTTGCACGTGTGGGCATTCCGGCCCTTTATCTGAAGACGGGTAGTGATTTCGTTGGGAAAGGTATCGACTACGGTCAGCAATTGAAGTCGACTTATACGCAAAAGTACTATCATCAGCCTTCCGATGAGTTCAGACCCGATCGAATGAACTTTGAAGGGGGGATCGAAGACCTCCGGTTGTTGTTTTCAGTTGGGCGCCGGGTAAGTCATGAAACATCGTGGCCCGAGTGGAAAGAAGGATCGGAATTCAAGGCCACACGCGAGGCATCACTGGAACAGCCCCAATAGTTAGTTGGCAATAACGACCTCGGGAAGTTCCCGGTGCTTCCGTAGCGTAAAGTAGAACGTCGATCCCTCGCCTTCGGAACTTTCGACCCAGAGGAACCCTCCGTTCTGGGTGATGTACTCCCGGCAGAGCATAAGGGCGATTCCCGTGCCCTTTTCGTTCCATGTGCCGGGAGCGCTTTTTGCCCCGGCATTGAAGATCTCTTCACGCATTTCCTCCGACATACCCACGCCGCTGTCGGCGACAGCGAAGACGACGTATTCCTCAGAGGCATGCGAGGTTTTTATAGTTACTGATCCACCGCTGTGAGAAAATTTGATAGCATTCGAGACCAGGTTCCGGATAACGAAGTCAAAGTGAACGGCATCGACATGGACCCGCAGGTCATCCGGTACGGATGTCTCGATGGTGACGTTCTTTTGTCGTGCATAGTCCTCGTTAAGCATAATACTGTTGTTCAGCTGCGCGCGAACGTCAACAATTTGCTGGTGAAGACGGATACCTTTCAACTGGCGGCGTCCCCAGGCCAGGAGGTTGTCAAGGGTCTCGAGTGTAATGGATGCCTGATGCCGGAGTTTGTCAATAATATCCTGCTCTTCCGCCGATGGGTTCCGCATCGATAAGAGGCCGAGCAGGCCAATAACCCGGCCTAGCGGGGCGCGGAGATCGTGCCCCAGTATGGAGAAAAGCTTGTCCTTGATTGCGTTCGACTCCTTCAACTCGCGTTGTTTTCGCACGAGTGCGCCGTTAAGACGAAATATCTTTCTGTTGTAGTACCAGATCGTTGCTACCATGGCTAACGCGAGTATCGACACAACGATCATGATGTTGCGCTGCATGATCGACTTTTCGGTGCGCATTTCCAGGCTTCTCATTTCATTTTCCTGGCGTGCCAGTTCCTGTGTAGCGATCAGGTTGGCGATCTCCTTGGCTTTTTGAAGGCTGAATAGGCTGTCTTTGATCGCCTGACGTTTTTCCGTCAGGACGAGTGCGGTATTGAATTCCTTAAGGTCCTTGTGCACATCGATCATCGCCTCGTATACTTCCGTAATCAGCGTCAGGTGACTGATCGACTGTGACATGGTCAGGGCTCGTTCCAGAAGCTCCAGGCTTTGCCGCGGATCGGTCTCCCTGAGAAGTGCGGCGAGGTTTACGAGCGAACGCGCTTCAAGTTCGGGCATGTTGATCTCGCGCGCCGAAGACAGGGCGAGCTGCTGATAATGCCAGGCAGAATCATCCATGTCGATCTTGTCATAAGCCAGTCCTATGCTCGACAGGAGTATGATATGAATTTCAGACACCGGTCCCCCTTCTGTGAAGGTCAATCCTTTCCGGAAGTAACGCAGTGCCGTGTTGAATTCACTGCGCTTGCCGTAGATGACACCGATGTTGTTGAGGAGGGTTGCGCTCGACCTTGCGTCGCCGAAAATTTCATTGAGCTTGGCAGCTTCGAGGTAGTATTCGAGCGACTTGTCGAGGTCGCCGAGGAAGTCATTGACGACGCCGAGTTTTATGTAAGTCTGCATCACTCCGCGCTTACTTCCTGTTTTTTCGAAGAGGTTAAGCGCTTCCAGAAAAAGGCGCATGGCCTCGTCGTATTTTCCCGTCCGGCCCGCCACGACACCGAGGCCATTGGTAGTCTCGGCGATGCCAATCGTATCGCCAACTTCTCCGAAAATCATGCGTGCTTCGGTGTATTGTTCCCGGGCAGTTTCCAGGTGGCCGTGCTGGTCATTTACGGCTGCGAGTGCCAAAAGCATTCGCGCTTCACCCGGGCGGTAGCTGTGTGCCCGGGCCCACGCTAATCCCTGCTGGGCAAAGAATCGCGCTGAATCTTCATTGGAGAATCGATAAGCCCTTACCAGCTCCTGATAGGCCGCGGTCCGGCTCGAATCAGATGTCTCGTTGTCCAGCCGGGCAAGTATCTGCCTTGTGCTCTGAGCATTTACCGTCAGAGGCAGGAGGAGGATGAACCACAGGACATTGGTGTACTTCATCGGAGAATTTCAGACAAACATAGGAATTCTCCCGTACCGTCTTTTATCCGAACGTAGTTATTCCTTACATGGGAGGTGACTTGAGCATTTTCTACAATTACCGACAAGTACTGTTCTGATTTTTCCAATCAGTTCACCTGTTTCCAGGCCTTTTGGATAGCCTCATAGACTGCGTCTCCACGCATAAGAGCTTCCCGTTCCTCCGCCGTAAAGAAGTTCAGCGAGGTACGATCGAGGAGGGTGACGTGCGTTTCACTGATCCCGCCATCGCCATCCTCAACGGATTTTGTCTCAAGTTCAAGGTGCTTTGCCAGAAACTGGTAAACTGCGGCCCGCTTGTTTTTCCCATAATCATGACCTTCTTCCGGAAAGTGTGCCAGCTCGACCTTATTCGAAGCGCCGAAGAGACTGTAAACGTATTGGGCGAAGGGATATTCAACGCTCGGGTTGTTGCGGGTCCAGTCGTTACCGTTCGATACAAGAAGCATTGGCTTCGGGGCGATACTACAAGCAATCTCGATGTTGGTGTGAATGCTTTCGCCCTCCTTGTGGATGGGCATACCGCTTTCGCAAACACATCCGCCGAAGAAGTGGGCCGACGCCATCACTACGGGTACGGATACTTTGATCCTGTCATCGATCGCCGCGAGCAGGAAGGACTGCGTTCCACCGCCCGAGGCCCCCGTTACCGCTACGCGTTTAGGATCCGCTTCGGGAAGTCCAAGTACATAATCCAGGGCACGGATGCTGTTCCAGGTTTGAAGTACCTGAACACGGGGATGGCTGTGGGGGAGTTGATCACTTTCGCCCCAGCCGACCATGTCATAGGCAAAGACAATGGCGCCCATGCGGGCAAACGTTGCCGCGTAATGCTGTATATCGGACATAAATCTTCCATAGTTGTCTTCGCGCGGAAAGTGTCCGTGGGGCGAGAGAATGACGGGAGCGCTTCGTTTCTTCAGCTTGCCGGTGGGCCGGTAAAGATTACCGGTGACATAGAAGCCGGGGAAACTTTCAAAGGCGACCGCCTCGACGGTGTAGCCATCGAGTTCGCGCTTGTTACGAGTACGAGCATTGAGCGGGGTGCGGGACGGCATCGCCTCCAGGTCAAGTCCACGCAGTATACGATTGCGAATAGCGTCAGCCTGCCTCGTCCAGTCACTGCGTTGGTGAATCGTGCTGCGTACGTTTTCAATGTGGGCAGCACCTTGCGCTTCCGAAAAATAATTTCCCTTACACAATCCGGGGCAATCATTCGATTGCGCGAATAGGTGGCCCGTTATCAACAGGGATGTCGCGTAGATGGCTAGTCGTTTCATAGGTCCGGTTTTAATAAAATTACGCCGGCATACCCGCTTTGGCAACACGATCTTACGAATTCGGTATTTCTTATGGGATCAATGGAATACTTGTCTTTAGAAAATATTAGTTGGACGATGGTTTTTTGTATTTTGCACTGGAGAAAGCAATAGGACGAACTCAACCTGTTCCTTTTGACGTTAATAACTTAATCATTGAAGTACCTATGGGGCATTTGCCGGCATTAATCCAGGACCTGGCTTTAATTCTGATTGCGGGAGCTATCACCACCCTGATATTCCGCCG
>Ga0079224_100014265_pt1 | contig 11097 bp, 6 predicted proteins | sample Stecom2015_FD_80414 | JGI IMG/M metagenome (GOLD analysis project Ga0079224, IMG submission 80414) | Agricultural soil microbial communities from Utah to study Nitrogen management - Steer compost 2015 | ecosystem: Environmental > Terrestrial > Soil > Agricultural land | place: USA: Utah...
GTCCTCCACGCCCGCCTGCCCCAGCCCCAACGGGCCGGAGGTGCACGAGCCGTCGGCGGCGCCGCGCGCCGGCGGCGGCCCCGCCCTGTTCCCCTACACCGGCAGCCGCGGCAAGCGCGGCGGCAGCGCCGCGCGCGCCGAGCTGGTCGCCTCGGTGATGGCCTCGTTCCGCCGCGCCGGCGTGCCGGTTCAGACCGGCACCCTCGGCCGGGTCGACGAGGGGGGCGGCGGCACCATCGCGCGCGACCTGGCCCACCGCGGCATGGACGTGGTCGACGTCGGCGTGTGCGTGATCTCGATGCACTCCCCGTTCGAGCTGGTCGCGAAGGCGGATCTGTGGGCCGCCTACCGCGGCTTCCGCGCCTGGCTGACCGAGTAGCGCCCCCGCGCCGCGGGTATGCTCCGGCCATGTCCGCCCGCCTGCCCTGCCCGGATCGCGTCGAGCTGGCCCGCACGCCGACCCCGCTCGAGCGCCTCGACCGCACCGGCGCTGCGCTCGGCGTCGAGCTCCTGGTCAAGCGCGACGACCTGACCGGCGCCGAGCTCTCGGGCAACAAGGTCCGCAAGCTCGAGTTCCTGCTGGCCGAGGCGCGCGCCGAGGGGGCCGACGTGATCGTCACCTGCGGCGGCGAGCAGTCCAACCACTGCCGCGCCAGCGCCATGGCGGCCGCTCGCCTCGGCATGAGCGCGCACCTGCTCCTGCGCACCGCCGATCCGGCACACCCGCCGGCGCTCGGCGGCAACATCCTCCTCGACCGCGTGGCCGGCGCCACCATCCAGTGGATCACGCCGGCCGAGTACGCGCGGCGCGCCGAGCTGATGGCGGCGGTCGCCGAGTCGCTGCGGCGCGCCGGCCGCCGGCCGTACGTCATCCCGGAGGGCGGGTCCAACGCGCTCGGCGCCTGGGGCTACGTGCGCGCCGCCGAGGAGATCGACCAGGCGCTCGCCGCGCTCGAGCCGCGCCCGACCACCGTGGTGTACGCCTGCGGCTCCGGCGGCACCGGCGCCGGCCTGGTGCTCGGCGCCGCCCTGCTGGGCTGGGCATCGCGCGGCATCCGGGTGGCCGGCGTCAACGTGTGCGACGACCGCGACTACTTCGTGCGGGTCATCGGTCAGATCTGCCGCGACTTCGAGGCGCGCTTCGCCACCGGCGCGGCGGTCGGCGACGGCGACATCGATGTGGTCGACGGCTACGTCGGCCTCGGCTACGCGCGCTCGCGGCCGGAGGAGCTGTCCGAGATCGTCGCGCTGTGCCGGCGCGAGGCGCTGGTGCTCGATCCGGTCTACACCGGCAAGGCGTTCTTCGGCCTCACCCGCGAGCTGGCGCGCGATCGCGGCCGCTTCGGCGAGCGGGTGGTGTTCGTCCACACCGGCGGCATCTTCGGCCTGTTCCCGGCGGCGGAGCAGCTCGCCCCGCTCCTCTGATAGGATGGCCCGGTGCGGCGCTTCCTGCTGGTGCACGGAGCACAGCGCATTCTGTTGCCCCAGGGCGAGACGTTCATCGGCCGCTCGCTCGGCTGCCGCGTCCGCTTCAACGACCCGGCGGTGTCGCGCACGCACCTCCGCATCGAGGTGATCGGCGACCGCGCGATCGCCAGCAACCTGAGCGACAACGGCACCCTGCTCAACCAGCGCCGGCTGGACGGCGAGCGCGAGCTGACCGAGGGGGACGAGCTCCGGCTCGGTCACCAGCGCATCCGGGTCGAGCTGGTCGACGAGACCGAGCCGGGCCCGCTGCCGGCCGCCGCCGGCGAGGAGGAGGACGAGGAGGACACCTCGCCGGGCGAGGAGCAGGACGGCCGGGTCGCGGCGCCGATCGCCGAGCGGCCGCCGATCGACCGCACCCTCACGCCGCCCGCGATCGAGGCGATCCAGGTCCACACCTGCCCGCGCTGCCGCGCCCGGGTCTCCTACTTCGAGGACACCTGCCCGCGCTGCGGCTACATCTGGCCGCCCGGCCACCCGAGCCACAACACGCAGCGGATCACCATCGAGAAGGTGCGCGAGCGGTCGAGCCCGCGCTACCGGGTCGCGGTGCCGGTCATCTACTCGAGCGCCACCCTCACGGTCGACGCCATCGTGCTCGACGTCAGCGCCGGCGGGATGTTCATCAGCACCGAGCTGCTCGACCCGGTCGGCACGCCGTGCGAGATCACCGCGCTGCCGGACGGCCACGGCGCGCTGGTGTTCGCCGGCGTGGTCGCCCACGTCGCCGACGACCTGGTCAGCGGCCGCACCTCCGGCCTCGGCATCAAGCTGGTCGGCGGCAGCCCCGAGGCGCTCGACTGGCTCGAGCAGGTGCTCGCCAGCCACGCCCACTCGTCACCCGAGTGATCGCGCCGCCGAAAAAGGGTCGCCGCGCTCGCGACTACTCGGCGAGGAGGTCGTCGAGCATCCCGGCCAGGCGGGCCTCGGTCATGATGCCCGGCTCGCCGAAGCGCAGGTGGCCGCTGCGATCGTAGAGGAACGTGGTCGGCAGCATGTCCGGGCGGTCGAACGCCTCGTACAGCTCGTCATCCATCCTGACGATCGGGTAGTTGATCGAGTAGCGGCGGGCGAACGCCTCCAGGCCGGCGTCGTCGACGCTGTCGCTGAGCAGGCCGATGAGGATCACGCCGCGGTCGGCGTAGCGGCGCTGGATCGCCATCAGGTCCGGGATCTCGGTCGCGCACGGCTTGCACCAGGTGGCCCACACGTTGACGATGACGACCTTGTCGGCCATCGCCTCCGGCGGCCACGCGCGGCCCGCGGTGTCGATCATCGTGAGCTTGGGCAGGCAGCGCGGCGCCTCCTCGGTGCAGGCGGCCTCCGCCTTGCGCATGCCGAGGCGCACGCCGCGCCTGTCGCCGCCGTCCTGGAACTGGACGAACACCAGCACCAGCACGCCGGCCAAAAGCGCGACCACCGCGGCGATGACGCCGGCCGCGCCCTTCACCGGAACCTCAGGAGCGAGGGGGCGAGGTCCTCGGGCGGCTCATAGCCGAGCAGCTCGAGGCAGGTGGCGGTCACGCTCGCGATGCCCGCGCCCTCGGCGCGGGTGGGGTCGATCTCGTAGCGGTCGCCGCGCTGCAAATCGTGGATCATGAACGGCACCGGGTTCAGCGTATGACTGGTCTTTACCACAGGTTGGCCGGTCGCGCCGTCCCGAACCACGCGGCCGTCCTTGCCCCGCTGGAACATCTCGTCGGCGTTGCCGTGATCCGCCGTGATGACGAGGATTCCGCCCAGCCGGTCCACCTCCCGCATGAGCCGGGCGAGCTGCAGATCCATCGCCTCCATCGCGACCACGGTGGCGTGGAAGTGGCCGGTATGACCCACCATGTCGCCGTTGGCCAGGTTGACCCGGGCGAACCGGTGCGCGCCGGTCCGCAGCTCGCTGATCAGCCGGTCGGTGATCTCGGCCGCCTTCATCCACGGCCGCTGGTCGAACGGCACCCGGTCCGACGGCACCTCGATGTAGGTCTCGCTGCGGTCGTCGATCTTGCCGCTGCGGTTGCCGTTCCAGAAGTAGGTCACGTGGCCGTACTTCTGGGTCTCGCTGATCGCCAGCTGCGGCACGCCGCAGGCGGCCAGGTACTCGCCCATGGTGCGGTCGATGGCCGGCGGCGCGACCAGGAACCGCTTCGGCACGTGGGTGTCGCCGTCGTACTCCATCATGCCGGCGTACAGGACGTCCGGCCGGCGGCCGCGGTCGAACGGGGCGAAGTCGCCCTCCTCGAACGCGCGCGAGATCTCGATGGCGCGGTCGCCGCGGAAGTTGAAGCAGATCACCGCGTCGCCGTCGCGGATCGGGCCGATCGGCTGGCCGTCCTTCTCGATCACGAACGCCGGCAGGTCCTGGTCGCCGACGCCCGGGTGCTCCTCGCGGAAGGTCTCGATCGCCTGGCGCGCCGAGGAGAAGCGCGGCCCGTCGCCGTGCACGTGGACCTTCCAGCCGCGCTCGACCATCGCCCAGTCCGCCTCGTAGCGGTCCATGGTGATGTACATGCGGCCGCCGCCGGAGGCGATCGCCGCGGTGGCGCCGCCGCGCGCGAGCTCGGCCAGCACCTCCTCGAGCCGGTCGACGTAGGTGAGCGCGCTGGTGCTCGGCACGTCGCGGCCGTCGAGCAGGGCGTGGACCATGAGCCTGGTCACCCCCTCGCTCGCCGCCCGGCGCAGGAGCGCGACGAGGTGATCGAGGTGGGAGTGGACGTTGCCGTCGGACAGGAGGCCGATGAAGTGCAGCGCGCTCCGGTTCTTCACGCAGCGGGCGACGATCTCCTTCCAGGTCTCCCCCTCGAACAGCCGGCCGGAGGCGATCGCCTGGTCGACCAGCGAGGCGCCCTGGTCGTAGACCCGGCCGCTGCCGAGCGCGTTGTGGCCGACCTCGCTGTTGCCCATGTCGGCGTCGGACGGCAGCCCGACCGCGGTGCCGTGGGCGCGCAGGGTGCAGCGCGCGCCCGGCGCCCACATCGAGTCGAGCGCCGGGGTGGCGGCCAGCTTGACCGCGTCTGCCTCGTCGCCGGCGCCGACCCCGACGCCGTCGAGCACCACAAGCACCACCGGCCCGCGCGGCCCGGCGAACCGCTCGTTCTTCTTGAGCTCGAGCTTCATGGGGCCGGTGAGCCTACCACGCACCGCGCTCGGCCCCCGAACCGCGTTGCGCGCGGCAGCGCGCCGGCCCGATAATGCGACGCCAATGGTCGGCGGCACGGGCGAAGCCGGCGGCGGCGCGACCGCGGCCAGGGCGCGAGCGGTGAGCGACGCGCTCGAGGCCGCCCGGCGCGGCGATCAGGAAGCGCTGTCCCGCCTGTTCACCGAGGTGTACGACGAGCTGCACGAGCTCGCCCACCTGCAGCGCCGGCGCTGGTCCGGCAACCACACCCTCGACACCACCGCGCTCCTGCACGAGAGCTACCTTCGGCTGGTCGATCGAAGCCGCTTCGAGTGGCGCGACCTCGGCCACTTCTTCGCGGTCGCGTGCAAGGCGATGCGCCACATCCTGATCGACTACGCGCGCACTCGGCAGGCGCTGAAGCGCGGCGGCGACCAGGAGCAGGTGCCGCTTGCAGACGCCGCGGCCGGCCCCGGCGGCGACCCGGAGGCGGTGATCGCGCTGTGCGAGGGGCTCGAGCGGCTGGCGGCGGCCGACCCGCGCCAGGCGAGCGTGTTCGAGCTGCGCTTCTTCCTCGGCCTCAGCGTCGAGGAGACCGCCGAGCTGCTCGCCGTCTCTCCCGCGACGGTCAAGCGGGACTGGCTGCTGGCGTCGACCTTCCTGCGGGTCTCCATGGAGGCGTGATGGAGCCGGAGCGCTGGCGCGCGGTGGCCGCGGTGGCGGCCGAGTGCATCGGCCTCGACGCGGCGACGCGCGAGGACCGCCTGCGCCGCGCGATCGCCGAGCGGCCGGAGATCGCCGGCGACCTGTCGCGGGTGCTCGCGGCGCTCGACGGCGCCGAGGAGTTCGCGAGCGACCTGGGCCGGCGGGTCGCCGGGCTCCTCGGCGGCGGGCTGGCGCCCGGCCAGGTGCTCGGCGCCTGGGAGATCGTCCGCGAGCTCGGCGCCGGCGGCATGGGGGCGGTCTACCTGGCGCGCCGGTCGGACGACCAGTTCGAGAAGACGGTCGCCATCAAGGTGATGGCCTCGGCCCTCGAGGGGCCGGCGGCGCGCGACCGCTTCCTGCGCGAGCGCCAGCTCCTCGCCGGGCTCGAGCACCCGGCGATCGCCCGGCTCATCGACGGCGGCGTCACCGACGGCGGCCGCCCCTACTACGTCCTCGAGTACGTGGAGGGGGTGACCGCCGATCGGTTCGCAGGCGGCGCCGACCTGGCCGGCGTCCTCGGCGTGCTCGGCGAGGTGTGCGACGCGGTCGCCCACGCCCACGCGCGCCTGGTCATCCACTGCGACCTCAAGCCGGACAACATCCTGGTGACCGCCGACGGCCGGGTGAAGCTCCTCGACTTCGGCATCGCCCGCCCGCTCGAACCGGGTGGCGAGCGCGCGCGGGCCGGTGACCTGCGCAGCCCGGTGACCCGCAATTGCGCCGCGCCGGAGCTCCTGGCCGGCGCCGACGTCGACACCCGCGCCGACGTCTACAGCCTGGGGGTCCTGCTCTACCGGCTGCTCGCCGGCGAGCCGCCCTACCAGCTGCCGCCGGGCGGCCCGGAGGCGCTGCGCCGGGCGCGCGAGGCGATCGAGATCCCGCCGCTCGGGCGGCGCGGGCTGCTGGCGCGCGAGTCCCCGCTCTTGATCGCCGAGCTCGACGCGATCGCGCGCCGCGCCATGGCGATCTCGCGCGAGCAGCGCACCGGCAGCGTCCGCGAGCTGGCCGACGAGATTCGCCGCGTCGTGGAGCGGCGGCCGCTGCCCAGCCCGCCGCGGGTGCGCGCCTACCGGCTGCGCAAGGCGGTGCGCCGCAACCCGGCCGCCGCGGCGCTGGCGCTGGCCGCCTCGGCGCTGGCGCTGGCGGCGGTCGTCATCCTGATCGCGGCGCTGGTGGTCACCCGCGCCGAGAAGGAGCGGGCCGAGGGCGCCCGCGCGCGCGCCGCCGCCGAGCGCGCCGCCGCCACCGAGGTGAGCGAGTTCCTGGTCTCGGTGTTCGACGCCGCCGATCCGGACCTGCGCGAGGTCGGCGCGCCGGCCACCACCGCCCGCGAGCTGCTCGAGGCCGGCCTGGCGCGGGTCGACCGCGCGCGCCTTTCCAGCCCGGCGGCGGCGGCGCGGCTCGACGTCACCCTCGGCCGCATCGCGCGCAAGCTCGGCGAGCATGACAGCGCGCGCCGCCTGCTCGGCCGGGTGCTGGGCCAGGGGGCGGATGACGGGCTCGAGCGCCAGGCGCTCCTCGAGCTCGGCCTCACCCGCGCCGAGGGGGGCGAGGAGGACGCCGCCCTCGACACGCTGGCGCGCGCGGCCGAGCGCTGCCGCGCCGCCGGGGACGAGGCCTGCGTGCTCGAGGCGCTGCGCGCCCGCGCCGAGATCCAGTTCGAGCGGCGCGACAACGACGCGGCGCGCGCGAGTACCCGCGAGGCGGTCGCGCTGGCCCGGGCCAGCCGGCTGCCGGAGCGGAAGAGGCGCGGCCTGCTGGCGCACCTGACCTACGGCCTCGGCGTCATCGAGCACCGGGCCGGCAACGGCGAGCTCGCCCGGCGGCACATGGACGAGTCGACCGCGCTGTACGCCTCGCTCGGCGACGAGCCGAGCGTCGAGGCGGCGCGCGGGCTCATCGCGCAGGGCACCACCCAGAGCGCGCGCGGCGAGCAAACGGAGGCGAAGGAGACCCTGACGCGCGCGCGCAAGATGCTGGTCGATCTCCACGGGCCGCGCCACATCCGCCTCGCCTACGTCGACTTCTGGCTGTCGAACGTGCACGGCGAGCTGGGCGAGCTCGACCTCGCGCTCGAGGCCGCCCGGCGGTCGCTCGAGCTGCGCCGCGCCTCGCTCGGCGAGGACCACCCGACCACCGGCATGACATGGGGCCGCCTGGCCCACGTGCTCGCCGATCTCGGCCGCGACCAGGAGGCGATCCGCGCCGCCGAGACCTCGCGCGCGCGGACCCGCGACAAGGAGCGGGTCTCCTACGCCAACGTCGGCCTCCTGCTCGCGCGGCTTGAGGGGCGCGCCGGGCGCGCGGCCGAGGCGGTCGCCACCGCCCGCGAGAGCCTCGCCATCTACCAGGAGCGGTTCGGCGCAGACAGCGCGATGGCGCTGCGCGGCGTGGCCGCGGTCGCGCGCGCGGTGGCCGCCACCGGCGACCTGGCCGGCGCCATCGCGACCCAGGAGCGCGCCGTCTCCCTGGCCGCCTCCACCCTGCGCCCGGATCACCCGCGCCACTCCGAGCTCCACCTCGATCTCGGCGAGCTGCAGGCCCGCGCCGGCCAGACCGCCCGCGCCCGGACCACCCTGGCGCGGGCCGCCGAGCTGGCCGCCGCCGCCCGCCCGCCGCAACCGGAGCGCGCCGCCGCCGCCCGCACCCGCGCCGCCGATCTCGGGCGCTAGCAAGAACGTCTGAGCCGCGCAGCGGGCAGATCCCGTTAGCCCGGGTATGAGCGCCCGATCCCCCCGCGTCTCGCCCCGCCGCCGCCGTCCCCTCGCCCTCCTGCGCCGCCGGCGCCGGCCCGGCCCGGCCGCCCAGGGGCTCGCCTGCCTGCTCGCGGTCCAGGTCGCGCTGGCCGGCTGCGGCGGCGGCTCCGGCGGCGGCGGCGGCGCGGCCAGCTCGCGCACCGCGTCGCCCCTCGAGGGCGCGCCGCCGAGCGCGCCGGACACGCCGGCGGAGGCGGACGACCAGGCGTCCCACGAGAGCCCGGTGACCAGCACCGGCGCCTTCGTCCACCGCATCCCGCTGGAGGTCCCCCCCGGCATCGGCGCGCTCACGCCCGAGCTCTCGCTGTCCTACTCGAGCCACGGCGGGGTCGGCGCCGCCGGCGTCGGCTGGGACCTGCCGCTGCCGGCGATCACGCTCAACCAGGGGGACGGCACCCGGCCGCCGACCATCGCCGAGGACCTCTCGCGCTACCCGGTCGGCTCCGCGGTCGAGCGCTACGCCAGCCACACCGGCACCGTCGCGGTCAGCAAGGACCAGGAGGAGTTCGCCTCCGCCTCGCTGTCGTACCTGTTCAACCCGCACAACGACGCCACCATCGTGCCGATCGCCGACGACTCCGGCGACACCTGGCGAGGCGGCGATCCGGCCGCCTGGCTGGTCATCACCCGCGACGGCACCGAGTACCGCTACGGCACCAGCGACGCCTCGAGCCTGTGGCGCGACGAGGGCACCTCCAACGCCCGCAAGGTGGCCTGGTTCCTCGATCAGGTCACCGACAGCCACGGCAACGTGATGCGCTACTACTACGAGACCTTCCCGGCGGGGCAGGACGTGTACCGCCAGCCGGTCCTGCGCGCCATCGAGTACGGCATCCCGGCGAGCAACGTGGGGATCAGCGAGCGGCTGGTCGTCCTGTTCGAGCACATCGAGTCGCCCTGGAAGCGGTTCTCCTACAGCCTCGGCACCCGCACCGACTTCGCGTTCCTGGTCGACGAGGTGTGCGTCCACGCCAGGGCCAGGGTCCTGCCGGACACGACGCCCGGCGGCCACCAGAACTGGTACGTCCCCGACGTCTCCGACACCGACCCGGACATCAACCAGGTCGCCTGCTGGGAGCTCACCTACCAGTTCGAGGACTCGAGCTACCCGGCCGGGTACACCGGCCGGCCGCTGCTCATGAAGGTGCAGCGCACCGGGCGGGGCGGCGCGGCCCTGGCGCCGTGGACCTTCAGCTACCGGCACGCCAGCACCAGCGCGCGCGACGTCTACGCCCAGTCGGTCGCCGCCGGCGGCGTCGACACCGGCATCGGGTCCGACCAGGACCTCGACTACAGCCGGCTCGGGCAGAATCGGCAGACGATCGATCTCACCGGCGACGGCCTGGCGGACCTGGTCGCAGGCAAGCCGGACGGAACCGTCGACGTCCAGGTCGCCGGGCTGTCGGGCGCGGGCACGATGAGCTACACGAGCGAGTCCTGGGCTCACCCGCTGGCATCCGCCTCGCCGGCGTCGATCGTGGCCACCGAGATCGACGCGACGGCCGACAGCGACGACTCGAACTGCTGGCACGACTTCGAGTTCGAGCTGAGCTGGCCGGGCGGCTCCGGCCTGGCCTACGCCCGCCCGCTGACGAGCGCGCCCCCGGAGCTGGAGCTGCTCTACATCACCGATCCGTTCGGCGGCGCGACGTGGGACGAGTACGAGGACGAGGCGCTCCCGCTCGGCGCGTTCCAGTTCCTGTCGAGCGCGCACGTCGGCCCCTTCCCCGCGTTCGGCAGGCGAAACGCCACCGACCGCGCCGACTTCATCGACCAGCTCGAGACCTACGGTTCGTTCAAGGACACCCGTCGCAAGGAGTACGCGTTCGACTGGCGCACCAGCGACTGCCAGGACTGGGGCGACAAGGTCGAGCTCGACATGTGCTGGAACCTCGGCAGCACGCCCAAGACCGGCGCGCTGGGCGCCACCCACGACTGCCTCGACAACGCCGCCGGCCGCTGGTTCGCCAACCTCGGCACCGACCCCAGCTCGCGCGGCTTCAGCGCCGACCTCTGGACCTTGCGCGACCTCGACGGCGACGGCCTGGTCGACTGGGTGTTCGCCGCGCCGCTCATCACGCGGGAGGAGGGCGGGACCGTGCGCGAGCTCGGCAGCGGCTGGAACGACTGGTACTGGGCGCCCGGCAACGGGCGCGGCTGGGACCCGCCGCGCCCCTGGGTGATGCCGGCCAAGTCGGGCAGCGCGCTGCCGTGGCCGGCGGTGAAGGTGCACGGCACGCCGTTCCTCGGGATCTCGGTGTCGGACACGGAGCTCAAGCCGGTCCCGCTGTGGGGCGTCGGCGTGGGCGCCAGCGTGGGGCTGACCGGCTACGGCCTGAACGCGAGCGTGGTCACGCCGGGCGGCGCCGTGGGGATCCCGGTCGGCTGGGGCGGGAGCTGGGGCGGAACGAGCGGCTTCTCCGTCGCGCCGATCGAGACCTGGGCGATGAACACGGCGATGGCGCAGATCGAGGCGATGGCGAACCACAGCCGCGCGGTGGGCGCCGCGGCGAGGAGCATCGCCAGCGCGGCCGCCTCGAACGACCCGGTGGCCAACGCGATGCCGTCTTTCGGCGTGAACCTGGCCGCCACCACGCAGGGCGCATCGTTCTCGCTCCGGCTGCCGCTCCTCGGCGACCTGCTCATCAAGTTCAAGGAGGTCGAGCACCTCTCCCAGTCCGCCACCTACCAGGGCATGCTCGACATGACCGGCGACGGTCGCCCCGACTACGTCTCGGCCAAGTTCAGCGGCGACAGCGGCACCAACGATCCGGCCCACTGGCTGCTCTACCGCAACGACGGCACCCAGTTCAAGGAGCCTCAGGTGCTCTGGTTCGCCCAGCCGCCGGTGGTGCCGATGCCGAGCCCGCTGCCGGCGGTGTCGATCGACTCCCTCAGCAACGTGCGCACCTCGAACGACCAGGACACCGTGCTGGATGGCCCGCCGGATCTCTGGCAAGAGATGCCGTACGGCAAGAGCGAGCAGATGGTGGGCATGGTCGACCTCAACGGGGACGGCCTGCTCGACCTGGTCGACGCCAA
>Ga0079224_100014266_pt1 | contig 11097 bp, 9 predicted proteins | sample Stecom2015_FD_80414 | JGI IMG/M metagenome (GOLD analysis project Ga0079224, IMG submission 80414) | Agricultural soil microbial communities from Utah to study Nitrogen management - Steer compost 2015 | ecosystem: Environmental > Terrestrial > Soil > Agricultural land | place: USA: Utah...
AATTGCGACCCAGATCGCACGCTGACGTGAGGATATTGAGTCCATTGAAAGCTTGGGACGAAAAGGTATTTCCGACATTGGGAACTTTATCAGGAACGTAACCAGTAAGATCGGAAAGTACAACTTTACCGGAACGGAGGCTGGTCATGCCATTTTTATTCCATTGCGAATCCAGTGGAAACTTCCATTTTAGGTCGCGGTGCCGGATGGCGAAAAATACGGTATTCCTTGCTCACCCGGTACTTTCCCGGGCGGTAGGTGTGCTGGTCGGAAAACAGCAATATGGGGAAGTCCCTTGCGATAAAGGGATTCAGCATATATCCGATATCCTCCTGTCCCACGTTTTTCGGTGGGGAAACCATAACCCATTTTCCGTTATCCAGAAATTCTACTTTATAATTGAGTCCTGTCAGTAACGTATCCGATGAATAGTTGTACATTCTTACAAAGATCTTTTCCTCTACCTTCGGAGCCATTCCTGCGGATGTCAGAACCGAAAGGTTTACTCTTTCCCGGCTAAGAGAGTCCCTGTCCAGAACAATCGTTTTCAACAAGGTATCCTGAAGTTCTCTTGCGGAGATAAACATCGGTATGTCTCCAGCGTGTTTTGCAGTCTGTTCAGCTCTCTGGGACAGGGTATCGACCATTTTTTCTGGAATCTTACGGTCATGAACCATGGTATCGACGGTCACTGTATCTTCGGTATGGGGGTGTTCAGTTTGGATCGGTGAAACAGGGACGGACTCCTGCCGATCCTTTGAACTATCGGCAGTCTGCTGGCAACCGCAAATAAAAATAAGGAGCAGGTACAGGCTGGGATATCGCTTAAAGAGAATTGCTTTTAATTCCATGTCGGTATCATATTTCACTATATACAGAATAGGTATAACCCTAAAGTTACAAAAAAGACCCTTCATTTCCATATATTATTGAAAAACCACTGCCTTTGAAGATCGTATGCTTCTATCTGGATATAAGCCGTTTACCTATGTAGGCAAAAAAGATAACCTACCAAAACCCCAAAAACGGTCATATGTTTATTGCAGTAAACACGCCTTGGCGGGTATGCGGTTTGTACCTTTATTCTTTAGGTGAAGAACTGAAAAACCGTCTGTCATATTTTTAAAGGTACGGTTAGGCTTTGACAGCCTGAGCTATTGTTGGTGGTGTTCAAAAGGCATTTCATAGTGGTAAATTGCCATTTCGTCGAATAATTTTGGATGCGCCGGCGGCATTACCTATATTTTATCCTTCGACAGATAGAGCTGACTAAAAAGAAAGGAGTGTGCCATGACCGGTCCGGTTACCATACACCATGATGAAGAAACGATAAGAAAAGAGTTAAGGGTAACGGATTGTCCGGATGGGTGTAACTACCCGATAAAGGGACTGCCCTGGGATGTAATCCATCATCGAGATTATCGGATGACCCTGCAAGAAGAAGCATTTTTCGGTAACCACCTGCAGGTTATCGAGATGGAAGCCACGGACGAAACATCCCTAAGGTTTACGATAGACGTGCCATCCGTATTCATGGTGGTCATGATGGAAGGCTTTGTCAAGTTCCATAAGGAGGACCTGTTGATTTCCTATGCAATGGGAGGGGTAATGTACATGACCTATAATCCGCATACAGATTTCTATCTCTTTGCAAGTGCCGGGAAACACGCCATGATGGTGGTTTCTATAGAGCAAAACTGGCTTCTGGCGGCGGAACGGTCGTTTCCCGACCTTGGTGCGCTTGTCATGTCCCGCAAAAATGAAAGTGACGAACCTGTCGTATTTCCCATGTGCAGGCTGGCCCGGCCGGTTGCCGATCTCTGGGACGATATGAGGATAATCCGTTCCAACCCCGTTATGCGCAAAGCTGAACTTGCTACCGGTACCGCAAGGCTGATGGACTTTTACCATGGCCAGCTTCGGGAGGGAAACTGGCTAAAAGGGCAGCTTTCCGTGGAAATAGCTAACCGCATCATCATGTATGTCGAAACAAATTACACCAATGAGAAGGGTGTATCGGTGGAAAAGCTTGTTCAGTATGTAGATGTAAGCAGACATAAACTCGAAGAATATGCACAGTTTTTATTTGGGAAAACCCTGCACAAACATATCCGGGATCTACGGATGACAAAAGCTGCCCGTTTAATCCGGGAAACCAATATCCCCGTTACCGCGGTCAGCTTTAAAGTTGGCTATTCCAACAGCTCCCATTTTTTCAAGATATTCGAAACCTATTTTGGCATCCCTCCAGCGAAGTATAGAAGTAATCACCGGAAACGTTAAGGATTTATAACGGCGATCTCCCATTTTCCGGTACTTTACGGAAATTTGTCGTTTTCACCGGAAAATAGGAGATACTTTTGGCTATCCCTGTGCGTACTTTTGATACATACACTTGTAGAATGACGATCTTAAAATAAAAAATGATTATAAACCCATATATATCGAAACTGGTACAGAATAGTTTTATACTTCTTTGGGGGAGCACCGTCGTTCTGAAACTATGGGATAGGGAACAGACCAAACGGGAGATGGAGATGCAGGTTTTCCCTTTGTGGATGTCGGATATCCTCTGGTGGCTGTTGCCATCGGTAGAACTTCTGTTAATTTTGGTACTACTCTATAAACCAACGGTTCACATCGGTATAAAGCTATCAACTCTTTTGATCTCTTTGTTTACCATATATCTCTTTCTTGGGATTACGAAGTTTTTTGGTGAGACACCATGCGCATGTGGAGGTATCTGGCCCAGCAATGACCATTGGATCCATATCGGACTGAACAGCATATTTATTATCCTGGGCATAATATATTGGGTATTGGCCAATAAAAGCCACCAGAAGGGAGACGTCCCGTCTACAGCTGGCAGAAAGGAGGGTGCTAGATACTGATGAACGAAGAAGAAATGCAGGTCAAGGGTTTTGACCTGTTGGACAGCAATGATATTTTGTCACCAATAAAGGTATTGCCCATTCCGTACAGAAACCCTCAGATTGTCAGTGGGCAGGTCATGTGATGGACCTGAGGAAATCAGAGCATGTAAACGGTTTAATTTATAAGTTATGAAAGCATTACTTAAAAATTTGAATATAGGTGGACTATTGGTTTTGTTGGCAGGGGTTATTTTAACAGTGTCCTGGAAATCGAGTGACGTTTCGGCTATAGCTGAAACAGGATGGTACGGCATCACGGTAGACCCGCTGGACCAGGACAACCCATCGTCTCAGCAGATAAACGGCTTTGTCGATACTGCACCGCCCACAGGTTCGTGCGGCGTGAACAATGAAGAGAAGCCCTGTCAGGTTCATTTGGATCTTACGAACTTTAGCTCTACTACTCCAATTGAGAATATGACAGTCCAACAGGCTCTTGCCGCAGGAGCGTCCATAACCAACGGAGGTACATCATCACCGGACGGATACGCCCGTGAAGAGGAATAACTCATAGATTTTTAAAAGGCCATTACCAAGCAAGCAAGATGTCCCCCTTGGTCTGCCACGGACAGATAAGGGGGACATTTTATACCTTTAGTTCTGTTCAATACCCGACAATTGTATTACATCGTCGGGAATCTGCCAAACAAACCTGTCATCCCCTGGAATAAGTGTGATAGCCTGATCATCGATAAAACGTATTATTTCTTGTGAGAATGCTGGTTCTTTGTTAAACCTTCTCAGATCGGTCCAACGGTTTCCCCTAAAGGCAAGTTCTTTCCTCCGTTCGTAATAAACAGCTTTCACAGCACTTTCTTCCGATTGGAAAGAACGGTCTGGAACTTCCGATGCCTGGTCGTACCGTAGGGATTCCAAGCTATGCAGATCCGCGGCAACTTGGTCAAGCTGACCCAATCTGGCGTGACATTCAGCTCGTATCAGCAATGCTTCAGGCGCGCAGAGTCCCAGAAAAACAGGTGTACCACCCATATACGAACCTTTAAAGTAAATATTTCCCTGTGCATGTTCAGTGTAAAAAAGATTTCTCCTAAGGTCATCTTCCTCGTATAACTGAAGCAAATCTTCGTTTACGTTCATTCTACTCGTGGCCATTATGGCAGGCGTATTCATATAACAAAGAAAAAGCACCTCCGGATTAGTGGCTCCATAATCTGCCGTAAAGGGAAAACTGTTGGTGGTAGATAACGTATTGTAATCTAGGAGAAGTTCCGAAAGGTCGCTCATTGCGTTCACCGATTCCAATGCCAGTTGGTATTGCCCCATATCCATGTATACCTTTGCAAGAAGAAGCTGGGCTGCCCCCCGGGAGGGTCTTGTTTTAGCAACAGCGGTTTCGGGTAGTAGCGGTATCGCGCTGGCAATGTCTTCGACAATCTGGTTATAAGTCTCTTCCAGTGAAGACCTTCTGGAAGTAACGGTAACATCGGATTGCAGGCGCAAGGGCAGTCCCAACTCGTTTGTAGCTGTTGATGCATTGTACACCTTACAGAACTGTTGTGCCAGTAGATAGTAATTCCACGCCCTGAAAAACAGTGCAGAGCCTTTTAGGTTATTCCATGCGGAAACCTGCTCGTTATCGGGCACAATACCTTCGGCCCCCTCCAGCACAATATTGGTGTATAGTATCTTTCGGTATCCGCTGTTCCAGTCAGCTCCCGATTCCCCTTCATACACATCTCTTTTCCATATATAGGCGTTTTTCTGCTGGATCCGGTTGTTGGTAATGGGGACAGCGTGCCATGCCGAACTGGATATCCAATATTCCTCTCCCGCGATAAAGGAAAGGCTGACAGGCGGCAGGGAGTTCATGGTACTCGCCGCATCGTCCAACAGGGCCTGAAAGTCTTCAATCGTAGAGGGACTCTCGATGCTCGCGCTGCTTTTGACATCCAGGAAATTATCGGTACAGCTAGCTTGAAACAACATAACCATCACAGTTATGAATATTTTATGGTTTGATTTTAGTCTCATCATAAGTTGTGTCGGTATTAAAATATGACATTCAAGGACAGGGAATAGGATCTTGGCGCCGTGTACCAGCTGTTCACGGCATCCGGGTCGATGCCTGCCCTGTTCCTCTTCCAGAGTATCCCTATATTATTGACATGTAGCCGAACGGAAAAACTGCTGGCACCTATCTTTTGTGCCAGTTCTGCAGGAGCCATATAGGCGCGCGTAACGTCCCGCAGACGGATGTGATCCCCTCTTTCTATTAAGGCCTCACTCTGCCGGTAGATAGATCCACTGGCAGCATACCGGGCCATTTCGTCCATGGGTGCCCCCGCAGGAACATTGGTATGTTTTTCGTCTCCCGGGCTCTTCCAACGGTCAAGATAATCGATATGGTAAATGTTCGAATACTCGTCTATCGGCCCCATCGATGAACGTCGGAATACAAATCCGGATTTCCAGAGCAGCATCGCACTTATTTCCACGCTTCCCATTCTGAAAGTATTCCGCCATGAACCGTAAGACGTCGGAACGGAAACCCCTAAATCTGTCAGCATATCTCTTGTAAGGTACCGCAGATAATATTCGTTATAATCGTCTGTCTGTTCCCCGTCCATATAGACGAGCGGATGCCCTGTTCCGGGGTCAAGTCCATGCCAGGGGATCGCGTATACGATATCCTTGGAGTTGCCTTTCTCGGGAGGGGCAGTTTCATTAAAGTAATGGTACAGTTCCAGATTATCCTTTGTCCGGTAGTTCTCAATCCTGTTCCTGACAAGACTGTAGTTCACCGTACTGCTCCATCCCAACTTTTTCCATCGCTTATCTATAGAGAGAAGGATATCGATTCCCGTTGAAGTGATGTCGGCATAGTTTATTTTATAGTCGCCGGTAATCCCGGTGGTTGGATCCATATAGTCATCTCCGATAAGGTCTGATCCTGCCTTGCGGTAATACTCTACACTACCCCTGATGACATTGCCTGCCGTGCCGAAATCAACTCCCAGATTGTAGGTGTTTACTTTTTCCCAGCGCAGGGAGGGATTGCCGATGCTGAGCAGTGTCGCATTCGTTAGCCCGACGAAGGAATTGCTGTTACTGTACCTTATTGTTGGGTAATGGGTGACCGAACGGTTCACATTGCCCGCTGTTCCCACTGTACTCCGCAGGCGCAGATAGGGCAGTACGTTACCAAAATGATAAAAGGCTTCTTTGCTAATGTCCCAGCTTATTCCCGTTGACCAGAGCGGCACCCCTTTTTGGTTTGCTTTAACGCCAAAAAGATTGGATCCGTCCCACCGGACACTTCCATTGAGTATATATTTGTCCAGATAGGTATAACCTACATTCCCGAAATAGGAAATATCCCGGTTAGTGGCTACGGCATACATGGTTGATCCCGCCGGTATCCGGCGGGAACTCTGTCCGTTGGGCATAGTAGGATACAGTTGGTTAAAGTTATATTGGTTGGAACCCGTCCTGTACTCATCGTGATAATTGTACAGTACAGACCCCGGCAATGTCCTGGACTGCGCATGGCGTATTTCCGCACCTCCAAGGGCACTCAGGTGGTGTGCTGTCCCAAACGGGGAACTGTACTGAAGCTGGGCCCTTCCATAATGGGATTCCGTTTGACCGGGGTTGCCTACCTGCAGTATCCCATTATAAGGGATGATTTGTGTACCGTTGGCCTGGGTGAACCTGTTTACTAGGTCCCTCGCATAATAGCTGTCCTTAAAATGGTGTGTTTCACTGCCGCTGTTGCCCCGTGTAAGCTGATAGTCTGCGCGAAATGATAATCCCTGCCAGATATCCACGCTGACTCCGGTATTTAAGCGGACTTCCTTAGACCAGGACCTGTTATCTGAAAGCCCCCTGTCGGCAAGTGGCCGGTATATCCAGTCCAAAAGTCCTTGTTCTTCGGCACGCATCGCATAGCTGTACCTTACATCCCGTACAATGCCCGATGGGCCATCTTCTTCCATAAGGCTGTAGTAGGGCGAAACAGGGAAACTGGTCGTTAACTGAAGGTCGTTGAGACCGATCCCATTATTCCTGCCCCTCTGTTCGACATACGCGATACCTGCTTCCAGCTGGATTGATTCTATCGGTCTGAATTCATTTCTGAACGAAATGTTCATCCGTCGGTTTCCATTGCCGATTTCCTGCTGTCGCCTGTCCATATATCCTACTGAAGTGTGGAATCCGTACCTGTCCGTTCCTCCCGAAAGCGACAGGTTGTACTGGCTGTTTCGCTCCCCCCTATAGAGGTATTTATCTGCCTGCTGCCTGACGTCCGTATTTCTGAACCTGTCCTCATACATTTGCAGTTGGTCGGTACTGATCTGTCCCTCTTCCGCCATCTTTAAATAATCCACGTATAAGGGAACAGTGATGCCATCTTCAAAGTTATATCCGTTGTTTTCATAACGGCTCTTCTCGATATCCATAATTATCGGTGAGGGGAGATAAGACCTGCCATAGGTAAAATCGGGTTTCTCTGCCCAGGACTGCACCTGGTTGAAGGATACCGTTACCCGGCCGTCTCTTTTTCCCTTCTTTGTCGTAATGACAATGACGCCGTTTCCTGCCCTCGCTCCCCAGATACTGGATGCCGCCGCATCTTTTAGTACGGAAACACTTTCTATGTCATTTGGGTCTAAATTATCGATATCACCCTCGTAGGGAAAATTATCAAGGATAACCAAGGGAGAGGCATCGGACTCTATTGTACTCAGTCCGCGTACTCTGATATCCTCCTTCGAGGTGCCGTTGGAATTGACGAACTGTAGTCCGGGGGACAGTCCTTCCAGGCGCTGTATAAGATTCGGGGAGGGGTTTCTGTTGAGGTCTTCGTTGCCGATAAAGGAGAATGATCCCGATGCGCGTTCCGGAGAAATTCGGTAGTAGCCGGTATTGATCTCTATCCCGTCGATCAAGCTACTGGAAGGGGTCATTTCTATATCGAACTTATCCGCAGAGCTCACATATATCTTTTCGTCCCTATATCCCAAAGCAGAGACCAGAAGTGTATCGGTACCGGTAAAACTTAACGTATATTTTCCGTTTTCCCCGGTTGCCGTCATTACTCCAGAGGCCTTCCATTTTACGGAAACGCCGGCGATGGGGGATTTGGTGATATTGTCCAGAACAGTTCCGCTAACCTGTTGGCCAAATACCGGAATAGTCACGGCCAACAGAACGGCGATAAATATAATTTTCTTCATCTTACCGTCCCTTCTTTATAGGAATGCAACAGTTCGGGATATTTTGGAGTAAATTCCAATCTTAATCCATCCAAGAGTTGGGTAAGCACGTGTCTATCAAGATCCGTACTACCCGGCGAGGCATAGAAAACCCCATCCATAATAAGAACGGTCCCTCCATATTGTTTTCTGTTGAAAAAATGGTCGTTCAGCGATTTTGATCTGTCTATGACCGTGGGTAATGTCCAATGTTTATCCTTGATATATTCCGATAACCCGGTTGGGCTGTCTACATATACGGGTATGATCGGGAGGCTTCTGTCGAAGGACCGGGAAAGTTGTTCAAACATATCCAGAGCACGTATGCACGGGCCGCAATGTCTTGACCAGAACTCCAATAATATAAAAGGTTCGTTTCTATAGGCATTTAAAGTTATCGTTTCCTCTCCGTCTAAATAGTTTGCCAGCGGTAATGGCAAATGCCATAATTTCTCCGGTATGGTGTCTCCGATTTGTAAACGTGTGATTTGCCCATTAACAGCCTCCCGGCTTTCGGGAGACTGCGCTTGGGTGTTGGATAGATTAAACAACATGAAACATACGAACCCTATAATAGAAAGGATTCGTATGTTTTTGATGCTATTTGTAGAAAAATTTTTTGACTCAACACAAAAAAGCAGAAAAATATGCCTGCTGGACATTACCAGTCTACGCCCTTTGTTGGCAGGTCTGAAAATATGTTTATATAGGGGTACAAGGTTTTTTGTATAGACACGTAGACGCCCTATGTAGCTGTAAAATAGCTTCATTTGCAAATAGATTTATAATATTCATCACTTTGTTATTAAAAAAATGACCTATTTTGTTTGGGCGCCCTTTACAATTTAGGTATGTAAAAGCCATTTTATGGCTTTGCCTTTCCTATTCAGGAGCGGCAATGATGTTTTTAAGAAGTTGCTTTTTTAGATTCATATTTGCTCTATTTCAATAAAAATAAAGCGAGGAGAAAAGAAAAACGGCATAGTCCTCTACTCGCCCCCTCCCCAGCCAGGTTCGGAAAGACGAGTGAGCTACCTATGCCGCGATCCCAAATATATTGATAAATATAATTGCACGACAATAGGAGCGCCACTCGCTGCATCCTATTTCCTAATTTTGGCTGGGGAGAGTCGGATGCATTAAATATTGCTACCACCTAGAAATTAATCTAGAATTGACTAATTATCAGTTATTTAAATAATAGCATTTCTATAATAATTTATATTAGTTCAACAATCCAAATATACACAAAATATTTATAGCCTCCAAATTTCGGTATTTTTACCCCTTTATTTGGGGGCTTCGTATAATGTGAACTTACAATTTCCTCAGCTACTTTGTAGTATGGAAGAAACAATCGGAAAACACATCCAGAAATTTTTAAGATATAAAGGTATATCGAACAAAGATGCAGGGGAGTCTATTGGTTTATCTGAATCTGCTTTTGAAAAATTGCTAACCAAAGATGATATTTTAATAAGCCGGTTATTCAAGCTATCCCAATTTGCTGAAAAGAATTTTCTACAATACTATTATGAAAAAGAGCCCCTTGTATCATTTAGAGTAGAGGAGTTTCGGGATTTATATCAAAAACTTGAACATGCCGAAACAGTTATGGCGAAGAATGACTTAATTATTGAAAATCAAACCAAGTATATAAAAGAATTGGAAGAAAAGTTAAGAGGAGAGTAGTAGTTCTGGCTGTAAATATAGCCCGTTACTAAAAGGGTTACGGACCGAAGTAATAACCTTGATAGTTATCCAATGACAAAACCATTAAAAGAAGATTCACAAACGGAATTTAAAAGTTCTTTCAACGATGGGGTTATCGAATCCATTTCTGCCTTTGCCAACTCTAAAGGGGGGCGGGTACTTGTTGGTGTTGCTGATGACGGACAACCGATCAAGAGCTTCTCCCTTGGTGATGAGACGTTCCAAAAATGGGTGAATGAAATAAAAAATAAAACCCAGCCCAGCATAATCCCTGATGTTAAAATTATCGAGTTAGGTGGGGTAAGGGTTGGAGAGTTGACGGTTTCGGAATTTCCCATAAAACCCGTGGCCTTTAAGGGCAGATACTATTAAAGGATCAGCAATTCAAATCATATGTTGTCCGTCAATGAGATTGCCGACATGAACCTCCAGTCATTACAGGTATCATGGGATTCTTATCCTGCCCTCGGCATTGAGTTAGAAGATATAGACTTAGATAAAGTTCAGAAATTTGCTGATAAAGTGAATGCGGCTGGGCGTTTCCAACTTAGCGGAGATCCATTGGAGAACTTAAAGAAGCTTAAATTGATTGACAAGCAAGATAGGGTTACAAACGCTGCTTGGCTGCTATTTGGCAAGGGCAATATCGGCTATAATGTTCACATGGGGAGATTGAAAACTCCATCTTTTATCATTGACGACCGTATGTTTAATGGCGCTCTATTTGATACGATTGAAGATGCGATGCGTTACGTAATCTCCCAAATAAAGGTAGCATTCGAAATTAAAGGTATGCCTACCCAGCGTACCGAAATCTTCGAATATCCTTTACCCGCATTACGTGAAATTCTACTCAATGCGCTGATCCATAGGGATTATATGAGCCCTGTAGATATTCAGGTCAAGATATTCGATAATAAAATTACGTTTTATAATCCCGGTAGTCTTTATGGCGGACTTACATTATCTGAATTAAAAGGTGATGACTATCAAGCCCAGGCTCGGAACAAGTTGATCGCAGAAGCCTTTTATCTGACAGGTGATATAGAAAAATACGGTAGTGGCTTTGTTCGGGTACGTAATGAAATATCTACTTACCCCACGATGGAATTTATTTTTGAGGAAAAAGCAACAGGATTTCTTGTCACGTTGAGTTACACAGAACAGAAAACTTCCACAATCATCAAAGAGGGGGATAAAGAGGGGGATAAAGAGGGGGATAAAGAGGGAGATAA
>Ga0079224_100014267_pt1 | contig 11096 bp, 9 predicted proteins | sample Stecom2015_FD_80414 | JGI IMG/M metagenome (GOLD analysis project Ga0079224, IMG submission 80414) | Agricultural soil microbial communities from Utah to study Nitrogen management - Steer compost 2015 | ecosystem: Environmental > Terrestrial > Soil > Agricultural land | place: USA: Utah...
GCTTTTAAACTCATATCCAAACTTTTTACAGAATGCGTTAAGGCACCCATTGATATATAATCCACACCACAAGCCGCAAACTCATAAGCATTTTCGAAGGTTATGCCACCTGATGCTTCTGTAATTATTTGGCCATCTACTAATTTGACAGCTTCTCTTAATGTTTCATAATCAAAATTATCTAAGAGTACACGGTCTACTTTACTTGATGATAAAACTTCACGTAATTCCTCCAAATTTCTAACCTCTATCTCAATATCGATGACTTTTTGATTGTCTTCACGATATTTGAATGCTTTATTTAGAGCATTTATAATGCCTCCTGCGTAATCAATATGATTATCCTTGATAAGAATCATATCAAACAAACCAAACCGGTGATTTACTCCCCCTCCTATCCTTACTGCTTCTTTTTCTAAAAGACGTAATCCTGGAGTAGTTTTTCTTGTGTCTAAAACTTTAGTATTTGTGGTTGCCAAAGAGGTGACGACTTTTCGTGTCATAGTAGCAATTCCACTCATCCTTTGCATAATATTTAGGACCAATCGTTCAGCCACCAAAATACTATGTACCTTACCAGAAACTTCGAGTGCTATATCATCAATGTTTACTGATTTACCATCCTCGATGTAAATATTTACTTTTAGCTCAGGATCTATGTGTCTAAAAATTGCTTTAGAGATTTCTACTCCGGCTAGTATGCCCTCTTCTTTGATTATTAGTTGAGCGCTTCCTAGTTGTGTTAGAGGAATTGTCGACAATGACGTATGATCTCCATCTCCTAGATCCTCAATTACAGCCATCTTAATAAATGCTTCTAAATATTCACCATCAATTGGACTCATCTTAATAAATTAAAGGTTTTATAAATTCAGGAAAACTGATCAATTACCGCCAAAAGTAAGAAATTGTTTGATTGAATTCGAATGGAATTAAAAATCGCCGGTGAGAAGAGTCTTAATTCGACCTTTCAATTCTAATTTCAATCAGTTCAAGTTGCTTGTCAGATTTAAGAGAAATAGCCACTCGATAATCTCCTTTACTAGTATTCAATAAGATGACCGCATGCTGGAAATTCGACTTATTCTCTAATCGGTGGATGATACTTGAAGACTGCGGATGATTTTCTTTGAAAAACTTACTAAGAATAATTTCTGACTGTGCCTTAGAATAGACATATTCGTTGTTCATTAGAGACAAATTAACCGACGACGAAAGATATTTAGAGAGTCCTTTTGTATTACCTGTCTTAAAATGATTCGATATATCTGTAATTGCGTCTCCTTGAATATTAGGCTTACTATACCCCTGGAACCCATTAATGCCCCACAAAACGGTAAATAGTAGTAATAGTATATGTTTTCTCATTGGTTAAAAATAGTATCTTAAGCCTTCCTATGCTAAAATTATGCCAACAATTTAAATACCAATTCATTATGGTCAACTTAATATTTTGTATGGATTCCATTATAAGAATTTTCGATTGGAAATAAATGCAATTATACCTAAGTTTGTAATTGTGAAAGAAAATAAAAAATTAATGCTTTTAATCCTCGATGGTTGGGGTTACGGCAAAGCTGATAATAGTAATGCAATAGAAAATGCTAATACACCATTTTTTAATCAATTACTATCTACGTATCCTAATTCGCGACTGGAAGCATCCGGCGAATCGGTAGGACTTCCTAATGGACAAATGGGGAATTCTGAAGTAGGACATATAAATTTAGGTGCTGGAAGAATCGTTTACCAAGAATTAGGTCGCATCAATAAAGCTATTATCGATGGTGATCTGAAAAAGATTGAGGTATTAAATGAAGCCTTTGACTATGCAAAGGAGCAAAATAAAAATGTACATTTCATCGGGCTATTATCCGATGGAGGTGTTCATTCACATACCAAACATTTAGTTGGCCTCTGTGAAGCTGCTGACGCGAAACAATTAGATAATGTATTTATTCACGCCTTCCTTGACGGTCGCGATACCGATCCAAATGCTGGTGTAACTTACTTAGAAAATCTAGAAAATAATTTAAGCACAAACTCAAGCTCAGCAAAAGTAGTTTCTGCAATTGGTCGTTATTACGCAATGGACCGTGATCATCGCTGGGAAAGAATTAAAAAAACCTACGATCTATTAGTTAAGGGTGAAGGGAAAAAAGTAGAATCTATAAAAGACGCTATTAAAGCTTCTTATGCAGAAGGAATAAGTGATGAGTTTATTCTTCCTATTACTAAAACAGATGGCAATGGAAATGCCATCGGCTCTATACAAGAGGGAGACGTTGTTATTTGTTTCAATTTCAGAACTGACAGAGGAAGAGAAATTACTATGGCTTTAACGCAAACTGCCTTTCCTGAGTTTGACATGAAACCTCTTGATCTGCATTATATTACAATGACTTCTTATGACGAAACGTTTAAAAACGTAGGCGTCATTTTCAGGAAAGATGATGTTAGACTAACCTTAGGTGAAATATTAGAACAAAACAATAAATCGCAGGTAAGAATTGCAGAAACGGAAAAATATCCACATGTCACCTTTTTCTTTTCTGGAGGCCGCGAAAAAGAATTTAACAAGGAAAGAAGATTGCTTATTCCTTCACCAAAAGTTGCCACATATGATTTACAACCTGAAATGGGCGCCCAAGCCATTGCGGACACAATCTGTAATGATATTCAAGTAAATCACCCCGATTTTGTTTGTTTAAATTTCGCCAATCCAGATATGGTTGGGCATACTGGTGTGTTTTCTGCGGTAGTAAAAGCGGTAGAAACAGTAGATACGTGTGCAAAACAGGTGGTAGAATGTGGCTTAAAGGAAGGATATTCTTTTATCATTTTAGCTGATCATGGGAATGCGGAGTTTATGTTAAATGAAGACAATACTGTAAATACTGCCCATACTACTAACTTGGTTCCTTGTATCCTAATCGATGAAGACTACAAGACGCTTAAAGATGGAAAATTGGGTGACGTTGCAACCACTATCTTGAAAATTATGAATCTTCCAATTCCTGAAGAAATGACAGGGGAAGTTCTTGTTTAACTATAAAATATGTTAAAAATCAAAATAATTATAGGCTTGTTTACAATAACAAGCCTATTTTCTTGTGTTGAAAGTGAGCCAAAAGTTGCCGATAAAGAGCTTTTCTTTAGCCTGAAGAATTATTTTGAAAAAGAAGCACAACGTCTAAATAAGATCCAACCAACAGTTTTAAAACAAGTAAATCGAAATTCCACCACCGAGACAAAAGAGATTGAAATCCAAGATTGGGAAAGGGAATTTGGATTATTTATTGAATCTGATATTAATAGACTAAGCTGGAAAAATAGTTATCTAGAAACAACTCGTCAAGACACGGTTTTTTATAAAAGTAACGACCCTACGTTAAGAACACAAGAAATCTATATTGTAAAAGACAATGACAAAATCAAAGGGATTTCAATTAACAATATAGTAGACAACTATTTGTACAAAAGCAATGAACGTCTAGTGTACTACCCTGATTCACTATACCAAATCAATAAATTACAGAAAGTACGTGTGCTAGGGGCCAACGACTATCACATTTCAGGTTTCTTTAAATAAAAATTCGTAAGTTTAGATAGCTATATCTTGACGATAATACGTTTTATGGAGGTTTTAATCTTCTTCCAGAATTCCTTTACTCTTGTTCGAGGTTTCCTTTACTCTTGTTCGAGGATTCCTTTACTCCTGTTCGAGGATTCTTTTATTCTCGTTCGAGACTGCCTTTACTCTTGTTCGCCTTTCCTTTACTCTGAGTAAAAGAGAGGCGAACAAATGTAAAGCAATAGTAAAGGAAATCTTCAGCTATAAGTAAATAATTAAAGACTAAACCCCTGCCAAACTTAAGAAATCTTAAATCTAACAGGGGTTTAATCTTTAAATAGGACGCCGTGTGCCCTATCCGATCCCGTTACCGCGCCTATTTAAGGTTATCGCGATAAACAGTAGCTTTTCTCAATTCCAGAGCCATATCTTTGCGACCAGGATTTTTGGCAATTACTACTTTTAAATCCTTGATGCAGTTGTCATAGGCTACCGTTGCAGCTTCTTTATCATGATTTCTAGAAGTTGTTGTTCCCAGCAAATTTCCTAAATCACGGTATGCAATTCCTCGGTTTTGATATAATTTCATATCAGAACTATTTAGTTCTATTGCTTTACTAAAGTCATCAATACTCTCTTTTAACAATTTAGCACGTTGAGCATCAGATGTTTTTCCCGGCAAAACAGCTTCTGTACTTTTTGATTTCCCACGGTAATAGTAAGCCGATAAATTATCTGGAGTTTTTTCTATAACTTTCGAAAAATATTTTGAAGCTCCGTTATAATTAGCCAGTTGATATTCTGAATAGCCAATCATATACATAATGTTAACATTCTCCGGATCTGACGGGAGTGCTTTTTCTAAATGGCTAACCGCATTTTTAAAATCCCCATCAATTAAAGCTTTTTGTCCAAGCTTTACATATGGATTTTCAGAAGACAATTCTGTACTTTGCGCCATTGTACTTGAAGCTAAGCAAATTAATCCTGCTAATAATACATTCTTTGCCCCTTGGCTGATGCGTTCTAAATAATTTGTGATTTTCATAGGTTTGTATAAAACTAAATAATGTTTTCAACGGATAAAGTTACGATTTCTTCTTTAAAAAATATTATTTATTAAATCCATCCGTACTTATCCTCTTCTCCCTCTTGCAAAATTGATACCGAAAAATTTAAAAGCAAGTGGTTTCATTGTTTTTAAAAATGAAACTCTGAAATAATGGCGTAGTTTTTCAGAATTATAAAGTTGGCATAAGCCTTGCGTATTCTATTGTTTATACATAGTTTATACATTTAATACAAATAGCATTCGATTTCGCTGTCAAACTGGCGTATCGACAAATCTACTTTACTAGCATATATGAGCATATTTGATCAGTTTAATAACCATAGCGTCTTATCTATGATAAACGAAGATACCGAGTTTTTCCCTTTACTTTCACAAGAAGACGAAGAGCAAATGAGTACCGCTGAGCTTCCCGAAGTATTACCCATTTTACCTTTAAGAAATACAGTTTTATTCCCGGGAGTGGTTATTCCAATTACCGTTGGCCGGGATAAGTCCATCAAATTAATTAAAGACTCCTATAAAGGAGATCGTTTAATTGGAGTAGTTTCTCAAAAGGAGGTTGATATTGAGGACCCAAGCTTTGATCAACTGAACCGGGTCGGGACTGCAGCTACTATTATTAAGATGTTGCAGATGCCAGATGGAAACACTACTGTCATTATTCAAGGAAAACAACGCTTCATTTTAGATGAAGAGATACAAAGTGTACCTTACATAAAGGCAAGTATTAAGAAGTTTACTGAAAGCAAGCTTAAGAAAGGGAAAGAGTTTAATGCTTTACTGGCTTCAATAAAAGAACTGGCTTTACAGATTATCCAATTATCTCCTAATATTCCTAGCGAAACTGGAATTGCGATTAAGAATATTGAAAGTCCTGCTTTCTTAATCAATTTCATTTCCTCAAATTTGAACACGGGCATCGGGTCCAAACAAGGTTTGTTGGAGATGAAAGACCTGCCTAAACGTGCAGAGAAAGTATTGGAATACCTTACTGTAGAGTTACAACTATTAGAGTTAAAGAATCAGATTCAAAATAAAGTACGCGTAGATTTAGATAAGCAACAAAGAGATTATTTCTTAAATCAGCAGCTTAAAACCATTCAAGAAGAGCTTGGCGGAACTTCCACAGACGTAGAGATAGAAGATCTTCACAAAAGAGCGAAGAAGAAAAAATGGAGTGAATCTGTAAAAAACCATTTTCAAAAAGAAGTAGAAAAGCTTGCAAGAATAAACCCAGCTGCACCAGACTATTCTATACAACTGAATTATATAGAAACTTTAGTTGATTTGCCATGGAATGAATTTACCAAGGATAATTTTGACTTAAAGAAAGCTGAAAGATCACTTGATAGAGATCATTATGGTTTAGAAAAGGTCAAGAAACGTATATTAGAGTACTTGGCCGTTTTAAAGTTAAAAAACAACATGAAAGCGCCTATCTTATGCCTGGTAGGTCCTCCCGGAGTTGGAAAAACATCTTTAGGAAAATCGATCGCTACGGCTATCGGCAGAAAGTATGTTAGAGTAGCTTTAGGTGGAGTACGGGATGAAGCCGAGATTCGGGGTCATAGGAAAACCTACATTGGTGCTATGCCGGGTCGAATTATTCAGTCGCTGAAAAAAGCAAAGAAATCAAACCCCGTTTTTGTACTAGATGAGATAGATAAAGTAGGAAATGACTTTCGAGGAGATCCTTCTTCCGCCCTTTTGGAAGTACTGGATCCTGAGCAAAACTACGCGTTCAACGATCATTATGTGGAGGTTGATTATGATCTATCAAACGTGATGTTTATCGCGACCGCCAATTCCATCAGTGACATTCAGCCTGCCTTATTGGATAGAATGGAAGTTATTGAAGTTAATGGTTATACCATTGAGGAGAAGATTGAGATTGCTAAGAAATACTTACTTCCAAAACAAAGAGAACAGCACGGACTTAAAGCGAAAGACATAACGCTTAAAAGTTCAGTTATCGAGAGGATAATTGAGGATTATACTCGTGAGTCTGGCGTGAGGGGACTTGAAAAGAAAATCGGCTCTGTGGTCCGTGGAGTGGCTACTCGACTGGTAATGGAAGAACCCTTGACTCCATCAATTACGAATAAGGAGATCCAAGATATTCTGGGAGCTCCAATTTATGACAAGGATTTATACGAGCACAATGAAGTAGCCGGAGTAGTCACTGGCTTAGCTTGGACCTCTGTTGGTGGAGATATTTTATTTATTGAAAGTAGTATTAGTCCAGGAAAAGGCAAGCTAACACTAACAGGAAATTTGGGTGAAGTAATGAAGGAGTCGGCAAGTATTGCTATGGCTTATTTACGTTCACATGCCAAAGATTTTGGTTTGGATTATCGCATTTTTGATTTATGGGATGTACATGTTCACGTCCCCGCAGGAGCAATTCCAAAGGACGGACCTTCAGCAGGTATAACTATGCTTACTGCCTTGGCATCTAGCTTCACTCAAAGAAAAGTGAAAGCAAACCTAGCTATGACGGGGGAAATTACATTACGAGGAAAGGTGTTGCCTGTAGGTGGAATTAAAGAAAAGATATTAGCGGCTAAACGTGCGAATATCAAAGACATCATTCTTTCGCAGTCTAATAAAAAGGATATTTTGGAAATTAAGGAAAGCTATATTAAGGATCTAAATTTCCATTATGTAAGCGAGATGCAAGAGGTTGTTAAACTAGCCTTATTGGATGAGAAAGTCAAAAACGCAATAGACCTAACGGTGGTTGAGAAAATTGAAAAAAAAGAATCTTAATAAAAAAGGCCTGATTTATATTTGAATCAGGCCTTTTTATTTAATAAATTAGCTTAAGGCCAAATGCCCATATTTTTGTAAGCTACAGCAATTTTATCAATCGAACCTACTAAAGCTGCGGTTCTCAGAGATTCTATTTTAGGATTACTTGCCCAAACATCCCTAATTTCGTGATAGGCCGTAATCATGGTATCCTCAAGGCCCGAATGAACTAAATCTTCTTCCGAGGCACCTTTTACAATAGACTTACGTTGACTTGGACTTAATTTAGCACCCGTTATCGATTCTACGGTATTTACTAAGTTTAGATTAGACGACTCTGTATATCTCCTATCCATTTGGCCAAAAGATACATGAGATAGGTTTTTAAGCCATTCAAAATACGAAACAGTAACACCGCCGGCATTACAATACATATCTGGAATAATCAATCCGCCATTTTTTATAAAGTAATCTTCAGCGCCTGGCGTAGTTGGGCCATTAGCACCTTCCGCGATTATTTTTGCCTTAATGCGTGAAATATTATTTTCAGTAATTTGGTTTTCTAAAGCCGCCGGAATTAAAATATCACAAGGTTCTTCCATCCCTTCCGTGGAATTCTTGAATTCCTTTTTCGCGCCCTTAAATCCTAAAAGAGAACCTGTACTATTACGGTGCTTAACTACTTCTTCTATGTCTAACCCATCTTCATTATAAATGGCCCCCTCATATTCACAAAGTCCAACTATAATAGCACCAAATTCAAGAAGAGCCAATCCAGCATAATAACCTACATTACCCAACCCTTGAATGATGACTTTTTTTCCTTCAATACCTGTTGAAAGACCGAGCTTTTTCATATCTTCAGATACCTTAAGGCATTCTCGTACAGCTAAGGCTACTCCTGTACCTGTAGCACTCTTACGGCCCGCAACCCCATGCAGGGATAAAGGCTTTCCAGTAACACATGCTAAGGCATCTAGTTGTCCGGGATTCATTGTTAAATAAGTATCGGCAATCCAACTCATCTCGCGTTCACTTGTTCCATAATCTGGAGCTGGCACGTCGATAGCTGGACCTATAAAATTCTTTTTTACTAGTTCAACGGTATAGCGACGTGTAATCGTCTCTAATTCTTGAACAGTATAATCTTTTGTATTGATCCGTATTCCTCCTTTTGCACCACCAAATGGCACATTTACAACTGCACATTTATAGCTCATTAAAGCGGCCAAAGCCATAACCTCATCTTCATTTACCATATCACTATAGCGTATTCCGCCTTTAGTGGGACTTTTATGATGAGAATGTTGAACACGCCATGCCTCTATTACCTCAATCTTATCTCCGCGTCGAATAGGAAATTGGAAGCGATAGATACTATTGCAAGCTTTTATAGTATTTAAAAGACCTTGTTCATGCTTGGTGAACTGTGCCGCATGATCAAAAAACTGACATACATCATCAAAGAAATGAAGCTCATTTTGGGGTGATTTTGCCATATTACTTTTTATAAATTTTCATTATTATTTGCTTTTATGTTTTTTTCCAGCTTAGTAATCTTACGGTCTATTGTAAATAAATAGAAGATAAAGCCACAAAAAATCACTAGTAATCCTATGACTACAACATAAATCTTTCCAGAGCTACGTAAACCAGTAGCCATGTCGATTGAAGAGGATCCCATTTGAGCAAATGCACTAATATGCATAAATAAGGATATGAATAAGATAGAAAGATATTTTTTCATCTGAATAAATTATTAAATAAGAGTAATTATCACGGGAAATACTAAGTTCAAACTCGCCATATCAATCAGGGCGATCTTAACTCATTAATTAGTATTTAATTTCATTTTGCTTGTATTCTAATTTTCGGATGCGAAAACGAAGATTGGTGACCCAAATTCCGATTAGCATCCAGCCCAGAATTGCTGGTCTAAATACGTTTCTCATTTCACCGGTCATATCATAACCGCTAAAGCCTGGATTCCCGCCATTTCCAGGGTGTAAAGAATCCGTTAAGCGAGGTAATATAAACAATAAAACGATCATTATTGGAAAAGCGAATATATTATATATTGCCGATATCTTTGCTCTTTTTTGCTCTTCATCCAAAGCATTCCTTAATACTAAATAGGCTAAATACATCAAAGACGCTATTGCGGAGCTATTTAGTTTTGGATCGTTTGGCCAAGGATCTCCCCAGGTTATATTAGCCCATAACATCCCAGTCACTAAACCCAGAATACAGAATACCACACCCACATTGACACTTTCTACAGCGATGAAATCATCTTTCATATCGCCAGAACTCAAGTATTTAATACTGTAAATAACCGAAATTAAATAAAGTAGAAGCATGGCAAACCACATGGGCACGTGGAAATATACCATACGGATACTTTCATGCAAAATAGGAAGCGCTGGAACATTTCCCAAAAAGCCAGCAATAATTGTATAAAAAACAATTACTGCTCCTAATATTTTCCACCAATATTGTTTAATCATAGAATTTAAAATTTAAAACAAAACGCCTTAATCTCTCCAAATGTAAGGAAATAACAATAAAGACACAGCTATTACTACCACGTTTATTGCGAACAAAACAATCATCTCATCATAACTAACCGATCTATCTAAACCATCCATGGCGTTTTTTGAAAGCTTAATTAAAACAATCAATAAGGGAATAATCACCGGAAAGCTAAGAATAGCCATTAAGGTTCCACTATTATTTGCCTTGGCACTAATACTCGAAACCATGGTAAAGACTGTCGCAAAGCTTATGCTTCCCAATAGTATGGCTATAAAATAAAGTAAAGGATCGCCCAGCGGATTTCGGAAAATTATAGAGTATACAAAAAATGCTACTACAGAAAGCAATAACATTAACAGAATGTTGTAAATTATCTTAGATAAAATTATGGCTTGAGCACTGACTAAGCTATAATAATACAGTTGTCGACCTTTATTCTCTTGTACGAAACTTTTGGAGATGGCATTGATGGAAGCAAACAGTAGAATTATCCAGAATAACGCATTCCAAACTACTGGATTTAAGTTTCGAAATGCCTGATAGCAAACAAAAACTGTGGAAACTACATATAGCAAAATGCTGTTGAGGGCGTATTTTGAGCGCCATTCCAACAGCATTTCTTTATAAATGAGATATCTTACCTGATTAATTAATGACACATGCCAAAGATACAATTTATGCACATTTAACGTGAATAAAATATACTTTAACTGGTATTAAGAAGTTTGATCTCTCAATTTACTTTTTGCCTCGTCCGCTAAATTACTAGTGCTATGTGCAGCTTTATTTGCTAAGTCTTTAGCGTCTTGAGCTAATTTGCTTCCTTTATCTTTTGCTTCATCAGTTGCATCTTGGAATTCACTGCGAAATTTATCTCCGTATTCACTTGCTTTATCCTTAGCTTTCTCGGCAAAGTGTGAAGCGCTATCCATTCCTTCTCTCACTCGTTCTTCGGCATACTTCATTTTTTTCTTTGCTTTTTTCTGAAGTTTAGAAGAAACGTCGTTTATTCCTTCAACCGCGCGGTCGAAGTTTTCTCTTCCTTCTTTTGTTCCAAACAAATACCATGCAGCTGTACCTAATGCTAAACCAGCGATTGCAAAACCTACTATACTTGACCTATCTTTGTCCATATTCTTAAAATTAACTTTTTTGTTTAATTTA
>Ga0079224_100014268_pt1 | contig 11095 bp, 8 predicted proteins | sample Stecom2015_FD_80414 | JGI IMG/M metagenome (GOLD analysis project Ga0079224, IMG submission 80414) | Agricultural soil microbial communities from Utah to study Nitrogen management - Steer compost 2015 | ecosystem: Environmental > Terrestrial > Soil > Agricultural land | place: USA: Utah...
GCCTCGCGGGAAACCTGGCCGCGATTGTGAAGAACGCGATCTACTGTACCAACGGAGACACCGGCCAACTGCGCGATGTCTTTAATCCTGATATTCTTATTCATGAGAGGGTAGATTTGAATCGGCAATACCAGATTCAATTCTACACAATTTTTCAATACGGAGGCGCTCCGCCTTCAGGGAATAGGGGCGAGGGTGTGATTTTAGATGCAATGATATTCCTACTCGTACCGTAGGGAATTGACGGGATTGGTCATGGCCGCCTTGAAGGTGTGATAGCTTACCGTAACGAAGGCGATTACCAGTGCAGCCACGCCCGCCCAGATGAACAGGGATACTCCAATGTCGGTGCGATAGGCGAAATTGCCCAGCCACAAGGTGCCCAGGTACCACGACAGCGGTACGGCGATGGCAAAGGCAATGAGGACCAGGAGCGAGAACTCACGGGCCAGCAGCGCGACCAGCCCAAGGCTCGATGCGCCATTGACCTTTCTGATGCCTATCTCCTTCCTGCGGCTTTCTGCGGTATATGAGGATAATCCCAGCAAACCCAGGCACGCAATGAAGATGGCGAGGATGGAAAAGTATTGCATGGTCTTTCCGAATTTGTCCTCCTTCCGGTAGAGGTTATCAAAATTTTCGTCGACAAACGCGTACCGGAACGGCGTGCCTTCGAACTGCGTGTTCCATTGGGAGGCCACCTGGTTAACCGTCTCGCGCGCATTGGCGCCGCTCATGCGAATGGCAAGGCGATCGCCCCCCATCATGATCACCAGCGGCTTGATGGCTTCATATAAGGGCCGGTAGTGAAAATCTTTTACCAGGCCGATGACAATTCCTTCGTGTAGGTTGTTGCCGAGATGGCGGCGCAGAGGTTTCCCAACTACATCGTCACCCCAGCCCAGTGCGCGGGCTGCAGCCTCGTTAATAATGAAACCCGCGGAGTCGACCGCATTGCCGGGCTGAAAGCTATGGCCCTGGAGGAACTCCAGGTCAAGGACTTTCTCGAAGTCGTGGCCCGCAAACATTACGCTGAACCATTGTTGCTCTTCCTCCGGAGCGCCTTCCGGAAGAAACGAGTTTTCGATTACCTCCGCTTCACCCGGGATACTTCCTCCTAGCGTCGCGACCGCTTCGATGTCGTGCTGTTTCAGCAACTCAGACTTGAACCCGTTCAGCCGTGCCTGCATGTTGAAACTCGCATCCACCATCATAATCTGGTCCTTTGCGATGCCAAGGTCCTTGCTTTGAATGTATTTGAGTTGCCGGTAAACGATGCCGATACAGATTATCAGTGATATGGAAATGACGAACTGGCCTACCACCAAAGCCTTTCTCAAAAAGTTAGCGTGGCCTGTGCTGCCTGTCTTTCCTTTGAGCACTTCAGTGGGCTTGAACGACGAGAGGATAAACGAAGGATAGCTGCCTGCAAGAACTCCCGCAAGCAGGCCAATAGCCAGGACGCCCGCGGCCAGGCTCGGGTCGGCAAGCGTCGAAAGGGTTATGGACTTACCGGTCAGGTTATTGAACCAGGGCAGGACAGCTGCAATCATGCCAGTGGCAATCACTAACGAAAGGAAGCTTGTCATTACAGCTTCGCCCATGAACTGGCTGACCAGCATGTTCCGGTGTGCTCCCATAACCTTGCGTAGTCCTACTTCGCGTGCACGCTTCGCGGACCGCGATGTGGCGAGGTTCATGAAGTTAATGACGGCGATCAGGAGGATGAGCAGCGCGATCAACGAAAAGAGATACACGTGCTGTATGTTTCCGTTCGCTTCGAATTCGAGTTCAATGTTAGACGTAAGGTGGATGTCGTCGGCTTTCTGTACGGTCAGTGCAACGCCGGTGTCGGTAAGGGTGGACGGATAATGCTTCTTGATGAAACCAGGCAAACCTGCACGAATTTTCTGGACGTCCTCTTCATTGTCGACCGTGAAGTATAACCAGGCTGCCACCCAGACCCATTGAGTGTCGAAGAAGGTCTGGTCGTTGAAGAAGGATTTGAACGTATCGAACGAACCGATCATGTCAAATTGAAGGTGGGTGTTATGTGGAAGGTCGCGTATGACGCCCGTGACCTCCAGGTCGACGAAGTCGTTCAACCGCAGGCGCTTTCCTACAGGATCCTCCGTGCCGAAATATTTTGTTGCGGCGGATTCCGTCAGGACGATACGGTTCGGTCCGGTAAGGGCGTTGTCGGCGGTGCCGCGGACAAACCCAAAGTCGTAAATCTCAAGCAGGTTCTGTTCGGCAAAGACGAAGTCGTCTTCATAATACTCTACGTCCTCAAGCTTAAGGATTGGCGAATTGCCCCAGCTCGACGGGCGGAAGATCAGCGCCGCGTTGGTGATCGCGGGGAAATCCTCCATCAGCTTTTGTTTGACAGGGAATGGGACGGTGGCCGAACGCGACAGGTGAGTGCCCATCGGGAAATCTTCCGTTAGCCGGTATATCGTTTCGTGGTTGGCATATCCCGTTTCATAGCTTAACTCATCCTTGACAAAAAGAAGGATGAGAATGCATGCTGCGATTCCGAGCGCCAATCCGACCGTGTTAATCAGCGAATAGTACGACTGGCGGCCAAAGCTGCGTACGGCGATTTTGAGGTAGTTGAGCAACATAGGGACGGGGGTTTGGTAACCAGCAAATTTGCCAGTATACCCTATATACGGAAAAAAAATCCCGCCGTTCCTTTTTCTTTACTCTAAAATACCGCCAGCCGGGGGAGTGCTTTATTGAAAGGTGTACCCATCGTGCATCAGGGCGTCGTTGCGCCGGGAAACACGGGCGAGCGCATAGTATAGGTTGCGGAGGCCTTTCGGCAGTCGGTCGAGGCCAGCCCCGTATTCGGCGATCGTCTCAATAGCTGCTTTGGCGACATCGACGGCGGCTACCTCAGTTTCGTCCGTCCGTCCCATGGCAATTTCCCTCACAAAGCTGTCCGTTGTGGTGAGGCGTGGCGATGGACCGCCTAAAGTCCACCCATCCATGTACAGGCCACGAATGGCCATGGGCAGGCATTCCATAACACTTACGGATTCGCGAAAAGGGAGGTGCTGCCGCATGGCAGCAAATACCCGGGCAAGAACTTCGGAAGCTTTGGAGAGGTTTTCCTCCCCAATGGCTGCAGCAAAAGCCTGAATAAAGGCCTGGCCTCTTTCTACATACCGTTCAAACTCACGTATCATATCAGTCAAATGTTTTGTTTCATCAATTGTGCTGCGCCCGGGCCGTGTGGATGAGGATCAACTCTTCAATACTCTCTTCGTCGACGGCGCCTTTAATCTGACCGTCGTCCATCACAAGCATCATGGGTTTGTGTGCGCTTTGCATCTTCGACCACGCCTTGTCAAGCGGCATGCCGGAGTTCAAGTATTCCAGTTTGGTGTCGATGGCGTCACGCACCAGCGCCTGATCGCCATGAGTTCGCAGTGTCGTGATGATATCCTGCCGCGTAATGATGCCCACAGGTGTTCCCTCGCGTAGCACCAAGAAGTTTTTGTTCTGGCTATTGAGGAGCCGGCATGCGGCGTCGCGCATACTGGCTGTATCGTCAATGGTCGGAACTTCATGCATCAGCACGTCCTTCACCGTATGGTCGCGGAGTGCAAAGCGCGTTTCTACAATCCCCGCTTCCGCCTGTGCACCAAGGAAAATGAAAAGCCCTATGAAAATGAGGAATGGATTCACGGCGAAGCCCGCAAACACGAACACCATAGCCAGCACCTGGCCCAGGGCCGCTGCAGTACGCGTAGCACGAACATAACCCGTACGAAAAGCAAGCAGCGCGCGGAACACCCTTCCGCCGTCCATGGGAAAAGCGGGAATAAGGTTGAACAAAGCAAGCCACACGTTTACGCCGAACAACGCCGGAGCGAAATTAGCGGCGCCTATGTGACTCAAGGTTAGGTCCGTGTCGACGGTTTGCACGATCGGCCAAAGGATCAGCGCGATGACCAGGTTAACGGAGGGACCGGCGAGCGCTATGAGCAACTCTTCCTTTGGTTTTTCCGGAAGGGCCTCCATTCGGGCAAGTCCGCCGATTGGAAGCAGCGTGATGTCGCGCGTCGCAATACCGAATCGCCGCGCCATAAGGGCGTGACCAACCTCGTGGAGGGTGATACAAAAGAAGATCGAAGCAAGAAACAGTAAAGACCACAGCGCGCCGCCCCAGTCGGCACCTACCTGAAGCGTACCCATCATGATCCAGGCGACCAGGATGAGGAATGTCCAGTGAAGGTTGACGGTGATGCCGGCGATTTTTCCTATACTGAGTGAATACCTCATCGCTTTTTTGGGTTGGTGTGAAACTTTTTCCCGGTTACCGACCGGGAGGAGAAAGCTTGCTTTGATTAAATATACGCAGCGTACGTCCGGAGACTCATGACCCGTATCAGGAGCAAATCCTGATCTTTAACTGGAAGCGTTGCCAGCCAGGTGGCCGCTGATCTTCAGACTTGCCTCAGCAAACTCGCGACTGGCCTCCGTTTCCCACTCGAGGATGTCGGTAAGCAGGTCGCTTACGTTGTCTAATCCGAGCTCAACCGAAAACAGGAGCGCGTTGCGATATCCAGCGATCTTGTAATAGTTGATGTTTTGAATGCAGGTCAGCAGTATAACGTCGCGCATGCGGTCGTTGGCGGCGGCACGGAGGAGACGATGCGTGTGGTCGATCATTTTTTCCATTACGTCGTGCGAACGACCTTGCGGCTCGGTCATCAGATAGTTGAACACTCGTTCCAGCTTCAGGATTTTGTTCCCGGCGCTGTCGTAATAATTGTCCACCACGCGTCTCAGGCTCTCGGATTTTATGCCATCGCTACATGGCGGTATCGCTTTTTGCAGTTTTCGTTCTGCATCGTACAATCCTTTAAGGAGAAATACGAGCGCGTCGGTAAGGTTAGTCAGTGATATTTTCATGGCATAGCCTCTTTATGTTGAGGTATGACGCAAACTAGCACCTCTACTATCCTTAAACTATGATGCAACCGCTTAGCGAAACTGATTTTTGTCAACGCTCCTGCGCTTCCGCCGGCTGATGCACGTGAAACGCAATAATGGGCACTGTGCTGCGCGTGACAAACTCTTTCGTCAAGCTGCCTCTGAAAAGCTTACTCAAAAATCCCTGGCGACGCATGGCCAGCGCTACGATATCTCCGCCGACGGAATGTGTGAACCGCTCAATGCCTTTGCCGACGTTTTCATGACTGAAGACTCTGCATGTAATGTTAGGATAGGATATATTTTCTCTTATGAGGTCTTCAAAGTACGCGATGACAGAAAGTTCCGTCGCGCGATCCGCGTCTTCATCGGAAATGTGAACTACATCGATCGCTGCACCGGTTATTGACGCCAGCTGCGAGAGTTTCGCCAACGCATGCAGATCGCTGGTTTGATAATCCGTGGCGTATACGATCTTCTGATACGGTGCGAAGGGCACGTCTTCAGGGATGGCAAGGACCGGGCATGCCACGCGTTCGATCACCTCAGTTGCATGACTTCCGTAAAGAAGTTTACGCATCGCTGTGACCTCGCGGGTACCCATAATAATGAAATCGATATTCATCAGGTCGGCGAGTTGCCGGGTTTCTTCAGCAACTTCGCCAACGCGGACCTTGCATTCGAACGCGACATCGTAGTCGGCACACTGCTCCGCAGCCCAGGCTTCAAGTTTGACCAGCGCTTCATCGCGCACAGCGTTCGCGTCGAAGGCCAGGAAAGCATGATCGTCGAACGGAGGCACCACGACGTGGAGAATCACGAGGGATGAGCCTCCCGTCTCGGCCAGTGCTGCCGCATATCGGACCGCATTGGCGGCACCCTCCGAGAAATCCACCGGAACAAGGAATCGCATTCGTTTCATAACCGATTTTTTGTTGGCTGCAGATAAAGGTATCACACGCAACGTGCCATCTTTATGATGCGTGTCGTATCCGAACCTGACATACATCAGGTCCTCTGCCGGGGAGGAGAAACTTCATCGTTCTGCGGTGGAGAAATTCCCCATTTCTTGCCGCTGCATCTGCGTCTGCTTCTGCGTCTGCCTCTGCTCTAATCCTCCCCCAACGCCGTGCCGGTCCACTTGATTCCGCGCCGGCTCATCTCTTCTTTGAGTTTTTCCGGAATACCGCGGCAGCTACAGTGCCGGCGGTGTTCCAGATGCCACTGAATTCTTTCGTCCAGCGTTGCGTGCGGTGGCATTGGATTCTTTCGGTGCCATTCCCTGTTAATCTTCATCGTTTTTCTTTTTTGAGAACGACTTGTCCGTGCCCAGTATCATCGAAAGCGTTGTGAGGCGCGGACTATGGTCTGCAATAAGTTTCAGGATGCCGAGGAAGGGTACAAAGAGGATCAGCCCCGCCATACCCCAGATTATTCCGCCGAGGAAGACCGTAACGAGGGTCATCAGCGTATTCAATTGCAGACGGCGGCTTACGGCCCAGGGGAAGATCAGGTTTGCCTCGAGGTACTGCACAAAAGCAAAGATGCCTACTACGCCGAGCGGCCCCCAGATTGAATCGTAGGTAATCCAGGCCATCGTGATGGGAAGCAGCGAACCGACCATAATTCCTATGTAGGGAATAAAGGTCAGGATGGATGCCGTAAAGCCGAACGGGATCGCGTGGGGTATGCCCATGATCAGTAGCCCCGTACTGTTGAGCGTGCCAACGATGAGGTACACGACGGCCATGCCCTTTATGAAATTATAATAGGTCACGATGGAAAGCGAAAGCATCTCTCGGATCTCATCCTTTTCCTGGTCAGGAAAGAACCGATACAGCACGTTCAGCCATTGGTGCCGATAGTACAGGATGAGTACGGCATACACCGGAACCAGGATAAGCAGTACCAGGGAAGTAGCAGATGTGGCAATTGCACTTCGTGCAAAAGACAGGAAACTGCTTGCCGACCGATTCCCGAGCTCACTCAGCCAGTCGGATTGCTGCTGGAGGGATATGCCAAACGACTCGGCAAGTAGTTGGCTCAACTCGCCCAACTCCCGCGAAAGCTTTTCGCGGATCACCGGAAGTTCCTGGAGAAAACTGATGACCTGGCTCACCATCAGTGCTACGAGGCCCAGGAGGATAATCATCATTACGAATACGCAGATCAGGATGGAAACCATTCGGGAAACGCCCCGGCTTTCCATCCAGCGTGCTACCGGATAAACGACAAAGCTCACCAGCACGCCAAGGCTCAACGGAACGAAGACGTCCTTCCCGAAATAAAGGATGAGACCTCCAAATACTACGTATTGCATCATCCTCAGGTACGTGATGTCAGGAAGGCTTATCTTCTTTTCCATACACTCTTATCGACAGGCGGGCATATACAAAGTTGCACAATTCCGGAACTCCATTCACCCCACTTCGGATGCTTAACCTACGAAACAGGTGGGCGACCGGGTATGATAATCCTCACCGGGTCGGCTGGCTTATGTCATGCGCAATGCTACGCAACCGTTGTCCTTGCAAACCGAAGGATCGGGTGGCGGAACTTATCAAAATAACCCGGCCTATAGGTACCTGGGGTATACAGTGCAAGGCCTTTATCAACTGTTGCCTACCTGCAGGGATGCTGATTTCGGTTACGGAGTGCTCTTTGCTGTGAGTGGTTTTCATAGGATCCCCGAAGAGGCCTTGATAAATGCCTGCTTCGGGATACGCAGGAAAAAGAAAAATGATTGACGGGTTACGGATTTTTTTTGCTTGTTTGTGGCGGACGCGTGTTCATTCATTTAGAGGTGGCGCACGTTCTTGCGCAATTGTTATTGACTTAACTGGGCCGGATTCGTCGGTTCGTTCCGCCCTGCACCTGTACTCGATATGAAACTAAAAAAGCTTGGAAATTCTGATGTAGAGATCTCCCCCCTGACCTTCGGCGCCTGGGCTATTGGCGGATGGCTCTGGGGTGGGGCAGAAGAAAAGGCGGCGATAAATGCGATTCGAGCTGCATTGGATCTGGGCATCACTACGTTTGATACCGCACCGGCCTATGGATTCGGGAAGAGCGAGACCCTTATTGCCGAGGCGCTTGACGGGATCGACCGGAGCAAATATCAGATCCTTACAAAGTTTGGTCTGGACTGGACGTCGACAAATGGTGACTTTCACTTTGCCACTACAGATAACGAAGGCAACCCGGTCGATATGTACCGTAATGCGCGGCCGGAACGTGTCATCAAGGAATGCGAAGACAGCCTGCAAAGGCTGAAAACAGACTATGTTGACCTACTGCAGATCCACTGGCCTGACTCCACCACGCCGATAGCCGATACCATGGAAGCCGTTGGACGTCTTATCGAGCAGGGGAAGGTGCGGGCAGCAGGGGTGTGCAATTATTCCGTGGCACAGGTAGAAGAAGCACTTAAGTCATTGCCTATCGTCTCAAACCAGGTACCGTTTAGTCTTGTAAACCGGGCCATCATGAACGACGTCGTGCCGCAGGCGCTGAAAAAGGGGCTGGGTATTCTTCCATACAGTCCCCTTCAACGCGGCTTGCTTACTGGCAAGTTTCAACCGGATTATGAATTTGCCGAAGGCGATAATCGAAAAGACTCTAAATATTTCATGCCCGAAAACATTCGTCGCGTAAACGAAATGCTGGAAAAGATCCGGCCATTGGCCGACGCGCACAACGCGACCATCTCCCAGGTTGTGATCAACTGGACATCCCGGCAACCGGCCATAGCCTCAGTTCTGGTCGGCGCCCGCGATGAAAAACAAGTAACTGAAAACGCCGGCGCCCTGGCCTTTGAGCTTACGGATTCAGAGCTCGAATACATCGATTCACTTGCGGAAGCCCTTGTTTTAGCCAATAGGCAGCGCTGAGTGGTTCCATTCCCACGTCCTGAATTTGTTCTTTGCCTGCGCCTATACTAATTTGGTGCCTCCATCTAACTGACGGGCCATGTACGACATCCTTCTCACTTCGCACTCCTATCTGCGTTATTTCATATTGATCATGCTGGTTGCCGTCATTGTGCGATCGCTAATGGGCTGGGTCGGTAACAAACCCTTTACGCGTGTGGACGACCGTATTGGATTGTACCTCCTCATCTTTACGCACCTTCAGCTGATCGCGGGCGTGTTTTTGTATTTCAAAAGCCCCTGGGTTCGCTTTGATGATACGACGATGAAGGATGCCGTGACGCGCTACTGGACAGTTGAACACGCCCTGATGATGGTTATTGTTGTGGCGCTTATCACCGCAGCCCGAGCTACGTCGCGACGCATGTCGGAAAGTCTGCCCAAGCACAAACGGCTTGTCATATTCAATGTCATTGCTCTCATTCTTATTATTGCTGTCCTGGCCATGAGCGGCAGGGGTGTGCTGGGGATCAGTGCAGCCGGCTAAGCGTTTGCGCATAGGGCATCAGATAGTACAACAATTCAGCTTTTTTTGGGAAAAAAACGACGCCTTTGCGCGGGCGGTTTTTTACTTTAATACGCCAATCAACCTTACATGTGTACTTGCGACCGTTGCAACACAGGCTTTGCAGCCGTTTGCATTGGGTTCAATGTCCTATTTTTACCCTTTCTACCAACCACGACAAATCCATGAGAATTGCGCTGATTTTCATCCTTTCCGTGGCCGTTGTGTTCATTTCGCGCAGCCAGGAGTTTTCTCCAAGACATGATTTTGTCAATATGGGCAAGCATGTCAATACCCATAATCATGAAGCAGCACCTGTAGTGTCACCAGACGGCAATACGCTCTATTTTTTTGTTGACGCAGATGGAAGGCAGGATATCTGGGTAACCGAGAAGGATGAAGCGGGTGAATGGGGCGCCCCGGAGCGGCTTGGCTCGCCTTTCAACAACGACCGATCGAACCAGGTGTTCACCGTCTTTAAGGATGGAACACTTTTCGTTAAAGGGGGAAGAGGTAAGGATAAGAAGGGTTTTTCGTTGGTGAAAGACGGTCGCCTTACGGAAATCAAGGTCAAGGACTTCGACAATATGAACCAGGGCCGGTTTTACGGCGCCAGCATGTCGGAGGATCGTCAGCACATGATCATCTACTTCAGCGAACGCAAAGGCAGCGCGTTGAGCGATCTTTATGTAAGTCATGCTCAGCCTGACGGCACGTGGACCAGACCCGTCAAACTGAAGATCAGCCACAGCATGGACGACTTTGCTCCGTTTATCAGTCCGGATCAGAAAACCCTGTATTACGCGAGCGGTCGCCCCGGCGAAGGCAGACAGGGTGGTACTGACATCTACAAGACGACCCGTCTCGATGATACCTGGGAAAACTGGTCACCGCCTGTTAACATGGGGCGACCCGTGAACACGGCAGCCATGGACTTTTATTTTTCCATCGATGAACAGGGCAATGCCTTTGTGGCGAGGTCGAATACCCGCATTGATGGCGGAAACCTGGACCTCTTCTGCCTGGTTTCACGCGACATCAAGATTCAACTCATCGGCACTGTGTTCGACGAGAAGACACGCGAAACAATTGCAGCGAACGTTGAACTCACGCTTGCCGAAGGGGATACGAAACACATGACTACAGACGTGGGCGGAACATTTGAAACGCGCATACCTGAGATCGAGTCGTATGCACTGAGTGTTTCTTCCGATGGGTACCTTCCGTATTCGAATAAGTATGACCTTCCGACCTTCGACCGGGACACAACGGTCATGGTAGATGTTTATCTCAAGCCCGTGGAGAAGCAGCTCGTGCTTATGGGCGAAGTATTCAATAAAAAGACCGGCGAAAAGATGTCCGCCGATCTGGACGTAACCGTCCGCGAGCATCGTGATGTGAAGCTTTCTATGAAAGCGCGAAATGGCAATTATGAACGCGAGATATCAAAACTGGGGTGGTATATAATTTCAGCATCGGCAGAAGGGTTTATCAACACCACAGACAGTGTGTGGATCAACACGGCTGATGTGACGCCTATCGTCAAAGACATTTATCTCCAGCCGATTGAAGTGGGCGTTACCGTACGGTTGAAGAATGTGTACTTTGATTTTGACAAGACCACGCTTAAGGAAGAGTCGTACCCGGAACTGAACAAAGTAGTTGCCTTCCTTCAGCAAAACCCGACTGTCGAAATAGAGATCGCCGGGCACACCGA
>Ga0079224_100014270_pt1 | contig 11093 bp, 13 predicted proteins | sample Stecom2015_FD_80414 | JGI IMG/M metagenome (GOLD analysis project Ga0079224, IMG submission 80414) | Agricultural soil microbial communities from Utah to study Nitrogen management - Steer compost 2015 | ecosystem: Environmental > Terrestrial > Soil > Agricultural land | place: USA: Utah...
CGTCTAGGGGTTAGGACGCAAGATTTTCATTCTTGAAACAGGGGTTCGATTCCCCTACGGGCTACAGAAAGCGAAAAAGAGGCAAAATCCAGTCCAAGTTCTGGTATGCCTCTTTTTTTATTGCTTATAATTTGCTGTAAATAAGCGATATACGAAAAAACCACATTTATTCTCGGAGTTCGACATTCGTCCGTTTTCTTGCAATAGGTAATCCCTTCGGGGAAGAGCAAAAACTGGAGGCGTTGCTTAGCGTTATAGTCGGCAGAAACCCACTTTAAAGGCATTTCAAGGGCGAATTTAAGTGCGAACTTTATGCTTTCTTCAAGGTTCGACACCTGCTGTGAGAGCTTCCTCAGTTTACCTTCGATTTCGGCTCTTTCAGCTTCGTACCTATCCCGGTATTTGTGGTATAGATCGCCCCCGATTTCTTCCTCAATGTAGCGTTCTTCCAGCCGGGTTATCCTTGTCACGATCTCTGTATGCTTTTCCTGTAGGTGTTTGTAATCATCCTGCCTTGTTGCCGTCAACTGGTTAAATGCGGCAACGGTCTGCCGTTTGATCATTTCAATGATGTCTTTGGCCGTGTCGATCCTGAATGCATGGAGTACACTTTCAAAAATGCCGTTAAGCACCTTTGCGCTTTTGTTGTTGTTACAGGCCTTGGTGTTGCATTTGTAATAATGTAAGTTCTTCTTTCTGTGTATGTAACCCCTTAGGGGCTGCCCACAATGTCCGCATATCAAAAAGCGCTTCAGGGGGATGTTTGCATTCTCCTCCCTGATTGTATACCCCTGAGCATTTTCCTTAAGTACGCCGTTCGCTTTCAGAAAGACGTCCCGGGAGACCAGCTGCTCGTGGTTACCCTCGACGACCGCTCCCTCAAGCGTACTGTGCACCATCATCCCACAATAGAAAGGGTTACGGAAAATCTTGGACAATGTCTGTGCGCTTACCTTAAGCCCTTTTTCTGCGAGTAATTCCCTTATGCTCTCACTGGAAAAGTTGTCGAACGCTTTCCAATGGAATGCCTGGCGAATAAGTCTACCCCTTGCATTGGTCACGATGCGCCGTTTTCCGCCCTCTTTGACGACTTCATAACCCATAGGCGGTCGGGTCGGCCAATCGCCTCGCAGGAGCATCTCCTTGGTTCCTGCCATACATTTTTGCTTCCTCAGCTGGTTGTCAAATTCACCGAAAAGGAACAGCATTTTCTGCTGCATCTGTCCTGAAGCATTAGAGGTATCTATCGGCTGGGTCACCGAGACGATCTCGATGCCGAGTTTCCGGAGTTCGTTCGTGAGCCATATGGAATTGTCATTGCGGGAAAAGCGTTCAAGGCTATAGACCAAGATATACGATATCTTTCCACGGAATTTCTTTACGAATGAGATCATCGCTGTAAACTGTTTTCGTTCATCCGTTTCCGCACTCTCATACGTTCCCCCGAATGTGGCTGCGATGTTGTAGCCCATCCGTTCAGCATAAAGCGTACAAGCTTTCAGCTGCGTTGCAAGGCTCAGGTTGTCGGCCTGTTGCTGGCTGCTCACCCGGGTATAGATGACGCAGTCCTTCGTGCTTTTCATTGCTTTCGGCTCTTTTCTACCCTTGGCAAAGGAGCCAAAAAATAACGTTTCAGACATAACTAATAAATTGATAACAAGCATTAAAACAATGCTCTAATATACTAAAAACCAGCGTCTTTACCTTGTTTTTCCTTCTCTTTTTTATAACAGTATAGCGCAATATCCACAAAAGTTTTCAATGTACGGATCACTTCCATTGCCTGTTCGTCGGTAAAATGTGCAAACATTAGGAAGGACTTTACTTCTTCGACCGTGAGATCGTGTTTCCGCGTTATATCTTCGCTGTTGATGTGTTTCATAATGGAGTGATTAGGATTAATGACAATCCACGCCTTTCTTACAAAATACTCGTTCAAATATTTGATATACAGGTGTTTAATACGTATATTTGATTTATAAAATTGGAGGAAGGCTATGAGATTTTTATTTTTCTTCTGTATTACCGTAATGCTCAGCGGAGGGTCTTTGCTTGTTGCGCTTACGATGTCCAAGCCGTTACCGCTTTATGCGGTCGGATTCGGTATTTGGATATTGTTTTTCTTTTGGCTATCGAAAGAAGACCGGGAGAGGTCACGCCGACGGGAACGCGAAGAGCTGTTCGACGAATGGCAGCGTTCGCAGAACCGTGGCAGGAGGCATTACTGACACGCAGGCGGCATTGCCTGTTCCGGTAGCCGCAAAAAAAATTCAGAAGGTTTTATGTGATGCCCCGTCGGGGGTATTTTTCTTTTTGCCAGTAGCAGACTATCTACGCAGGCCGGGCGGGTTATTCAGCTGTTCCTTTTTAAATTCAAGCATGATTTCCAGAATTTCGGCATCGCTGTCATACAAAAGACCTTCATACACATAGGCCTGCTCCTCGAGGTCATAAGTGAACCGCTCGAAATCTTCCACGTCCAGCCTGATGTCGGTCAGGTTACCCTGCACGTAGTCTGCCTCCCCGAACACCGAACAACCTAGTTCGTGGTAATTAAGCGAGAAGTCTGCCCCGTACCTATCGGCTATCTGCACCAACAGGTCAATGTTCGGCACGGAAGGTGTCTCGAAATAGATCTTCCGGTCGAAGAAGTCTATATTATGGATATTCCCGTCGTTCCCTGCAATAAATGGAGGCTGTTGGTCCTGCCCGGTTTCCTTTTCCAAAGCGGACATCGCCCGGAACATCCACTCGATTTCTCTGAGCGCTTCGGTATCGCCCGAGAATTGAACAAAATTACTGCACCAGTTTTCCATGTCTTATTATCCTTAAGGTTGAATACTATTTAATAATTACCGGGTGTATCCTCTGGACGAGCCCCGGTCTATAGAAAGCACCGTGATCTGGGATGTACGAAAGGCCACATACTCGACCTCCCCGTCGCCTAGATCGGAAAGGATGCCGTCATATCCTGCTGCGACCATCATTTCGTGCGCATCTTCGTTATTGAGCCCATCCCGCATCTCGCCCAGCTCCCCGAGACTTATCTCATCGTAGATGGTTTGGAGGGCTGTACCGTTGTCGAGTACTTCGCCCGTCAGGATTTCCCAAATGGTCGATGCCTGGCTTTCATCGCTAAATATAGAATGCTGCCGTAGGTCTATGAGATTCTTGATATCGAGATTGGCGGTGATAATGGTGTCGCCGAACAGGAGGGCGTTTTCTCTTTTGTCGGCAAAGAAGAAGCCGTGTACGGTATTGTCCCAAGCCGTATTGCTTCCCCTGAAACCATCCTCGAACCGTTCGAAGAAGGCATGTGTCCCGTGATAGAATAAGCCATGGGGATCGATTGTCGGCCTTACATAGCTATCCATTAACTTCCGGTTCACGGGGTTCATCGAAATCTGCCTCCAGCTGCTCGCCTATGGGATAGTTGGCCACAAGCATTTCCGTTTTGGTCTTCGGGTCGCCGCCTTTGGCATTGACGGATACTTTCTGCCTGACCGACCATTTCTGCCAGCCATGCTCCTTGATATACCGCTGGAGCGGTGGCGAGGGGTATGAGGACAGCAGGAAATTGCCCTGTATCCGGCTGAGCAGATAAAGAAGTTCCTCGTAATCCTGTTGGCTGTAGCCGTCATAATGGCCGAGATCTGAATTGTAATACGGTGGATCACAATAGAAAAAGCTGTCCGGGCTATCCCTGCTCGCGATGACATAAAGGGCATCGGCACATTCCAGCTGGCAATTGCTGAGCCTCTTGGAGAGTACTTTGGTGAAGCCATCTCGCTTGGTGCTGATCTTTCTGGTCGTGGTATTCGAGCCGATGTCAAAACCCCAGCTTCCGTCCAACATGCCGCTGAAGGACTGGGTGCTGAGTATCCAAACGGCCCATGCCCTTTTGACGGGGCTGAACATGTCGGGGTTGTTATACACGATCCAGGCCTTGCGGTGCAGATCCCGGCTGTGCAGGCTTGTGCGTATCTCGGCCTCCAATGCTGCGAAGTCTTCTTTGGTTACCCGGTAGAAATTGACAAGCTCCCGGTTGGTATCGTTGATGACCTCTACTTTGGAGGGACGTTTGGCAAAGAATATGGCGGCACCACCAACGAAGGGCTCACAATAGAGGTTGTGCTTTGGGATAAGGGATACGATGCGTGCGGCAAGCTTCTGCTTACCGCCGTAATAAGAGATAGGGGTTCGTAGTCTGATCATGTGCTGCAAATAGGTTTGAAATCTTCAGAGAATCTCGTTGATGGTAAAGTCCACTCCCTTTCCGTCTACCCATAGCGTAACCCGGCTCTTGATAGCAGGGTTTTCCATGTCCTTGACGGAAAAACGCCTGCCGTTGAGGTGGTAATGTGGTGATGAAGGTTCGAGATTGAGCGTGGCTTGTCCGGATGCCCTGATCCGGTCAGCCCGTTGATATAGTTTTTTCATGGATATTGTTTTGATGTTTTCCCCTTACGTGGGGTCTTATGTGGGGATGGTAAAGGCGTGGTGGTCGGTAGCGCTGTTAGCCCCTGCGAAGGGAATGTGGCGCTTTCGACCTCCAAGCGCGGGTGCCCGAAGGTATGCGGGCGACACGACGCACGAACGCACCCGGCGATAGCGTGGTGCGCGGCGGCGAGGCCGCCCCGCAGTCCTGCAGGGCGATGGGTAGTTCCGGGCCTAACGTTTTAAGCCCCCGGACGGGGAACGTTCGTTGCCTTCCCACGGTTTGACGTCAGCCTTTTCGGAATGGCCGCTTTCCGGGGCGGTGGATGGCTCCACGGCGTATGAACGCCTTTTGAGCAGGCAGCCTATTACGCCAAGGTCACGGAGGTCAAGGGTACGGTGGTAGAAAAGTTCCCCTACCATCATTTCGGCATCCCGCAGTTCTTCTTCGGTGGAAATTCCTTTCAGGACATCCTTTATCCGTTCGGCGACAGGTGATATCGGCTCGTGGTCGAGGCAGACATAAGAAAAGGATTCTTTGGCCTCCCCGGGTATCCGATAGGTGAGCTGATAGCTTACCCCAAAGCGTTCGGCTATGGCATTGAGATCGCGGATCGGAGGTGTCCATTGTGAATAAAACTTAACTTTGTCGTCTATGACGGACGTATTTAGAAAAGGAGGTGCCGTTTTAGGGAATGAACGGAAGTGGTTCAGTACCATTGCTGTTTGTTCCCCACGAAAAGACACGGTGTTCGAACATTTTTCCATCATAGCTACCTCCCCCGGCCACGTCCTGTTCCCACCTCGGGCTCCGGTTGCCAAGGGAGCGCTTCGGCCTGCTGACCCGTCTTGCGATCGGACTTTTCAGCGACTATTGCCTGCTGCTTTTCTGCTTCCCTGGCTTTCGCCTTATCCGGAAAGATGGTCTCCTCGCGTATCTCCACGCCATTTTTGTCAAAGACCTCAAGTGTCTTGATCTGCGGATTGGCGGCTATGGATACGGGTACCGCTTTCTTTCCGATGGTCAGCTCGGTATGGACGTAATTTCCGTTACGCAGGGAGGTAAGTGCTTCCTGCATCTTTTCGGGAGTGTCGAGCCCCTTGATGGGATACCTGCCGACGGTTTGGGCCAGATCAAAGCCATACTCTGGACGGAAAGTGCGCAGCGGGTGGTTTCCGTAGGCATCGGTGATGTCGAGGTTGAGCCGGAACCACATCGGTATCTTTTCGGCCTGCGCTTTTGGGTCGGCATCCCTGCTGCGCAGGTAAACGTCCTTTTCAAAGGAAAGCCCCGAGAGCAGCTTGTGCGCCTGCAGTGCGGTAATGCGGTGATCGCGGGTCAGGTCGAAGCGCTGCGAGCGGGGTATCTCATTTCCCTGTTGGCGAAGGGTTACCTCATACCCGTTAAGGAAATACATATCGCTGTCCTTGGACCGGTTGAAATGGAGCCAGAAGGACAGGTGATCCGTCCGCGGAGCATTCACGTCCTTGGCATCCATTGGCCTGCGCATGCTGCTGATGCCGAGCGTGAACTTGGGCAGGTCACGCCCGATGGCCGTTTCCAGCACGTCGTTCAGCTTACTGCCGAATCCCAGCCCGTCGAGGGACTTCTTGAGGTACTCGAGGTTGTTCTCGTTCATGGTATTGAATTTTAAAGGTGATAAATCAGTGATCAGAATAAGGTCATCTGTCCGCGTGATGGCGGGTCGTAGCCGTTTTCGATGGCCAGCTCCTCGGCAATGCCGGTCACCAGTTCTGCGATGGAACGGTAATCGGTGTTTTCCAGTGCCTTGGTGAAGAAGAAGTGGGATCGGTACCCGGTCTCGCTGACAATGCCGGAGTCGGCACGGTACTCGATATGGCTGACCAAGGGGTCTACCTGCTGCGCTTCTTTCTTCTCGGGCCAGTAGAACCGGTAGTCCACCTGCACCGGAAAGCCGAAGACGCTGATCTCCAGATTGGTGTTCTGTTTGAATTGTTCAGGTATCATGGTCGTGCTTGCTTTATTTCTTGGTTTGCATACCGTCCGGCCAACATTACCGAAAATGACACGGCACCCCTTGGTTTGAAAGTCCGGTAGGTAGACCGCAGGCCGGTCAGGATACGGAAGCGGTGGAGGGAAAAGCTTGGTTCCACGATACGGAACGTATGCTCACGGTATGCGAATACGACCTCCCCGTCGTCCAGCTTGAATGACGCATCCCTGCCTAGGAGCCATAAGGCTACCCTGCAATCGAGCACCCTGCCAGAGAGGTCGTCATCGAATACGCCCACCGTCCTGGCATTGGGATAGCGCTTAGCCAGTTTCTGTACCTGCATGGTGTCCGGCGATAGCCCGATGACCGTGAATACGTTACTGCCCGGTCGTTTCAACAATTCGGGATGCATGTGGCAGAAGCAGAGCGCATCGGTGGCAGTCTGGAACAGGAAGTGCTGCCTCGCCACGGACGGCTCGGCGAAACTTTCCATCGACCTGAGGATGGGCACCCCATCGGGGGTAATCTCCATCCACGGATCGAAATAATCCCGCACCCGGCCGTCGATATGCTGCAAATCGAGCATGGCTACCTAACGGGAGCGACTTTTGCCCCTGTCCCCTTCCTGCTGTTCGCCATAGTCAAGTTCAAAAGATTGCGCCGCAGGCTGTCGTCCGCCCTGCAACCGCTGCATGTCCTGTACCGCCCGTTGATAGCCCTCGGTGTAGGGGTCTTTCTGTGGGGTGCGGTTTCCGAACAGGTTCCGAAGGCTCCGGAGCAACAGGTAGGAAATCCCGCCGTCGAGTATGAGCGAGTACATGAGTGCCTCGCGATTGGAGGTGACACCGCTCCGGCTGCTTGCCCTGCGCTGCAGGCGCGTGCCGTCCGTAAGCTGAACGATCTCCCCGTTGCGGTACTGCTCTTTCTGGAGGTCGGACAGCTTCTCGCCATTGACCATGGCCGGGACACGCACCTTGGCGGGATCCGAGGACACGAACTCCCTGGTCTCGGGATCGTACTCAATGACCCACGATTTTTTCTTCCCGTCTCCACCCTGATAGGTCTTCAGCACGTGGGTGAGCCTGCCGTCCACGAGCTGCTCCGCTTCATCCGCCAACAGGAGCGGATGCTGCTTCACATCCCGGTAGATGGGGTGCAGTTGCAGCGAAACGTGTCCTTCCGGAGAGCGTTCGAGCGAGAGTTTGGCATCCATTTTTTTGATGTGAATCCCATCGCCGTTCAGGTCGTGGAGGGTGATGAGGTCGGTGCGCTGCCCCGAGAGCAGGGCGGTGATGTCCTCCTCCGACAGGATCGGCCTGCCATTCTTGACAAGTCCGATTTTCCGTAATTCCCCGATGGGGAGGTCGTTTTCATTGAATTGATTGTCCATAAAAAATAGTTAAGTTATCGTTGTCGATCTGTTGGATAAGCCCGTGCAGGAATTTCCACGGGTCGATGTAGGTACCGTCCCGTCGTATGCCGAAATGCAGGTGTTCGCCAGTTGCCCGTCCGCTGCTTCCGGTCACGCCAATAGGCTGGCCAGCCGATATGTCCTGCCCCTTATGCACGGCAATGTGCGAAAGGTGCCCGTATACGCTCTGCACGTCGCCGTGGTTTATCCGGACGTAGTTTCCGAGGTAGCGGTGATAGCCGGTTTCGCTGACCAAGCCGTCCATGATGGTGCGCACCACCTGTGCGCGGGCGGCCAGGTCGATACCGTTATGGAAATCCCGCTTTCCGGTCACCGGGTGCCTGCGCCAGCCGAAGCGGGAAGTTATCCGGTAATTTTCCAGTGGTAGGTGGACGGTAGGTGATGTTGGCCTGCGAGCTGTTTCCAACGGCTCCGGCATGGAAATCACAACGGCACTTTCCGGCTCAGGGGGTACTAAGGCCGGGATGTAAAGGGCGACACGCTTGATCTTCCCACGCTGTGCAACCGATGCAAAAGGCAAGAGTAGTAGCCCCAGCGTCAGCACCATCCATTTTCGCCCATCCCAAAGCCCGCTCATCGCCCTGGTCCTTTCTGCCAGTGCGGATGCATGTCCTTCGGGAGCATCAGTTCCAGCCTGCTCTGCAATGATACAGTGGCAAAGCGCAGGACTTCCTCGCTGTCAAGTGCCAAGCCGAGGGCCTCATCCTTTTGGCGCTGAGTTCCCTTTTCCAGCGCCATGTTGATGCGCAGCAGGGTCTTGAACTGTTGCGCGTCCATCTGTTTCGCGGCATCCATCAGGTCTCGGAAAAGCTCCAGATGGGACTTGAGTACCAGCAGCGCATCGGTCGCATAGAGCGATTGTTTACCGTCCGGAAAGCTGACCTCGATGATCTCGTTGTCATAGCTCACGTGAGATATCGTACCGAGCTGGCCTTGCCTGTCCGCGGGATCTATTAACAGGTGCGGATGCACCACGACGGGTTTTCCCCATAAATATTCCATAGTCGTCAATGTTTAGCGTGAATGGTCTACTGCCTAAATCCCGGTCGCATGCCGCCCATCCGTGCGGGCTGGGGCCTTGGCGGTTCGGGCGGCTTGAACCCGGCCACGATGGCCAATACCTCGGCATTGATCCGGTGGAAGTTCTGCAGCAGGATCTGCTCCTTCCGTCCTCCGAAATCGTAAAAAATGGGCAGTTCCCGATAGGCTCCTTCCTCGGATTTGATCGCCTCCAGGTCAAGGTCGATGCGGCAATTGACGGCCGAGGTCTCAAATTTGCCTGTATAGGTATCCACGGCATCCGAAGCCAATATACCGACCATCTCTCCCGCCTTGAGCGAGGCGATCTTTCCCGCCGGGATCAGGGGTTCGAGCCGTTCGTTGATCGACAGGGAAGTCTTGGATCGGTCGATGGATATGCTCTCACCGAGCTGCTTGACCTTACCGAAGAGCCGTTCGAGCCATTCCAGTGTCTCCTTATCCCGTACCGATCCGCTGAGGACATTGCCCACTATGGAAGTGATGGTGGCAGCGGTTTCCTTGCCGTACTGCTGCTTGAACATGGTGAGTTCCTGCACCCCGAGGATGGCACTCACGCGATTACTTCTCGCCTGAGAGATGATGTTCTCGATCCGGTGCAGGTACAGGGTGGGCGCTTCGTCCACCACCAGTCCGACCGGGATATTGCCACGTGTATTGACCAGTTTGGTAATGCGGTTGACCACCACCGAGTAACAGGCCGAATTGGTACTCTGAGTACTGGGATCGCTGGCGAGTATAAGCATGGACGGCGCTTCGGGATTGCTGACCTTGAGGTCGAAGTCATCGCCCGAGAATACCCAGAAGGTCTCCTTGGTAGCCAGTCGGCTGATGAAGATCTTGAGCGTACCGACCTGCCCTTCGAGCTGGTCGAATGCCCGTGCCTTGAACGCCGTCATGAACGGGGAGAGCAGCGATTCGAGTTCCTTATTGCTGAACAAAACCGTGAATATTTCCTCGTAAGAACGGTTCAGGAAAGCCAGCACGTGCGGGAAACTGGAATACTTGCCGTTTTCGTACTTGCTGAAAAAATAGATACAGGCCGCCAGAAAGTTAACAGCGGACTGCGTAAAAAACTGGTCGCTACCGCCGGATTTGTCCCCTTTCTTCATGGCCTCCACCAACGCTTCGGCAGTTTCGGACGCTTCGGCCAATGTTTCGAGGTAATCGCTCCGCCAGGGGTTGATACGCCTGCTCTTTTCCGGTTCGTTCAGGTTGATGACATGGAACCCGTAACCTTTCAGTTTGCCCTGCTGCTTGGCGAGCAGGTAGTGGTAATAGGTCACTTTTCCAAGGTCGGGGAACTTGAAATCGAATACGCAGAGTGTCCACTCCAGGGCTACAAGCTGTCGGATGACGGGCATAAAGACCGAGAAACTCTTACCCGATCCGGGAGTTCCGATCACCAGCGCTCCGCGGAACAGGTTTTCCAGCACGATAAACCCTTTGCGCACCTTTCTTCTGTAATAGAAAAGCATCGGGATGTTCACGGCATAGGGCGTAACCTTGGGTTTGGTGGCCTGCATGAAGGACTCCTCCTCCACGTTCCACCTGTCCTTTCCGAGTTTAGAGCCAATGATCTTCGAGACGTTGTCCATGGCGATATGCAGCAGCAACGTCCCGCCAATGGCACATGCGATATACCCGATATCGTACCAGCTGGTATAGGGAAGCACCATACCTCCGTACCTGCCATGGAACCAAAGCCCGGCGAAAAATAAAAGCAATCCGGCAGACAGCGGATAGGCAATAGCGGTTTTGGGATTGAGATCTTTCTCCTTCCGGCTGAGTGTACCGATCGAAACCAAACAAATCAGCACCAGCGTGAACAGCTTGCTGTGGATCGGGTAATCGTAAATGGGTATACGCGCCATGCGCACGAGAAAATGTGATAAACCATACCGTTCGCTTGCTGGGCTGGCGATTACCTTTTCGGCGTAGATGAACATCAGGATGTCAAGGGCTACGGACAGGTAAATGGCGAATTGCAGGAAGCGGTGCATCGCCTGCTGTTCTTTGCTTTCTTCCATAATGATTGTTTTTTGTGTAAATGGTTACTTTATCCTTCTTGGTTTACCGGGATTCCATTTATCTCTTCTCCATGCGTAATAATTACGGCCTACTGTAGCACTGGCATTCTCAGATACGTATACATGGATAAGCGACACCTCTAAATTTCGAACATGTTCAAAAAGACGATTCCTTTTACC
>Ga0079224_100014271_pt1 | contig 11093 bp, 10 predicted proteins | sample Stecom2015_FD_80414 | JGI IMG/M metagenome (GOLD analysis project Ga0079224, IMG submission 80414) | Agricultural soil microbial communities from Utah to study Nitrogen management - Steer compost 2015 | ecosystem: Environmental > Terrestrial > Soil > Agricultural land | place: USA: Utah...
CGGTGCGGCGTGCACATGCCCCTTCCAGGAACGCCGTGAATCCGTCCCTGGAGGCTCCGCGCGCGCCATCCCTGGCGCGCACGGTCCTGGAAGGGGCATGTGCACACCACACCGCGATTCGTCTCCGCAGGCCCCGGGCTACCGGGCCGAGACGTATGCCGCACGTCGATGCGTATGCCGCATCGCTGCGCTCGCGACCGCGGCCATGCGGCAGCGCACCCTTCGTGCGATGCGCTTTGCCGAGTCGCTGATCCGCGTTCAACGACGCAGCACTTGCTCGTACCGAGCAGTCCGAGCCGTCGCGCAAGGCAAGCGGGGATCCTCGGCCGCGGAGTGCGTCGGCGCTGCGGTCGGCACGGAGCAAGCAATGGGGGGCCGGGTCGCGTTGAGGGTCGATGCGGTGCAGTGCTTGCGGTACGCCATGGGCTTGCGATGGGCATTTCGAGCCATCCGCTTGCGGCGACGATTCGAGACGCGGTGTGCGAGGGCCTCTTCCAGGACCGTGCGCGCCAGGGATGGCGCGCGCGGAGGCTCCAGGGACGGATTCACGGCGTTCCTGGAAGAGGCCCTCGCACACCGCGGCTCCCTGCGACGACCTCTCGGCTGCCGCCCAAGAACACTGCGGTGAGTGCAATCGCTCGCGAGTCGTCAACCGAAGCAGTGGGGAGGTCATCGGTAGGGGCACCTGCGTTCGGTGATGTGGCGCTCGAAGTCGGCGCGGAAGTAGTGGAGGGCGGATTGCAGCGGCTCCATTGCGCCAGGCGCGTGTGCGCAGAACGTGCGGCCCGGGCCGAGGTAGCGCGTGTGCATCTCGAGCAGGTCGAGGTCGTGCGGGCGGCCGTCGCCCTCTTCGATCGCGCCGAGGATGTGCTCCACGTACGGCAGCCCGTCGCGGCACGGCGTGCACCAGCCGCACGGCTCCTGCGCGAAGAAATGCTCGAGGTTCCGCACCATCGCAACGGGGCACGTGCGGTCGTCGAGCACGATCATCGTCCCGGTGCCGAGCCGGCTGCCGAGCTTTTGTATCGAATCGAAATCCATCGGCGCGTCGAGATGCTCCTCGACGAGAAAGTCCGTCGACGCGCCGCCGGGCAACAGACCGCGGAAGCGCAGGCCGTCGCGCATGCCGCCCGCGTGCTCCTCGAGCAGCTCGCGAATCGTCGTGCCCATCGGCAACTCCCACGCGCCCGGCCGCTTCACCTTGCCGCTCGCGCCGTAAAGCTTCGTGCCCGCGTCGCTCGAGCGGCTCAAACCTTTGAACCAATCGGCTCCGCGGTTCACGATGTGCGGCACGTTGCAAAGCGTCTCGACGTTGTTCACGACCGTCGGTTTGCCCCACAGCCCGACGAGCTGCGGGAACGGGGGCTTCGTGCGCGGGATCGCGCGGCGGCCCTCGAGCGCGCTGATCAGCGCCGTCTCCTCGCCGCAGATGTAGCGGCCGGCGCTCGTGTGCAGATGCAGCTCGAGGCTGAACGGGCTGCCCTTTATGTGCTCCCCGAGCCAGCCGCGCTCGCTCGCCTCGCCGATCGCGTGCTTCAGCCGCTCCGCGGCGAGCCGATATTCGTCGCGCAGGAAGACGTAGGCCGTCGTCGCGCCGAGCGCATATGCGCTGACGATCATCCCTTCGATCAGCAAATGCGGGTCGCCCTCGAGCAGCAGCCGGTCCTTGAACGTGCCGGGCTCCATCTCGTCGGCGTTGGCGATCAGATAGCGGGGCGTCGGGGCATCGTCGCCGCGCGGCATGAAGCTCCACTTCTGCCCCGTCGGGAAGCCCGCGCCGCCGCGGCCGCGGAGCCCGGAGGCCTTCACGGCCTCGAGCACGTCCTCCGGCGACATCTCGCGAAGCGCCTTGCGCACGGCCTCGTAGCCGCCTGCCCGCTCGTACGCTTCCGCATCGAGCGGTGGCTCTCCGGGACGGATGTTGGCGGTCAGCGGACGTTCCATCAGCGGTAGCGTTCCAGTGCCTCCGCGGCCCGATCGGGAGTCAGATCCGCATGCAAATCTCCGTCCACGAGCAGCGCGGGCGCGCGGTCACAGCAGCCGAGGCAGGGGATCGGCAGCAGCGTGAAACGACCGTCGGCGTCCGTCTCGCCGGGCGCGACGCCGTAGCGCTCATGGACGCGCGCGGCGATCGCATCGGCGCCCATCAGCCAGCAGCTCACGCTGTCGCAGAAATGCACGACATGCCGGCCGACCGGGCGGCGGTAGATCAGGTTGTAGAACGTCGCGACGGCGTCGAGCTCGTCGACCGGCATGTCGAGCAGGTCCGCGATGCCGCGCAGCGCATCGTCCGGCACCCAGCCTCGCCGGCGCTGCACGATCTTGAGCGCATCGATGCATGCCGCGCGCTTGCGGTCGTAGTGCGCGAGCTCGCGCTCGATCTCGGCGGCTTCTTCCGGCGTCAACATCGCCGCCTCCGGCACGCTCATCGGTCCACGTCCGCCATGACGAAGTCGATGCTGCCGAGGATCGCGATCAGGTCGGCGATCAAAAGACCCTGCGAGATCAGCGGCAGCACCTGCAGGTGAGGGAACGACGGCGTGCGGATCCTGAGTCGATACGGGATCGTCCCGCCGTCGCTGATGACGTAGTAGCCGTATGCGCCCTTCGTGCCCTCGATGTTGAAGTGGCTCTCGCCGGGCGGCAGCACCGGTCCCCAGCTCACGTTGAGGAAGTGATGGATCAAGGTCTCGATGTCGTGCATCGTGCGGTCCTTGATCGGCGGGGTCGTGAGCTTGTGCCGCGACTTGTAGTCGCCCGGCGGCATGTTGTTCACGCACTGCTCGATGATCCGAAGGCTTTGGCGGATCTCCTCGGCCCGCACGGCGCAGCGATCGAAGCAGTCGCCGTTTTCAGCGATCGGCACATCGAACTCGAACTGCTCGTAGCCCGAGTACGGACGCGTCTTGCGGAAGTCCCAGTCGAAGCCGGTCGCGCGCAGGTTCGGCCCCGTCACGCCCCAGTCGATCGCCTCCTCGGTCGTCATCTCGCCGATGCCGACGGTGCGTGCCTTGAGGATGCGGTTGTCGAGTGCGATCTTCTCGTACTCGTGAAGCCGCGGCGGCATCCATTCGAGGAACTCGCGAATCATCCGGTCCCAGCCGTCCGGCAGGTCCGCCGCGACGCCGCCGATCCGGAACCACGCCGGGTGCATCCGAAAGCCGCAGATCGCCTCGATGATCTCGAAGACGCGCTCCCTGTCGGTGAACATGTAGAACACGGGCGACAGCGCGCCGACGTCCTGCGTGAACGTGCCGTAGAAGACGAGGTGGCTCGCGATCCGGAAGAGCTCGGCGAGCATCACGCGAACGACCTTCGCCCGCTCGGGCACCTCGATCCCCGCGAGCTGCTCGACGGCGAGCACGTACGGGAGGTTGTTCATCACGCCGCCGAGGTAATCGACGCGATCGGTATACGGGATGTACGTGTGCCACGATTGGCGCTCGCCCATCTTCTCCTGCGCGCGGTGATGCCAACCGATGTCGGGCACCGCATCGACGATTTCCTCGCCGTCGAGCTGCAGCAGGATCCTGAACACGCCGTGGACGCTCGGATGATTCGGCCCGAGGTTCAGGAACATGAAGTCGCTCGAATCGCTGCTGCGCCGCATGCCCCACTCCTCCGGCACGAAGCGCAGCGCCTCCGTCTCGGCTTCGTAGCGCTCGTCGGGAAGCGCGTACCGGCCCATCTCCGTCGCGCGCGCCGGGTGCTCCTTGCGCAGCGGATGCCCCTCCCACGTCGGCGGCGTCAGGATCCTGCGGAGGTTCGGATGACCGTCGAAGCGGACGCCGAACATGTCCCATGCTTCGCGCTCGTACCAGTTCGCGTTCGGCCACACGCCGGTGATCGTCGGCGCGCTCGTGTCGTCGGCCGCAAGCGGCACCTTGATCCGCAGATCCTCGTTCCGCGAGAACGAGAGGAGGTGATAGACGAGCGAGAAGTCAGAAGGGGGCTGGTCGTGCCGGTGGTCGCGGACGCGCTCGTCGATCACCGTCAGGTCGTAGAGCATTTCGTACGGCCGCTCGAGCTCCGTCTTCAGATGCCGCAGCACGTCCGGGATGCGCTCCTTGTCGAGCCACAGCGTCGGGATTCCGTCCGCCGTCGCCTGGCTGCGGGCGCCGGTCGGGAAGAGCCGGGGGCCGAATCGTCTTTCGAGCGCGCCGGCGAGATCGCGCGCGACGGTCGCGCGGCCGGGGGCCTCTGCCTGAGACCGGGCGTGCTCGTGCGGATGCGTTGCAGGCAGGTTCCGCTCCACCGCTCGTTCCGGGATCAGACGGTATCGGGCGTGCGCAGCGTGCGCTGGCTCGTGCGCTCGGCGCGCTTCTCGTCGCGGAAGCTCCGGACCGGTGCGCGCGTCACGCCCTGCGGCCCGACCACCCACGACAGCGGCCTCCGCTCCGTGCCGACCACCTGCTGCAGCAGCGTGAGCCCCTCGATCAGCGCGTCCGGCCGCGGAGGGCAGCCCGGCACATAGACGTCGACCGGCATGAAGCTGTCGACGCCCTGCACGACGCTGTACACGTCGAACATCCCCCCCGAGTTCGCGCACGAGCCCATCGAGATGACCCAGCGGGGCTCCATCATCTGCTCATACAGCCGGCGGATGACGGGCGCCATCTTCGTGAAGACCGTGCCCGAGATCACGATCAGGTCCGCCTCGCGAGGAGTCGCGCGGATCACCTCCGCGCCGAAGCGCGCGATATCGAACTTGCTCGTGAACGACGTCGCCATCTCGACGTAGCAGCACGAGAGCCCGAAGTTGAACGGCCAGATCGAGTACTTGCGGGACCACGCGGCGAGATCCTGAAGGCTGCTCAGGAATACGTTGTGCCGCATGGCCTCTTCCTGCACCGCCTCGTCGCTGTCGCTCGGCGGGGCGCCCGACCGCGACGGCGTCCCTTCGGGGTTGCTCAGCCACCAGCGCATCGCGTCTCCGTCATCGTTCGCCTCCGGTTCCTGCGCTCGCGGGCGCGGCGGGCGCCGCGCGCGGCGAGCCGGACGGCGCTCCGCGGCCGCGTCCCCGATCCCGCGCGACGTTTCGTCGGCGGCCGGCCGGGGCCCAGTCGAGCGCTCCGATCCGCCAGAGATACGCGAGCGCGGCGATCAGCACGGTTATGAAGATTGCGATCTCGATGAACGGCGCCCACCCGCCATCGCGGGCGATCACCGCCCACGTGATGATGAACACCGCCTCGATATCGAAGATCACGAAGAGGACGGCGACCATGTAGAACTTCGCCTGGATACGGAATCGGGCGCGGTGCACCGGCACGACGCCCGACTCGAACGGATCGCCGGTCGCCCGCTCCGAATGACGCTCGCCGAGCCAGTGCGACGCGGCGAGCACGCCGCCGACGAGCACGAGCGCCGCCGTGACGTAAAAGGCCAGGGGCCACAGGCTATCCTCCGGCATGCGCCGACCCTCCGTTTCGCCCGGGCTCGATGCAAGCTTGGTGCCACCGGGCGCGTCCGCGCTCGGAAGGTCCCGCGCGAATCGGCTGACGCCGTTTCCGGGTCGCAATCAGAGCGTTTGTGCGCCGCCGAGTCGCTTAGTTGACTGATCGCGGGAAATTTCCGTATCAGAATGGAGTTGCGGGAGCGACAGGCATGACACGCTGGCCTTCTAGATACTACTTTCTGCAGCGCGACAAGCTCGAGAGCGAGCTCTACGAGCTATGCCTGCGATTGCGCCGATCGCGCCAGGAGCTCAATCGTCCGCCCGGGCCCGCGGAGCTCCGCGCGGGCGCCGAGGATCGCGCTGCGCAGCGTTGCTACGTCTCGCCCCGAGACTGCGCGGATTTCGATTTCCCGCGCCTGCTCGAAGCGGACGAGGAGGTCGTCGCGCTGCTCCGCACGCTGAACGAAGCTGCGGCCCTGCTCTATTATTTCGCGAATAGCGGGCGCAGCGCCGCGCACTCCGATCGATACCCGCCGTCCTGAAGCGCCGGACCGCGGGGGCTCGATCCTCTGCCGAAGCCGAGAATCGGTAGACTTGCGTCCTTTGCTCGATTCTCGGGATATCGCATGGTGTTGAAGAGGCCGAGCTGGCCGAGCGGACGGCTCGTCACGCTCGAGGTGGGCTCGAAGCTCCTTGCCGACAATCCGCTCGGCGATCCGCATGTGCGCGAGCTCGACGTCTGGCTCCCGCCGGGATACGACGAAGGCGCCCGCGCGGGGCTCGGTAAGCGCTACCCGGTGCTGTTCGTTCTCGCCGGCTACACGGGCTCCGGAAAGTCGCACACGGCGTGGAAGAGCTTCGACGAGAACGTGCCGGAGCGCGCCGCGCGGCTGATTGCCGCACGCAAGATGCCGCCCTGCATTCTCGTCTTTCCCGATTGTTTCACCGCATACGGCGGCAATCAGTACGTGAACTCCGCGGGCGTCGGCCGCTATGCGGATCACCTGACCCGGGAGCTCGTTCCGCTCGTCGATCGCGAGTTCCGCACGCTTGCCGACAGGCGCCATCGAGGTTGCTTCGGCAAATCCTCGGGCGGCTACGGTGCGCTCGTCCACGCGATGAAGCACACGCGGTATTGGGGCGCCGTCGCAAGCCACTCGGGCGATGCGTATTTCGACGTCGCGTATCGCTGCGACTGGCCGGCGACGCTGGATGAGCTCAGCAAGTATCGAGCGAAGCCGCGCCGCGAGGGGCGCGTCGACCCGTCAGCCGACTTCGCGACCCCGTCCGGAGGCATCGATGACGGCCGCATCCGCCGCTTCCTCGAGGCCGTGTGGCGCAAGCCGAACCCGACGAGCGCCGAGGTGCATTGCCTCATGTATATCGGGATGGCGGCCACGTACGATCCGGATCCCAAGGAGCCGCGGCGCGTGCGCGTTCCGTTCGATCTCGAGACCGGCGAGCTCATCGAAGCGCGCTGGCGGCGATGGCTGCGCCACGACCCGATCCATCTCGTCGCGCGGTTTGCGAAGAACCTGAAGACGCTGCGCGGGCTCTTCATCGACTGCGGCTGGCGCGACCAGTACCGGCTCCATTACGGCGCGCGGATCCTGTCGCGGCGGCTTCACGAGCACGGCGTCGAGCACGTCCACGAGGAGTTCGACGGCACGCATTCGGGCATCGATCACCGGATGGACAAGAGCATGCCCTTTCTGCTGCGCGCTCTCGCGTAGCACGCAGCCGCCGGGCAGGGCGCGCGAGATCTAGCGCTCGAAGGCCTGCTCGACCGGCAGCAAGCGAATCGCGTCGGCGTCGATCGGCAGCGGGTAGGCGGCGATCTCACGGTCCTCGTCGAGCACGTGCTGCGGCTTCGGCGTCGCGTAGTCGATCGGGCTCGGAGAGCCGGCCGCGAGCGCGCTGCCGAGCCTCTCGGCCGTGCCGGTCACGATCGCGAGCTTGAAGCGTCGGCCGGCCAGGTGCCGCTCGATCGCGGCGTTCACGTCGTCGAGCGTGAGCTCGCGCATCATCCGCCGGAAGCGCTCCAGGTGGCCTTCGGCGTCGAGCCCGTAGAAGCGGTCGTCCATCGCGTAGCCGAGCCGCCGCGCCGTCGTCTCCGCATAGTGCAGCGAATACTTGGCGAGAAACGTCCGGGTCAGCTCGAAATCCTCGTGCTGCATGCCGTGCGCGGTGAGCCGCTCGATCTCGCGCAGCGCGGCGCGGAGCGCGAAGTGCGCCTGCTCGTTCGGCAGCGTGCGGATCCAGACCTCGAACAGCCGCGCGCGGCGCGGGACGTTGACCGGCGGCATCCGGCGCTCGCCGCCCCCGGGGAATGCCTCGATGTATGCATAGTCACCGTAGTTGAGTCCGCGTATCTCGCGGATCACCTGAAAGAGGCGGCCGACCTGCTGGCGATGCTCGCCGAGCCATGAGCACGCGACCGCGAGCGCGTAGAAGTCGCGGTCCCCGCGGGCCACGTCGATCGGGAAGCCGAAGCTGATCGATGCATCGGCGCCAGGCTTGTCGATAAGCAGCACCTCGTTGCGCTCGATCGGGGCCGGCGTGATGGGCGGCGGCTCGGCCGAATCGCCCGACGGGAGCTCGCCGCGGGTGCGGCGCATGCGCTCGGCGAGCGCATCGTCGAAGCCGCCGGCGATGCCGATCGCGACGTTTTGCCGGACGAAGCGGCGGCGGTAGAACTCGCGCACGTCGTCGAGCGTGATGCTGCGAAGACCCTGGACCGTGCCCTCCGGCTGGTGCGCGTAGCGCGTATCCGCGAACACGAACGCGTCGAGCGCGGCCTTCGCGAGCTCCTCGTCCGACGCGTAGCGAAGCGTGTTCTCGATGTCGTTGATCGCGTCGCTCTTCAGCCGCTCGAAATCGCGCCGATCGAATGCGGGGCGCAGATACGCATCCGTCAGAAGGGGCACGTAGCGATCGACGTTGTCGAGATGCGTGCGTCCGGTGAGCGTCGTGCGCTCCTTGTCGACGCGCACGCCGTAGGCGGACGCGAGCGGGTAGAGCGCGGCGAGTATCTCCTCGTAGGAGTGCCGCTCGGTCGCGGCTTCCGCGAGCATCAGCCCCGTCAGGTAGGCGAGGCCTTCCTTGCCGGGCGGATCGTCCTGCGAGCCTGCAGCGAACGAGATGGAGAACGAGACGGTCGGCTCGCCGGGCACGGGCAGCAGCACGTCCGCGCCGGGACCTCCGGCCGGATGCGAGCCGGGTCGGCGGGCGGCCGCACCGGATGCCCCAGCGGTCATCGACGGCCCCGCAGCATGCCGACCGTGCGGCGCTCGGATCGTAAGAATGTCTCGGCCGCGGCCTGCACGTCGTCGGGCGCGATGCCGGCGTACGCCGTGTGCAGCGCTTCGAGCCCGCCGAGCCCGCCGCAGATCGCGAGCGGGCGCGCGACGCGCTGCGCCGCGCGGTCCGCCGTCTCGAACGCCATCAGGAAGCCGTAACGGATGCGGGACTTCAATGCCGCGAGCTCGTCGAGTGCCGGCGGCACCGCGCGGTGACGGCTCGCCGCCTCGTCGAGCGCTTCGATCACGTAGTCGACCTTGTCCGGATCCTTGATCCGTGCATAGACGTCGAGCAGGCCCGGGTCGCGGTTCCAGCCCGCGCCCGCCGCGAGAAACTCGACGACCTGCTCGTCGAGCACGAGCCGGCGATAGGCCTCGCTCGTCTCGCCGAACGCGAGCTCGGCGAGGAGGTCGAGCGCGACCTGGCGCGCGTCGCCCGGATCGAACGCGCCGATCTTGTACGCGAGCCAGACGATCGGCAGCGTGCGGCCGTCGTACTCGACGTCGATACGCCGCTCGGCGCGCTGCTCCGGTTCCGGCGGGATCGGCGGCGGAATATAGCCCGGCGCCCAGTCGGCATAGCGTCGTTCGACCTGCTCGAAGACGCGGCCCGGGTCGACCTCGCCGGCGACGAACAGAATCGTGTTGTCCGGACGGTAGTAGCGCGTGAAGAACTCGCGCGAGTAGTCGTAGAGCCCCGGCATCGCCGCGATGTCCGCCTCGTAGCCCATCGTCGTGTGCCCGTATGGGTGGACGTCGAACGCGGTCTCGACGACGGCCTCATACAGCGTGAAGAGCGGGTCCGTGCGGCTCTTGCGGTACTCGCCGTACACGGCCCCCGCTTCGGTCTCGAAGTCGGCCGGCGAGTATGCGAGGTTGCGGAACCGGTCGCTCTCGAGCTCCATGACCGTCTCGAGGTCCTCGGCCGCGAGCGACACGTGATAGGCGGTGAGGTCGTCCGTCGTGAATGCGTTTGCGTCGGCGCCGATCTCCGTCAGAATGCGCTGATAGCGTTCCGTCGGATATCGCTCGGTGCCGCGGAACATCATGTGCTCGAAGAAATGCGCGAAGCCGGTGCGCCCTTCCTCGTATTCGTCCCGCGAGCCGGTACGCACGATCGTCCAGTACGCGACGAGGCCGTTGCTCGGCATCGGCATCACGACGGCCTTGAGGCCGTTGTCGAGCACGTCGACGTGCGCAGGGTAAGGGATGATGCCGGTCACGCTTTTCAGAATCGTCGAAACGGATTATCCGGCGATTAAAGCACAGCGGTTCGGCGGGGACAGCCGGGCACGCGCGCCGTGTGGCTTCCCGCGCGCGAGCCGCAGAGAATGGGGATTCGCCGAACGGGCGAGAGTGCCGTGCGCCGACCGGTTGAGCGACGACTCGAGGAGGCCGGATGAATCCTGAGCTGCCCTATGCCCGGCTGAGCCCCGAAGTGGTATTCGAGGCCGTCGAGAGCGTCGGCTTCGAGTGCGACGGCCGCATCATCGCGCTTGCGAGCTACGAGAATCGCGTCTATCAGATCGGTGTCGGCGACGGCTTCGTCGTCGCGAAGTTCTACCGGCCCGGCCGCTGGTCGAGCGAAGCGATCCTCGAGGAGCACGGCTTCGCGCTCGACCTTGCGGACCGCGACGTCCCAGTCGTGCCGCCGCTCGTGATCGGCGGCGAAACGCTGCACGAGCACGAGGGCTACCGGTTCGCGCTGTTCGAGCGGCGCGGCGGGCGCTGGCCCGAGCTTGCGACGTCCGAGGAGCGCGTCTACATGGGCAGGGTCATCGGCCGCATGCATGCGTTCGGCGCGACGGCCAGCTTCCGCCATCGCCCGACGCTGTCGGCGCGCACGCTCGGCCGCGATTCGGTCGAGACGCTCGAGGCGAGCGGCTTCATTCCGGCGGATCTGATCGACAGCTACCGCAGCATCGCGACGAACGTGCTCGACGCGGTCGACCGGCAGTTCGCGGCGGCGGGCGACTACAGGGTGCTGCGGATTCACGGCGACTGTCATCCCGGCAATGTGCTGTGGACGGACGCGGGGCCGCATTTCGTCGATCTCGACGACTGCATGAACGGGCCGGCGATGCAGGACTTGTGGCTGTTTCTGTCGGGCAGCCGGGACGAGATGAGCGTGCAGCTCGCGGACTTGCTCGACGGGTACACGCAATTCCGCGACTTCGATTACCGGGAGCTGCATCTCGTGGAGGCGCTGCGGGCGCTGCGGATCATTCACTACTGCGCGTGGATCGCGCGGCGGTGGAAGGATCCGGCGTTTCCGCGGGCGTTTCCGTGGTTCGGCGAGCCGAGATACTGGGAGGAGCACGTGCTCGCGCTGCGCGAGCAGCGCGCGGCACTCGATGAGCCGCCGCTCTCGGTGCTCTGAGCGCGCCGTCGTCGGC
>Ga0079224_100014272_pt1 | contig 11092 bp, 12 predicted proteins | sample Stecom2015_FD_80414 | JGI IMG/M metagenome (GOLD analysis project Ga0079224, IMG submission 80414) | Agricultural soil microbial communities from Utah to study Nitrogen management - Steer compost 2015 | ecosystem: Environmental > Terrestrial > Soil > Agricultural land | place: USA: Utah...
CCCAATCCGCGGACAATCAACGGCCAAAACATGTGTTCGGAACCGGTGTCGTTCGTAATACGTCCGTACATAATGAACGAGAAACCAAAGAAAATACACAAGCCCAAGGCAACCATATATTTTTGGGGCACACCGTTTTGAATCATCCGTCCGATAAACGGCATCATAATTCCGGTCATGATGGAACTTGGAATCAAGAGCATTCCGGCATCGGTGGCGGGCCAACCCAAAATCGATTGCGTATAAATCGGGATAATGAACGTGGAGCCAAATAAACCGAAACCGAGTATAAAACTCATAATGGTTCCCACTTGTAGGTTTTTGTCTTTCAATACCCGCAGGTTCACAATCGGACTGTGATAAACCATTTCGCGCCAGATAAAAAGGAACAAACCTACTGCCGATACAATAGACAAAATTAAGATAGTGCTGTCTTCAAACCAATCGTCTTGCTGTCCGTGTTCCAAAACAAATTGCAGCGAACCAATGAACATAATCAAGAAAATCATGCCCCACCAATCGACCTCGCTTGCTGCTTGCTTTTTGCCTCCTTCAAATTTCGGACTTCTCACAAACGATAAAGTCAATAGAGTTGCAATAACCCCCAAAGGCACATTGATATAGAAAATATACGGCCACGAGAAATTATCGATGATGTAACCACCCAACGGCGGTCCCAACGTAGGTCCTACAATCACCCCCATACCGTAGATAGCCTGTGCCATACTCCGTTTTTCTCTGGGGTAACTTTCGGTAATAATGGTTTGTGCGGTTACCAATAGGGCGCCACCACCCATACCTTGTATAAATCGGAAAAACACCAATTCCCAGATATTGGTGGCGTTTCCACATAAGAATGAGGAAACCGTGAAAATGATAATAGATACCGCAAAGTAGTTCCGGCGACCAAATTGTTGCGAAAGCCAACTGGTCATCGGAATCACGATTACGTTGGCGATGGCATACGCTGTAATGACCCAAGCAATATCGGTAAGCGTTGCTCCCAGCGACCCTTTCATGTCGTTCAGGGCAACGTTTACAATGGTGGTATCAACAATTTCCAACAAGGCACACAGTACTGCTGTGATGGTAATAATTACCCTGCGGAAACCGTATTCTACCAAGTCGTCTTCTATAATATTTGCTTTCATATTATTTTACGAAAACATCTACATCGGCGTTCATTCCCGGACGTAACAATGCAATGTTTTCTGCCTCGTTGTTGTTTGTTAAATTGATTTTTACGGGTACGCGTTGTACGGTTTTTACAAAGTTTCCGGTAGCATTGTCTGGTGGGAGCAAAGAGAAACGAGAACCTGTTGCCGGAGAAAACGAGTTTACTTCGCCTTCAAACACAATGTCTGGGTACGCATCGATTTCCAATTCTACTTTTTGTCCTGCACGCATTTTGTCTAATTGTGTTTCTTTAAAGTTGGCAACTACCCAAGTTTCAGAGTTATCTACAATATAGAACAACGCCGATCCTGGATTTACCAATTGTCCCGGTTGAATTTTTACGTTTGAAATTTGTCCGTCAACCGATGCGGTTACAACCGTATAAGAAAGATTCAATTTAGCAGCTTCTAGTGTGGCTTTGGCACGTTCAATGTTTGCTTGTGCCACGGCTGTTTGTTTAGACGCTACCGTTGTTTTGCTTATCACAGCTTCGCGTTGAGAAGCACTGGCGTTGCGTTGTTTCTTCAACATTTCCACTTGCGTTTCGGCTTCCAGTTTTGCGGTTAAAGCTTGCTCGTATTGTTGTTTGGTAATCGAATGGTTTTTGTACAAATTCTCATAACGTTGGTAATCGTTGTTTGCTTGTGTGGCACGAATCTGAGCCATTTCAATACTTTGAGAGTTCGATTGTACGGTAGCTTCAGAAATCGCTACGTTTGCCGATGTTGCCGAAACGTCTGCTTTAGAAACTTCATACGAACTTTCTGCGGCAAGCAAAGCCGCTTCTGCTTCCTGAACTTTTACCACATAATCTTGTTTGTCGATGATAAACAAGGTATCGCCTTTTTTTACCAAGTCGTTGTCTTTCACAAAAACTTTGGTAACATATCCGCCCACTCTTGGAATAATCGGGCTCATGTTTTTTTCAACCTGTGCATCGTCTGTGGTTTCGTGCCCTTGGCTGTGTATGTATTTGTATGTTCCGTAAGAACCACCCACTAAAATTAAAGCGATAAACGCGAACATAAATTTTTTGTTCATAGGTTTTTTAGCTTCGTTATCTGTTACACTATTGTCCATTTTCTTAAGAATCTTATTTTGAAATTAATTGACCGTTTGCTAATAATAAATCGTAATATTTTTCGATGACGTTTGCTTTGGAAACTGCTTCGTTGATTTTGCTTTGCAGTTGTTGCACATCGGCTTCCAGCAAATCGTCGGTGTCGGCAACGCCGTTGTCGTATTTGTCTTTTACAATGCGGTAGTTTTCCGCTGCTTGTTCCACGGCTTGCGTATATACTTTTGCTTGTTGTTGTGCCAAATCAAAGTTTTCGTTGGCTTGTTGCACTTGCACTTTCACGCGGTCGTTGGCAATAGCAATTTGTTCTTCCACTTCCTGAATGCGGTGTTTGGCAACAGCTACTTTTTTCTTGTTTTTATAAAGCGAACCCAAATCATACGAAAGTCCCACACCCACGTTCAATGCGTTGGTAATCGAAATCACGTTTTTAACATCAGCAGCCATATATCCACCGGTTAAAGCAAGCGTAGGCAAATAGCCGGCTTTGGAAATTTTCAATTGGTTTTCTGCAATTTGATGTTGTGCTTCCAACATTTTTAAATCGTTGCGGTTTGCCAAAGCGGTTTCGGCTGTGAAATCGTTGGTAAGTAAACTGTTTTCGTTCGAAAAATCAATTTGGTAAAAATGCGTGTTTTCGTCCAACTGCAAAAGCGTTACCAATTGATAGTTGACTACATTTACGTTTTTGTTGGCTTCTTGCAAAGCCACTTGATAGTTCGACAATTGCAATTCGCTTTTCAACAAATCGTTGCGGGCAATCAAACCGTTTTCTTCCATGGCTTTGAAATCCGTTACTTGTTGCTCGGCACGTTTGATGTTTTCTTGCATCAACTTTGCGGTTTGCTGTGCTTTGTACAATGCCACGTACAATTTAATGGCTTGCGAAGCCAATTGTTCTTTGGTGTTCAACGCTGCAAATTGTTCTGCTTCCACAGCATTTTCGGCAATGTGAATACTGTTTTTGATTTTTCCGCCGGCGTAAATCGGCATCGAAACATTTGCCTGACCCAACATCATTTGGTTGGCTTTAATGTCTGGTGCGCCGCCTTCGCCCATTGGAATTCTAAAATTAATGTCTGGTGTGGACATCATTGAAAACTGTCCGCTGATGCTCGCATCCGGAAGTCGTTTGTTTTTTGCAACACCAAGCTCCAACTTTTTACTGGCAACTTTTGTGTCGGCAGCTCGTGCTTCTTTACTTTGCGTGGTTGCTAACTGAATGGCTTCTTGTATGCTTAGAGGTTTATCTTGTGCAAAAACCGATAAATTCCCCATAATGACACACGCACCAAGCCATGCCCATTTAGTCTTCATAAATTAAAAGTGCTTTAATTGTTCTGTGAATATGTTTTGCTAATTGATTTTCGATGTACTGATCGTATGCTTCGTCTGATGTAATAGCCAAAACATCTTGGATAAAAGTGCGGTTCATTTGGAAATTCATAAACGTGCCCATCATGGTTGAATGAACAAGTACAGGGAGGATATTCGGATTAAAATCGCCTAAGTCAACACCTTTTTTCAGAACTTTGGTTACTAAATCCAAATTGTATCGTTTGATTTTTCCAAAAGAATCAGAATTGATTAAACGTTTTTTGATGCCGCCTTCTACAGAAAGAATTTTGTACACACCCGCATTTTGATTCATGGTTTTGACATAAGCAAATATTAATTTTTCTAAGCTTTCGAAGGGACTTAGTTTTTCGTCAAAAATAACTTCCTGATTAATTTTGAAATTATACAAACGTACTTCAAACAAAGTGTCCAAAAGCTTCTCTTTAGAACCAAAGTAATACGAAATCATTGCCAGATTCACGTCTGCGGCTTTGGCAATATCGCGGACAGAAGTTCCGTCAAATCCTTTTTCTTCAAACAGTTTTTCGGCTGCATTCAGAATTTCCAGTTGTTTTTCGTTCATCATAATCATTGTATCAAAAATCGACCGCAAAATTAAACAAATGTTTAAATTAAACGTTTGTTTAAAACGTTTTTTTTTTGTGTTAAATATTTTTGGACAAAAAAAAAGAGAAGCTTCTATGAAACTCCTCCTCTTCCAAAGTATAAGACTTGTTGCTTATTCTACAGCAGTAGCCGTGATGTATTGTTGCCCTTCGTCATTGCTCCAAGGCATGCCGGTTACGGTTGCTGTATCGCCTACTTCGTAACGTTTAAAAGTACTTCCGCTTTTTTGCAGATTAACGATGCTGATAGTGGCAATATATTCTTTACCATCGGTGTTTTTAATGGTTGCCATATAGCCGTCTTTTCCGTTTTCTATATGTGTAACTTCGCCTGTTACGGTAATAGATTGTTCCATTTCTGTGGATTCTTCTACTTTTTCTTTTGTGCTGTTACAGCTTGTAAATGTTACTGTTGCCAAAGCAAAAACAGCCATCATCATTTTGTGTTTCATATTGTTCTAATTTATAGGTTGAGCTATCACAGAAATTGTTCCGTTTTTTTATTTTTTACTTTCCACATCGCTAGTTTCTCTTTCTACATCTACAGTTTTACTCTCTACTGTACGAATTATTCGAGTGGTATATTTTTTCTGCTTCAAAGTTACAAATTTCGGATAGCAGTTGGTTTTGTTTAATCGTGCACGAGCAAGATGCTCGCGCCAGCATTAGAAATATTAATTTAAATCTTTTATCAAAAGGATAATTAGCACAATGATACTTGCAATTACTAATATTATAGTTCTTAGGTATATCCTTATATTTATCATATCAATAAAGCTATAATCCTTTTTAAATTTATCTGTCAAAATAGAATAGATTCCATAAACTATAAACCCTAAGATAACTATATATAATAAAACTTTCTCCATTAAACTATTTCCTTTTCATTTATTTTTTCTTCCTTCCTTGATATCTGGCTAAGGAAAGATGCGAGCTTGTGAATAGGAGTAGTAATCCTTTATTAACTTTGCAAAAAAAACAGCCATAAAGCGTTTGTTTATAGCTGTTTTGTATTTATTAAAAATTACTCTATAATAGAAACCCTCACGGTATTGACCATTCCTTTTTCACGAATTGGCATTGAAGCGAGATTAATGGTATAATCGCCTTCTTTGACATAATCGTTGGCTTTGGCAATCTGGTTAATATCCTCGATGGTGGTATCGGTACTTTCATATTTACTGTAATAAAAAGCGGTTACTCCCCACAATAAATTCAGTTGCGTGAGCATGTGTTTGTTGGAGGTAAATGCTAAAATATGTGCATTTGGTCGCCATGCAGATATTTGAAAAGCGGTATAACCCGAATTGGTCAATGTATGAATCGTTTTTGCTTCAATATCATTTGCCATAATTGCTGCGTGATAACAAACCGATTTGGTAATGAATCGTTTAGTTTTGATTTTCGGGTCGATGACATCCAGTTTAATCAAATCAGAATCTTCTACACTCAAAATGATTTGACTCATTTTTTCGATGACTTCTACAGGATAATTTCCAACAGAAGTTTCTCCAGACAACATCACCGCATCGGCACCGTCCATGACAGAGTTTGCCACGTCGTTCACTTCGGCACGAGTAGGCGTGAGGCTGGTAATCATGGTTTCCATCATCTGTGTGGCAATGATAACCGGAATCCGAGCTGTTTTGGCTTTGCGAACCAATTTTTTTTGAATTAGCGGAACTTCCTGTGCAGGAATTTCTACACCAAGGTCGCCACGAGCTACCATCAATCCGTCGCAATGACGAATAAGTTCGTCGATATTTGTAACAGCTTCTGGTTTTTCAATCTTGGCGATTACCGGGATTTTATAATCCGAATGTGTTTGGATGAGGTCGTTTAAATCCTGCAAATCTTGCGATGTTCGAACAAAAGAAAGTGCTATCCAATCTACTTTTAGTTGAATGGCAAATTGGGCGTCTTTAATATCTTTTTCGGTCAATGCAGGCAACGAAACTTTTGTATTAGGTAGGTTTACACCTTTTTTTGAACGCAAAGGTCCGCCTTGTACAACTTGTGCTTTCACCTCAGAAACGCCGTCTGTTTCGATGATTTTAAAAATCAATTTTCCGTCGTCCAAAAGAATGTTTTCTCCAGCTTTGACATCCTGAGCAAAGGTTTTATAATTCATATAAACACGCTGGGCTGTGCCGAGAAATTCTTCTTCGGTCGAAGCAAATGTAATGATGTCGCCCTCTTTGAGGACAACTTCGTCTTTCATCACACCAACTCTGAGTTTTGGTCCTTGTAAATCTGCCAAAATACTGGTGTTATAATGATGTTTTTCGTTCAGATGTCGAATGATTTTTACCTTGTCTTCAATATCAAAATAATCGGCATGCGAAAAATTGATTCTGAATACATCCACACCAGATTTTATCATGTCGTGAATCACTTTCTCCGTTCCACATGCAGGCCCGAGTGTAGCCACTATTTTTGTTTTTTTGCGTAATTTCATATTTTTAAAAATATAATCTTTCTATATGTTCTTTTTTGATGTGCTCCCATTCGGCAATATATACTGCAGATACATGAGAGATGTTTTCGATTTGTTCTACTAAGCTTTCGGTGTCGAAAAAGTCATCGGTTTCTTCAATAATTAATAAATAATCAAACCTTTTTAACTCAGGAATCAAGCAAGAAGTCAGTTCTATGTTTTCTTCCATTTGAGAGAATAAATCGTTGTCTGAAGCTGTTTTACTTTTTTTTATACTACTTGTCGAATGATTTTCGATGAGCCGCCACGTTAAGTAATTGTCTTCATCTTCGTATAAATAATGACCGAATTGGCTTTGGATTTCTTTGCTGCTCAACGCAATGCCTTTTTTCTCTTTGTAAAGTTTGAGGTGTAGGACTGAGTTGATAAAAAAAGCAAGGCGATAATCTTCTAAATTAGATTGAATGGCCAATAGTGTTTTTTCATCCGAATAGCTATCTGCTAAGTTTAATTTGATAATATTTTTTGTTTTCTGACCTTCCATTTCTCAACAAATTTACGATATATATTACAGAGAGAAAATATTTAGTCTGATTGATTACTTTTTGTTAACAAAGTCGTCGTTTTTTTGTAAAGAATAGTAAGCTCTTTTTGCTGCTTGTTCTTCGGCTTTTTTCTTGCTTGTAGCTCGTCCTTTGGCAATAACTTTTTTGTCGTAATGCAATTTGACCACAAAATGTTTGTTTTCTTCTTTTGATTGCTCTTCTTGCACATCAAAGAAAAAATATTTTTTCTGTTTTTGACAATGTTCAATAAAAGTACTCTTGTAACTGATGATTTTATTTTCCAAATCCTCTAAAGGTTCCAAGGGTTTAATCAGCTGTTTATACACAAATTTTTGGGTAAAGTCAAAACCTTTATCGGTGTACATGGCGCCAATAAGTGATTCAAAAATATTGCCGTAAATATTCTCTCCAAAGTCTTTCGGATTGACGTTGCAATTCAGTAAAGACAACAAATCTAGTTCTTTACCTATTTTATTCAGGTTTTTTCGGCTAACGATTTTTGAACGCATTTTGGTCAAATAACCTTCTGCTCGATTCGGCGCATTTTGGTGCAAATATGAAGCAGCAACCAACCCGAGAACCGCATCGCCCAAATATTCTAACCGTTCATAATTGATAAGATGTCCGTCTGCATTGGTTTTTCCGGCAGAGCTATGTGTGAATGCTTCTTCGTAAATTATGGTATAAGAAGGTTTGTAGCCAACGATTTGGCTTAGTTTTTTAAAAAAAATCCCGTCTTCTTGAGCACGGGATTTTTTTGATAATATGTTTGGAAACCATTTCATAAATGATTCTACAAATCTATTTTTTTCATTAATACACAAGCATTGTGCCCGCCAAAACCAAAAGTGTTGCTAATCACAACTTTCATGTCTCTTTTTTGTGCTTTGTTGAAAGTGAAATTCAATTTAGGGTCGATGTTTTCATCATCCGTAAAGTGATTGATAGTCGGTGGAACAATTCCGTGTTTGATAGACAAAATACAAGAAATCGCCTCGATAGCACCTGTTGCTCCCAACAAATGTCCGGTCATGGATTTGGTTGAGTTGAGGTTCATTGTATAAGCATGTTCGCCGAAAACTTCCAAAATAGCTTTAGACTCTGCAATATCTCCCAGCGGCGTTGATGTTCCGTGCATATTTACGCCATCTACGTCTGTAGGTTGCAAACCGGCATCTCGCAAACAATTCAACATCACATTTTTCGCACCCAATCCTTCCGGATGTGGAGCTGTGATATGATGTGCATCGGCAGACATTCCGCCTCCGCCTATTTCGCAATAGATTTTTGCTCCACGTGCCACAGCGTGTTCATATTCTTCTAATACCAATGCTCCGGCACCTTCGCCCAAAACAAAACCTTCGCGGTCTTTGTCCATTGGTCGAGAAGCGGTTTGTGGGTCGTCATTTCTTGTAGATAAAGCGTGCATAGCATTAAATCCTCCAATTCCGGCAATAGTAACAGCTGCTTCTGAGCCTCCAGTAACCATCACATCTGCATGACCTAAACGAATGTAGTTAAAGGCATCGATGATGGCGTTGGTGGAAGAAGCACAAGCAGAAACCGTAGTAAAGTTAGGTCCTCGCAAACCGTATTTCATCGAAATCAATCCGCCAGCAATATCTGCAATCATTTTCGGGATAAAAAATGGATTGAATTTTGGTGTGCCATCTCCTTTATTGAAATTAGTTACTTCGTCTTGGAATGTTTGCAAACCACCAATTCCAGAACCCCAAATTACACCGGCTTTATCTTTGTCTAGTTTGTCCAGATTAAAGTTTGCGTCCTCCATAGCCTCAGTAGCGGTTACCATGGCATATTGTGTAAATCGATCCATTTTTCGAGCCTCTTTGCGGTCGATAAAATCGTGTGGGTCAAAGTTTTTGACCTCGCATGCGAACTGAGTTTTAAAATTTGAGGCATCGAAATGAGTGATTGGAGCTGCTCCGCTCACGCCATTTATCAAACCATTCCAATACTGTTCTATATTATTTCCTATTGGAGTTAGAGCTCCCAAACCAGTAACAACGACTCTCCTTAGCTTCATATAAATTTGGTATAATTTCAGATTTAAAAAAAACAAAACCCAGTGTTCTTCTTAGTGAAAACATTGGGTTGCCAAACACAGATTACACTGTGTTGTAAATCAATCTTTTTGGTCTGTGAATAAATAACATTACGTGGTTTTTGAAGTAAACCCACGTAATGTTTGTTTTATTTATTTCTTAGCCTCTTCGATGTAAGAGATAGCTTGACCAACTGTGGCAATGTTTTCAGCTTGATCGTCCGGAATTTGAATATCAAATTCTTTTTCGAACTCCATAATTAGCTCAACAGTGTCTAATGAATCAGCTCCTAAATCGTTAGTGAAGCTTGCTTCAACTACAACTTCGCTTTCGTCAACGCCTAATTTGTCAACGATAATCGCTTTTACTCTTGATGCAATGTCTGACATAATTTCTTTCTTTTTTTAAGTTTAATTGTTGTGGCAAAAATATAAAACTTTAGCTTATAACCACAATTTTAATTGTTTTTGTATCTGCGAATTTAAAAAAATAAATTAGAAATAGATACTTTTGTACGGAAATATTTCTTCAAAAAAGAAAATAATTATAGACGCAATCCCTATGAAATACGTAGTTTTACTGGCTTCTGGCTCTGGAAGCAATGTTGAAAATATTATTACATATTTTCGAGAAAAAAATTTTCCAATTCGCTTTCATATTATCACGAATAAGCCAAATGCATTCGTTCTGGAACGGGCAAAAAGGCTTAATGTGGATACCGAAATTGTTACTAAAAAGCAAAATGACGACGGATTGTTGCAAAAAAGAATCCATGAATTGAATCCGGATTTGATTGTTTTGGCCGGCTATCTTTTGTTGTTTCCGGAACCAATTATTAAAGAATTCCCTAACAAAATTATCAACATACATCCAGCGTTGTTGCCAAAATTTGGGGGAAAAGGAATGTATGGCAACTTTGTGCACCAAGCTGTGGTAGCCAACAAGGAAACCGAAACGGGAATTACGATTCATTATGTGAGCGAGCATTATGATGAAGGAGCTACGATTTTTCAAGCAAAAACTCCGGTTGATGAAAACGATACTCCAGAAGACGTGGCAAACAAAGTACATCAATTAGAATATGAGTATTTTCCACAAATTATTGAACAACTTTTAGAAAATCAAGATTGATGCAGCCCGAAATTCTTTTATATACCGATGGTTCGTCGCGCGGAAATCCTGGACCGGGAGGCTATGGTGTTATTTTACAGCTGAATAATACCAATTATTATAAGGAGCTTTCCAAAGGCTACCGCAAAACGACGAATAATCGTATGGAATTGCTGGCAGTGATTGTTGGTTTAGAAGCGTTGACCAAGGAAAATCTTTCGGTTCTGGTGGTTTCGGATTCTAAATATGTGGTTGATTCGGTTTCCAAAGGTTGGGTTTTTGGTTGGGAAAAGAAAAATTTTTCGGGTAAGAAAAATTCTGATTTATGGGTGCGTTTTTTAAAGGTTTATCGCAAACATCAAGTAAAATTTCAATGGATCAAAGGACACAATAATCACCCGATGAACGAACGTTGCGATTTTTTAGCGGTTCAGGCATCAAAACAACCCAAATTGTTGATAGACGAATGGTATGAAGAAAACGGAGATTAAATTTGATTTTTCAAATCACTAAAAACTAGCATACTGTATTGATTTACAGCCTAATACAATTATATACATCATAGAGAAAAGTTACAAAACACAATTTTATCTGTTCAAAAAATACAGAAAAAGAATAGAAACTTTATTCTCCCAACTCTGCGACCAGTTTATGATAAGAAGGAACTACGCCAAAACTTTTGAAGGCTTTAAAAC
>Ga0079224_100014273_pt1 | contig 11092 bp, 8 predicted proteins | sample Stecom2015_FD_80414 | JGI IMG/M metagenome (GOLD analysis project Ga0079224, IMG submission 80414) | Agricultural soil microbial communities from Utah to study Nitrogen management - Steer compost 2015 | ecosystem: Environmental > Terrestrial > Soil > Agricultural land | place: USA: Utah...
ACCTCGATCTGCAAAGACAGCCGGTGCAATTTCGCGGCAGCGCCGCGCGCGCACTCCTGAGCGAGCCCGGTCACGTCCACCCGCGCGGCGTCCGCCTCGCCCGTGCCTTCGACGATCCGCTGGGCCTCGACGAGCGGGAGGAGCTCGCCCGCGAGCTCGTTCAAGCTCGCGCCACGTTGCCGGAGCCGGCGGGCGACGGGGAGCTCCTCCCCGAGCTGGGAGGCCGCCGCGGTCGCGTCCTCCAGCTGCGCCTCCGCGTGAGCGCGCAGCGCGCGCGACAGGAGCAGCGAGAGGCAGGCGAGGCCGTGCAGCGGCGTGCCGGAAGCCACCGGGCCTCGATCCGAGGCCGGCGGCTCCGAGCGCTGCGCGCCGGCCAGCACGCTCGCGAGCTCTCGGGCGTACACCTCACCCAGCTGCTGAGCTTGGGCCAGCTCTCGACGGAGCTCGCTCACCTCGTCGCCGTCGGCGGGCAACAGCAAGCTCTGGGTGCTGCCATCGAGCTCGAAGCGGCCACCCAGGCGCGTCGCCATTCGGTGCAGCCAGCGTCGCTCGAGCTCGGCGGTCGCCGAGCTGTCCGGTCCCAGGTTGACCGCGATCCGCACCATGTCGTCCTCACGCCGTACGCTGATCTCGGCGGCGGCGCTCGCCGCGGCGTTCGGGTTGCCTTGGGTCTGGCTCGCCAACACGAGCAGCATGCGGCGCAGGTCGGCCTCGTCCCCGAAGACCTCGGTGCCCGCGCCGGGCTCCATGGCGATCCGTGCCTCGGGCAGCAGCTCGCACATCATCGAGGCCACGTCGATGCGCCCGTGCCGCGCCCTGCCAGGTGGCGCCGATTGCAGATCGCTCAACAGCGAGATCGCATCGTCCAGCGCGTCGAGCGTGAGCGCCACGGGCGGGGCGGCCGCGGCCGCGTCGCTCGCTGGCTGCGTCAGGTGCGAAACGCCTTCCCGCAGCGCCTTGGCGGCCCCCCGGGCCTCTTGCGCGAGCAGCCACGAGAGCTCTTGTCGCGTCAGTCGGTCGTGCGGCACTCTGGCTCGCATCATGCCACGCGCCGCCCAGGCCTGCTATCGAGATCCCCCAGCTCCTGCGCTCGCCGAAATTGCGGGATGATGGGAGCCCCTTGCCATTCATTTCGCTAAGCTCGACCCTTGACGGCGATGCGTGGCTCGCTCCTCGGTCTGTTGGCGCTCTGGGCCGCCGGTTGCGGCAGCTCGAGCGTCGACAGCCCGTTCCCGTCCGGCGACGCTGGCGTCGAAGCGGGTGACTCGGAAGCGGGGTTGCCGGGCGCCCCGGCTGACGCCGGACCGGACGCGGACCCGTCACTCGGGGGACCGTGCCTCGACGACGAGCAGTGCGACGACGGGGTCGACTGTACGACCGATCGCTGCGATGAGCTGCTCGGTCGCTGCCGCTTCACCGCCGACCACACCCGCTGCGCCGACGACGTCTACTGCGACGGTATGGAAGTGTGCGAGCTCGGGCTCGGCTGTCGCGAAGGCGAGCCGGTCACTTGCTCGGACGACTACGCCTGCACGATCGACGCTTGCGTCGAAGAGAGCCAGAGCTGTGAGCACTCGCCGCGCGACGCGGACGGCGACGGCGATCCGGTTTGGAACTGTGAAGGGGGAGGGGACTGCAACGACCACGATCCGCGGGTGTCGAGCCTGGTCCCGGAGATCTGCGGCAATCAGATCGACGACGACTGTGATGGGGTGATCGACGAGTCGGACTGCGAAACGCCCGAGCACGACACGTGTGTCGACCCGCTCGAGATTTCCGGATCGCAGCGGGTCATCCTGTCGATGGCAGCGCTCGCCAGCGACTACGCGGCCAGCTGCGCCGACCTCGACGCGGAAGGTGCCACGCGCGACGGCGTGGTCGCGCTGATCGTCCCGGAGGGAGATCCGGTGGACGTCGTCGTGACCGCCACCGGCGGTTCGGACGTCGCGCTGGCTGCGTTCTCTCAATGCGGTAGCGCCGCTTCGGAGGTCGCCTGCGGCGAGCCGTACGCGAGCGCCGCCGGCGGCTCGGTCGCCAAGTTGCGGCTGCGCGCCCTCGAGGCAGGCGCCCACGCGCTGTTGGTGTTCGCCGACGGCGCCGGCGAGGTGGTGCTCGACATCCGCTACGAGGAAGCGACGGCGCCCGCCGACAACGAAACCTGCGACGGCGCCGCCCTGCTCGAGCCCGATATGCCGGTGACCGTCGGGCTCGAGGACGCTCGCAGCGACGTGGGGAGTGTGTGCGACATCGAGACAGGCGAGCTGTTTTTTCGCTTCGAGTTGGCGGAGCCGTCCGACGTGCACCTGTACGCGGTCTCCGCGGACGGCCTGGGGGAGCCGGTGTTGTCTCTCGGCGATGACTGCACCGAGGTGTGGTCGGAGCTTGCCTGTCGGGTCGGCCCGGCGCCCCATTTGTTCGCGCGAGCCCTGCCGGCGGGCAGCTACTACGTGGCGGTGGGCGCGACCGCACCGACCGACGTGTCGCTGCGGCTCGAGGTGCAGCCGCCGAGCGAGCCCGCCGCGGACGAGACCTGCGAGGCCCCGCCGGCGTTGGCGCCCAATCGCGACTGGGATCTCACGCTGGCGGGCCACACCGACGACGTGGAGCTCGGCTGCCCCACCGGCGGCATCGACGCGGTGGGGGCGCTCGAGCTGTCGGAGCGCTCGGACGTGCTGCTGATCGCGCGCTCGGGCGCGGACGCGGAGCTCGGCGTGAGCCTGGTCGCCCCCGACTGCAGCGACCATGCCGACCTGCTCGTCTGCAAGACGGGCGCGATGCGGCCGCTGCGAGCGCGGCGCCACGACCTCCCGGCCGGCAGCTACCGGGTCGTGGTCGATGCAACCGCAGAGATCCCCGTGCGCGCGACCGTGCTGGCGCGCCCTGCCGCGGCGCCGGGCGTCGTGCCGTTTGCGGACACCTGCGCCCAAGCCGTTCAGATCCCGCCGAGCGGGGGAGCGTTCTACGGCAGCACGGTCAACGCCGGCGCCGACTACGCCGCTGGATGCGACCTTGGGGGGCAGTCCGGGGCGGGGGCCGCCGACCAGATGCTGAAGCTCACGTTGGAGCGCCGGCAGCGGGTGGTGCTCGACATGGACGGGAGCAACTACGCGACGCTGCTCGACGTGCGCCGCGGTCCGGATTGTCCGGGTGAAGAAGTGCCGCGGGGCTGCACCATCGGCACGGGGTCGAACCGCAGCTTCCTGGATCTCACCTTGGATCCTGGGAGCTACTTCATCCAAATCGACGGCTACGCGGGGGCAGAGGGCGAGTGGCTGCTGGAGGTGTTCATCACCGATCCTGCGGACGAATCGGCCGACCCATAGGCACTCGCCACCCTGGCCAGCCCGAGGGGGGGCTGTTATCTTGGCCGGCGTGCGGGGAGGTCTTCTGCGCTGCTGGATCCGAGGGGTGTTGGCCGCCGCGGCCCTCTCGGCCGGGATCTGCCCGTCGCCGGCGGTCGCTCGAGCGCGCGAGAGCGGGCTGACCGCGGACGAACGCGCGCGCTTGCTCGCGGGCGGCACCGTCGATCGCGAGGTGTCCATGCCGCAGGGCAGCGGCTTCGGTCTGGTGGCCTATCGGCTCGTGCGCGCGTCGCCCGCCGAGGTGCTGAGCGTCCTCGCGGACGCCGGCCAGTGGCCAGAGCTCTTGCCGAGGACCAAGTCGGCGCGCGTGCTTTGGCGCGCCTCGGACCTCCAGTCGGTGCAGCTCGTGCAGGGCAACGGGCTCGTCGAGGCCAGCTACGCGGTCCGCGTCGAGCGGCAGGCCGGCGGCCTGCGGTTTTGGCTCGATCGCGGCCGTCCCCACGATATCGACGCCGTCTGGGGCTACTTCAGGGCCTCGCCCTTCGACGCCGAGCGCACGCTGCTGACCATGGCCGTGATGCTCGACCTCGGAGGGGGGCTGCTGCAGGGGTTGGTCGAGGGGCGCGTGCGGCAGGCCATCGTGTCGACCCCCGCCCGCATCCAGGGCTTCGTCGAGCCTCGAGCCGTCGCTTTTGCGGGCGAGTGAAGCCAGCCGACGGCGCGAATCTTTCCTCGCCTCCCAAGGTCGCAGTAAAAACGAGCGCATGCTGGCGCGGATCGCGGCCATCGGTTTCAACACGTACCGCGAGGCGGTGCGCGCTCGGGTGCTGCATGGCCTCTTCGGCCTGGCGCTGGCCACCGGCGCCTACGCCCTGGTGGTCGGCGCGTTCGCGGTCCGGGACACGCTGCGGGTCGTCAGCGACTTGGGCGCCGCTTCGATATCCGTTTATGGGATCGTCGTCGCGGTCGTGCTGAGCGCCACGTCGCTGTATCGCGAGCTCGAGCTGAAGACGATCTTCCCGATCTTGGCCCGCCCGATCCTGCGTGGCGAGTACCTCCTGGGCAAGTACGCCGGCATCGTGCTGACCCTGTTCGTGTTCGTCGCCGCCGACGCCGGCGCGCTGCTGCTAGCGCTGGCAAGCCTCGGCGGGCGCCCGCCCGCGCTGGTGCTCGGCGTCGGCGCCGGCAGCGTCGCGGCAGCGCTGCTGGTGGCCTGGCGAGCCAAGGCTTGGCGGACCTACGTGCCGATCGTCTGGGCGCTGGTGCTCGCCGTCGCCGGCTTCTGGCTCGCGCGGGTTGCGCCCGACGACCAGCGGGTCGTCGCGGGTGCCGCCTTGCTCACGCTCTTGGAGGTGTGCGTCGTGGCGGGGGTGGCGACGCTGTTCGCGGCGTTCTCTTCGCCGTTCCTCACGGCCGTGTTCACGTTCGGGGTGTTCATCGTGGGGCGCTCCGCAGACACCCTCGCCAATCTTCCACACCGGGTCTTCGGGCAGGCCATCCACGAGATCGGGCGAGCGCTGAGCTGGGTGGTGCCAAACCTGATGGTGTACGTGCCTCCCCGTTCACTGTTGACCGGGGAGGCCGCGAACGTGGCGTTCTGGCCCTACGCCGTCATGGCGGCGCTGCAGGCGGTCGCCTGGTCGGCGGGGCTGCTCGCGCTGGCGGCGCTGATCTTCCGCCGCCGCGATTTTTCCTGAGGACGAGCGAGATGAACACGTGGAGCATCGTGCGCGCCAGCCTGGGCGGGCTCTTGGTCTTCGGGCTGCTCGGTGTCGTGGTGGTGCGCGAGCTGTGCCAGCGCGGCGAGGTCGCCATGCAGCAGAGCGACGCTGCCTTCGACGAAGGACGCGTGCGGTCGGCCGCCGCCCACGCCGCTCGGGCCCGCGCGCTGTACGTGCCCGGAGCGGGCCACGTGCAGCGCGCCGAAGAGCGGCTGAGCGCGGTCGCACGCGGCGCCGAGGCGAGCGGCGAGCCGGCACTGGCGGCGTTCGCCCTGCGGTCCCTTCGAGGCAGCATGCTCGAGACCCGGCACGCGCTGCTGCCGCTGCCTCCCGAGCTCGCGTCGGCGAACGAGGCGCTCGCGCGTGTCTCCAGCGCGGCGGCTCCCGCGCCTTCCGAGGGGGGTAGCGCCGCGCCGATCCGGCTGCGCTTGGCGGCCCTCGAGCAGCCGCAGGCGCCGAGGGCGCCGTGGTCTTTCGCCCTCGCCGTGCTCCCGCTGCTCGGGCTTGGCGCCGCCTGGTCCCTGCTCGAGAGGCGGCGGCTGGTCTCGATCGGCACGGGCTTGACCGCAGGGGTGCTGATCGCCGCCGCGGTCGGCACCGCCGCCGTCTCGTTGATCGTTTGAGCCATGACCGACCTCGGGCCGTGCATCCAGCGCTTCGCCGAGCACCTGGCGTCCGAGCGCCGGCTCTCTCCCCACACGGTGTCAGCCTATCGTCGCGATTTGACCCAGCTCGAGCAGTTCTTGCGGGGGCGCCTCGAGCGCACCGTGCGGCTCGCCGACGTCACCAAGTACAGCCTGCGGGCGTGGCTCGGTGAGCTGGCTCAGTCCCGCACGCCGCCGAGCATCGCCCGCAAGCTTTCGGCGGTGCGCGGTCTGTACGCCTTCCTCGAGCGCGACGCGCGGCTGCCCGAAAACCCCGCCGAGCTGATGGCCACCCCCAAGCTGCGCCGGAAGATGCCCGCCTTCTTGGGGGTGGACGCCGCCGCCGCGGTGATGGCCGCCCCCGCCGAAGGCCCCGGCGACGAGCGCGCGCGCGCGCGCGACGCGGCCATCCTCGAGCTGCTCTACGGCTCGGGCTTGCGTTTGAGCGAGCTGTGCGGCCTGGACCTCGACGATCTGGATCTGGACGCCGCGGAGGTGCGCGTGCTCGGCAAGGGGCGCAAAGAGCGGATCGTTCCGCTCGGTGATCGGGCGCGCCAGGCGATCACAGCCTACTTGGCCGTGCGCGCCGAGCTCAGGCACCCGAAAACCGGCTGGCAGGATGGACGCGCTCTGTGGCTCGGGAGGCTCGGACGGCGGCTGGGGATGCGCTGGGTGCAGGTGCTGGTGCAGCGCTACGGCGCGCAGGGGGCGGGGCGCGCGGATCTGCACCCGCACGCGCTCCGCCATTCTTGCGCCACGCACATGCTCGAAGGCGGCGCCGATCTGCGGATCATTCAAGAAATGCTAGGTCATGCGAGCTTGTCGACCACGCAGCGCTACACGCACCTGTCCCTCGACCAACTCATGCGCGTCTACGATCGAGCTCATCCATTGGCGAAGATGCCGCGCTCGCGCGGGAGCAAGCCACAATGAGGCAGTGGGCGCGGCGCCTGTCGGCGTCCGCGCTGGGCGCCGTGCTGGCCTTGCTGCCGCTCGGCCTCTTGGAGGCGACCTGGGCGCGGGCCGATCAACCGCTCTCGCTGCTGCGGCTGTGGCTTGCCAGCGTCGGGCTCCTGGCCCCGCTCGCGCTGGCGATCGGGGCGGCGACCGGGGTCGCCTCGCTGCTGCTCCACCCGGCCGCGCCGCCGTGCCTGCGCCGGGGCCTTCGCTGGTTTCGAGCGAGCGACGGCAGCGGCGCGGCGCTGCTGGCGGCGAGCCTGTCGGCGATCCTCTTCGTGATCCTCGGCGCGCAGGGGGCGTTGCACGTGCTGGCGAGCGGCGCCGGGCCAGCGGCCTCCGGGGCGGCCTTGGGGCTCGGGGCGCTCGGCCTCGGCCTCGGGCTGACCGTGCTCGCCGCGGCAGGCGCGCGGCTGCTGCGTCCGCGCCTACGGCGAGCGGATCCGGTGCTGCCTGGCGCCGCCGGCCTGCTCCTGATCGTCGCCGTGCTCGGCTTCGCCATCGCCACCGGCACCACGAGCGGCGACGGCGGGCCGCTCTCGCTGTTCGGCGTGCTCAAGCGGCCCGAGCTCGACCTGCGCGCCCCGGCGCTGCTGCTCGCCTGCGCCTTGGTTGCGTATTTGTTGCCGGTGCTGCTCGTGCGGTTGCCGCTCGCCGCCGCCTTCGGCCTCGCGATCGCCGCGCTCTCGTTCACGCCCGCGGCCTCGGCCGTTCTGGCCGAGCGCCAGCTCGCCCTGGCCGTGGAGCGCGGCGCGCCGCTGTCCAAGCTTCTGCTCTCGCCCTTGCGCCGGCTGAGCGATCGGGACGGTGACGGCTTCTCCGCGCGGTTCGGCGGCGGCGATTGCGATGACACGCGCGCCGACGTCAACCCGGGCGCGGAGGACGTGCCGGGCAACGGGGTCGACGAGGATTGCTCGGGCCGGGACGCGCAGGTGGTCGAGCTCGAGGAGCCCGCACCGGCGCCGCCGAAGGATTTGAAAGCCTTCATCCAATCGAAGCTCCCCGAGCGGCCGAACGTGCTGCTCATCACGATCGACACGCTGCGCTTCGACCTCGGCTACATGGGAAACCCGCGGCCCGTCTCGCCGAACATCGATCGCCTGGCCGCCGAGAGCGCGGTCTTCGAACGCGCCTACGCGCTGGCCTCCTACACCAGCAAGAGCCTGGCGCCGATGATGATCGGCAAGTACACGAGTGAGACCCACCGCGGCTGGGCCCACTTCAACCGCTTCGGCAAGCAAGACACCTTCGTCCAGGAGCGCCTGCAGCAGGCGGGGATCCGCACCATCAGCGTGCAGGGGTACTGGTACTTCTTCAACCCGGGCTACGGCTTCGAGCGCGGCTTCGACGTGATCGACGCTTCGGCCGCGCCCAAGGTGGCGCAGATCGAGGGGGATCGCACGTTCAACAGCCACAAGCTCACCGACGCGGCGATCGCTCAGCTGAAAGCGGACGAGAACCGCGAGCAGCCGTTCTTCATGTGGGTGCACTACGTGGACCCGCACAGCGAGTACGTGCGCCACGAGGCCTTCGACTTCGGACCCGGCAGCCGCGATCGCTACGACAGCGAGGTCGCCTTCGTCGATCAGCAAGTGGGACGGCTGATCGACGCCGTGCGGGCGCAGCCGTTCGGACCGCGCACCGCCGTGGTCCTGACCAGCGATCACGGCGAGGCCTTCGGTGAGCACGGCATGATCCGCCACGGCTTCGAGCTCTGGGAGGAGCTGGTGCGGGTGCCCCTGCTGGTGCATGTCCCCGAAGCGGCCCCTCAGCGCATCGCCGAGCCCCGCAGCATCATCGACGTGGTCCCGACGATCTTGGAGATCTTCGGGCTGCCGGAGCCCGCTGGCGAGGGGACCGATTTCGTCAGCGGACGCTCGCTGCTGCCCGACGTACTGTCCCCGCCGGGGCACGAGCCCGGCGAGCGGCTGGTGTTCGTCGACATGAGCGCGGGGCCGTACAACGCCGAGCGCCAAGCCTTCATCGACGGTCACCTCAAGCTCATCGCGAGCGGGGGCAGGCCGCTCGGGCTCTATGATTTGAAGCAGGATCCGGAGGAGAAGCAGGATCTCTTGGAGAACGCCGAGCTGAAAGAGACGATGCTGGGGCGCTTCAAGGCGTTCCGCAACAAGCTGCGCGAGGTGCGGGTTCGCCCGCAGTGAGGTCCATGCGCTACTATGTGACCCTGGACGGCGAGGAGCACACGCTGGAGGTGTCGCGTCAGCCGAGCGGCGAACACCGCGTGGTGGTGCCGGGGGCACCGGATGCGGAGCCCGTCGAGGTAGCCGCGACGCCGACGCGCCTGGGCGTCGTGGTGAGCCTGGGAGGCCGGCACATCGAGGTCGTGTTCGACGCCGCGCCGCCGGAGGCGATCGTGCAGGCAGGCCGCCGGCATTTCGCCGTTCGGATCGAGAGCGAGCGGCAGCGGGCCGCGCGCGCACGGCAAGCGCCGGCGGGCGGCGCGGGCGTCGTGAAGGCGCCCATGCCAGGCCGCATCGTCAAGCTGCTCGTCGAGGTCGGAGACCCCGTGCAGCAGGGCACCGCGCTGCTGGTGATGGAGGCGATGAAGATGCAAAACGAGCTGTTTGCGAGCGGCGCCGGCAAGGTGGCCAGCGTCCGGGTGCAGGCGGGGGACGCCGTCGAGCGCGGCGCGATCTTGATGGACATCGCTCCGGACGGATCGTGATCGAGAGCGCGATCGTCAAAACAGGATGCCGAACCGAGCGATCGCGGTGTACTGCGGATCGAGCACGTCACCGTTCGCGTCGGCGAAGGCGCGACCCGGGAACAGCACGCCGCCCTGGGCTCCAAGCGAGAGCGTGGGCATGAAGCTTTCGCGGTATTCGACGCCGGCGTCGAGCTCCAAGCCCAGGTCGCGGTGGCGCGGATCGCCGCCGTCGTAGTTGATGAACCCTCCTTCGAAGCTCGGATCGCCCGCCGCAGCGGGCCGCACGAAGTCTCCCGTGGTCTGCGCCAGCACGGCGCCCGCCTTCAGGTCGAGCTGCGGCACGGGACGGAACACCACGGTCGGGTACAGGTAGGTGGCCCCGAACACCGCGCCGTCGCTGTCGGCGAACGCGCGCTCGGTCTTCCAGCGCAGCACTTGATCGAACAACACCAAGCCGACGTTGTGGTTCGGATCGAAGGCGAAGCCGCCGAGCTCGTCGTCGAACGGATCGCTGTCGCTCGACGTCCATCCCCACTCGAGCTGCGCCACCAACCGTCCCCAGCGGGCCGCGCGCCGCGTCGCGGTCGCGACCGCGCCCACGCGCGCCGCCGCGCCCGTCGCCGAGAGGGTCACCTCCTCGGGGCCGAGCGGCTGATCGACGCGTCCGCTGACGTGCGCCACCTCGAACTCCCCGAAGACGTAGGCGTCCTTGCCCGGGATGGGGGCCTGGAAGCGGCCGGAGACGTCGGCCAGAAACTCGCGCCGCGACCGTCCCGCGCCGAGGCTTGCCTGCAGGCTGCGGCCGTAAAATGCAACCGACACATCGTCGCGGCGCAACGCGATCGACGCCACCTGCCGCACCTCGAGCTCGTCGTCGGCGATCTGCACCCGCCCCTCGTCCAGCGTGAGCTCCGTTCCGAGGCCGATCTCCAGCGCCGAGCCCGGCCCGCCGGGGCGGAAGGTGGCGAACAGGCGGTCGGCGCGATCGCCGCCGCGGTAGTCGCCGAACAGCGTCGGGTGGTTGCCGTCGTTGAACACCAGCCCCATGCCGACGTGCAGCGGCTGCCGACCGACGGACACGTCGAGCGCGCGCCCCGCGCTCCACTTGGCGTAGAGCCAACGCACATCGAAGTCCACGAAGAGATCGGCCTGCGCGATCAGCTCCAGCTCCTTGCCAATGAAGGCGCGCGGCGTGACCCGCAACCAGGTGCGGGCCTCGGCCGTGTCGAGCTCGGCGCGCCGGGTGCCGCGCAGCGCTGGCGTGTGGCTCTGCAACCAGAAGCGCAGCTGGTATTCGCCGTCGATGTCGAACTGCAGCCCGCGGCGCTCCGGGGGCGGCGTCGGCCAGCGGCCGGTCTCGAGCACCAGGCGCGGCTCGAAGCCGCTCCCGAGCAGGCGCGAGGGCGGCGGCGGCGGGGGCCCCGCTCGATCGCTCTCGACCGCCCGCGCCCGGCCAGCGGGCATCATGGCCAGCGCGGCGAGTGCCGGAAGAATGCTGCGGCGAAGGCGGCCCACGGGCGGCCGAGGATAGTGACCCGCGGGAGGGCGTCGCAAGGTGCTTCGCCGGGAGCCGCCCGGGGTACTTGCCCGTGCGCCGCTGCGAGCGGTTCGGATGGGGGGCAACGCCCCCGGCGTCGCGAGGTCGGGGGTCCGAGCGCCGCTCGCGCCGCTTCGAGGCGAAAGCTCTCTGGTACGGTGGGGCCGAAATCATGACCGCCTCCACCGCCCCCTCCGTTCGCCTCGGCCGCCCGCTGTCGCTCGGCGACTTCGAAGCGGTGGTGTTCGAGCGCCGCCGCGTGG
>Ga0079224_100014274_pt1 | contig 11092 bp, 10 predicted proteins | sample Stecom2015_FD_80414 | JGI IMG/M metagenome (GOLD analysis project Ga0079224, IMG submission 80414) | Agricultural soil microbial communities from Utah to study Nitrogen management - Steer compost 2015 | ecosystem: Environmental > Terrestrial > Soil > Agricultural land | place: USA: Utah...
AAACTTCACTTCAAAAGCATTAAAAGATGCATTTGATAGTGAATTTAAGAAAGTTAAAACTAAGAAAAACCTGTTCTTTGATGCTTACGATGCGTTCATGGAAGAAAAAAAGAAAAGGAAGGAGTGGAAGCCTGCAACCATTAAAAGGTACGATAATATAAAGAACCACTTAGAAGAGTTTCAGGCAAAGAAGAATTATAAACTAACCTTCAGTAAAATAAATAACAAATTCTACACGGAGTTTGTGGATTTCTGTTACACCACACAAGACCACAACACAAACACATTTTCTAGAAACATAGGTTTGTTCAAAACATTCATGTTTTGGGCGTTAAAGGAAAAATACACATACAACGAAGCTTTCAAAGGTTTTGTGAAGCCAGAGCGTGTAATTACAAAAGAGGTGGCCTTGACCATAGACCAGGTAAAAACAATTTTTGAGTTCCAACCAAAAAGTAAAGCGTTGGAGCGTGTAAAGGATATTTTCGTTTTTCAATGTTTAACCGGGTTGCGCTATGGTGAGCTGAAGCTAATAAGTGAAAGAAGCATTGTAAACAATAACCTCATTATTCACGAAGAAAAAGACGTAACCAAAGACCCTAGAGAGGTGCCATTGTTTGAAATTTCAAATTACATACTTAAAAAGTACGATTATAAGTTGCCTTTGGTTAGCAACCAGAAACAAAATGAAATGATTAAAGATGTTTTTGAAGAGGCTAAATTTACTTTTGATGTAGAGTATAGCAGAACCAAAAACAAAGAACAGGAGATTAAACACAAACCGTTTAACAAACGTGTTTCTACACACACAGCTCGCAGAACCTTTGTAACCATAATGAAGAAAAAAGGCATTGCCGATAAAACCATTATGAACATGACTGGCCATAAAGATTTAAAAACTTTTAATACCTACTACAAAGTAGACAATATAGCTAAAGTAGATGCTATTAATTTAGCGTTTGGAGACATGGAATTACCTAAATTGAAGAAGGCTTGATTAGAGATATGGAGGATTATGTAGATAAATATGTGAAAAACCTAAATTACTATGGGGCTCTTAAAAATCAAAATATTGATGTTTTAAATGAAGAATTAGTGCTTTTTTTGCTAAAAGAAAATATTATTAGGGTATATAGGGATTTTTCAAACGAGCCTTATAAATCATGGATGGATGATGTTGAAAATGCCAAGGCATTGACTAAAAATTTTTATTTTAACAAAGTTGGGTACTGCATAAATGAAAAGGTTCTTAATGAAATTTATTCAATAATAAAGCTAATAGTAGAAACAGAGTGTGATGTCTCATATGAAATTGATGAACTGAATTTTGTTCTAGTTAAGTATTTTGATAGTGAAAATAAAATTAAATATTTAAAGGAAAAATACTCGGAATATTCTCCGAATGATTTGTCATATGGAATTTTTCTAGAAAAGGAAAATTTTAAGGATGATTATCAATCGTGGAAAGATATTGTTATCAATGAATTTAGTAATGATATAGTTTGCTGGTATTTAACTGAAGACACAAATAAACTTGATTCAGATGAAGATACTTTTTGGTGGCAAATTATATCAAGAAGAATAGGTGAAACTGAACCAGAACTTTATATGACTATAAATATGTGGTTCGAATTCTATGAGTCAAAATTAATTACTGAATACATTTTGTCTAAAATTAAAGAACTTGAGAAAGAATTAAACACCACCACAAAGTCACACAATAACACCACAAATAACTACACTGCTAAGGAAATTGGATATTTTGCTTACTACATGTGGGTTGCTAACCATAAAATAACTGAAGCTCCTTTTCCAAGTGAAACTGCATACAAAGAGCTGGCGGAAAGATTTTCCCGCCATTGGAAAAATATCCAAATGGAATTCTCATTATTAAGGAAGAGAGAAGAGAGAACAAAACAAGGCAGGCATAAGCAAATTGAAAAAATAATGGATATGCTAAGTCCGGAAGCTAAAAGTTTAGCAGAATCTGATCTTTTAAACACTTAATTTATATTTTAATTATATCGGTAGCACTACTACGTAGCTACTATTTAAGTTTTTCTACAATTCAATCCAATAGTTTTACGGTATCGTTTAATAAAACAATATCGTAATGACACATGTAATTCAACTTCAAAACATTTCTAAAGCTGAGCTATTTGAGCATTTAGAAAAAATTATAGATAAAAAACTGGCAGTTCTTACTGAAGTAGATGAGAATGAGAAACTATCAATAAAAGAAGTTTCTGAAGAGCTGGGCGTTGCCGAACTTACTGTTCATAATTATATAAAAAAAGGTATTCTACCGGCAGTAAAAATTGGGCGTAGAGTATTTGTAGTTAGAGCCAGTCTCAATGAAGCCCTAAAAGAAGTTAAATCCCTAAAGTATAAACGATATTAATTAAAGAACCCTAAAACATTGTGGTGGTATGTTTTAGGGTTTGATATTATTTATAGCAACGAGCAATAAATTATGGCACAAGATAGCAATAATATAAATAATTCTTATAACAAACAGGGATATATATCAAAATATTTTATTTCTTCTTTATTGGATGAAACGGAATTATATGATGTGATAAAGGACTTTGTAGCCCTTAAAAAAGAAGGGGCAAATTACAAAGGTTTGTCCCCATTTACTGAAGAAAGAACTCCCAGTTTTGTTGTTAGTCCTGCCAAGCAGATATGGAAGGATTTTTCAAGCAGTAAGGGTGGTAACAACGCCATTAGTTTTTTAATGGAAAAAGGCTATAGTTTCCCAGAGGCTATAGAATATCTTGCCAAAAAGCAAGGAAAGAGCATTGAGTATGATGATACCAAAGAAGCCAAAGCCTACCAAGAGAAATTGGCAAAAATAAACAACTTACGGCCTATACTTAAACGCGCCATTGCGACTTACCAAAATGAATTTACCCAATTATCCGATAACCACCCTGCAAAACAAGAAGTGGCACGCCGCGGTTATGATCAAGAGATTATAGATACTTACCAAATAGGCTATGCACCGGGTAACAAATTTTTGTATGACAAACTAAAGGAAAATGGGCTTGTGGGAAATGGTGAGGCCATTGGCCTACTCTCTAAAAATAATGATTTCTATTTTAACCGTGTTACCTATACCATTTTTGATGCTAACGGTGACCCGATAAGTATCGCTGGCCGAGATTTACAACCAGATTCTAAACTAAAATGGATTAATGGACGTACGACTGACCTTTACCAGAAAGAATATGTTTGGTATGGTTTGCATATAGCCAAGGCCGAAATGAGGCAAACGGGAACCGCCTATGTAATGGAGGGTTACAACGATGTGATTGCCTTTCAAACAAACGACATTTTAAATGCCGTAGCTCCGTGCGGCACTTCAATACATGACAACCAAATTATGGTACTTAGAAAATATGCCGACATCGTGTATTTCGCTATGGACGATGATAAAGCCGGTCGTGCTTCAGTATTAAAAAACATACCAAGGTTTTTAGAAGCTGGTTTTCGCTGTTATGTGATTTCATTTAAAGATTGCGACCCAGACGACTTTGTGCGCCTCCATTCAGAAAAAATAGAAAAAAATGGCCTTAAAGCCGTTCTGGAAACCGAAGCCGAAACAAACGAGGGCTTTAAATTATTGTTGTCGCAGCTCAAAAATAAAGATGACTTTCAAAAAAATGTCATTGCCAGAGATCTGTGTCTCCTAATTAGCAAAATAAAGGACGATGGCATTGTAGATATTTACCAAAGTTGGCTTCAACAGGAATCTGGGGTTAAAATTAGCATCATTAAAAAATGGGTTAAGGGATTTCAAGAAGCACGTGACCAAGAAGTTCGCGATAAAGTTAATCAGGATAACGAATACAATTTGCCTAAAGGTATCGAAATGACCGAGCAGATTAAGACCGATATTAAACGCTACCAAATGTTTCAGGCAAAAAATCAGATTTGGGTACAAGAAAACCCAAAACCACCACACTTTTTTAAATCCGTATCTAATTTCAGTATTGAAATAATTCAGCACATGAATGATGAAAAATTCCCAACAAAATTAATTCGTGTGCAAAATACCAGCAATGAAAGAAAGGTGTTTGATGTAAGAAGCAGCGACATGAATCAGCCTCAAAGTTTTGAAACAGCCGTAACTAACCACGGAAATTTTAGATGGAAAGGTTCTCGTTTAGAACTCGAGCTATTAAAAACATATCTATTCGATAATATGGGAATAGGTAGAAAGATAGATGTGCTAGGTTGGCAACCAGAAGGTTTTTGGGTTTGGAATAACCGAATTAAAATACCTGGGCATGAGCCATTAACAATAGATTCTAATGGTGTGTTTCACTTTAATGAAACGTGTTACTATTTGCCGAGTGCAAATACTATTTACAAAAACAATAGAACAATGTATGATGCACAAAAGAAAGTGATTTACGATAAAAGCCCTTTCACATTCGAGCAGGTTGCATCACAACTTTTAAAAGTCCACAGAGAACATGCTATTATTGGGCTACTCTTTACCATAGCAGCTATATTTCAGGATATTGTTGCAGATGAAATTGGAGCGTTTCCTTTATTGTTCCTATATGGACCGCCTTCATCTGGTAAGGATCAATTGTCAGATTGTTGCAGAAGTTTTTTTGGAAAACCCCAAACAGCCATAAATCTTGAAGGAAATGCAAGCACTTTAAAAGCCAAAATTAGAGAGTTTGCCCAGTTCTCAAATATGATTAGCGAACTTTCTGAATATAAACCGGGTAATAGTGACCTAGATGGTGTTTTAAAAGGATTATGGGGTAGAGAGGGATATAAAAGAGGGGTGTTTGATAGCATGTATGGTACAGAAAGCGTTCCCATTACATCGGCTGCTATTATAACTGGAAATTTTGCCCCAGACCAGGAAGCCCTTATAACAAGAAAGATTTGGGTTAACATGGATAAAACCGTGTTTACAGATCAAGAAACAAAGGAGTATGAAAAACTATCGGATATGCTCAAAAAAGGGATAAGCAGTTTTACAGAAATTTTTATAGAACAGAGAATATTGGTAGAAGAAAATTTCAAGCATAAGTTTAGAGAATTCAAGGCAACACTTGGTAATCGTAAAGAGAATACAAATAGTAGAATGTTAGATAATCTTAGTGTGTTGGGAGCCATTCATCAGTTATTTCATAACGTAGTTCAATTTCCTTTCAGCCATGTTGAAATGATGACACATTTTGAAAAAATAATTGACCTACAGATGAATAAACTAAGTTCAGCAAGCATTATGAATCGATGGTGGGATTGTTTTTTAGCTTCTATGCGAGGAACACAATCAGACCAAATACGTGTTGGAAGAGACTTTAAACTAGAGGGAGATCGCTTTTATTTTAATATGAACTCTTGTTTTCTGCGAGTGTCTAGGCAGTGGTACAGTCAATATAGGGATGCCGCTCCAGCTAAAGGCGTAATGATGGACGCAATAAAAAAAGATATTTCTTGGATAGATACAACGTCAGGCACACGTATGGCACCGGGAAAGAATTCTAGATCCACAAGTGCATATATAGTAGATATAAATAAAATATCGGTATCAGATGAAATTAAATCAGCAATTGATTTTCAAAATTATGAAAATGATTCCCTTTCCTCTGACGCCCCTAAAAATGAAAAAAATAATGAATTGGGCGAAGAATTGCCTTTTTAAGTTCAAACATTTCAACACCTAATATAAAGTATTGAAAATAAAATAGTTAAATAGTAAAAATAGGTGTTGAAAAGGTGTTGAAGGTGTTTGAAAGTGTTTGAAGTGGGTTTTGTGTTTCAAACACTTTCAACAGGAGTTTAAAGTTAAGTTGTTGAAAATGAGTAGTGTTGAAGTGTTGAAACTCAAATCTTAAAAACAGTATATAATACACAAAAAAAGAATTTTTTTATATGAGTACACTTACTGCATTGAAACCGAGACCATTTATTTTTATGAGGCACGTTGTAACAATTGAGCTTGTTTTAGCTAAAGCCGAAGACTTGAAGATGTTAGTGGGTAATGATATAGACGGAAAACCTATTTACAAAAGACGTGTAGGAATGATTTATTGGTTAAAAAGTAGTATAAGGAATGAATTTGAGCAGGCACCAAGAATTTTAACCGAGAACGACAATCCAGAACAAATAAAAGAATGGTTGGACCACAACATGATTTATATAGCAAAGAATAGTTTTTAATAATCAAAAACAAAAAATCAATAATTATTATTTATTATCTTTGATTAAACTAAGCAATATTAAATATGAGTGAATTTCCAAAAGCATGTAGAAAAGCTGACCTGCAAAAAAATTAAGCATTTTTAATGACAATTGGGTAAGAGAAGAAATGAACAAAGCAATAATGGTTAACAGAAAAATTCCAATAGAAAAAGCTAAATACCAAAAAACGCTTCTAAAAGCTGAGTGTGAAATGGTTTTAAGGGTATTTGGTGAACTCGAAGAAGAATATGTAAATACTTAAAAAATTAATAATCCTAAATCTAAAGACTATGAATTACATTAACACACAGCAGACACTAAACACCACACGCCAAACACCACACCCAAATTTCCAATACATCAGTCCGGCACTAAATGGCTCGAAGGATGATACAGCCATTATGGAAGCGGCCTTTGGACGTTTCTTCGATCTACTTGATAAATTGGAGGCCAAAGGAGTGCCTAAAGAAGTATTAAACCAGTCCATAGATCGATTAATATATTTTATAAATATTGGTGCGGAACCAACCTTAGCACAGCTTTTGGGGATAGACAATAATTATGGGCTTTCTGGATATCTAGATAATTTAGCAGATAATTCTATTGTAAAAGGAGGAGGTGACCCCTTATCTACCGGTTCTGAAATGGTAGGAAATATTGTAGATATGTTTAAAACAGGAGATGTGACCGGAACTATGCAAAAAAATTTTCGTCCTGGTTCTTTAGAGTATACAATAGCATCGTTAATACCTGAAGATATATTAAACGATACATTTGGAGCCGTATTTGCTAATGGCTTTAATCTATCATGTTGGAATAGTACATTCACGCCTTCAGAGGTTACACAAGAAGTAAGTAAAATACACGTGCCTTATTTTACAAAGGCTATAGAAATGGCCAGTAATTCTAAATCTACTGATGAATTAGAGGCCAATTTTAATGTATTGCTAAAAGCTGTAGATATAAGCTATAAAATGTATGCCGAATATTTGCCAAACGGTGCTAATTGGCGTAGCTGTAGCGAAGAAGCCATACAGATTTATACCGATATAGTGACCGGTGCAAAAACCCAAACGGATATTCTGCTGGAAAACTTAATGAAGAAGTATAATATCACAGTTACAACCAAAACCGTACCGGCTGAGTTTACGTATACCCAAGCATATACTGGCCAGCCAGATTTTACTTGGAGCGAAAAACAGCACGGTAATGCTACCTACAGAATCATAAAATTTAATGAGCGCTTAGAAGACAGCTTGCCGGTACAAGAAAACGTAAACGAAATAGGCAGTACAGAAGCAAACCAACAACAAGCTGGTTTTGGTTTATTTTCAATGTTGGTTCTGGCCGGAATAGGCTTTGGTCTATATAGAGCCTCTCAAAACACAACAAAAACAAAGAACACCACACCACAGACACCACACACCAGTTAATTTGTGTTTTGTGTGTGGTTTTAAAATCTCTGGCCACTTTTAAACAGTTCCTACGTCTTTAGAAACGGATGATTGCGCCCAAACTTTGTGTTGGGCGTTTTTATTACACACCACAACAAATGTGGTGTTTCTTTTGGTGTTTGTAATATCTTAACTAATTTCGCAATTGACTTGTCCTTTCCGACTGAGGATTTTTCCAATGGATGTCTTTAAGGACAAGTTTTTTAATTTTCTTTATCATTAATGACTTTTTTGTATTTTTGCTTAAAGTCGACTTAACTTTCCCGTCTTTGGAATGTGCTACGGCAGTCCCCGAAAGTTTAGTCGATTTTTCTTTTGCGCTTGAAGGCAATTTAGCAAGTCTTAATGGCTCTGGTTTATCAACCGATCTACTTGTCTTTTTAATTTAACCCCTTATGGTCGTAGTATAGCACACTTTTATTTTTAGTTAGAAGTGTAATAAACGCTTTACTAAGCAAATGGGTAACACCACAACACCACACATAAACTAATTTGGTGTTACCTGGTGTTTGTAAATGTAAAAGCGATCAATTTCCCAAAGGATTTTAAAAAATTGCCTTCAGACGGGGGAAATAAATCGCTTTCTTGGTGTAAAGATACGATAATTTGAATTTAAGAAGAATGAAATAAAACCTCTATAAAGGTTGTTGGCTAGATTTGGTGTTAATAATCATTAAGTGCACCTAAGTTAAAATACATTAATCTTGTGTCTGATTTTTTATCTCTGCTGGATAAATATTTAAACCCATTTTTTAAATAAAAATCTAAAGATTCCCTATAAGCGTCTACAGTTAAAAATTTACAACCAGTTCTGTTGTTGTCAACAAAAAGTGCTTTGGTAAAGTTTAAAATATCCCTACCATATCCGTTTCCTTTGTGGTTTTCAGAGACAGCTAATCTCCCAATTTTGACTGCTGGATAACTTGTGTAGCCGTCTTTTCCTTGAGGCAGTAAAGAGGAAATTCTATCCAAAAAAGTATCTTTGTTGCCTATTTCCGTATGAGAAATTTTATCGTTAAGATAATTGAAATACGCTACTGTTTCTGTTTTTGATTGAATAATGAAAGTTGTTGCTAGTAGTTGGTTGGCGTAGTTTTTTGCATCATCAAAAAGAAAGCCGTTCAAATCTGTGTTTCCACAATCGAACGGCAAAATATTTGTATCAGAATTTAATCTGATTAATTTGAATTCATCAAATAACAAATTGAGCGATGTTTTTTAGCGCTTCATAACTTGCTTTAATCTCTTCCTTTTCTTCCTTTGAAACTTTCACAACTTCTTTGTTTTCCTTAACAAAGTTTTTGGCGTCTTTACCAGAAAGAAAGGGTGTTTCTTTAATAGGTTTAGCCATACAATTATTTTTTAATTACTTGTTGTGTGCACAAAATTACAATAAGCATGCCAATTTATGTTCAATAAACATAAACTAAATATCTATTGTGTCTTTTCCTATTATAAGATATTTTTATAGTAAGGGCTTTTTTTATTGATTTTGACACTTGTTTTATTAGTCACTATATAGGTAAATAAATTACAAGAATATCCGTGAAAAATTATTATCACTTAATAACACCACACACCACACACCACACACCAATTAATTTGGTGTTACCATGTATTTATAAATATAAAAGCGACCAATTTCCCAAAGGTTCAGATAGATTGCCTTCAGACGGGGGAATTAATCGCTTTCTAGTTGTAAAGATATGATAATTTTAAGTGAAGGAAACTAAAATTATGAAATTCAAGTTTACACAGCATCTTTAAGGTTTCAACCAATCACTTTGGGGTTTTACGATCAGTCTAGCATTATTGTATGCCATGTTTAAAGTCAAACAGGTTCTTGCTGTATACGTGGTACTATTTACTTTATGCGTTACTAATGCTAAATCAGGATTTGGAGAACCAGGTGTTAGGCAGAGGGGAAGTAATAATTGTATTCTGTTTTTGTAATATTGAGGTATTGCTATTTTGTAATTTGTTTTAACTTTTTTCTTTACTTCATCTATTGAGCCAAAGAGAGCTCTTTGTAATTCATCTGGAGTTGCCGATTGCAAATGAGCAGGAAACCTATCTAAATTATCTTCAATTATGTGGTCAATATCAGCTATTAACTCACATTTTGGATTAAATATTAAATCCTCAGGCTTGTCAAAATAGTTTGCGGCTAATGGTAAATTTCCGCTAAAATGGGTTATGATACGTGATTCACTTCTTTTTAAAAACGCTTTAAAATAGTAAGGGCTGTTATTGCTACTTCTTGGATTTTTATATTCTTCAAAAAAAGCTATAATATCTTCATAGTTTCTTGTTACTAATCCAGTATTAAATGCAGCAAACTTATTGTCACTAGTGAAAACTAGCTTGTTCTCAGATTTAATTTTATTGTATGTGTGAAATATATAATTTTTTAAAATGCTATGTGTGTTACTTTGTGATGAGGTGAAATCCCATTGTTCAGAATCACATAGATTATTAGCTAAAAACTCGATTGAGTCATCAAATGTTGGGAAATAAGCAAATTGATAAAGTGAAGGTAAGCCCATATTATTTATAATTACGGTTTATTGTAAATTAAAAACCCCTTCAAATTAATTTAATTGAAGGGGTTGTTTATGTGATGTTTTTTGTTCTATGTTAATGTTGTATAGATAGACCTATACGTCTTTATGTGGTCAAATATATATAATAGTAGTCTTCTCGACTACTTTATTTCGATAAATTTTTATTAAAATCGATAAAATACATGTTTTGTTAACATTTTTTCACAAGAGTCTTTGTTTTAAGACTGTAATCACATTAAATATGTTACAAAATATATGCCAAAAACACCACAACACAAGCACACAAAATATTGTGGTGGTGTTTAAGTTTGACCTAATGAAGTATTTTAATCGTCAGTAGGGTTAATGATTTTATTTACCTGTTCCATTATACTTCTATCTGCTTTATCCTTGTAAAATAGATCATAGGCAATTTCATCTTGAATCTCCTTTAATTTTTCTCTGTATTCGTCACCAGAATAAAAAACCTTGTTAGCTTTAAGGTTGTCCAATCTATTCCTTAATGAATTTTCTTTAGGCACATCATAAGTTTTCTCTTCTAATTTTTTAAGCTTTATTTCTGCTAGTTTTAGTTTTTCTTCTTCTTCGGCCAGTCTTTTTTTTAATTGAATATTATCCAATTCGCATTCTTTTATTAAAGCTTTTAGCTCTTTTAGGCTTCTTCTTTTAAATTCAGATGGTTCCATAGTGTTAAAAAATAGTGTTTTTTAATTATTAAATAATGTATGCTATTCCCCCATTAAATTCTGCTCTGCTATTTTTAATATATCGGTCAGTCTTTTTAAATACACTTCAGGAGCCAAGGTGTTTCTTTGGCTTTTAAGTAATTTTAATTGTTTCTTTAGGTATGTGGGATCGTTG
>Ga0079224_100014275_pt1 | contig 11091 bp, 13 predicted proteins | sample Stecom2015_FD_80414 | JGI IMG/M metagenome (GOLD analysis project Ga0079224, IMG submission 80414) | Agricultural soil microbial communities from Utah to study Nitrogen management - Steer compost 2015 | ecosystem: Environmental > Terrestrial > Soil > Agricultural land | place: USA: Utah...
GCAACATAGTAAGTTCTTGAAACGTCAGCATCAATCAATCCAATGGAATTGAAAACAGCAGGAATCAGGTAACACATGAGCAATCCGGGGATGTATCTGTAGAATTTTGGCCAAAAGCCAGATGTTTTGGATTCCGTATAAAAGACAAATCCAAGGGCTAACATGAGCAGCCCGAATACGACACCATCATTGGTAAAAACTGGAGGATTTTGCATCTTAGTTAAGTTTAAACCGCAAAATACCACAATTTGAGGTTTAAAAAAAGCGACTATTAAGAGTCGCTTTCGTTATTGGTTTTGTTTTTGGGTTTTGGCAATCTGTTTTCATCTTTAAGTGCCTGCATTAACATCCATTCAATCTGTCCGTTGGTACTTCTGAATTCATCAGAAGCCCACTTTTCGACAGCTTTGAGCATATCTTCATTGATTCGCAATGCAAAGGCTTTCTTTTTGGACATGTTATTTTTTTATAAAAGCTACGACGGTCGTGATGAGTTTTGAAGACAGTGGATATTCAGGTGCTGAATATGATTTTATATTGTCTTCATCATTTTCAATTGTTTTTAGAACATGGTTCATGTTTTCGATTATCACCAATTCTGAACCTTCATTGTATTTGTGTAAAGTGTTGGCATCCTCAACCGAAACTTGAAGATCTTTATCTCCATTGATGATGAGCGATGGGACTTTAAGTTTTTTAATTTCTTCGGATGGGTTGTAAGCCATCCAAGTAGAAAAAAATGTTTGATTGGTTTTTTTGAACATGCCTGCTAGATTCGGATCCAGATTGTCGATGGTGCCCTTTTCTTTTAGTTGTTTAAAATGATTTTCAACAATGTTGGCAATGGAATCACCGTTTTGTGTTCGCACTTGGGTGATGAGTGTTTCATCAAATGGTTGGCTTGGCCCGGCCAGTGAAATATACTTATCTATCTTTGTGTTTTTTGCCAAAAGCATTCCTACTAAAGATCCTTGGCTATGGCCAATCAATGAAATTGAAGAAAACCGTGAATCATCTTTGAATTTATCCACGGCCAAACTTGCATCCTCCACAAAACGATCGAAAACGAGGTCCTTCATCACAAATTTTAGATTTTCAGCAGTTGCAGTACGCTTGTCATACCTATAAAATGCAATACCTTTTAAGTTCAAACTGTCTGATAATTGTTTGATATAATTGGCATTGGCAATAGTGCCCGCTTGATTTCCATTTCTATCAACATTTCCTGAACCATGGATGAAAATCACAAGAGGTTGCACTTTTATATTTTTATCATAAGTCAATGTCCCTGGAAGTTTGATGCTGTCGTTGAGAATAAGGATCTCTTCAGCAACTATGTTGGGTTGAGCGGATAGGGGAAGAGTAAGAAATAAAATAAAGATTGTTATGGCTGTTTTCATTTTTTGTTCAGTTTATGGTTATAAATAAAGAGTGCGATTGGTAATAAGATACTAATGACGATAATTGCGGGGGCAAACCAATTGCCCATGGACCAGTCATGCTTTTCCATTTTTGCCAATTGTATAATCTTGAATTGAATGAATGCAAAGAGTATTGCCAAAAAAAGATTTGTAAATCGTAATATTCTAATGCTGAACCTATAATTCTTTAGCGCATTTTCTTGGGTTATATTGACCATATAATTATGAACATGGGGAAATTTAGTCAATGCGTACAATAAAAAGAACAAACCAACATTTAAAATCGGCAACCACAAAATGGTAGATTTATCACCGTAATTATCAGCCTCACCTTGAAAGTTGAAATGTAAAGGAATGGTATCTGGTAAATTTGAATAATTAATAACAGTGTAGGTTATTGCCATAAGGATTATAGATGCCGAAGTAATATCCAACACAATATCCAATGGTTTCAATGGCACTTTGATTTTTGGACGGTTCGTGTTCATACTATCGATTTTTTTCCCGCTCAAAAACAATCGTGGACATGTTGGATGCTATGTGCATCACATGCCAACCTTGCAAGGCTTGTTGATTTAAAAAATCTTCAAACTTTTTATTGTTATTTGAAAAGCCATAAGGTCTTGATTCAACTTTATATTCTTTCATAAATCAATGATTTAAAGTTCCAGCATTCACTACGGGAGTTGCATCTTTATCGCTGCAAAGAATTACCATAAGATTGCTTACCATGGCTGCTTTTCGTTCCTCATCCAACTCTATGATGTTTTTTCGGCTCAGTTCTTCCAATGCCATTTCCACCATGCTTACGGCGCCTTCCACGATTTTATGTCTTGCCGCAACAATAGCCGTTGCTTGTTGACGTTTGAGCATGGCACTCGCGATTTCCTGTGCGTATGCCAAATAACCGATTCTAGCTTCAAGCACTTCGATTCCGGCGATCGCAAGTCGCTCTTCCAATTCTTTTTCCAAGGCTTCGCTCACTTCGTTGACGCTAGATCGTAACGTGATGTCTTCATCCAAGCCTTCATCTGCAAAATTATCATAAGGATACATGCTCGCCAATTTACGCACGGCAGCATCTGTTTGCACACGAACAAAGTTTTCGAAGTTATCAACATCAAATGCCGCTTTAAACGTGTTTTGCACACGCCAGACCAAAATGGTACTGATCATCACAGGATTACCGAGCTTGTCATTCACTTTCAAGCGCTCACTATCAAAATTGCTGGCACGCAAAGAGATTTTGGTTTTGGTATAAAATGGATTCACCCAATAGAAACCGTTTCTCTTGATGGTGCCAACATATTTACCGAATAATAATAAAACTCTTGAACCATTGGGTTGAACCATCACAAAGCCTGGTGCAATAAAAATGGCTAGCACAATTGCTGAGGCAAACCATGGACTTTCAGTCAATGGAATGGCCGCAATGCCGCCAAAAAATAAAATTAGGAATAAAAGCAGCATTAAATAGCCATTGGCAGGGATAATAATTTTTTCTTGTTTCATGATTGGTGTACTTGATTAATTCAGTATGATATTAAAATGATGTCATAAAGATATATATTAATTTTTAATATCAAAATTTTTTGGCACGGAGTTTGAAACATAAAATGTGTAATTGATTATGCTCTTACATTACAAAAAGGAGTAGTTAACCTTGAGAGATTTGTTAACATTACATTTTGGTTGGTTAGTTAATAAGGAAAAGCACCTCGATTGAGGTGCTTTTTCGATTTATGGATGTTTTCCACTTATTTATTTATAAACTTAATTATATGGTCAATCAGCTCTTGAGAGACTTTCCCCGCCTGGTCATTGTATGATTTCGCGTTTTCTTGGTCATCACCTTCAATAATGAACAGCACATGATTCATTTTCTCAATTAATTTTAATTCTGAATCTTTTGCAGCAGCGTTCAACAGCGTGGCCTCCTCTGTCTTTACCTGTAAATCCTTTGTGCCATTGATGATCAAAATGGGCATTTTTAATTTTTGTATTTCCTCTGTTGGATTGTATTTCATCCAGCTAGCCATAAAGGGTTGTATGCTGATATCAAATATTGAAGCAAGAGCGGGTGGGTAATCCGTTGTGGTATTCCCTTCTTTCAGAATACCCAAAACCCGCTTGCTGTCTTCGGTAAACATAGGGGCGGTTTTGGCTACTTGATCGATTATGACATTGTCGATGCTTTGACCCGCTCCGGAAAGCGAGATAAAACCATCCGCTCTATCTTTGGCAGCCAACATTCCTACTAAACTTCCTTGGCTGTGTCCAATGATATAAATTTTTTTAAAGCTGTTTTGGTTCTTGAAATAATCAACTACTTCAGTGGCATCCTGTACAAAATCATCAAACATAATATTTGGATCGATATTTCCTTTTCGTATTTGCTTTACAATTCGCTTGTCATATCTAAAGGTTGCGATATTATTATTGACCAACGCTGTGGCCAGTTTTTTAAGATTGTTCGTTTTTAAGAAATTTTGATTACCATTCCTGTCTGTCGGGCCCGAGCCAGCAATGATAATAGCCAAGTGCACAGCCCCTTTATTTGGAACCATGAGCGTACCATCTACAAATTTAGAAATGGCAATTTCATGTGCGGTAAATGTTTTTTCTTGTGAAAAAACCATGGAATTGGAAAACACAACAATGAGAAGAAACAGATTTTTCATAATTCAGATATATTAATTTAAGATAAAAGTAAATGTTTTGAAGATAACGGTAGTGGTAGGGCTAAATTTTATTTTGGTAGCTTTCTGTTGCGATAAAGCGTCTTATACAGTTGTATTTCGTCGATTATTTGTAATATTTCAACGGCTAATGTTAAAATTTAATGCATTTCATCGATTTTATATGTATTTTGACAGAGGTTTTAAAATTTAATTCTACATTTGAATTGTACTAAAATTTAGTTTTTAGTTCAATGGATTAATTAATTAATATTTGCCTTATGTTGTTGACTTTGGAGACCCCAAATCTACAGTATAAAACGAAAGCAAATTAGGAAAGTCGAGGTTGAGGGACCTCGACTTTTTCTTTTATGGTCCGTAATGTCAAGTTGATTCTCTCGCCTATATTTCTTTTTGTTTTGGGAATCTGATGGAGCCAGAAATGTTGCATTTCCCCTTTCATGATCAGTAGGCTTCCATGCGTCAGTAAGAGTTTGTGCTTTTCAGATTTGTGAATCCTGTGCTTAAAATGAAACCACCTAGCTTCGCCCAGACTTAATGATGCAATCACTGGATTTTTCCCAAGTTCCTTTTCATTGTCTGCATGCCATCCATTGCTGTCGTTGCCATTTCTATATAGATTAAGCAAAACCGTTGTGAACTTATGATTGGAAAATTGCTCAACCTCAGATTTAATTTGAAGTAATTCCTTGGTAAAAGGATGTGGTTGCATCGTGATGCTGGAATAACTATATGGTAGATCATTGTTAGCGTACAAAGCTGTCAATCGAGGTTGGTTATGGGTCTTTCCAAAAATGGTTATTTTATCCTGTTGCCATGGTATTGAATTTTTTAACGTTTGAAAATAGTGATTTGCTATTCCAACGGAATAAAATTCAGGGATGTAGATCAATTCGGCATTTGGTAAATTGAAGACTGTTTTATTGAAAGCAGGATAATCCATAAGTTTATTTTTTCTAAATTAGCCCAAAGCTCATGAACAACAAAATAATTATAATCTTCTTATTTCTTTTTGTATGGATTCCTCAAAAAAAGAAGGAATTGCCAGAAGGTTTTGTCTATGTAAGAACCATTATTCCCGATTTGGATGTGGAATTACGATATTTTAGTACAAATAATTTTGTAGGAGATACAATTCAAGGTTATAAATCCAACACGCTTATTTTGACCATACAAGCGGCCGAAGCATTGAAATTGGTTCAGGATGAATTGCAAAATCAAAATCTTTGTTTGAAGGTTTATGATGGTTATCGTCCCCAACGGGCTGTAAACAATTTTGTGGAATGGTCAAAAGACTTAAAGGATACCATCCACAAGCAACAGTTTTATCCAACAGTGGATAAGCAGAATCTTTTTAGTGAAGGTTATATCGCCAGCCGGTCCGGACATAGCAGAGGCAGTACGGTAGATCTGACCATTATAGATGGGAATACAGGTATTCCTCTGGATATGGGCAGTCCGTATGATTTTTTTGGCGAACAATCTTGGGTTGATTATGACGAAATTTCTGAAATGCAAAAGACCAATCGCCAGTTGCTTCAGCGAATTATGCAGAAACATCATTTTCGCAATTATCCTAATGAATGGTGGCATTTTACACTGCGTTGGGAACCATTTCCCAACACTTATTTTGATTTTGAAGTGGAATAAATCTGCATCATCAAACTGCCTTACTTATCTTGATAGACATTAAAGGTCAGGCCAATACCGTAATTGTTCAATCCGGCCTTGAGCAATCCGGATTGCACATCGCTGCCTTTTTCAAATCGCGACCATTCATTGTCATTGACAAAAACACGTTTGACATATGTTCGGTTTTCCGGAATCTCGTCTGTAAATGGCAACAAGGGTCGGAAATTAGTCGGGATTTTTACGATATCTCCTCCTGTTTTTATTTCCTTGTATTTTTTGTTGGGTAATAATTTTCCTTCATCATCGGTGTACCCCAATACTTGAAGTGATACAAAAAAACCATTATCGGGAACTAAAATATCGTAACGGGAAACATCCAAATTATAAACATCACCTCCCTTTTCTGTAGCTCTGAAAACAATATTCTCATAGATTAATTCTTTCCCGGGGAAACCTTGGTTATTATGATAAAACTTTACCTTGAACAGAGTTGAAAACCTTTGTTTTTCCGAATTTTTCTTTTTCCGTTTTTCCCAATTCTTGGATTCCAATGTAATTGGAAAATGGACGGTTGCGATTTTTTTATCCTGATCATTTTCATTTGGAAAAAACACTGCAATTTCCGATTCAATTGTTGGTAACCAACAATGGTAATAATCATCATCCAGATAGGGTTTTAATACCTCCTCTTTAAATTTTCTATCGATTTTAGTTCTGATAATGACCTCGTTAAGTTCGTCGATTTGAGTTTCCATAAAAAGGATGGAGGGTAAGTTGGAAGTGGCGACAGGCAAGGTTTTATATCCCAATGCCGAAACGAAAAGCGAATCAACATCGGGATATGATTTTTTTGTAAATACAAATTTACCTTCATCGTCCGCAAAGAGTCCGAAGCCGTTGCCGAATGAAATAGTGGCGTAAGAAACTGGGTATTGGGTTTGTTTGTCCTTAATGATGGTCTGTCCAAAGGTAAAACCAATTGGGAACATCAAGAGAACAAAGAAAATTGATTTATGAGACATTAGCTTTCATTGTAGTGATATACTTATTGATTTTTTGTTCCAACAACTCCAGAGGCATACAACCGGACTCCAAAATCTCATTATGGAACCGAGAGATATCGAATTGATCACCTAGTTCCGCTTCGGCTTTTTTTCTGAGCTCCAGGATTTTCAATTGGCCCACTTTATAGGATAGTGCTTGCCCTGGATTTGCCATATAACGTTCAATTTCGGAAATGATGCTGTCTTCACTTTCGGCTTCATTCTTTAAGGAATATTTGATAGCCTGTTCACGCGTCCAACCTTTGCTATGGATTCCGGTGTCGACAACCAAACGGATGGCCCTGTGCATTTCCGCGCTCAACATTCCAAAATATTGGTAGGGGTCGGTGTAAAGGCCAAGCTCTTTTCCTAATGATTCTGAGTATAGTGCCCATCCTTCTCCATAGGAGCTGTACCAAAGCGTTCTTCTAAACTCAGGAAGTTCATCATTTTCCTGTTGAAGGGAAATTTGATAATGGTGGCCTGGAATGGCTTCATGCAAAAATAGCGATTCATCAGAATATAAATTATACTTAGTGGCATCTACAATAGGGACGTAAAAAATACCCGGACGTGTACCATCCAAAGAACCTTGATTGTATTCCGCACTCGCCGATGCGGCCCTGAAAGCTTCCGTTTGTCTTACCTCAAAAGGGGTTTTTGGTTTCATGTCAAACAACCGGTCCAATTGTGGTTGCATTTTCTGGTGAATTTTATTGAAATTATCAATAACTTGTCCCGGTGTGGAAAATGGCATCAATTCTTTGTTATTTCTTACGTAATCAAAAAATGAAATCAAATCTCCTTTGTAGCCTACTTGGATTTTCACCTTTTCCATTTCCGATAAAATTCTTGCGACCTCATCCAGTCCCAATTGATGGATTTCATCAGCGGTCATGTTGGTGGTAGTGTAACGTTTTATTTTGTGGGTGTAGTATCCTTCTCCATCTGGAATGTCAGCAATGCCACTAGAAGCACGACCTGCAGCCAAATAATCGGTAGACATAAATTGATGTAAGGCCGTGTATGCCGGGATGATTTTATCATTTATGTAATTTTTGTACAAGATGATCAATTCTTCTTTTTCTTCATCAGAAAATTCCTTAGGAAAATTTTTAATTGGTGTGTAAAACAAATGCTCATCAATATTTGAATCGATCATTGCGCTCAATTGAGGCAAAACTTTTATTATTAACGATTTTGGAAGTACATTACCGGCCTTAATCCCGTCCACCATGTGTTCTTGAGCCAATGCCATCCAATCTAAATACCCATCGAGTCTTTGAATCCAATTCTTATAATCCTGGACAGTTTTGAAAGGTTGGGCGCTTGTTCCACTAGCAAATTGACCGATGGTCAGTTGCAGTGTCCACATCTGATTTATTGGGGTTAAATCTTCCCTGAATTTTAGTTTTTCAAGATTGATATCGCATTCCCAGAGCAATATTTTTTTGCTTAATAGCTCAGTTTCGTTGAGCTTATTGTCATCAAAGGATGTGATTTTGTTTTTATAACTGGAATAGAAAGACTCTTCTTTTTGCCGGAATTCGTTTGAAAGAACATTTGGTAAAAGATCATTGTATCGGTTATCGCCCGCGAGGGTGGCATTAATTGGGTACATTCTCAATGTTTCCTCATGATAATTTTTGAGCACTTCTTCAAAATCACTCAATACCCCGGTTTCCATTTCTGATTCTTTATCTTTTTTACATGCCAAAAAAAGCACGGCAACACATATAAGGATGGCAATTTTTTTCATTAGTTAGAGTTGATTAAAGGTTGAAGTTATAAAGATACTTTAATTTGGAGCAAAAAAAAACTGCCATCTCAATAGATGGCAGTTTCCCAAAGATTGGTCAATGTAAGTGTTATTCCTTGTCCAAATTCTTGGTCATATTAAAACCGACAAACAACCCAATCCCCGACATCAAAAAGATGGTTCCAGGAAAAGCAACTTCATCATCCACACCTAAATTATAATGTAAAATTGAAGCGATAAAAATGCCGATTCCGATTCCCATTAACAGAAGCGCCAAATTGAGAATTAGAATTTTCCAAATGGGCGCCGTGTGTGTTTTGCCTTTGACGAAGATACTGGCATCCGCACCTTTTTCAATAAGTGCCAATCGCTCCTTGTTGCGCGTCGAATAATGTAAATAAAAGATTCCGAAAAATGCTGCTATCATAAGCGGCATGATGATAAATTCTGATCCCATGATTTCTTGGTTTAAATTAATTGTTCGTTTTTAATTGATTAACTTTAATGTGTTCTTAGCTTATGACGACAGCTTTTTAAATATGGTTACAATTTTTTCAAATTATATTTTCGATTTCGTTGTAACCGAAGTTGATGAGATGTCGTCAAACAATCAAATGACCACCAACGACGAACACATCATCAATCAAATCAATGAGGGCGATACCAAGGCGTTTGCTATTTTGGTAGAGCGATATAAGGATTTGGTGTTTACGTTGACCATCAGAATGTTGAAAAACAGGGAAGAGGCAGAGGAGGTTTCGCAGGATACATTCATAAAAGTTTATAAATCTTTGGCAAAGTTTAAAGATGAATCCAAATTTTCGACTTGGATTTATAGAGTTGCTTACAATACCTGTTTGGATCGGTTAAAAAAAAATAAACGTCAGCTGAACGAAGTCGCCATTGATGAATTTACGGAACATAAATTAAAGACCCTCGATGATGCCTTGGAACATCTTGAAAAGCATGAACAGCAACGAGCCATCCAAGATTGTCTGCAACAATTGCCAAGTGATGACAGTTTTATATTGACATTATTTTATTTTGAAGACTTATCTTTAGATGAAATTTCAAAAATTGTAAGTATTGATGCCAATACAGTTAAAGTCAGATTATTTAGAAGCAGAAAACGATTGGCCACTATTTTAAGAAAAAAATTAGAACCTGAAATCATCAGTAGTTATGAAAGAGAACGTCGATAAACATCTGGAATCTTTGGTTGAAAAAGTGTTGAAACAATCAACCTTGGATACGCCTTCATTTGATTTCACTGCAAATCTAATGTCTCGTGTTGAAAGTTCAAGTCCGTCCATTGCAACGACATACAAACCGTTGATTTCAAAACAAGTTTGGGCTTTGATTGTATTGGGGTTCATTGGTTTTGTGGCTTATACGTTTATAGTGAACAAATCCGAAGCTTCGGATTTGTTCAATAATATTGATTTTAGTATTGTTAATGCTGATAAGTTCACTGATATTTTAAACGGATTCAAAGCTCCTAAACTTGCTGCTTACGGTGTTGGATTGGTAGCATTGATTTTGTTGATACAAATACCTTTATTAAAAAATTATTTTGACAAACGTATAAGTCTATAATTAAGGTCTCAAACTAATACCAACGTTTTTTCTTTTTCTTTGAGCCTTCGCCTTTGCGCCCTTTTTTGTGTTTGCTTCCTTGTTTTTTATGTACAATAGGTTTGGCTTTTGGATCTAACGGATAGGGATGCTCTTCTTCAACAGGGATTTGAACATTTATCAGTTGTTGAATGGTTTTTACATACGATTTTTCATCTGCAGAACAGAAAGAATACGCCATACCCAAATTTCCAGCACGACCTGTTCGACCAATTCTGTGGACATAGGTTTCGGGTACACTTGGCATATCAAAATTAATGACGGCGTCCAGTTCGTCAATATCTATTCCACGCGCCGCAACATCAGTTGCGATGAGAATATTCGCTTCCTTGTGCTTGAATTTGTTCAATGCCGATTGTCGGTCGTTCTGTGTTTTATCTCCATGAATGGTTTCAACTTTATAGCCATTTTTCAATAAAGTTTGCTCCAGTTTATCCACACCAAATTTTGTTCGTCTGAAAATAAGAATGCTGCCCTTGATGGTATTTCGCAACAGATGTAGACACAATTCTATTTTATTTCGTTTTGGAACATAATACAATACCTGACTTACATTTTTTGCTGCGGATGAGGTAGGTGTCACCTCAATACGTTCGGGAGATCTTAAAATAGTGTTTGCCAATTGTTCCACTTTAAAAGGCATCGTGGCTGAAAACAATAAAATTTGTTTGCCTTCAGGGCACAAACGCTCGATTTTTCTGACATCATCTATAAAGCCCATATCAAGCATCAAATCGGCTTCGTCCAGAACCAAAATTTCCACATAGTCGAGATTTAGAATGTCCTGTTTGTGCAAATCCAGCAATCGACCCGGAGTTCCCACCACGATATCAACACCTTTTTGAAGTATGTCAATTTGAGGTTCAATTCCTGTTCCGCCAAAAATTACGGTGGACCGCAAA
>Ga0079224_100014276_pt1 | contig 11091 bp, 7 predicted proteins | sample Stecom2015_FD_80414 | JGI IMG/M metagenome (GOLD analysis project Ga0079224, IMG submission 80414) | Agricultural soil microbial communities from Utah to study Nitrogen management - Steer compost 2015 | ecosystem: Environmental > Terrestrial > Soil > Agricultural land | place: USA: Utah...
ACAGGAGCGGTTGGGGCACTCAACGATCACGACAACGATGAACATCTACTCCCACGTCACCCCGACCATGCAAAGGTCGGCAGTAGACCGCTTCGCCGCCCACCTTGGGAACGCTTAGCACTTTTTCTAGCACTTCCAACGAAAACGACCCCCGACCTTAGGAACTAAATCCCAGGTCAGGGGCCATTTCATTCGCGTGCGCGAGGGGGGACTTGAACCCCCACGTCCTTGCGAACACTGGCACCTGAAGCCAGCGCGTCTACCAATTCCGCCACTCGCGCATCGTCACGGCCGTGGCCGCAACAGATAGGAACTGTACACGACGGGACCCCCACCGCACCAATCGCGCCCGCAGTGGCATCCGTCACGCACCCCACCCCCGCCCACTCACACGCGAACCCCACCCCTCACCAGCACCGCCACCTGCTCAGGTTCACCTGTCATACACCTGTCAGCCATGTCGGATCCGGCTCTCACCCAGCCGCGTCATCAGCACGCACATGCGGATCGCCGGACATATGCCCAGATCCGGACGGCTGTCCCGGTACGGTCACAAGGTGTCGTCTGCGCATCTGCGCGTTAGCATGGAGTGCTGATGCGCTGTGCGCAGCAGGGGTCACCCGTGCCCGCCACCGGGCGGCCGGACCTGCAGTCCGACTGAGGGAGGGAGGCGACGTGGGAGTTCTCGATCGTTTCGAGCGCGGCATCGACCGCGTGGTCAACGGCGCCTTCGCACGCGCGTTCCGCTCGCAGGTGGAGCCGGTGGAGCTGGCCTCGGCCCTGCGCCGCGAGGCGGACAACCGCGCCGCCGTCGTGTCCCGCGGACGCACCCTCACCGCCAACGCCTACGCGGTCGAGCTCTCCAGCGCGGACCACGAGCGCCTGGGCCCCATCTCCAGCGAGCTGCGTCAGGACCTCCGCCAGGTCGTGGGCGACCACGCGATCGAGCAGGGCTACAGCTTCGTGGGACCCGTCAACGTCACGTTCGAGGTCGCCGACGACCTCGACACCGGCATGTACCGCGTCCGCGCGACCACCCGCCGTCCGGACGGCTCGCCAGCCGCGCAGCCCGCAGCCAGGGGCGGCTACGACCCGCCGTCGCGCTCCAATCCCGTCGTGCCGGAGGTCTACGAGGCGCAGTCCTCGGGCGCATCCTCCGGCCCCCACCGCCATGTCGCCCGGCAGCAGGCCGCCCCGGTCGCCGCTGCCCCGCACGCGACTCCCGACGCCCCGCTCGTCGCCCCAGCCACACCGCTCGCCACCGCAGACGCGCCCGGCAGCCGCCGTCGCGGCGAGGCTGCCGCACCCCACGAGCCACAGCAGCCCGCGCGCCCCGCGTTCGCCCCCGCCGTCCTGGTCCAGGGCCGCGTCCACCACCTGCCGCAGGGCAGCACCGTCTTCGGCCGATCCGCCAACAGCGCGGACGTGGTCATCGACGACCCGGGCATGTCCCGCCGCCACTTCGAGATCACGGTCACCCACGACCACGCGACGGCCACGGACCTGGGCTCCACGAACGGGACGCTCCTGGACGGCCGTCCCATCGATTCCGTCTCGCTCTCGGAGGGCACTGTGCTCACCGCCGGCGACACCCCCGTCACCTACTCCGAGGCAGGCAGCTTCCGTGAGTGAGTTCACCGTCACCGTGCTGCGCTTCGCGCTGTTCGGCCTTCTCTGGCTCTTCGTCTTCCTCATCGCGGGAGTGCTGCGCCAGGACCTGTTCGGCCCGCGCGTCGCCCGCAACCGGGGGTCCCGCAGGCGCGGACGCGCCGCCGCCGAGGCCCCGGTCGCCGCATCGATGGGCGCGGGATCCCAGCCCGCGGCCTCGGGATCCGGCGGACAGCCCGCGTACGGTGCCTCACCCACGCTCGTCGTGACCTCCGGCCGGCAGTCCGGCTTCTCGCTGCTCCTGTCCGCCGGACAGCTGACGATCGGGCGGGCGGATGACTGCGGGTTCGTCATCGAGGACGACTTCGCCTCCTCGCACCACGCCCGGATCTACCCCCAGGCCGGCGCCTGGGTCGTCGAGGACACGGGCTCGACCAACGGGACGTTCGTGGGCAGTGCGCGGCTCACGCAGCCCACGCGCATCGAACCCGGCATGCCGATCACCATCGGCCACACGACGATGGAGCTGCGCGCGTGACATCCTCCAGCACCGCTTCCCCCCACGCTGGCGTGCCGACCTTCCGGTTCGCCGCGCGCTCCGACACGGGGCAGGTGCGGAAGAACAACCAGGACTCGGGCTACGCGGGCGCCCACTTCCTCCTCATCGCGGACGGCATGGGCGGGCACGCGGGCGGCGACGTCGCCTCCGCGATCACGGTCAGCCGGCTCACGTTCCTCGACGAGCCGGACTACGACGGACGGCAGCTCGACGACCTCAAGGCCGCGATCCTCGCCGCGAACGACCAGATCGGCCGTGCCGTCGTGGAGCAGGGCGAGCTGGCCGGCATGGGCACGACCGTCACCGCCCTCCTGCAGTCCGGCGATCAGCTGGCACTCGCCCACATCGGCGACTCCCGCGCCTACACCCTGCACAAGGGCGAGCTCACGCAGGTGACGCACGACCACACCTTCGTCCAGATGCTCGTCGACGAGGGCCGGATCACCGAGGCGGAGGCGGACACCCACCCGCAGCGCAGCGTCGTCATGCGCGTGCTGGGCGATGTGGGCGCCGCCCCGGAGCTCGACCTGTCCTTCCACGACGCCGTGCCCGGCGACCGCTGGATGCTGTGCTCCGACGGCCTCACCGGCTTCGCCTCGATGCACGACATCCACGAGGCGCTGGCGACCATCGAGGACCCGGGCGACGCGTGCGAGCGCCTCATCGAGCTGGCCCTGGCCGGCGGCGGCGGCGACAACGTCACCGTCGTCATCGGCGACGTGCTGGAGCCGGGCGCCGACCACGACCTGGACGACTTCGGCGAGGCCGTGGGCTCCGTCCGCATCAACCCGAACTACGCGCTGCTGGGCGGCGTCGAGGATCCCCCGGTCAGCACCAGCCAGATGGACGTCGTCTTCGACGAGGTCGACGCCCCCACCGTCCCGCTGGACGACAACGACACGCAGCCGCTCCCCGACCCGCTGGGCACCGAGGCCGCCGCTGCCGACGACGCGACCGCCGGCACCGCGATCCCGCGGCCCAAGGACCACGGGGCCGCAGAGCAGGCCGACACCGCCGAGGCCCCGGCCGGCGACGAGGGCACGGCACCGCCGCGCACCGCCCGGTCCGCCGTGCGCGAGGTCGACCACTGGGACGAGGACGCGGACCTCGCGGACTGGGGCGAGGAGCCCCGGCGCCGCCCGTGGCTCGCGATCATCATCGCCGTGGCCGTCGTCCCGGCGCTCGCGGGCGCCGCCCTGTTCGGGTGGCGCTACGTCCAGTCGCAGTACTACGTCGCCGCCTCCGAGGGCTCGGTCGCCGTCTACCAGGGTGTCCCCCAGACCCTGGGGCCGGTCAGCCTGTCGTCCCTGGCGGAGTCGACGGACGTCCGCGTCACGGACCTCTCGACGTTCTCGCAGCAGCGCCTCGAGGCGACGATCCCCGCCGATTCCCACGAGGCCGCACTCCAGGTCGTCGAGACGCTGCGCGAGGAAGCGACCCGGAACTCGTCCTCGATCGCCGGAGAGGCGACGGACCAGAACGGCGCGGACCCCGCCCCGTCGCCCTCGGACGAGGGCGTGACGGGCGACGTCGCAGATGAGTCGACGCCCGGAACCTCACCGGCCGGCGCATCCATCACACGCGGGGAGGGCGCCGGATGACGACGCCTTCCCCGTCCGGCGGCCTCCGCGGACCCCGGAAGCACCGCGTCTCCGAACTCCTGCTGATCCTCCTCGCAGTGGTCATCTCGGCAGGCGCCTACACACTCGTGGGCGTCGGGACGACCGACGAGGTGCCCGCGAACGTGTACTCGTACACCGCGTGGCTGGCCGTCCTCGGCGTGGGCATCCACATCATCGTCTGGTGGCGCGCCTCGTACGCGGACCCGATCCTCGTCCCCGTCGCCGTCCTGCTCAATGGCATCGGCCTGGCGATGATCTACCGGATCGATATGACGCGGGAGGCCACGGCGGCCAACTCGCAGCTCATCTGGATGACGCTGGGCACCGTCCTGGCGGCCCTCGTCATCGTCTTCCTGCGGGATCACCGCCTGCTGCGCCGCTACACCTACACGTCCGGTCTGGCCGCGCTTGTCCTGCTGCTCCTGCCGCTGGTCCCGCTGCTGGGCCGCACCGTCAACGGTGCCCGCATCTGGATCTTCATCGGCCCCATGTCCTTTCAGCCGGGCGAGATCGCGAAGATCCTGCTGGCGATCTTCTTCGCGGGCTACCTCGTCGCCTACCGCGACCAGATGGTGCTGGCCGGCCCCAAGATCCTGGGCATCCGGTTCCCGCGCCTGCGCGACATGGGCCCCATCCTCGTCGCGTGGGTGGCGAGCGTGGGCATCCTCGTCTTCCAGCGCGACCTGGGCACCTCGCTCCTCTACTTCGGCCTCTTCGTCGCGATGCTCTACGTCGCCACGGCGAAGAAGACGTGGATCTTCCTGGGCCTCGGCATGTTCGCCGGCGGCGCGATCGTCGCCGCGCAGCTCTTCTCGCACGTGCAGCAGCGCGTCGACGGCTGGCTCAACGCCCTCACCGCCGAGGAGTACAACAAGACCCCCGGCGGCTCGTACCAGCTGGTGCAGGGCATGTTCGGCATGGCCGACGGCGGCCTCGTGGGCAACGGCCTGGGCGAGGGCCGCCCGAACGTCGTCCCCTACGCGGACTCGGACTTCATCTTCGCCTCGCTGGGCGAGGAGCTGGGCATGATCGGCCTCTTCGCGATCCTGCTGCTCTACGTCGTCCTCTTCCAGCGCGGCATGAAGATCGCGACGGCCGTGAAGGACGGGTTCGGCACCCTCTTCGCCGCGGGCATCAGCTTCACGATCGCCCTCCAGTGCTTCATCGTCATCGGCGGTGTCACCCGCCTCATCCCGCTGACGGGCCTCACGACGCCGTTCCTGGCCGCCGGCGGCAGCTCGCTCGTGGCCAACTGGATCATCATCGGTCTGCTCCTGCGCATCAGCGACAACGCGCGCCGTCCGCAGGAGGAGTTCGCGACCGGCGTCCTGCCCACGTACGCAGTGGATGACGACGACTCGACCAGCTCGCGCACGGCCCCTGCCCGCACGGGCGCCAACCCCACCGGCACGCCTGCGACGGGCCACGGGACCGGTGCCGTCTCCCCGTACGAGGCACCCACTGAGGCGCACCGCGCGGTCCGCACAGACCCGACCGTCCCGACGGACGAGGGAGGTCGCGCATGAACAGGGCACTCCGCCACGTCGCAGTCGTGGGCTTCGTGATGTTCGCGCTGCTGTTCGCCTCGACCAGCAACGTCCAGTTCTTCAGCGCGCAGGCGCTCAACGAGGATCCCCTCAACAACCGCACGTTCATCAACGAGATCTCCCGCGAGCGCGGCGCGATCCTCGTCGACGGCACCCCCGTCGCCTACTCCGTGCCCACGGACTCGACGTACGAGTTCCAGCGGACCTACGGCGGGGAGGGTCTGCCAGCGGATCAGTACGCGGGCCTCACCGGCTTCTTCTCCGTCGTCTCCGGGGCCAGCGGCCTCGAGCGGACGGAGAACTCCCTGCTGAACGGCACGGACGACGCGCTCTTCTACGACAAGGTGCGCTCGATCTTCACCGGCGAGCAGCCCATGGGCGCGGCCGTCGAGCTGACGATCGATCCCGCCGCGCAGAGCGCCGCCTGGCAGGGCCTGGGCGGGCAGAAGGGCGCGGTCGCGGCGATCGATGCGAAGACCGGCGCCATCCTGGCACTCGCATCGACCCCCGGCTGGGACCCCAACGCGCTGGCCGTCCACGACTCCGCGCAGGCGCAGGAGGCCTACGACTCCCTCATCGCGGACGAGGACAACCCGGCGTTCAACCGTGCGATCGGCGGCAATCTCTACCCGCCGGGATCCACGTTCAAGATCATCACCGCAGCCGCCGCGATCGAGTCCGGCGACTACACGAAGGACTCGGAGCTGGACGGTCCGGCGGAGCTGGATCTGCCGGAGACCTCGGCGACGATCCGCAACGCCGGCGGCGGCTCGTGCGGAGCGGGCGACACAGTCACCCTCCAGCAGTCGCTCGTCATCTCCTGCAACACGTCCTTCGCGAAGCTGGGCATGGACGTGGGCAGCGACGCGCTGGAGGAGCAGGCCCGGAAGTTCGGCTTCGGCCAGGACCTGACGATCCCGCTGCAGGTGACGCCGTCCTCGTTCCCCGCGGACCTCAACGCTCCGCAGACCGCGCAGTCCGCGCTGGGCCAGTTCGAGGTCCGCGCGACCCCGCTGCAGATGGCGATGGTCTCTGCGGCCGTCGCGAACGACGGGGTCGTCATGGAGCCGCAGCTCATCGACAATGTTCGGAACTCGCGGACCCTCGACACGATCTCGTCGATGAAGCCGGACGAGCTGTCGCGGGCGGTCAGCTCCGACACCGCCTCGCAGCTGCAGGACATGATGGTGGAGCAGGTGAAGAGCGGCACCGGCACGGTCGCGCAGATCCCCGACGTGACCGTGGGCGGCAAGACCGGCACGGCGCAGCACGCCGAGGGCGCCGCCCCGCACGCGTGGTTCACCTCCTTCGCGTCGACGGAGGATCAGGACATCGCTGTCGCGGTCGTGGTGGAGAACGGCGGCAGCGCAGGCAATGAAGCATCAGGGGCCCGGGTCGCCGGGCCGATCGCGAAGCAGGTCATGGAAGCGGTGATCAACGGATGAGGCCACAGCCCGGAACCGTGCTGGGAGGGCGCTACGAGCTCACCGGCCGCATCGCCGTGGGCGGAATGGGCGAGGTCTGGAAGGGCCGCGACCGCGTCATCGACCGTGAGGTGGCCGCGAAGATCCTCAAGGAGGAATACCTCTCCGACCAGGGCTTCCTCGACCGCTTCCGCGCAGAGGCGCGCAGCATGGGCGCCGTGTCCCACGCCGGGATCGCTGCCGTCTACGACTACGGCGAGGAGACGGGCTCCCCGTACCTCGTCATGGAGTACGTGCCGGGCGAGCCCCTGTCCTCGCTCATCGACCGCAACGTCGTCCTGCCGGAGGCGGACGTCCTGGAGCTGACCGCGCAGTCCGCGGAGGCCCTGGGCTCCGCCCACCGCTCGGGCGTCGTCCACCGCGACGTGAAGCCGGGCAACATCCTCGTGACGCCGGACTTCCGCGTGAAGCTCACGGACTTCGGGATCGCCCGCGTCGCGGACCAGGCCCCGCTCACCAAGACCGGGCAGGTCATGGGCACCGCGCAGTACCTCGCCCCGGAGCAGGCGACCGGCAAGGGGTCCACCCCCAAGTCCGACCTGTACTCGCTGGGCATCATCATGTACGAGGCGCTGGCCGGCCGCCGGCCGTTCACCGGCGACTCGCAGGTCGCGATCGCGATCGCGCAGGTCAACACAGCTCCCCCGGAGATGCCGGAGACGGTCTCCGAGCCCGTCCGCCGCCTGGTCGGCAGCCTGCTCAGCAAGAAGCAGGACCTGCGGCCGGAGTCCGGCGAGGCCCTCGCTCGGGCCGCCCGCGCGCTGCGGGACGGCGATGTCGCCGGCGCCGAGGCCGCGGTCCCGCAGATGATCGCGGGAGCCGCAACGGCCGCCGAGGCCGTCACCCGTGCCTTCAACCAGCCCGCCGAGGACGCGACCCGGGTCATGGACCCGGCTGCGCCCTCTGCAGCGGCAGCGCCCCGGAGGGCGCCTGCGACGGCGACCCTGCCCCAGCAGGACGATCCCGAGGCCGAGCTGGACGAGGAGAAGATGGGCACCGGCGCCAAGGTAACCATCGGCGTCCTCGTCGCACTCGTCATCGCCGGCCTCGCCTGGGTCGGATGGATCTTCTTCGGCGGCACGGGCGACCCCGCGCCGCAGCCCACCGGCACGCCCACGGCGGAGGCGACGCAGGAGGAGGAGACGATCACGATCGATCCCAGCGCGTACATCGGGCAGTCCGAGGCCTCCGCGACGCGCAACCTGGAGCAGCTGGGCCTCGAGGTCAGCTCCGTCGAGGTCGAGTCGGATCGTGCCGCGGGCACTGTCGCGGACGTGCGCTCGGGGAACAACGGATACGACTTCCAGAAGGGCGACACCGTCACGATCGAGGTGTCCACCGGACCCGCGGAGCAGCCGCAGGACGACTCCGGCAGCGGGTCGGGCAGCGATTCGGGCAACAGCACCGATGCGGATTCCGGCAGCGATGCCGACAGCGGCTCGGATGGCGGCTCGAACTCCGGCAACGACGGCTCGACCCAGGGCGATGACTCCGGCAGCAGCTCGGGGAACGACCAGGGCAGCGGGTCCGACAGCGACAGCTCGACCGGGGGGAACAACTCGGGGAGCGACCAGGACGGCGGCTCGAACAGCGGGGGAGCCGACCAGGGCGGCTCCAACGGTGACAACGAGGCCGGCACTGACGGCTCTTCGAACAATGGCGGAGACTCTGACAGCACGGGTCTCGGAGGGCAGTGATGGATCAAGTGCGCAGACTGGCGGATCGGTATGAGATCCGCAGGGTGATCGGCCGCGGAGGCATGGCCGAGGTCCACGAGGGCGTCGACACGCGCCTGGGCCGTCGCGTCGCGATCAAGCTGCTCCGGTCCGACCTGGCCCGTGATCCCAGCTTCCACACGCGCCTGGAGCGCGAGGCGCAGTCCGCTGCGAGCCTCAACCACCCGGGCATCGTGTCCGTGTACGACTCCGGTGAGCAGCAGTTCCCGGAGCCCGGCGGCGGTGTCATCACCGTCCCCTTCATCGTCATGGAGTACGTCGAGGGGCAGACGCTGCGCCAGGTGCTGGCCGATCACGGTCCGCTCACGGTGCAGGAGGCCCTCGATGTGACCGCCGGTGTGCTGGCTCCCCTGGAGTACAGCCACCGCAACGGCATCGTCCACCGCGACATCAAGCCCGCGAACGTCATGCTGACGCCCGAGGGCGACATCAAGGTCATGGACTTCGGGATCGCCCGAGCGCTCGAGGACACCGGCTCGCTCACGCAGACGCAGTCCGTCGTGGGCACCGCTCAGTACCTGTCGCCGGAGCAGGCGCGCGGCGAGGTCGTCGACGCCCGCTCAGACCTGTACTCGACCGCGTGCCTCCTGTACGAGCTGCTGACGGGGCGCCCGCCGTTCGTGGGCGACTCGCAGCTGGCGGTCGCGTACCAGCACGTGGGCGAGCAGCCCGCGGCACCGTCGACCCTCGTGCCGTCGATCCCGCCGTCGGTGGACCGGCTCGTCCTGCACGCCCTCGACAAGCAGCGCGACACCCGGTACCAGGACGCCCACACGTTCCGCGAGGACGCGCTGGCGGCCCGCGACGGGCGGCCCATGAGCCTGGACGGTGAGGGCACCGCGACGCAGCTGCTGGCCTCGGCGCCGGCGGCCGGCTGGACGGAGCCCGCGCCCACGCAGGCCGTCGAGCAGCAGCCCGTGGGCGCGCACACCGGCATGCTGGGCGCGATCGAGGATGAGCAGCAGGAGGAGGAGCCCAAGAAGAGCCGCACGTGGCTGTGGGTGGGCGGTGCGCTCCTCGCTCTCGTGCTCGCCGGCCTCGGCCTGTGGATCTACACGATGAGCGCGGAGCCGGAGGTCACGACCTTCGCGCTCGAGGACATGTCCGACCGCGAGGCGAACGAGGCGGAGGCCTATCTCGAGGGCCTGGGCCTGGTCGTGGGCCGCGAGATGACGGCGGACGATGAGATCGACGAGGGCAACGTCGTGGAGACGGACCCCGCAGCCGGCTCGCAGGTGTCCGAGGGCGATCGCATCACGATGATGGTCTCGACCGGCCCGGACAGCGTCGAGGTTCCGGACGTCGAGGGCGACACCGAGTCGCTGGCGCGGCAGAAGATCGGGGACGCGGGTCTGACCGCGGGCTCGAACATCGAGGAGAACTCGCCGGACGTCCCCGCGGGCGAGGTCATGGAGACCCGTCCCGGTGCCGGGACCGAGGTCGCGCGCGACTCGACCGTCGACCTGGTCCTGTCCTCCGGCAAGGTCGAGGTCCCGGACGTGACGGGCATGTCCCGCGACCAGGCGTGCTCGACGCTCGAGGGCGACGACTACCAGCTCACCTGCTCCGTCGAAGAGGAGGAGACGGGCGACCACCCCGCGGACGAGGTCTTCGAGCAGAACGCGGCCGCCGGCACGGACGTCGAGCAGGGCGCGACCGTCACGATCACGGTCGCGACCGAGCCGCCCACGCAGATGCCCACGTTCCCCAGCCCCGGCTTCACGGTCGACCCGCCCCGCGACCCCGGCGAGGACGGGGACGGCGGCGAGGACGACGGCGACCAGGGCGAGAACCGCGGGTTCGGCGGCGACCTGTTCAGCGAGTGGACGCGCCAGCTGCTGAGCCGCCTGGGCTGAGGCGCCCGCCCGCTCCTCGTCTCCTCCAGTTCACACGAATCTCTCGATGTCCGGGAAGGCTTTCCCGGACATCGAGAGATTTGTTGTGTCAGGGGCTCCCAGTGGCTGGAGCTCCCGGCGCTTGAGTCAGATCGCCAGGGAGGCGGCCGTCCCCAGCCGCGCGTACCCACCGCGGTAGAAGATGAGCGGTTCCGCGTCCTCGCGCGCGTGCATCCCCAGCACTTCGCCCACGACGATCGTATGATCGCCGCCGTCGTGCTCCGCGTACAGCGTGCAGTCGATCCAGGCGAGCGCCGTGTCGAGGATCGGGTTCCCCCGGTCCGAGGGGCGGTGCTCGACGCCCGCGAACTTGTCCGTGCCGGAGCGGGCGAACGTCCGGGACAGCTCCTGCTGCTCGGTGCCCAGGACGTTCACGCAGAAGCTGCCGGTCTCGCGGATCCTCGGCCAGCTCGTCGAGGTGACCGAGGGGTTGAACGTCACCAGCGGGGGCTCCAGCGACAGTGACGTGAAGGACTGGCAGGTGAACCCCAGGGGGCCCGTGTCCGTCTGCGCCGTCACGATCGTGACGCCGGAGCAGAAGCTGCCCATGATCTGCCGCATCCTCTGCGGTGACACGTCATTCAGATCGTTCATCGTGCTTTCCTCTCGTGTCTCCAGCATCGCGTGTCTCACGCTCGTC
>Ga0079224_100014277_pt1 | contig 11091 bp, 6 predicted proteins | sample Stecom2015_FD_80414 | JGI IMG/M metagenome (GOLD analysis project Ga0079224, IMG submission 80414) | Agricultural soil microbial communities from Utah to study Nitrogen management - Steer compost 2015 | ecosystem: Environmental > Terrestrial > Soil > Agricultural land | place: USA: Utah...
AGCTGCCGTCGAGCGGGCGCTGGCCTGGGCCGGCGAGGACGGGCACTTCATCGTCACGCTCGCGGATGAGCACTACCCGCGATCGCTGCTCGAGATCGCGGATCCGCCCGTGCTTCTCTATGCGATCGGAAGGATCGAGCTCCTGCAATGTCCGTCGATCGGCATCGTCGGTAGCCGCAACGCCACCGCGCAGGGGGAGCGAAATGCGGAAGCTTTCGCCAAGGCGCTGAGCGAGGCGGGCCTCACGATCGTCTCCGGTCTCGCGATGGGCATCGACGCAGCCGCGCATCGCGGCGGCCTCGCCGGGCCGGCTTCGACGATTGCGGTGCTCGGGACGGGCGTCGATATCGTCTACCCGCGCCGCAACGCCGAGCTTGCACGGCGGATCGGCGAGCACGGCCTGCTCGTTTCCGAGCTCGCGCTCGGTAGCCCGCCCGCGACGCACCACTTCCCGCGCCGCAACCGGCTGATCAGCGGGCTCTCGCAGGGCTGCCTGGTCGTCGAAGCGGCCGCGGCCTCCGGCTCGCTCATCACGGCAAGGACGGCGGCCGAGCAGGGCCGTGAAGTCTTCGCGATTCCGGGATCCATCCACTCGCCGCTCTCGAAAGGCTGCCATGCCCTCATCAAGTCGGGCGCCAAGCTGGTCGAGAGCGCCGAGGACGTGCTGGCGGAGCTCTCCGGATTCCGGGCGGCGGCCACGCGAGCGCGCCCGGTCGAGCGCGCTGCGGGGACGCTCGACGCCGTCGAAACAGCGAAGCCCGATGGAACGCTGCTCGCTTTCATGGGGCATGATCCGGTTGACGTCGATGCGCTCTGCGCAAGGGCAAACCTGCCGGCGGAGCAGGTATCGTCGCAGCTCCTGCGCCTGGAGCTCGAAGGACGGGTGGCGGCGCTGCCGGGCGGGCTCTTCCAGCGCCTTGAGCGAAGTGGCGGTACGTAAACGATGAGCGAAGTGCTGCGTTAAGAAGAGAAAGGGGGACGGACCATGTACGAGATCCTCGTGTACCTTTTCGAGAACTGCAGGCAGTCCGACGTCGCCTACGACCGCGAGAACGTCGCGCGGAAGCTTTCAGCAGCCGGCTTCGAGGACGCGGAGATCAGCGAGGCGCTGCACTGGCTCGCGGGCCTGGGCGAGCCGTCGCGCTACGGCGCGATCCCGGCGGCGCGTGCGAGCAGCCGCGTGTTCGCGCCGCGCGAGCTCGCCAAGCTCGACGCGGCCTGCCGCGGCTTCCTGATGACCCTCGAGCACTCGGGGATTCTCGACTCCGCCAATCGCGAGCTGGTCATCGAGCGGGCGCTCGCCGCCTCCGGCGACAGGCTGAGCCTGGACCAGCTCAAGCTCATCGTGCTGATGGTGCTGTGGAATCAGCAAACGCCCACGAGCCAGCTGCTTGCCGAGGAGCTTTTCAGCGGGCCGCGCAGCCGCCTGCCGAGCTAGTGTCGACGGGCGCGGGTTGAAGCGGCCGCGCCTTTGCCTGTATGCTCTGCGGCCTTTCGCTGCATGAGCAAAAAACTCATCATCGCCGAGAAACCGTCGGTCGCCGCCGACATTGCGCGCGCGCTGGGCGGCTTCACGCGCAAGGGCGACTATTTCGAGAGCGACGACTACGTGCTCTCGTCGGCGGTCGGCCATCTCCTGGAGCTGGTCGCGCCCGAGCAGTACGAAGTCAAGAAGGGCAAGTGGTCTTTCGCGCGCCTGCCGGTCATTCCGCCGCATTTCGAGCTTGCGCCGCTCGAGCGGAGCAAGGACCGGCTGAACCTGCTCCTGCGGCTGATGAAGCGGAAGGACGTCACGGGCCTCATCAACGCCTGCGACGCGGGGCGGGAAGGCGAGCTCATCTTCCGCTATCTCGTGCAGCACGCGAAGACGAAGAAGCCGATCGAGCGCCTGTGGCTGCAGTCCATGACCCCGCAGGCGATCCGCGAGGGCTTCGCCAACCTGAGGCCCGACGCCGAGCTGCGGCCGCTCGCCGATGCGGCCAAGAGCCGCTCGGAAGCCGATTGGCTGGTGGGCATCAATGGCACCCGCGCCATGACGGCCTTCAACTCGAAAGAGGGCGGCTTCTATCTCACCACGGTGGGGCGCGTGCAGACGCCGACGCTCGCGATCCTGGTGGAGCGCGAGGACAAGATCCGCGCCTTTAGGCCGCGGGACTACTGGGAAGTGCACGCTCGCTTCTCCGCAAAGGCCGGCAGCTACGCCGGTCGCTGGTTCGACCCGACATTCAAGAAGGATGAGGATGCCGAGCGGCGCGCCGAGCGCTTGTGGAGCAGGGAAGAGGCGGACGCCATCGTCGCCGCCTGCCGCGGCAAGACCGGCGTCGCTACGGAGGAAACCAAGCCGAGCACCCAGCTTTCGCCGCTTCTTTTCGACCTGACGAGCCTGCAGCGGGAAGCGAACGCCCGCTTCGGGTTTCCGGCCCGGATGACGCTGTCGCTCGCGCAGGCCCTCTACGAGAAGCACAAGGTGCTCACCTATCCGAGGACCTACTCGCGCGCGCTGCCGGAAGACTATGTCGCCACGGTCAAGGAAACCCTGAAGTCGCTCGGCGACCAGGACGCGTATGGCACCTTTGCGCGCAACATCCTGAAGCAGGCGTGGGTCAAGCCGAACAAGCGCATCTTCGACAATGCGAAGGTCTCCGATCACTTCGCCATCATTCCCACGCTGCAAAGGCCGAAGAGCCTGAACGAGGCGGAGCAGAAGCTCTACGACATGGTGGTGCGGCGCTTTCTCTCGGTGTTCTATCCGGCCGCCGAGTACCTGCAGACCACTCGCATCACCAAGGTCGGCGGGCACCACTTCAAGACCGAGGGTCGCGTCCTGCAGGCTCCGGGATGGCTCACGGTTTATGGCCGCATCGCGGGAGAGGAAGCGCAGACCCTGCCGGCGATCGAGCCGAAGGAGCGCGTGTCGGTGGACGAAGTGCGCGAGCAGGGCAGCCAGACGAAGCCGCCGCCGCGGTTCACCGAGGCGACGCTGCTCTCGGCCATGGAAGGCGCCGGAAAGCTGGTCGAGGACGACGAGCTGCGCGCGGCCATGGAAGCGAAGGGTCTCGGCACGCCGGCCACGCGTGCGGCGATCATCGAGGGCCTCATCCGCGAGGAGTACGTGACGCGCGAAGGGCGCGAGCTCGTGCCCACGCCCAAGGCGTTCTCGCTGATGTTCGCGCTGCACATGCTGCACCTCGTGGAGCTCGCTTCGCCGGAGCTCACGGGAGAGTGGGAGCACAAGCTCAAGCTCATCGAGGCGGGCAAGCTGACGCGCGAAGAGTTCATGAAGCAGATTTCCGAGCTCGTGCGCAAGGTCGTGACGGTCATCAAGACCGGCGAGATTCCGGACGTCGTGTACGCGACCGTGCCCGCGCCGTGCCCGAAGTGCGGCGGGGTCGTGCAGGAAAATTACCGCAAGTTCCAGTGCCAGAAGTGCGACTTCGCGCTCTGGAAAGTCACCTCGGGCCGCGAGTGGACGCCGGAAGAGGTCGCCGAGCTCATCACGAAGCGCTCCATTGGCCCGGTGAGCGGCTTTCGCAGCCGGATGGGCAAGCCTTTCAGCGCGATCGTCAGGCTCACCGACGATTTCAAGACGGAGTTCGACTTCGGGCAATCCGACCGCGAGGGGCAGGAAGCGCCCGACTTCAGCGGCCAGGAGCCCCTCGGGGCCTGCCCGAAGTGCTCGGGCCGCGTCTTCGAGCACGGCATGACGTATACCTGCGAGCACGCCGTGGGGCCGGAGCGGCGCTGCGACTTTCGCTCCGGTCGCATGATCCTGCAGCAGCCGATCGAGCGCGAGCAGATGCAGAAGCTCCTCGCCTCGGGCCGGACCGACCTGCTGACGGGCTTCGTGTCGAAGAAAGGGCGCCGGTTCAAGGCGTTCCTCGTCAAGAACCCCGACGGGAAGATCGGCTTCGAGTTCCAGCCGCGCAAGGAGAAGGCTCCCGAGCCGGCCGAGAGCGCCACGGAGAAGCCCGAGGCCAAGGCCGCCCGGCGCGGCGGCGCGGCGCGCAAGCGCCGGGTCGCCTAGACGTCGAGGTTGCGCACGCCGAGGGCGTTCGACTCGATGAACGCCCGCCGGGGCTCCACCTCGTCTCCCATCAGCTTGGTGAAGATCTCGTCGGCGGCGATGCCGTCCTCGATCTGCACCTTGAGGAGCCTGCGCGCCGACACGTCCATCGTGGTTTCCCAGAGCTGCTCCGGGTTCATCTCGCCCAGGCCCTTGTAGCGCTGCAGCGTCATGGAGCGCTTCACCTCGCCGAGGAGCCAGCGCATCGCCTCGGCGAAGTCGCGGACGGGCTGGGTCTTGTCGCCGCGCTTCATGTACGCGCCGGGGCCGATGAGATCGCGCAGCAGGTCCGCCGTCTGGCGGATCTGCGCGTAGTCGCCCGAAAGCAGGAACTCGCTGTCGATGGTGGAGACGCGCAAATTTCCGTGCCGGGAGCGCTCGATGCGAAGCTGGTATCGCTCGGTCTTGGCGTCGAATTGCGGCGCCACCGAGACGCCGGCCTGTCCGATGGCCGCGACGAGCGCGTCCGCCGAAGCCTGGGCCGACTCCCGGCTCGACAGGTCGATGCGCACGCCGCGCAGCACGGCCTGCAGCGCCTCGCGGTCGACCCTGCGGGAGACGCGGTCGATGACCGCCTCGGAGAGCAGGTACGACTTGGCGAGCTGCGCGAGCGGCTCGCCGGTGATCGGCTCCCGGTCGCTGCCGGGAACGAGCGCGGCGTCGATCAGCGCCTGCTTGAGCATGAACTCGTTCAGCTCGTGCTCATCCTTCAAGTATCGCTCCTCCTTGCCGAGCTTCGCCTTGTAGAGCGGGGGCTGGGCGATGTAGATGTGGCCGCGCTCGACGAGCTCCGGCATCTGCCGGTAGAAGAACGTGAGGAGCAGCGTGCGAATGTGGGAGCCGTCGACGTCCGCATCGGTCATGATGATGATGCGGTGGTAGCGCAGCTTGTCGGGGTTGTACTCCTCCTTGCCGATGCCGCAGCCGAGGGCGGTGATGAGCGTCGCGATCTCGGCCGACGAGAGAAGCTTGTCGAAGCGGGCACGCTCCACGTTGAGGATCTTTCCCTTCAGCGGCAGGATGGCCTGGAAGGCCCGGTCGCGGCCCTGCTTCGCCGAGCCGCCGGCCGAGTCGCCCTCGACGAGGTACAGCTCGCACTTCGCCGGGTCGCGCTCCTGGCAGTCGGCGAGCTTGCCCGGAAGGCCCATGGAGTCGAGCACGCCCTTGCGCCGCGTCATCTCGCGCGCCTTCCGCGCGGCCTCGCGGGCGCGCGCCGCCTCGACGATCTTCGAGGTGATCACGCGCGCGTCGGCCGGGCGCTCCTCCAGGAACTCCCGCAGGCGCTCGGCGACGACGTCCTCCACGACGGGCCGGACCTCGGAAGAGACGAGCTTCTCCTTGGTCTGCGACGAGAACTTGGGCTCCGGCACCTTGACCGACAGCACGCAGGCGAGCCCCTCGCGCATGTCGTCGCCCGTGGTCTCGACCTTCGCCTTCTTCGCGAGCTCCACCTCCTCGATGTACTTGTTCAGCACGCGCGTCATGGCCGCCCGCAGGCCGGTCAGATGGGTGCCGCCGTCGCGCTGGGGGATGTTGTTCGTGAAGCACAGGACGGACTCCTGATAGGAGTCGTTCCATTGCATGGCGACCTCGACGGTGATGCCGTCGCGCTCGCCCGAGCCCGTGAAGATGTTGGGATGCAGGACGTTCTTCGAGCGGTTCATGTACTCGACGAAGCCCTTCACTCCGCCGGAGAAGGCGAAGTTCTCCTCCTTTCCGGTGCGCTGGTCGACCAGCACGATCTTCACGCCATTGTTGAGGAAGGAGAGCTCGCGCAGGCGCCGCGCCAGGATGTCGTAGTGGTAGTCGATGGTTCCGAAGACTTCCCTGGAGGCGAGGAAATGGACCTCGGTGCCGCGCCGCTCGCTCGGGCCGGTCTGGCGCAAAGGCGCGGTCGGCACGCCGTCGCGAAACTCGATCTGGTGCACGGCGCCATCGCGCCATATCGTGAGCCGCAGCCATTCGGAGAGCGCGTTGACCACCGAGACGCCCACCCCGTGCAGCCCGCCGGAGACCTTGTAGGTATTCGAGTCGAACTTGCCGCCGGCGTGCAGCTCCGTCATGACGATCTCGGCCGCCGAGCGCTTGAGCTCGTCGTCTTCCTTGATGCCGGTCGGGATGCCGCGGCCATTGTCCAGCACCGAGATGGAGTTGTCGGTATGGACGGTGACGGTGATCTCGTCGCAATAGCCGGCAAGGGCCTCGTCCACGGCGTTGTCGACGACCTCGAACACCATGTGATGCAGCCCGGTGCCGTCCGACGTGTCACCGATGTACATGCCGGGGCGCTTGCGGACCGCCTCCAGCCCCTTCAGGATCTTGATCGAATCGGAGCCGTAGTCCTTGCGCGGCTCGCTTGTGCTTTCCGGCTTCTGCGCTTCCTGCACCCTATATCCTCATCGGCATGACGACGTACTTGAAATCCTTCTCCGACGCGTAGGTCAGCAGCGCGCTCGAGGAAGAGTCGCCGAACGCGCAATCGATCTTGGTTCCCGGAACGTTGTTCAGGACATCGAGCAGGTAGTTCACGTTGAAGCCGATGTCCAGCGGGTCGCCGGAGTACTGCACCTCGAGCTCTTCCTGCGCCTCCTCCTGCTCGGCGTTGGAAGAGACGATCTTCAGGCTGCCGTCGCTCAGCACCCAGCGCACGCCGCGGAACTTCTCGTTGGAAAGGATCGCGGCGCGCTGGAGCGCTTGTCGCAGCGGATCGCGATCGATCTGCAGGATGTTCTTGTGTGACGTCGGGATGACGCGCGTGTAGTCGGGGAACTTGCCGTCCACGAGCTTGGTGATGAGCTCGACCGTGCCGAAGCTGAAGCCGGCCTGGGTCGCGGCGAGCTCGACGCTCACCGGGTCGTCCGAATCGGCGAGGAGCTTGGTGAGCTCGAGCACGGTCTTGCGCGGCACGATGACCTCCTGGCGCGGAAGCTCTCCCTCGATGGGCAGGGCGGCGTACGCCAGGCGATGGCCGTCGGTCGCCACCACCTTGAGCTGGCTGTCCTCCACGACCATGAGCAGTCCGTTCAGGTAGTAGCGGATGTCCTGCTGCGCCATGGCGTACTGCACGAGCCCGAGCAGCCGGCGCAGCGCTTTCTGCGGCAGCGTGAGCCGCGCGGTGTCGCCGGCCGGCTTTGCCAGGCGGGGAAAGTCCTCGGCCGGAAGCGTCTGCAGCGTGAAGCGGCTCTTCCCGGCCCTCACGAGGAGACGCTTGTCCTGCTGCTGGAGCGTGACTTCGGCCTGATCCGGCAGCGCCCGGAGAATGTCCAGGAGCTTGCGTGCGCCCACCGTAACGGCACGGGCCTCGTCTCCGCCCGTCGCGCCGCCCTTCGCCTGGATCTGGATCTCGATGTCCGTCGCGAGGAAGGAGAGCGCCCCGCCGCTTCGCTCGATGAGCACATTGGACAGGATCGGCAACGTGTGGCGGCGCTCGATGATCCCGCTCACCGCAGCGAGCGGCCCGAGGATTTCGTCGCGCTTGGCTTTGACCAGTACCATGTCCGTCTACCTTCTTTTCTTAATAGTAGTAGTAGTTAAAGCGGCGAAAACTGCGGGATAACCCGGATTGTCCTTTCCCGTCCGCGCCTTGCGAGGCGCCAGGGCTGTCCGCAAGCTGTGAGCCGAATGTGGGCCGGTGTGGACAAATCCGCGCGTCGCGCGCCATCCGCCGGTTCTCCACAATCTGCGCTTCGCTTATGCACAGCTTTTCCATGTCTTCGCCGTCCCTAACCCTTGAGAACCTGCTCGAGGATGAGGTAATCCCGGTTCAGGGACGAGTCCTGCTGACGCAGGCTCGCGATGGTGCGGCAGGCGTGCAGCACGGTCGTGTGATCGCGATTGCCGAACGCCTCGCCGATCTCGGGCAGGCTCATCTGCGTGAGGTCCTTGGCGAGCGCCATCGCCACCTGGCGCGGACGCGCCACGTTTCGCGTGCGCCGCTTCGAGTGCATGTCGGAAACCTTGATCTTGAAGTACTCGGCGACGGTCTTCTGGATGCCCTCGACGCTCACCTGCCGGCTTGCAACGTTGAGGATGTCGCGCAGCGCCTCCTTCGCCAGCTCGAGCGAGAGCTCGCGGCCATTGAAGCGGGCGAAGGCGAGCACCTTCTTGAGCGCGCCTTCGAGCTCTCGCACGTTCGAGCGGATGTGCTTCGCGATGAAGAAGGCGATTTCCTCGGAGAGATCGACCGCTTCCGCCTCCGCCTTCTTCAGCACGATCGCCACGCGCATCTCGAGCTCGGGCGGCTCCATCGCCACCGTGAGCCCCCAGCCGAAGCGCGAGATGAGGCGCTCCTCCATCCCGGCGATCTCCTTCGGGTAGGTATCGCAGGTGATGACGATCTGCTTGTGCGCCTCGACGAGCGCGTTGAAGGCGTAGAAGAACTCCTCCTGCGTGCGGCCCTTGTTGGAGAAGAACTGGATGTCGTCGATGAGAAGCAGGTCGAGCGAGTGGTAATAGCGCTTGAACTCGTCGAAAGACTTCTGCTGGTAGGCGCGAACCACGTCGGTGACGTACTGCTCGGCGTGGCTGTAGCGGATGCGCGAATCGGGCCTGCGCTCGGCGACGGCGTTGCCGATCGCCTGGAGAAGATGCGTCTTGCCGAGGCCTACGCCGCCATAAATGAAGAGCGGGTTGTAGGAGATTCCCGGGTTCTCCGAGACCTGGATGGCCGCCGCGCGGGCGAGCTGGTTGGCCTTTCCGGTGACGAAGCTCTCGAACGTGAAGGACTTGTTGAGCCGGGCGCGCTCGAACTTGGACGGCGCCTCGGCGGCCGGCCGCGCAGGCACGGGAGCGCTGCGCGCCGTCGGCTCGGCCGAGGGCTGCGCGAGCACGAGCTTCAGGCCGCACTCGCGCCCGCTCGCCTCGGCGGCGAGACGCTCGATGCGCGAGGCGAACCGTTCCCGGACGAGCTCGAGCACGAACCGGTTGGGTGCCGTGAGCACGAGCGTCTGCTCGCCTTCCGCCGTCTCCGGCGAGAGCGGTCGGATCCAGGTATTGAACTGCTGCGCGGGAAGTTCCTGCTCGAGCTTACGCAGGCAGGCGTCCCAGAGGTTTTGCATTCTTTGAAGCGGCCTTGGTGGTGGGGCCTGGAAGGCAAGCATTTTACTCGCTTGGCGCAAGGTTATCCACAGGCGCCGCCGGCCGCTTCACATGCCGGTGTTCGTTGACAGCAGGCGTTCGTTGACAATGTTGCAAGTCGCACGCTCTAATACCGCCCTTTTCGGATCGGGCAGCGCCATGGCTACGAAGCGAACCTACCAACCGTCCAAAACGCGTCGCGCGCGCCGTCACGGCTTTCTCGTCCGTTCGAGGACTGCCGGCGGACGGGCCGTTTTGCGCAACCGCCGCGCCCGAGGCCGGCGTCGCTTGGGACTGTAGCCGCGGCCGGCGGGCAGTTCGGGCTGGGCGCCGCTCGGCGGCTGCGCAAGAAGGCCGACTTCGAACGCCTGCTCAAGAGCGGGGCCCGGCGCAAGCTCGAGGGATACACTTTTTATTTGGCGCCGCGCGAGCGTGGCGAGGCCCGGCTGGGCATGATGGTCTCGCGCCGCCACGCGAGGCTCGCTTCAGACCGCAATGCAATCAAGCGCCGGATCCGGGAGGCGTTCAGGCTCGAGTGCCACCGGCTCGGCAGCGTCGACGTCCTGGTGCGGCCTCCGTATGGCGTCAAACCGAGCCCTGAGATGTATCGACAACTAGTCCGCCTTTTCTCCCGACTCAACCAACGATGATGGCACGTCTTCTCCGCATCCTCGTACTCGGCTACCGGTGGCTCGTGGCGCCGGTGCTTGCGCCATCCTGCCGCTTCCACCCCTCCTGCTCGCATTACGCCGAGGAGGCGCTCCTGCGCCACGGCGCGCTGAGGGGCAGCTGGCTTACGGCGCGGCGCGTCTGCCGCTGCGGGCCCTGGCATCCGGGCGGATGGGACCCGGTTCCATGACGATGGACACCCAAAGGCTCATTCTTCTCTTCATCTTCGGCTTCTCCGTCCTCATGCTGTGGGAGGCGTGGCAGAAGGAGATGCGTCCGCAGCCGCAGCCCGCGCCAAGCGCGACGGTCGAGCGCGGCGTGCCGGCGCCCTCGACGCCCGCGCCACCCGTGCAAGAGGTGCCGGCTTCGCCGGCGGCAGGGCCGGCCCCTGCGGTTCCCGCCGCCGCGGCGCCGCAGGCCAAGGGCGAGGTGGTGCGAGTCGCCACCGATCTCGTGGTCGCGGAGATCGACTCGCTTGGAGGGACGCTGAGCCGCCTCGAGCTTCGCAAGCACAAGGACTCGGCGGACGCGACGCAGAACTTCGTGCTGCTCGGTCCGCAGCATCGCTACGAGGCGCAGAGCGGCCTCGCGGGAGAGGGCCCGAACCACCGGACGCAGTGGACGGTGGTGCCGGGCGAGCGCGAGCTCAAGCCCGGCGCCGACACGCTCGAAGTCCGCCTGCGCGCGAGCGCGCCGAACGGCCTCGAGGTCGACAAGATCTACCGTTTCCACCGCAACAGCTACGTCGTCGATGTCGTCCTGGAAGTGCGAAACGGCGGCACGACGGCGCAGGCGCCCTACGGATACTTCCAGCTCACGCACGACGGGCGGCCTTCCGTCGATGCGAACGCGGTGGCCTCCACCTTCGGCGCACGGAGCTTCACGGGCTTCGCCACCTTCAGCAACGAGCGCAAGTTCGAGAAGATCCCGTCCGAGGACATCGAAAGCGGTGACGTGGACATGACGGTCCGCGCGAAGGACGGATGGCTCGCCTTCGTGCAGCACTACTTCGTTTCCGCGTGGATGCCGCCCGAGGGCACCGCGCGCGAGTACGTGGTCGAGAAGCGCGGCGACGGCTCTTACGCGGGCCGGGCCCTCGTTCCCGTCGGCACGCTCGCGCCTGGGGAGAGCCGCCAGATCAGCGTGCCGCTTTATGCCGGCCCCCAGGAGAAGAGACGCCTGAGCGAGGCGGCGCCGGGCCTCGACCTCGTGGTCGACTACGGCTGGCTCACCATCATTGCCTGGCCCCTTTTCTGGCTGCTGGAGAAGTTCTACGAGCTCTC
>Ga0079224_100014278_pt1 | contig 11090 bp, 9 predicted proteins | sample Stecom2015_FD_80414 | JGI IMG/M metagenome (GOLD analysis project Ga0079224, IMG submission 80414) | Agricultural soil microbial communities from Utah to study Nitrogen management - Steer compost 2015 | ecosystem: Environmental > Terrestrial > Soil > Agricultural land | place: USA: Utah...
CCAGCACCAGCAGGCAGGCAACGAAGCCGGCACCGGTCTGGACGAAGTCGCGCACTCCTTTGCCGGCCGGCGGTGGCCCGGTGAGCTGCTCTCCCACCCGCACTGCGAGTTCAGACTCGACGAGCGCCTGATTGACCAGGAGTGCGGTCATGGCGACGGCACCAACGACCGCCACACCGGCCCGGCGGGTACGGGCGTCGCGTACCGTGACCGCGTACGCCACCCCGCCGATGACCAGCACCAGCACCGCGATGGCTGCAGGCTGTGGCCAGAGTCGGTCGTCCTGGCCGGCGGGCAGTGGGCGCAGCTTTTCTGGTGGCGAGACGGTCGGCTCGTCACCTAGGGCAAGGTCAAATCCGGTGTAGGTCGTGGTCCCACCGGGAGCGGCTCGGCCGTACCCGCCTGGCGTGTCGCAGGCCACCGTGACGAAGGGCAAGGCGAAGCAGAGGCCGGCGAGCACGAGGCCGGTCGGGCTGAACCAACGGCCTAGGCGGCCGACGGATTGGCGCACGTCGACACCTTAGTGGACCGGCGGCGCGGCGCGCCCCGTCTCCCGGCCGGCCGCGCCGCGAGCCCGTCAACCCCCCGTTGGGTCAGACTCCGGCCTCGGCGCCCGTCGCGGCGTCGGCGGCGGGTCGTACCGTGGCGGCGAGACCGGCCACGAGCAGAGCCGTGCCGTTACGCAGGCGCTCCCGGGCCAACTCGCCGAGGCCGGGCTGAGCCTTGGCATGGTCGCCAGCCGCGCCCTGGACCTCGGCCTCGAGCCCTCGAGTCAGTGCGAGCGCCAGCACGGCCACCTCGCGGGCGTTCTCGAGGCTGAGCGCGAGCCCGGCCTCGGCCGCTGCTGCGGTGATCGTCTCGGTGAGCAGTTGGGTCATCGCGGCGACGAAGCCGTCCCGCACCTCGTGGTGGGCCGCAAAGAGCTCCACGGCGTACGGCCGCTGTGCCGGATCCTGGAGGCGAAGCTTGACCGCGAGGATCTGGTCGAGCCGCTGGGCCAGCGTGCCCGGCCGAGCCGCGGCGGCCCGGGCCTCGGCGAGCGCGTCCTCGCAGAGCCGCGCCGCGAGCCGGCGGAACGCGTCGTCCTTGTTGCGCACGTACTGGTAGACCGCCGGGCGCGACATGCCAGCCGCCCGGGCGATGTCGTCCATAGTGGTCTTCCGGACGCCGTGGCGCAGCAGGCACCCGTGGGTGGCGTCGAGCACCGCGGCCAGTCTCGCCGCCGACCGCGGCTGGACCACCGTCTGAGCCGGCGGCGCCGCCGCCGAGTTCGCCTCCCACACGCCGACGAACTTTACACAGATCGTCAGACCGACACGATCACGTGTCCGCCACGATCAGGTGTCTGCCACGGCCGCCGGTGGCCGTCGCAGCAGGAGCCAGCACGCGGACAGCACCCAGCCGAGCGCCGCCACCAGGATCGCCCGCTCCAGCACGGCGGTAATGCCGGACCGGCCCACCGCGAGCATCAGCGCCACGATGGTGAGACCGAACGGCGCGAGCACGGCAAAACCGACCCCTGCCAGCACCCGCAGGCGGCCAGCCCGCCGGGAGAGCACCAGCGCCCCGAGGGCCAGCGTGAAGAGGGCTCCCGCCGCGAGGCTGGCACCGGCGTGCACCAGGTCGGACACGGTGGAGTTCTCGTACGGCGGAAGCGGGCACCCGGGACTGCACGAGACCGCACCGGAGACGGCTGCGCCACCAGCGGCGGCGATCACGAGGGCCGCGGCGAGGCCGGAGACCCGGGCCACCGCTCCGCTGAAGAGCAGCAGCCCGACGGCGAGGGCGAGCACACCCGCCCGGTAGGCGTTCGGGTACCGGGCGCTCGGATCCCCCGCCTCACTGACGTAGCCGGCGACATACCGCCCGCCGAGCGAGAAGAGGATCAGTGCCGCGCCGACCAACAGCACCGCACCGGCCAACCCGGCCAGGACCCGAGAGTTGAGCCATTCCGTCGGCACGAGCCGACGCTACCTGACACAATGACACATCAGAGTTCAAGCTCGGGGACACATGCAGAGTCCCAGCTGGGACACCTGCAGAGGTCAACGCTGAGGACGCATAGCGCTGAGGACGCATGCCGTGCCCGGGCGTGGGACGCCTGAGAGCTCGGCTGGGAAGCATCAGCGCCCGGAGTGGGAGGAGCCGTGGCCACCCTGAACGCGACCGCCGCCTCCCTGCTGGGGTTCCTACACAGTGGACCGAAGACCGGCTGGGACCTCGTCGCCACCGCCCAGCGTTTGATCGGGCCCTTCTGGTCGATCACGCAGAGCCAGGTGTACCGAGAGCTCGCCGCGATGGCGGCGGCTGGCCTGGTCGAGGCCGGCGCGCGGGGCTCCCGGGACCGCCGTCCGTACGCCATCACCGAGGCTGGCCGCGCGGCGTTCGCCGCGTGGGTCAAGCAACCGCCTGGTGAGGAGCTCATCCGGTTTCCGCTCCTGCTCACGGTCTCCTTCGGCGCGCACGTTCCCCCGGACGTCCTCGCCGCCCACGTCGCCCAGCATCGGGAGATTCACGCGAAGCGCCTCGCGCACTATCAGGAGGTGAAGGCCGAGGCCGAGGCCGCGCCTCCTGGGCACGGGCCCGACATCTACGCCGTGGCCACGCTCGACTTCGGGATGCGCTACGAGCGAGCGGCGCTGGAATGGTTCGACGCGCTGCCGCCGGAGATACGCGGCGGGGCGGGCAAAGGCAAGACCGACGATGCGCAAACCGAGCAGGCCCAGTCCGGCGGGACCCAGTCCGGCGGAGCCCAGTCCAACGATGCGCAAACCGCCGATGCCCAGACCGACGAGGCCCAGACCGACAGCGCGCAGCCCGGCGCTGCGCCGACCAGGGGTGAGCCGATCGAGGACGGCACACGGTCGCCGGCCGCTCATCGCTCGGGAGCCTCCGGGTGAGCGACGAGGCGGCCCATCTCGCCGGCGCCCGGGCCGCCGTCCTCGGCCGTCTCTGGGGTGCGCTGGCCCGCGAGCCGATTCCGGGCCTGCGGACCCGGATGATCGACGGTGAGGACCTCGTCATTGCCCTAGCCGACGGTCGCCGGCTGCGGGCACCACACTCGTACAGCCAGCCGTTCGTGGCGCCTCCGGCGGGGTTCGCCGTCGAGCTCGATGGCGTCCGCTATGACGACCCGGCACACCTATTGCGCGCCGTGCGACCACCGCAGCACTGGGACCGGCTCGCCGAGGAGCTCGACAACAGCGTCGCCAACCTCGCGCTCGCCCGGGCCGCCCAGCCACCGCCAGACGGTGGTGAGCCGGCCCTCGCCCGGGCCATCCGCACCGCCGACCCACTCGCCTACCTGGAACAGTGCGTTGTGGACGGTCATCCGCTGCACCCCGGCTGCCGGACCCGGATCGGCCTGAGCCCGGACGAGATCCGCGCGTACGCGCCCGAACACCGCCCGGTTGTCGGTCTCCACATCGTCGACGTGCCGCCGGAGCGGTGGTGGGGCCACAACTGCCCGCCACAGCTGCCGGTACACCCATGGCAACGCGACCACGTGCTTGGCGAGTACCCGTTCCTGCGCCCCACCGGCGAGGTGTGGCCGGCGCGGCCGCTCATGTCGCTGCGGACACTCAGCCGTGACCCCGAGCACCACGTGAAGACGGCCGTGGACGTGCAGATGACCAGCGCGCGGCGGATCGTCTCCCCCGCCGCCGTCCACAATGGTCCTATCCTCTCCCGGCTCATGCTGGAGCTGGCCGCGAGGATCCCGGGGCTTGGCGTCCTCCCGGAGCCCAGCGCCGGCACCGTGCTGGTCGACGGCGAGCCCTGCCGCAGCCTCGCGGTGGTGCACCGCCGGATGCCACCGCTCGCCGCTGGTGAGGTCGCCCTCCCCCTCGCCGTGCTCTCGGCGCCATCGCCGGCCGACGGCGGACCGATCGCCCGGGAGGTGGTAGCGCAGGGGTACGGCAAGGACGCGTCGGCGTTCGTCGGCGCGCTCGCCGCCCTCGCCCTGCCGCCGCTGCTCGAGCTGCTGCATCTCGGCATCGCGCTGGAGGCGCACGGCCAGAACCTGCTCGCCGTGTTTCGCGACGGCCGGCTGACGCGGCTGCTCTACCGCGACTTCGGGGGCGTTCGGGTGAGCCCGCGGCGGTTGCGCCGGCACGGGATACCGGTCCCCAAGTTGCGCGGAGACCTCGTGACCGACGACCCGCACACGCTGCGCACCAAGCTGGTCGCCGCGGTGTTCACCGCCCTCGCGGAGCCGATCGCGGCGCTCGCCCGGTGGGGGGAGCTGGATCCGGAGGAGGGCTGGTCGCGGGTCGCGGCGGTCTGCCGCGTCTATGCCACCGACGCTGGCCCCACCTCCGATGCGGGCCCCGACGCGGCGTTCCTGCTCGCCGACACGGTGCCGGTCAAGGCAACCACGGCGATGCGGCTCGCCGCCGACCCGCTGCAAGACCAGTGGGCGTGGTTGCCGAACCCGATGGCAGGCGTCCAATGAGGACCGCCACCGCCAGTCCACTGGCGGCTGCCGCTCGGGACGCGCGGTCGCGGTTGCGTACCGCGGCGCCGGAGCTCGCCGACTCGTTCGACGCCAACCTGGAGCGGGCGGCCGAGGTGATCTCGCGGCGGCTGCTCGGCGCCTTTGCCCGGGAGAACCCTGCCGGCGCCGCGATGATCGACGAGGGCGCGCTGGGGCCCGTCAGCGTCTGCCGGCACGGCTTCGGCCGCATCGAGGTGCACGACCTGGCGGGAGCGGGCGCCGACCCGGCCGTGCTGCTGGACCGCCTCGTCGGCGACGACGCCGGAAGGGCCGGCGTCGCTCGCGAGCTTCTCGACGCCACCGTGAACCTGGCTCTCGCGTACGCCCGGGCTCCGTCCTCCGTCGCGTACGCCCGAAGTCCCTCCGCTGGGGCATACCTGTTCCGTGTGCCGCCGGACGCCGACGAGCACGCCGCCGCGCTGGAGCGGCTCGCGACGGAGGGGCACAACCTGCACCCGTGTGCCCGGACCCGTCTCGGCTGGTCGATCGAGGAGGTGCTGGCGTACGACCTTGAAGCGGTGCGGGTGCCCGTGGGCTTCGTCGCCGTCCGGCGTGACCTGCATCTCGGCGACGACGTGGGACGCCTGGTGCTGGACGCGCTCCCTGGTGCGCCGGACCCCCGCCGCTACGCCGTGGTGCCGGTGCACGGCTGGCAGCGCGACCGGATCCGTCGCGGCCGGCATGCCGACCTCGTGGCCGCCGGCGCGCTGCTACCGCTGGACGCCGAGCTCACCGCGTCCACGACCGCCGCGATCCGGACCGTGCTGCTACCCAACGAGCGCAACGGGGTTCGCTACCTGAAGCTCGCGCTGGACATCCAGATCACCTCGACCCGGCGCAGCATCTCGGTGGCGAGCACGCACAACGGGCCGATCCTGTCCCGCCTCGTGGCGCGGCTGCTTACCGAGGCTCCGGGAGGAGAGCGCGTGCTGGTGCTCGGCGAGCCGGCCAGCTGCGCCGTCCTCGCACCAGCGGGACGAGGCACCCCGCCGGACTTCTCTGAGCGGGACTTCTCCGCCATCGCCCGCAGTGGACTCTCCGGCCGGCTCGGCGACGGACGAGAGATCGCGGTGCCGGGTGCGGCCCTGTACGCGGCATCGCCCGGAACCGGTGCTCCGGTCCTGGCCGAGATCGTCGATCGCTTCGCCGCCGCCCGCGGACTGCGGGACCGGGCCGCGGCGGCGCTCGGATTCATCGGCGAGTACGCCACGATGCTGCTGCCTCCGCTGCTCTGGCTCGCCACCCGGCACGGCATCGGGCTGGAGGCCCATCTGCAGAACTGTGTGCCGACCTTCGTCGATGGTGTGCCGCATCGGTTGGCGTTGCGGGACATGGCCGGGCTGCGCGTCCACCCGCCGCGCCTTTCCGGCGCGGCCGACCTGTGGCCGGGGTCGGTGGTCGTCACCGACGACGTTGAGGTGCTCCGGGCGAAGGTGGCGTACACGGCGTTGCAGGCGCACCTCGGCGAGCTGGTGGTGCGGCTGGTCTACAGCCACGGGCTGGACGAACCGGCGGCGTGGCGGGCGGTCCGCACGGTCGTGGACGAGCTGTACGACGGTCTGCGGGCCGACCCGATCGCGGCCGATCGGGCGCGAGCGGACCATGCCTTCCTCACCGCGGATGTGGTGCCGCACAAGGCGCTGCTCGAAATGCGCCTAGCCGCTTACCGGGGCTGGGCGGGCGACCGTCACGTGCCAGTGGAGAATCCACTGCGGTGACCGAGACGATTCCCGAACGCGTTCGGAAAGCGCTGCTAGCGCTTCCGGCGCCCCGCTGTGCGTACGTCTACGACCGCGCCGTCCTCAAGGCGACCGCGGCCGCGACTCGCAGCGCACTGCCCAAGGGATCGAGCCTGCTCTACGCCGTCAAGGCCAACGGGCACCCCGACGTCATCGCCGGTCTCGCCAGCGAGGTCGATGGCTACGAGGTCGGATCCGGCGGGGAACTGGCCCTGGCCAGGATCGCCCGCGGTGGCCCAGGAGCCGGCACCGAGATCGTCTTCGGTGGCCCGGCCAAGACCGAGGCCGAACTCGAGGCGGCGGTCGAGGCCGACGCCACTGTCAATGTGGAGAGTGCCTTGGAGCTGCGGCGGCTCGCGGTCGCGGCCGAGAGTGCGGGGGTACGGGTGCGTGTCGCGCTGCGGGTCAACCGGCCGGGCGCCGTGCTGCCCGGCACGCACCAGATGAGCGGCGTGCCAACCCAGTTCGGGATCGACGAGGACGAGGTGGGCGACGTGGTGTGGCTCGCCTCCGGACATCCGTCCCTGCGGTTGACGGGATTTGCCCTGCACGCCGTGTCGAACAATCTCGACGCCGCCGCGCACGCCGCATACGTCACCGAGGCCGTGCACTGGTCGCTGGAGGCGGCGCGCCGCTACGGCATCGTCCTCGAGACCGTGAACGTCGGCGGCGGATTCGGCATCGATTACACGGGCGCGCGCCGGTTCGACCTGGACGTCCTCGCCGACGGGCTGGCGGAATCGGCTCAGCTGCTGCCGGAGGGCGTACGGCTCGTCTTCGAGCTGGGGCGGTTCCTGGTGGCCGACGCCGGGTGGTACGCGGCCGAGGTACTCGACCTCAAGCGGAACGGGTCGCGGTGGTTCGCGGTGCTTCGTGGGGGTACACACCACTTCCGCCTCCCCGCTGCGTGGGGCTATGACCATCCCTTTCACGTGATCCCGGTGCCGGACTGGCCGCGCCCGTACGACCGGCCAGAGGTCACCGATGTCGCGGTCGACGTGGTCGGCGAGCTCTGCACGCCTCGGGATGTCCTTTGCCGTGGTCAGCGGGTCGAGCGGCTGCGTGTCGGCGACCTGCTGGTCTTCCCGCGGGCGGGCGCGTACGGCTGGGACATCTCCCATCACGAGTTCCTGCGCCACGATCCCCCGGAGTTCGTGATCACTGGGTGACGCGGGGCGCGGCCTGCACCCGAGCGTCCCTCTTGACGAGCACATAGACTGTCCCGGTCGCAACCCCCTTACGACCCGGTAAGTCATCCCACCGACGACTCTCCGCACCCCTCGGAGGCACTCCCTATGCCGTCGTACGGCCGTTCTCCAACCGTTCGGTCGCACCGGCGCGGCGGACCCCGCCGTCGGATCCCGCTCGCGCCCTGGCTCGTGGCTGGGGTGGCGATCCTGCTCGTCGGGGCGGGGGCGACTGCCGGTTACACGTACCTGATCAAGGGCGGCTGCACTGGCCGCGCCGAGGCGACGATCCTTGTGACGCCGCGCATCGAGTCGATCATGAAGGACCTCGGCCAGCAGTGGACCGAGTCGTCACCGTCGGTGGACGGCACCTGCGGCGCGGTGACCATCCTCTCGATGGAGTCCTCTGCCGTCGCCACGGCGCTGACTGGTGACTGGGACGTCGCGACCTATGGACCCGCGCCGGATGTCTGGGTGCCGGACTCGAGCGCCTGGGTTCGGAAGGCGTCGGCCGACGCTGACGCCGAGCGCATCATGCCGGACCTGCAGCCGAGCCTCGCCCGGACGCCGACGGTGATCGCGATGCCCCGGCCGATGGCCGAGGCCGCCGGTATGTTCGAGCCGCTCACCTGGCACCAGATCATCGAGAAGCTCAACGAGCCAGACGGCTGGGCCACGTACGACCACGAGGAGTGGGGTCCGTTCAAGGTGGGCCTCTCCGACCCGCAGGTCTCCACCGCCGGCCTGCTGGCGCTGATGGCGATCTCCGACGCCAACGACGACGGCGAGGTGAGCGACGAGGAGCGGGCCGCCCTGCTCGGGCTCAAGGGCGTCATCACGACAGCGGCGAGCCGGACGGAGGAGTTCCTCGACGGTCTCGTCACGGCTGCCGCAGAGGACCCGGCCAAGGCACTGACCTACGTGTCCGCGTTCCCGGCGCTCGAACAGGACGTGCTGCAGTACAACATGGCCCGCCCGGCCGTCCCTCTCACCGCCGTCTATCCGCGCGACGGAATGGCCGAGGCGGACTTCCCGTACCTGATCCTCGAGGCCGAGTGGGCGGACCCGCAGCGGCAGGAGGTCGCCCGGGCGTTCATGACCTACGCCCGGGGCGAGGAGGGCAAGGCCGCGTTCCTCGCCGCCGGCTTCCGCGACGGCAACCGGGACCCCGGCCCGGTGCACACCGCCGCCAACGGCGTGGTGCAGGAGGTCAGCGCGCTGCCGCGGGCCATCCTGCTGCCGGAGTCGGTCCAGTTCGCGACCGCGTCGTGGACCGCTGTCACCAGGCCGACCAACGTCCTGCTGGTCTTCGACACCTCCGGCTCGATGGCCGCCCAGGTTCCGGGGACCGGGCAGACGCGGCTTGACCTCACCAAGGCGGCCGCCACCAACGCCCTCTCGCTGCTCGACGGCTCGGCCCGGGTCGGCGTGTGGGAGTTCTCCACCATCCAGTCTGGACGCAACCACCGGGAGCTCCTGCCGCTCACCCGGCTGGATGAGTCCACCGGCTTCCAGCGCACCCATCGCGACGACGTCAACGACGCCATCGAGAGCCTGCGCGCGCGGGGGAACACGGGGCTCTACAACACCACCTGGGAGGCATGCCAGGAGGTGAGCGAGCAGTACGTCGAGGGGGCGGCGAACCTGGTGGTGCTGCTCACCGACGGGGCGGACGACAACAACGTCGCCGGCCTGACCCTGGACGAGCTGGTGCGCAACCTGCAGAGCACATGTGGCACCGCGAGCAAGCCGGTCCAGGTGATCACGGTCGGGCTCGGAGTGGACTCCGACTCGGAGGTGCTGCGGAAGATCAGCAACGCGACGAACGCCGCGTCGTTCTCCTCGCCGACATCGTTCGACATCAGCCAGGTGATGCTGGCGGCGCTCTTCAGCTGACCTCGCCCAGGCCCCGACAAAGGTCGCCACCTCTACAGGTCGCCACGCGTCAGCCCGTGAGGACGCGCTTGATCGGTGCTGCCTTCGCGTGCGCCTCGGCCACCTCGGCGGCCGGTTCGGACTCCCAGGTGATGCCTCCGCCGGCCCAGACGTGAACGCGCTCGTCGTCCACGGCCACGGTGCGGATCGTGAGGCCGAGCTCCAGTCCGTGCGCGTCGACCCAGCCGAACGCGCCCATGCTCGGACCGCGGCCGACGGGCTCCAGGCGGGCGATCTCGGCGAGCGCGGCGCCCTTGGGAGCGCCGGTGACCGAGCCGCCCGGGCAGAGCGCGCGCAGCAGGTCGGCGAGCCCGGTGCCCTCGGCCAGCCGAGCCGAGACGAGCGACTCGGCCTGCCAGAGGTCGCACCAACGCCGTACGGCGTAGAGCTCTGGCACCGCGACGGTGCCGGTACGGGCGATCCGGCCCAGGTCGTTGCGCTCCAGATCCACGATCATGATGTGCTCGGCCCGCTCCTTGGCCGAGGTGAGCAGCTCCTGCCGGCCGGCCTCCGTCGCTGGCCGGGTGCCCTTGATCGGCCGGGTCTGCACGACACCGCCGGCGACCCGGACCAGCAGCTCCGGGGAGGCGCTGGCGATCGCCCACCCGGACCCGGTGAGGATGCCGCCGTACGCCGCGCCGGGCAGCGTGGCGATCCGGCGCAGTGCCGGTAGCGGGTCGCCCCGATAGGGCGCCGCCGCGTGCCCGACGACGTTGACCTGATAGACGTCGCCGCGCGCGATCGCCTCGCGGACCTGACCGACGGCCTTGGCATGCTCTGCCGGTGTCCAGCTCGGCTGCCACTCCCCGAGCCACCATTCGTCGGCTTCGCCGTCGCGCCGGTCGCTCGCAGGCTGGGGCGGCGACTCCGGCGCCGCGTCGGGCAGCAAGGTCGCTGGCTCAGCCTGGGGTTGCGCAGGCTCGGGGGCGGCCGTGTAGAGGGCGACGACGAGGTCCGGGACCGCCGGGCACGGACTGGGCCGACCCGGATCACCGCCGGCCATCACCGCACCGGCGGCGGCCGACACGAACAGGCTCGCGCCGAGAATGCCGTCGGCGCGCGCGCGTCCGGCAGTACCGTGCGCCAGCGGCCGGACAAGCCCGTCACTGCGATCCGAATCGGACAGCAGGCCCAGCCCGAACCCGTGCAGGAACGCCGCCGCGAGGTCGGCTGGGTCCCCCGGCTCCCCCACCCGCCACTCCAGCCGGGAGCGCTCCCAGACATAGTTACGTTCAGTTATCGAAATGCCACGAAAGAGATCGACATTTGGTCGGACCTGCATCGTCCGAAGGGCCGATTGTCGGGTCATTTACACATCCACTGCTCGTAAATGACCACTGAAACCAGGTAACGTGCGAATCTGGTCACAGTGACCAATGCAACATCCCCCACCGGAGCCCTAACAATGTGTAACCACAACCCCCCGTGTCCGAGCGCCGATGCGGTTGATCACGAATCCGCACGCGTCGTCGCTCGGCACCCCGAGCAGGGTTGGAGCCTGCTGTGCAACGGCGTGATCGTATTTGAGGACACTGGCGTACTTCTGCCCGACGGCACCACCGTTGCCCCGCACCGTGGCCCGGCGCCACACGTCACCTCCCCGGCGCTCGCCGGCGCATCGAGCGGCTCCTGACCCGCATTCCGGGCTGATCGCCCGCGTCACGCTCTGACACCGTCGTCAGAACCCCCTCAACGCACCTCAAGGGACTCTCCGGTCGATGGCGCGCGCCCGCC
>Ga0079224_100014279_pt1 | contig 11090 bp, 6 predicted proteins | sample Stecom2015_FD_80414 | JGI IMG/M metagenome (GOLD analysis project Ga0079224, IMG submission 80414) | Agricultural soil microbial communities from Utah to study Nitrogen management - Steer compost 2015 | ecosystem: Environmental > Terrestrial > Soil > Agricultural land | place: USA: Utah...
ATACATTGGGCGGTCCGGGACATTATCACGATATCAACGATCGGTACGAGACGCTTCCTTTTACCGCTTTTGCCGATCTGAGGCAGCTGATAATTGATTTTTTTGCGCAATAGGGCTTTAGAGCAACTCCACTAGTTTTTCAAAAGCCATGCCACGCGAAGCTTTGAGCAGGACCAAGGCGCCGGTGATTGGATGAATACGAAGTGCCTCACAAGCTTCTTCGGTGGTGCGATAAAACTCAGCGCCAGGTCGACGGTGCTCACTGAATGCCTCACCCACAAACAACACCCGGGAAGCATCCAGTGAGCAGGCCTGGCTCACCACCTTGCCGTGCTCTTCATACGACTCCGTGCCGAGCTCAAACATATCCCCGAGGATGATGGCTTTTTTTTCGGCTTCAAGGATGCGCAGGTTTTCTAGGGCCGAGGCCATACTACTGGCATTGGCATTATAATAGTCGCGGATCACCGTGTTGTGAGCGGTATGCGTGACCTGTGAGCGGTTGTTCGTAGGTGTATATCCGGAAACGCCGCGGTTGATCTCATCGGCTGATAAGCCAAAATAATGGCCTATGCAGATGGCAGCGAGCATATTCTCCATATTGTAGGATCCGGTAAGTTGGGTTTTTACGGTTTGCGGTTCCAACTGATCGTCAATGTTCCATTTTATTTCCAACAGCGGGTTGGAGGCAATCAACTCACCCCTTACCTGGTTACCCGGGGAGAAGCCGTACGTAACGGTGCTGCTCACGTTCCGGAGCGTTGCCATCTCTTTCAGGAATGCATTGTCATTTTGCAGAAACAGGGTCCCTCCATGAGACCCTAAGTAATCATACAGTTCACCCTTCGCTTGCTTTACTCCTTCAAAACTGCCAAAGCCTTCCAGATGCGCTTTTCCGACATTGGTTATCAGGCCGTGCGTAGGTTGCGCGATCTCGCAGAGATAAGCAATTTCACCCGTGTGGTTGGCGCCCATTTCAATTACCGCTATTTCGGTTTGTCTGTCCACACAGAGGAGCGTCAATGGCACACCGATATGATTATTGAGGTTTCCCCGGGTGGCATACGTTTTGAAACGTTGGGATAAAACCGCATGGATCAGCTCCTTGGTGGTTGTTTTGCCATTGGTACCCGTAATGCCGATGATGGGGATCTGAAGTTGGGCCCGATGATATTTAGCTAGATCCTGCAGTGCGGTCAGTACATCCGGGACGAGCAAAAAACGGTCGTCTCCCCGATAGGCTTCCTCGTCAATGACGGCATAGGCAGCTCCCCTGTCCAATGCTTCGGCAGCAAATGCATTTCCATTAAAGCGGTCGCCCTTGAGGGCAAAAAAAAGGCTGCCCGGTACTATATTACGGGTATCCGTACTGATAGCGGGGTGTGCTGAAAAATAGGAGTACAATGCTGCCGGTTCCATGACGCAAGTTTACTGAAAATCCGTTTACATTCAGTCATCCTTTGTCAGCCGTACGCGTATCGTTTCTGTGTTATCGTTCATTATCCAGCGGGGAATCTTTAATTCAAGGCGTTTTAAGTCTTTTATCTGGCGATCCAGGGCCAGTGGGGCGGGGTTTAGCGAGATCACCGAGAACCGGACGCCGGGATGAGATATGTTTTCCACGAGCAAGGATTTGCCGTCTTTTTGCAACAACGCGCCGTCAGCGCGTATGGTTACATCGGCGGTAGTAATCAGCTGCCAGGTAACTTCCTCGGTTTGTTCGGATGGAGATAGTTGGTCTTCAATAAGGAGTGATGTAGGGCTATCTTTTACAAACCTTCGTTTAGCTTCGGTCAGCAGGTCGCCGAACGTATTCGTCATGTCTACGGAGACCTCGGGGTTATCACCGTCTTTAAAATTAAACAGCGTTGCCATTCCGTCGACCCGGTGCAGCTGGCCGTTCACGGTGAGGGTGCTGTGGCCGAAGTTGTTTTTTGTCAACAATGTCCATCGCTGGCTGTTTTGCTTTTTTCCCCACAAATCGAAGCCGGTTTTTTCGAGATCCTCATATTCCTGGTTTCCGGGATCGATTACCCAGCGGACCCCATCCAATTCGAAGACGAATGAGCCTGCGTCCATATTTCCGTGGTTGACCGTGCCGCGACCGCCTTTGCATCCAAAGTAATAGCGGTGAACATCGGTTGGTCCTCCCGTAAAAAAAGCCACCGGATTGGCCCCGTCGCCTTTCCATGCGGTGGGCATCTGGCTGGCTCCTTTTTCTTCGAATTGCGCCATCCAAACCAATGCGGCGCCTCCCAGCCGGGAAAGGCGGTTCATTTCGTCCAGGGGTTGCAGAAACCTTTCCTTCTCAAAAAAGGCAGCATTCCCCGTCCGGCTGGCGAACCAGGCCAGTACCTCATCCCCATTCCGGCCACGGCGGTCTCCACAATCTGCGAAATTGTAGTACATACCGGAAGGAGCATTGGCAAGTACCCGGAAGGTTGCGCTTTCAAGGAATCCCGGAAAAGCGCCATAGCCAAAGTCCGTTCCGAAGGCACTCTCCAGCATAGCGATGGTGATGACGGAGAACCCCGTCCCGTAGTCCCAGTATGTAGACCCCTCGGGGTAAATGCCATGGGGCATATATTCGTGCAAGGCGTTGGGCAATCCATCGAGTGCGCGATGGAGTGTCTTTGCCGCCAGTTCCGGGTCACGCTCGGCGATGGCGATGGAGGCAGCGATCATACCTCCGTTGCACACCTGATTCCAGTTGTTATTGCCGTATGCCCACCAAGCGTTTTTATTTTCGGTGGGCCAGCTGGGTAGAATGCCTTTTTCTATGAGTGCCTTTTCAGCCTCTTCGATGGTGGCCTTTGGCAGATCTCCCGCCGTCCAGTCGAGGGCAAGTGCGACCGCCAGTGCCATTTCGCCCACATCCAGGTAGTGGGATGGATTCCAGTCTGAAAAGCGGGCGACCGCCAGCACTTCATCGTTGATCCGTTGAAGTATGGCAGGATCCTTATCCATCCGGTATACCATGCCCAGCATGTTTACCCGGCGCAGCATCTCCCTTGACACGGAGAGCAGCCGGCGTCCGATTTGTTTCCGTTCGAGCAGCGGTTCCTTTCGAATAGCTTCGGCATCGCGTTGGATGGCCCTGTAGTGATTTTGTACAACCGGATCAGTTTTTAATCGCAGGCGAAGCTGTTTTTCAAGGTCACGGTTCAAGACGAGGCGGGGCTGCGACCTCTTTAGATTTTTTTTGAGGTACTGTACATCAATGGGATTCTGGAGTTTGGGGATTGGGTCGGCCTGTGCAACCGCTGTCAGCGTCAAACAGGCCAGGCAGATCAAGGCTAGGAACGACGTGAAGGGGGAGCGGCGTGTTTTCGTACGCATGGGATGGTTATTTTTGGTTCAACAAATTTTGGTAACGCATCAACGCTTCGACATAATAATAATCGGCGTAGGAAAGGGGGACATCGATTTCACTGTTACCCGGAAAATGGCCGGTGGAGTGCATCAGAATGAATCCGGCGTTGGTACCGATGGGGGCCCTATAGGCTGGTGAAGAAAGGCTGGTAAGTATGTGTTCGGCAGCCTCAAGATAGCGCCTTCGGTCCTTCCCTCCGACCATGCCCGATAATTCGAGCAATGCCGAGGCGGTAATGGCTGCGGACGAGGCGTCGCGTGGCGCATCTGTACCGGTTACGCTGTAATCCCAATAGGGGATTCCGTCTTCAGGCAAGTTGGGATGGGAAAGAATGAATGCGGCTATTTTGCGCGCCTGAGTTAAATAGGCCTTTTTATGGGTGTCGCGGTACATAAGGGTGTAGCCGTAGAGTCCCCAGGCCTGGCCCCGTGCCCATGCCGACTCATGATGCGCTCCCTGATGGGTGTGCTTATTTCGTACGGCGCCGGTCTCCGGGTCGTAGTCAATAACGTGATATGAGCTGTTATCTTTTCGGAAATGGTTTTTCAGCGTTGTGTTGGCATGCGTTACGGAGATGTCTTCATATTTTGGATTTCCCGAAACGCGGGAAGCCCAGTTCAGGAATTCAAGGTTCATCATGTTATCAATGATTACCGGAAATTTCCATTTGTCTCCATTGTGGTCCCACGATCGGATGCAGCCTACCCGGGGATTGAAGCGAGATGCCAGCGATTCGGCTCCTGTGAGCAGGATATCTTGGTAGCTGGTGTTTCCGGTGAGGCGCAGAGCGTTACCAAAGCTACAATAGAGCATAAATCCCAGGTCATGCGTTCCTTTATTATCCTTTTCTTTTTCCAGTAGCTTAAGTTTCTTTTCCGCCTCTGCGAGGAGGTCGGGCTCTTTACGGTATTCGTAGAGGTACAGCAGCGTTCCCGGATAAAATCCGGATATCCAGGAATTACTTTTTGCCGTTATCAAGCCGTTATCCTGCTTGTTTAGCGTACGAGGCAACACACCTTCGGGAACGGTCGGTATCAGCGTTCGATACTGGGCGATGGCGTTATCCATGTTCTCTTGGATAAACGTTTCCGTAAGCGCCAACGGTTGGGCGTTCAGTGTAGTCGTCATAGCGAGCGTCAGTCCCAGACCTGCTATATGTTTTACCAGTCGTTGATTATGCATGGAAGTATTCATTTCAATGTTAGCGATGTCAGATCCTTCGTATCCAGGTCGATGGACCTGCCGGCGAGTGTGCCCTGAGGAAGGGGCACGGTGAACACGGTTTCTGTACCGGCTGAATCCATCAGTCGGCATGTAATTTCCTGTAATTTTCGTGTGGGGTCTGCCGCGGTAATCCGCTCCAAATTTCCGTCAGTGGATTTAAGAATAAACAAAGCCGGTTTATCGGAAGCCAGGTGGATTTCTCCGGGGAAGATCACCTCTCCGGGTTCATAAAAAACCGCGTAATGGACGCCCAGCAATGTGTGGGATACGGCCTGCAGTGCCGGTGTATTGGAGATCACTTCCACGGGTGGGTGTTGCGTATAGCGGCGTGCGCGCATCACGTCCACTCCGGGAAGTACGATGTATGCATACTCCCCGTCTTTGGGTTGCCTGCCATGATCAATGGTTAACGTGAACAGCTCCTGGCTGACCGGTTCATCCGTAGCATGATCCTGATGGCTGATGCTTCGCCAGGTACCGGTTGATTCACCCTGGCGCATCCAAACGCTAGTGGCATCTGGAACAATGTACGCCGTACTATCATGGTAGACCCATGCCGGGCCTTGAATACTTTTTTCGGTTTTTTCATTGAAGGGTGTACCGTTCAGCCATACGGCACCGTTTGACAATGTTTGGTTCAGGGTAGTCATTACCGGATAAGGGGCGGTAGAGGTAATGCCCGCGCCAAGGCATACGATTTCGTCGTCGAAGAAAAACCACGACTTGTGTGCCGTTAAGCCCGTGTGGGGGCTTAATAGATCGAACGTGGCGGCACCGTACTCGCCATCAGATACGCCGCCCACGAACGCTGTTGTCCCCTGATGGACCATGGTTTTCCAATGCGGGAATTGATCAACCTGTACGATGGTAGTGCCCGGGATTTTGCGCCAGTCCCACGAAGGAAAAATGTTCACGTATTCCCGGCCGGTACGTGAAATAAACTGACTTCCTTCGGCGTAAAAATGGTTTTTTAGCCCTTCCTCATTGTGTGGGGCCTCAATGTTTTTAGAGCGATCAGAATACATCCGAACCGAAGCAAAGTATGTAGGCCGTTGATGAGACAGGTAATGTGAATGCCAGAAATACTGGTTACTTCGTAGCGTAGGGTTTTGTAGTTCTGACAAGCGATAAGCGCTTATCCCCGCAAGCTGTCTGGCGATGGGATCACTCCGGCGAGGGCCGGACGATTTGCGGGACACTTCGCGATTTTTAATCCCAGGATCATCCAATCGGCCGAACGGCATGGCTTTTCGCATGCCATCGAGGTAGTAATCGATTACCAGGTTAATGGCATCCGCATCGAAGGCAAAGCGCGTGTCACGCACAAGATCTGCCCAGTAGGCAAAAGAGCTGACGTATTGACGTCCATAAGATAAGGTAGAGGGTACTCCATCGGTACGGTGATGAAAGCTCATGTCCGGCTTAATGCCGCGGTCTTCAGTGATATAGATCTGATCGGCCATTGTCCGGAGCGCGTGAGCAAACGCGGCTGTATCCTGTCGCACCAGTTCCGTTACCGCACGGATGGCCGCCATTTTCACGAAGTCTCCGCCGGGACGGGCGCCGAATCCTTCAAAGTTACACCGGTCGGCAATGGCCAACCCGGCAGCGAGTTCGGTTTCATGGAGTTCGCTGCGCATCAACAGAAGGATGTGAGCCATAGCGTCGGGCGTCCCGATTTCGTTCCACCACCAGTTTTCGCAGCGGTAGTCCTTTTGCAACCAGTGATTTAGTGCGGATTTAAATGTTGTTAACACGTTTTCATCGTGCTTGCCGGCTCGCTCAGCCAGCCTGAAAGCTTTTGCCAGCGTAAGTAGATTTTCAAGATGGGTACGATGTTCAAATCCGGTTTTGCTCGTGTCGTTATAATTGATGGATGGCCATGTACCATCAGGTGACAGGGAAGCGATCAAGGGTTGAACGTGATGGCTTCTGACGGGTGTACTCAACAAATGGGCCGTCAGTCGTTCCCGGATTACAGAGAAGTCGTCGTTCGTTTGCGCATAACTCACGGATATTCCTAAAACAATCCAGGAAAGACAGACCGATAGGCCATAGTGAACACATTGAATCATAATTTCGGCTTCTGGGTACAATAATAACCATTTGTCGGGAAAGCGCAAACGTTTACATAATCTTTTCGCCGTAGGTTACGGCAGGGCACGTTGCGGGGTGAATAGTTCCATTGCGACACCCCGGTCCCGGACGATAAACGTTTCTTTGGCCTCGTACGAACGTATGCCATCGGATACCGTGTACGACACTTCCAGCCCATTACGGGGCTTGTTCCCCCAGGTATACGCATCTTTCTTAAATTCACCGCTGCCGCTGGCTACGTAGGGAGCATTGTCTGGAGCCGACACCGAGCAGGAATTTCCGTCGAAAGAAAACAGCAGGTTAAGAGGGCCTTCCATTAGCTCGGACCGGAAGGGTAAGCTTGTCGATACCTGATACCGTCCGGCGGTAACCAGCTTTGCGGTGGCGTTTTGTTCCACAAAGTCAGCAACATACCGTTGCTCATCAACGATGGTTCCCGAAGCATCTTTTACGGTGCACTCCCCGTATTGAAAATATGTTCCATGGAATTCATTGATGTATTTGATGCCGAACATTGTAAAGTTTTTGGGGGCTTCATCCCAGTCGCCGGAAAACCGGATATCGGCATCTGGTCGGGAGGTGCGGCCATTGAGAATGGTATCGACATCACTGGAACCCATCAAACGGATGGGGATCACGTAATTAAGATGGATCGCATCGGGGTCTTCAAAGAACACGTCGGTGAGCTGGACGGTGATTCCCCCATTCATTTCTCCTTTCGGAATGACGATATGGTCTTCCGAGCTGAGCGTATAGTACGATTTCGGCAGTGGACGTATGGGCTGCCCGTTTCCATAAAAAACAACCTGATTGCATAGAGATTCATCTACCTGGATGTCGAAGGTGCGATGCTGCTTATTTTCATATACGCCGCCCATAGCTACGGAGATGACAAAGCGGTGAGCGTTATCGTTGGTATTGTCATAGATGTCATCACCCAGCACGAGTGTTCGTACCGGGAACTGATAGGGGAAATATCCGGAGGTATACTCAAAATCCGGAAATGTCACGTCGCTGTTTTTACAACCAGCGAGGCTTGCAACCATACAGGTGAACACGAGAAATTTTTTCATTACCAACCGTTGTTTTGTTCAAAACCAAATTTGACGACTTCTGTCTGCGGAATCGGACCGTAGTGCATGTAGTTGTTGTTATAACTGCGGGGTTCAACATTGAAGTACGAATAGTTATTTCCTTCGATACGTACGCCCCGTGCGGGTTCTGTAAGATCTTCTTTCCATCGACGCAGATCCCAAAAGCGAAAACCTTCAAAGCATAGCTCCAGCCGTCTTTCGTTACGGATGAGGGTGCGCATCTCTTCTTTACTGTTAATGGACGATAGGAACACGTCCGGTTGTACGATGCCGGCTCGTTTACGGATTGCAGCGATTACATCGCGGGCACTGAACCCGGCGCTGTTTCCGTCGGGCCCCCAGGCTTCATTTGCGGCCTCAGCAAACGAGAGAAATAATTCGGTATAGCGGATGTGGGTATTAAAGTGTTTTTGATTGGAGGGTGACGCGGGATCCACGTTCACGTCTTCACGAAGTAGCTTTTTTAGGTAATACCCGGTACGTGTGGATGTTTGTTGGTTATCCAACCCGTCTTCACCGCCGGAGACTCCCGTATTAATGGTTTTTCCCTTGAGCGTACTGCCGTTGCAAATGATATACAGCGACAGTCGCGGGTCGCGGTTTTCATAAGGGTGCGTTTCATCGTAATTGCTATTAGGGTCATCGATGGGGAAGCCGTTTTCCATCGGAAAGGCATCCACCAGGTTCTGGGTGGGGTTGAGGCGGCCCCGGCCATACAAAGACGGCGGGAAATGATCTGCTTCCCGCGCGTTGTTATTATAAATCGGGCGGCGCCAGAGGATTTCCTGCAGGTCCTGCCGGTTACCGGTTGTTATATCTGCCTCGTCTACCTGTGCTTTCAGGTAAAAGAGATGACCCGTTGGATCAAGGCCCGACGGCCCCCCCATGGGGTTCAATAGGGTGGCGAATTCGTTGGCTGCGTTTTCCCAGGCTACCCTGTCGTTGTTTGGATTGAATGCGGGGCTGGCAGTTAACAGAGCAAGTCGCGCCCGCATGGCGAGTACGTGTCGCCCACTCATCCGCTGCTGGGAAAAATCACCAAACACCTCGTTGTAATGGTCTACATCCGTATTCTCAAAACCTGCGGGTGGGGTACCTACGTTCCCATAATCCAGGGGAAGATACGTGAGTGCAGCTTCAAAATCTGCATTGGCGCTGTTCACAAATGTTTGAAAGTCAGCGCGGGGTATTGCGAACTGTTCTTCCGAGGTGAGGAATTCATCGTAAACCGGCGTTCCCAGCAACTGACCATTGCCATTTGGGCCGCCGTGGTTCTGTAGCAGAAAATACTTAAATAAGCCGCGTAGCGCATAGGACTCTCCCTTGAACTTGCGTCGGTAGAGCGCGGAAATATCGGGATTAGTCCATTTCCACGGAACGCTATCCACTACGCTAAGGAACTGATTGATGTACAAAATCGCCCGGTTGCAATTGTCCCAAAGATTTTGCGGATTGAAGTTCGCCGACCATTCACCTGTAGCCATACGCAGGTAATTATTGAAACGGTCGTTCGAAACCGCATCGTCCGTTGCCACGTCATCAAACCGATAGTCGTTGGTGGGAATCAATGTATAGGCTGTCACCAGAAGCCCTTCAGCAAATGCCGGATCATCGTATACCCTTTTTAGTGTATTGTGGTTGTCGTTCTCAGGTTCGAGGAGGCTACATGACTCCAGACACAGACCGGCTGCTATTACCAGGGACAACAATTTCTTTAGCTTAGTTTTCATGGTACGATCGTTTAAAATTGGGCCTTTACACCAACGGAGAAAGTTCGATAATACGGTTCGTTGCCAACGCTCGTTTCCCGGATTTTCCGGTATTTTGCAAATTGATAGACGTCATTGGCGTCCAGGAACACATGGAGTCCATCCATGAGCAGTCTCCCGGAAAGGCGCTCCGGAACCCGGTACGTGAGTTGTATCTTTCGGATTTGGAAAAAATCGTTACGATAGAGCCAGAAGCTGGATCGACGAAAGTTATTGTTATTGGTTTGTGTGCTTAGTCGGGGGTAGGTTGCTGTAGTGGCTGTTTCGGGTGTCCAGCTATCCATTACGGCTTCCGAGTATTTTTTGTTGCCATCGACCCAGAAGTAATCCCCTTCGCGGAAGTTTTCTGCACCCCATTGGCCGGCACCCAGCACGTAAAGGCTTACGTTCCTGTATCCCACCTGAATCTGCAGCCCTCCAGAGAGCGGTGCCTGCCATCGGCGTAAATATACTTCGTCGTTGACGTCCACGATACCGTCGTTATTTTGGTCCTTATACTTGATGTCGCCGGGTTTTGGCGTGCCGAATGCCTGTGCGGGACTGTTATCAATGTCTGCCTGGTCACGGAAGAACCCTAACGCTTCGAGGCCGAAGGTCGCATCTACGGGGTGCCCCGCGCGATATTGGTATTCGTTATTGTAGACTTCGTCTACCACGAGGCGTTTGGAAGTAACGTATAGGGCATTGATACCCGCGAATAGGCTCCATCCTTCGGAAATCCGTTGGAAGTTGACGCCTAATTCTGCGCCTTTGTAGGCGTCTTTCCCGAAGTTTTCATACGGGATAAAGTTCGAATAGAAGCTGGGGTACTGCGTGGAGGGTCTGACAATTAGATCTGTATATTGGTCGTAAAACGCGTTAACTTCTATGCCTAACCTATCGTTGAAAAACCGACCTTCCAGTCCAAGGTTCACTTCTTTCCGCTTTGCGAATCCGAGGTTCGGATTACTTGGCCAGCTGGAAATGACACCGTTTCGGTTTCGCGTGCCTTCATACCAATTATAGCTTCCTGATGTCGTGTATCGACTGTCGTAATAGTAGAAATCTCCGATTGGAATATCGGAATTGATGTATCCGGCGGTCAGCCGTAGTTTTAACCAATTCACCCAGTCTGCGGCCGCCATAAACGGTTCCTTGCTTATCACCCAGGCCAGGCCGACCGTTGGTGACAGGCCCAGGCGGTTGCCATCGGGCAATTTCACCGAGTTGACGTAGGCACTGCTGAAGTCAGCCATGTACTTTTCCTTCAGGCTATATGTCAATTGGAGACCGAGATGCGCTTGTTTCACCCCTTGAAAGCTGGTCTGTAAATTTCCTGGCTCCTTAAAGCTACTGCCGAAGCCGATCAGGTTAGCCGTAACGCGGTGTTTCCTATTGAATAGCCTGTCGTATGCCAGCATGCCATAGAAGCCAAAGCGCCGTTTGAACGATCGGTCGCCGATATCCAATGAACCTGGTCGGGCGTCTGTACCGTGCTGACGGAGCGATACGATCCGGTCTTCATTTTCGGCCCACACCGGTTCGTAAACAGAA
>Ga0079224_100014280_pt1 | contig 11089 bp, 9 predicted proteins | sample Stecom2015_FD_80414 | JGI IMG/M metagenome (GOLD analysis project Ga0079224, IMG submission 80414) | Agricultural soil microbial communities from Utah to study Nitrogen management - Steer compost 2015 | ecosystem: Environmental > Terrestrial > Soil > Agricultural land | place: USA: Utah...
ATCATGCCACGCGAACGCGCAGCAGGTCATTGCGCGCGGCACGGGCGTGGACCTGCATCCGTCGCACGGCGGCGTGAATTGCACTTCCTGCCACGAGGCAGGCATGCACCGGGTGCGCGCGATGAGCTCGGCGGTGGCGCTCGTGTGCGCGGACTGCCACACCACCGCGCACGACCTCGCTGCCGCAGACTTCCCGTCGAGCATGACGTGCACGTCATGTCACGCGAACGAACACTTCGCGCAGCAGTAGCTGTTGCTCGGAATGCTACCGACCGGCGACGGCGCACCAAGCGTGAAATTCATTGCCGGCGTGACCTGTCGCTCGTGTCACATACCCGAGGGTGCGCCGGAGACCGGCGAGCCGATTCGCGGCACCGCGCAGGCATGCGCGAGCTGCCATCCGAACGAGTACGAACGTGTGCTCGACTGGTGGCTGGCAGGCGCCCACCAGCGGGCCGCACGAGCACGCAGCTATCTCGACACTGCAATGCGTGAGCTCACGACCCGCGCCGACACCGTGCAGACGCTGCTTGCGCGCTCGGACCGGATGCTCTCGCTGGTCGAGGAGGCGGGCGCACAGCACAACCTCGAGCTGAGCGACCGCATCGTACACGACGTCGTGCAGAATGCGGCCTCGGCATACCGGCTGGCGCGGCATCGCGCGCCGCCGCGGCCGGAGCTGGGCACGTCCGCACACGTGGGCACCTGTACGTACTGTCATTACCGGACGGACGGCCCGCTCGACTACCGCTCGATGCCGGAGGACTTCCACCGGCGCGTGCTGGGGGTGGAGGAACCGCAGTAGCCGGTCCTGCATCCGGGCGGGCGGGACATGACGCATACGGCGTCGCCCGGTGAATGATCGGCTCGGCTTCCTTGAACGACGAAGCCCCGCGCAGCCTCACGCTGCGCGGGGTTCGTCATGTGGTGCAGGATCGGAATCAGCGGCCCTGACCTGGCCGCCGCACGGATTCCGACCCGGGTCTAGTTGTCGCTCGCAGCCACCGGCTTCCGCGGCAGCATCTCGTCGCGCATCGCGAGGTGGTAGACGAGCGCGGCAACGACGACCGCGTTGTGCTTGAGGTCGTCCTCGACGAGCCGCTCGAACGTATCCGCGTCGGTGTGGTGTGTGCGGATCGAGTACTCGATGGGATCCTGCACGAACTGGAAGCCGGGCACGCCGTTGCGATCGAAGTGGAGGTGATCGGTGCCACCGGTGTTGCCCGGGTTGACGGTGACCACGCCCGCGTCGCGGAACGGCGCAAGCAGTTGCTCGAAGATCGCGACCACTGCCGGATTGCTCTGCGCGAAGATGCCGCGGATCGCGCCGGTACCGTTGTCGACGTTGACGTAGCCAGAGATCTTCGGCCAGAGCTGCTGGTTCTTCTCGACCCATCCACGTGAGCCGAGCAGGCCCTGCTCCTCGCCGCCCCACAGCGCGATGCGGATCGTGCGGCGCGGCTTCAGATCGAGTGCCTTCAGGATGCGCATCGCCTCCATCATGACGACCGAGCCGGACGCGTTGTCCGTCGCGCCCGTGCCGTAGTGCCATGAGTCGAGGTGCGCGCCGAGCATGACGTACTGATCGGCCAGATCACTGCCGGCAATGTCGCCCAGCGTGTTGTAGTCGTTGTAGTCGTCGTCGAAGAAGCGGTTCTGTACATCGATCTCGACGCGAACGGGGATGCCGCGCTGCGCGTTGCGCCAGAGCTGGCCATACTGCTCGCCCGAGACGACCAGTTCGGGGGTCGGCTCCGCGCTGCCGGGTACGCGACCGTCGCGTGAGCCACCGCCGCGAACCACGCCGTAGGCGCGCGCGGAAGGACGCAGGATGACCGCGACACCTTCTTCGGCGAGCATCGCGTTCAACGCATTGTTCACCTCGGCGCGCCGGCGGAACTCGGCCATCGCTGCTTCCCGCGCGGCGGCGTTCTGCTCCGATGCACCCGCGAGCGGCCGTTCGCCAAGCAGTGTCTCGAGCGGAATGCGACGTGGCACCGGCTCGAACTCGGGCGGGAAGTCACCCGGCGCCTGTGCGAGCACCACCGCGCCCCGGAGGCGGCCACGGTACTGCGCCAGGTCGGCAACGTCATTCGCGACGAGCGCCACGACGTTGGCCGTGACGGTGCCCGATGTGCTCCCGGTCCACGCGACCGGCTGCGCGTGCAACGGCTGCACGAACGGCTCGATGATCCTGCCGCTGTAGCGAACCCGCTCCCAGCCGCGACCGAACTCGCCCCATGGCTCGACCTTCACATTGGTGAGCGACCAGGAACGAAGCTGATCCGCAGTCCAGTCATTGGCGCGCTTCATCGCGGGCGAACCGGACAGGCGCGGACCGATGACGTCGGTCAGGTAGCCGCCCAGCTCCATGATCTGGGAACGCTCGAAGCCTTCCTCGCGGATCCGTTCGATGACATCGAGATCGATCCGCTCCTGCACGACCTGCGCGGACGCACTTGCTGGCAGCACCAGCAGCGCGAGACCGCCCAGGGCAGCGGCGAGCCGTAGCCGCATGGTGTCCTCCGGGTTTTCGGTTGAATCGTGGATTCCTGCAATCTAGCCCGGCGTGCGCACGCAGGCGAGTCGGTGTCGCCTATCGTCCCGAGTACGTGCGCGCAGTCGTCGCGCCGGGCGCGGCCTCAGGTGTTGCGCCGGCTGACACCGAGGCCGGGCGTGTCGTTCAGGCGCATCCGGCCGTCGTTCTCCATGCCGGGCCCGTCGAACGGATCTTCCGCGAGCAGTGCGGCGCCATCGAGATCGACATAATCGACCAGCGGCGCGACCTGGGCGGCCGCAGCAATACCGAGCGTGCTCGTCACCATGCAGCCGAGCATGACCTGCATGCCGTGCGCGCGTGCGACGTGCACCATGCGCACCGCTTCGCGCAACGAGCCGCATTTCTCGAGCTTGATGTTGACGCCATCGACGGCGCCGACGAGTCGCGGGATGTCAGCCACGGTACGACATGACTCGTCGGCAACGATGGGGATGGGCGACTCTGCACGCAGCACGCGGAACGCCTCGATGTCGTCGGCCTTGAACGGCTGTTCGATCAGCTCGATGCCGAGGTCATGCAGCAGCGGCAGTCGTGCGACGGCGGCCTTGAGCGTCCAGCCGGTATTGGCGTCGATACGGATCCTGGCATGGGGTGCTTCCTCGCGTATCACGCGCAGCAGCTCATCGTCACCGGGCGAGCCGACCTTGAGCTTCAGGATCGAATAGCCCGCGGCGTCGCGCACCCACTTCCGCAGCTCGTCGGGTGTGGCCAGGCCGAGCGTGAACGACGAGGCCGGCGTCGTTGCGGGCGAGAGCCCCCACAGCTTCCAGACCGGGAGGCCGAGACGCTTGCCGACCAGGTCATGCAGCGCCGCGGAAACGGCGACGCGTGCGGCCGGATTGCGTCCCACCGCCAGCTCGACCGCGTTCTCGATACGCTCCAGCGCGAACGGGTCGCCGGCCGCCGCGTCGCTCACGGCCGGCGCATAACGCGTCAGTACCGCTTCGACCGTCTCAGACGTCTCACCATAGTAGACATTCGGCGCCGCCTCGCCCCAGCCCTCCGTGCCGTCCGCGTCCGTGATGCGGACCCAGACAGCGCGACGAATCGGCGGTGCTTTCAGGCGGGCAATGGAGAACGCATGGGTCGTACGCAGGTCGAAGACTTCCCAGCTCAGCTTCACACGTCCTCCGTGGGCCGGATTCAGCAGAAATCGGAATGCCGATGCACTGACTCGTGGGTATTATCCAACCTGTTTGAACGAAAGCAAGGCGCATGACGCCTTTTCGAGGGAACCATGACACCAGCCGTACCGAGCCGCGGGAAGGTAGCCGCGGCTTTTGCGATCGTATACGTCATCTGGGGTTCGACTTACCTCGCGATCCTCTTCGCCATCGAGACACTACCGCCGCTGCTCATGGCGGCCGCACGGTTCCTCCTGGCGGGCGGCATCCTCTTCGCCTGGGCACTGTCGCGCGGCGCACCGCTGCCCACCCGCAGGCAGTGGGCGGGCTGCGCCGTCGCCGGCATGCTCATGCTCATGCTCGGCAATGGCGCCGTCGTCTGGGCAGAAACGAGAATCCCGTCCGGCGTGGCAGCGCTGATCGTTGCGATCGTGCCGTGCTGGATGGTGCTGCTCGAGTGGCTGCGGAGCGGTGACAGACCAACCGGCCGGGTCTTTGCCGGACTGGGCCTCGGCCTGGTCGGCCTGGTCCTGCTGGTCGGGCCCGAGGGCCTCATGGGCGGCGGCCGCATCGACCGGGTCGGAGCAGGCATCCTGGTCCTGGGCGGCTTCGCCTGGGCAGCCGGCTCGATCTACACGCGCGGCCGGGACCTGCCCGCACCACGCATGTCCACGGCCGCCCAGATGCTGGCGGGCGGCGCGGGCCTCGTCGTGGCCGGCACCGTCTTCGGCGAATGGAGCCAGCTCGACCTGAGCGGCGTCAGCACACGCTCCGTGCTCGGCGTGCTGTACCTGGTCGTCTTCGGCAGCATCATCGCATACTCGGCGTACGTCTGGCTGCTGCAGGTGAGCACGCCTGCCAGGGTCTCGACATATGCGTACGTGAATCCAGTCGTCGCCGTGTTCCTCGGCTGGCTCCTGGCCGGTGAGGCGCTGACGATGCGGATGGGGGTGGCCGCAGCGGTGATCGTCGCCGGTGTCGCGCTGATCACACTGAAACGGCCGTCGCCGGGTACGCAGGCGATGGCGCACCAGCGCGTGCGACGCGCCCGGCCGAAAAAGGCAGCGTAGGCTTGACCCGGCGGCCCGACCGGTCCCAAGATGGCCGGGCCGCTGTACCTCGTGATCCCCCAGATCCCGGAAGCCTACTGTGCTAGCGACTCAGATCCGACAGAAAGAGGGTGTTTTCTACTTCGTCGCCTTCCCGGCCGAGGAAATCCTCGATCGCGTCCGCTTCATCAGCCGCTTCTATGGCGACGGCGAACAGATCGCGCCGGACGCGGTGCCGGAGGGCGATGACGTTGCACGGTTCGTGGCGAAGATCGAGCGCAGCGACAAGGCGTTCCAGCGGCAGGTCTCGAAGGCGAAGGTCAAATCGATCCAGAACTTCTACGAAACGGCCGGCTCCCAGCCGCCGATCCCCGGCACGGTGCTGCTGTTCACGCCCGAGCGCCTGCGCTTCTCGCCCATGGGCAACCTGGACAGCGTGGGCGACCTGCAGATGCCGCGCGACAAGTTCCTGATCATCGACGGGCAGCACCGGCTCGCCGCGCTCGAGTTCTACCTGCGTGATCATCCGGACGACGCACGTACGATCAGCGTACCGGCGATCATCTTCGATGGTCGCACGGACGATTTCGCGGCGGAAATGTTCGTGATCATCAACTCGACGCCGACGCGCATCAACCGCAGCCACCTCGTCGACCTGTATGAGCGCGTGTCCTGGGCGACGCGCGACCGCAAGCTCGCGGCACGCGTCGCGGACATGCTCTACAGCGAGGGCGACAGCCCGCTGCGCTACCGGATCAACCGGCTGGGCGGCCGCAGCCGCCAGGAGAAGTGGATCCTTCAGTCGGAGCTGTTCAACGAGCTGCACCGCTGGATCAAGGCGGACTACCCCGACCCCGAGGATGCACCAACGCCCTCAGCAGGCGCACCGAAGTATTACGCGTACGTGCGTGACTTCCTGAAAGCAGCGCAACGCGTCTGGGGCGACGCCTGGGGCGACCCGCGCTACATGATCACGCGCCCGGTCACGCTCAAGGCCATGCTCCGCGTCGCCGCCGACCTCGCCGACGAAGGCATCCCGGCACAGGATCGCGTCCGCGAGTTCGAGCGCCGCCTCGCGCCATGGGCCGAACGGGTCCGCGACTTCCGGCAGGAAGGGTTCTACGAGCGCTTCGCCGCGCGCGGCCAGGTCGAGCGCGTGAGCAGGATCCATCGGGAGCTGAAGCGGATGGTGCTGGACTGATTCTGCTTCGAGCGCTGCTTGCGGCGGTCGTCGGTGTTCGGCGGCCGCCGCTTCTTTGTCTGCCACAGAGAACACAGAGTATACGGAGATACGACGAAGAACAGCAGCGTCAGGGAGTCTGCCTACTGCTCGGATTCAGCGGATGCCGCGAGGTCTTTCAATGAATCGCCGGTGAGGCGATACACCTTCCACCCGTCCATCGCGCGGGCGCCGATTTGTTCGTAGAAACGGATTGCCGGCTCGTTCCAGGTCAGCACCGACCATTCCAACCGACCGCACGCGCGCTCCACCGCAGTGCGCGCCAACTCGCGCAGCAATGTGAGGCCGACCCCCTGCCCCCGGTATTCCGGCAACACGAACAGGTCCTCCAGATAGAGACCCTTGCGTGCCAGGAAAGTCGAATAGTTGTGGAAGAAAAGAGCAAAGCCGGCAGGCTGCTCGTCCGCGTACGCCAGGATGACTTCTGCCTCGGGACGCGCGCCGAAGAGAGAGCGTGTCAGATCCGCTTCGGTGGCGATGCATTCGTGCGCGAGTTTCTCGTACCCGGCCAGGCCGCGAATGAAACGCAGGATGAGGGCTTCATCGCCCGGAACGGCCTTCCTCAGTGTAATCGTCGCCACGGTTGTGCCTGTTTTCACGCTGAGGGCGCCGAGAACGCGCCCCCAGCGGCAAAAAGTCCGTTATCGTGATCCGCCAATACGGTACTCCGCGGGCGGTTCCGCACCGAGCAGGTGCTTCACGAAGTAATCCCAGCGCCGCCGCATCATGTAGTTGTTGCCCATGCCGTACCCGTGGCGCGCGTTCGGGAAGATCAGCAGGTCGAAGTCCTTGTTCGCCTGGATCAGCGCATCCACGACCAGGTACGTGTTGTACGGCGGGACGTTGTCGTCCATGCCGCCGTGGGCAAGGAGCAGCTTGCCGCGGAGGTTGGCGGCGTGGGTCTGGTTGGCTGCGTCGGTGTAGTTGTCGCTCGGCCCCTGCGGTACGAGCAGGCCCTGGTAGCGCTCGCCCCAGTCGTCCTCGTAGTTGCGGTTGTCGTGGTTGCCGGACTGGGCTACGCCGACGTCGAAGAAGTCGGGATGGCGCAGCATGGCCGCCGCGGTTGCGAAGCCGCCGCCGGAGTGGCCCCACATGCCGACGCGCTCGATGTCGATGAACGGGTATCGTTCTGCGAGCTGGCGCATGCCGGTGATCTGGTCGGGCAGTGTGTTGTCGCCCATGTCACCGTAGTACGCGTCGTGGAACTGCTTGGAGCGGCCGGGCGTGCCCATGCCATCGATCTCGACGACGACGAAGCCGAGCTCGGCGAGTGCCTGATTGTCGCCGCGTGCGGGCGAGAAGCTGCGCGAGCCGACGCTGCCGGCCTGCGGACCCGGATAGATGCGGTTGACGATCGGGTACTTCGACGTCGAGTCGAGGTTCGTCGGCGTGTACATCAGGCCGTAGATGTCGGTCGTGCCGTCGCGGCCCTTCATGCGGACGGGTGTCGGCGGCTTCCAGCCGGTCGCCAGCAGGCGCGAGATGTCGGCACGCTCGAGTTCCTGGACGGCGCGGCCGTTGCCATCGCGCAGCACGGTGACGGGCGGCGTGTCCGGCGTCGAGTACGTGTCCACGATCCAGCGGCCGTCTGCGGAGAGCGCGACGCTGTGGTTCGCGTTGTCCGGTGTGAGCAGCGTTTCGTTACGGCCGTCGAAGCCGATGCGATACAGGTGACGGAAATACGGATCGCGCTGCGGATCCCTGCCCTGCGCCATGAACCAGATCGTGCGACTGTCGGCGTCCACGTTCAGGATGTCGGTGACGTTGCCGTCGCCGGTCGTGATCCGGTTCTTGAGCTGCCCGCTGTTCAGGTCGTACAGGTAGAGGTGCAGCCAGTTGTCGCGCTGCGACCACCAGATCACCTCGTTCGATGCGGGCAGCACCTTCCAGAGGTTCTCGCTGAGTGACGCATCACCGATGTGCGTGCTGCTCTGTTCGTGCAGCACGGTGCGCACGGCGCCGGTCCGTGCGTTCGCTACGCGCAGCCATGCCTGCTTGTGGTCACGCGAGCTGGAGATGAACGCGACGTGTGAGGCGTCGGCGTACCACTGCACGTCGCAGAAGGTGCCGCCGCTGCAGGCGATGTGGTCGCTCACGGTCGAGCGGTGCGCGTCCGGCTCCATCTGCAGCCGCACGACCTGCGGACGGGCCTCCCCGATGCCGTTGATGATCACGCGGTGGATACGGAAGACGATGCTGTCGCCAGGCACCGGATAGGCCCATTCCATCTTGTCCGGGCGGCCGACCTTCGTCGTCGCGAGTACCATGCTGCCGACACCACGGCCGTCGTGCTGGAACGTGGCAATGCTGCGCGAGTCGGGCGACCACGTCAGCACCGGCCGGTCGCTGTGCGTCCAGCCGGCGTTGTCCGTGGCGTAGCCGAAGTTCTCGATGCCGTCGGTCGTGAGCTGAACTTCACGCCCGGTCGCAAGCTCCTGCGCCCACAGGTTGAAGTCGCGGATGAACGCGGCCCAGCGGCCGTCGGGCGAAACGCTCGAGTTGGGGGGCGCCGCGCGGCCGTTGCTCCGTTCGCCTGCAACGCAGGTGTACTGCTGCAGGTCGCACGTGTAGATCGAGCCCTGGATGCGGAACGTGATCGAGCGGCCGTCCTTCGAAAGCTCCATCCACTGGAACGGCAGGCGGTCCAGGCCGATGGTGCCGCCGGTAACCGCACCCAGCGCAGCGGCGAGACGCGGCTGGTCGAACGCCTCGGTACGTGTGCCCTGTGCGGGGTCGATATGGATGAATGTCGCGCCGTCCTGCGTGGACGTCCGATACCAGAAGCGGCCGCCCTCGAGCCATGCCGGCGAGCCGGCGAGTCCCGTGACGAGCGGTACCGTGTTCGGTGCAAGGAATCGCTCGGCACGCGCGTAGTCGTCGGCCGTCAGCTGGCGCTGCTGTGCCGCCGCAGGTGCCGCGACAATGGACGACAGCAGCAGAAGCAGGAGTGCGGGATGTCGCATGATCTCGATGTTTCCGAAAAGGATGAAATGTTCTACGCAGGTGTTGAATCGGTTCGGGAGCCGCTAGGCCGCGGCTTCACTCGAGGCACCACCCAGCTCGACGAGGGCGCGGCGCACGTACACGGGCACCATCGCGCGCCGCCACTCCGGATCGACGATGATGTTTTCGAGCGGATGGCATTGCGCGAAAGCGCGCTCGGCCACCGCATCGACGACGTCCGCGGTCAACCGCTGGCCTGCCGCGATCTTCTCCAGCCCACTCAGCTGACGCGGCCGCGAGCCGAGCGCGGTCACGACGATGCGCAGGTCACGCACGACGTCGCCTTCGAAATCGCCGGCCACCGCGATCGACAGCAGCGGGAAATCGATCGACGCGCGCTGACGCAGCTTCACGTACGCGGCACGCGTACCGGCTGCCGGCAGCGGCACGCGCACGCGCGTGACCAGCTCGTTCCATCCGCGCAGCGTGTTCTCGATGCCATCGGCCACGTAGAAGTCAGCGACGGCCAGCGAGCGCTGGCCTTCTGCGCTGGCGAGATCGACGGACGCGCCAAGCGTCATGAGCACCGGCGGCGTGTCGGCGGAGTGCGCGGCCACACACTTCTTTCCCACCCTCGTGACGTGGCAGACCTCGCCGTCCTTCTTCAGGCAGAACCCGAGGGCCTCACGCCAGAAGTACGTCTGGTTGTAGTACGTACAGCGCGTGTCGAGGCAAAGGTTCCCGCCGATCGTGCCCATGTTGCGAAGCTGCGGCCCGGCGACGAGGCCGGCGGCACGTGCGAGCGACGGCGCGTGCTCGAGCACGAGCGGGTGCCGGGAGATCGCGGTCAACGTTTCGGCGGCACCGATCACCAGCTCGCCGTTCGCCACGCGAATGCCATGCAGTTCCGGGATCTGGCGCAGCGCGACGAGCCGCTTCGGCGTGAAGAGCTGATGCTTCATGTTCGGCATCAGGTCGGTGCCGCCCGCGATCGGCATCGCCGCCCCGGGATTCGCGGCAATGATGCGAAGTGCCTCCTCGAGCGACGTCGGGCGGTCGTACGCGTAGGAGTGCAGTCGCAGCATGATCGTTCAGCGGGCGTCCGGCACCATCTCGCGGATCACGCCGTCGTGCTTGTTCAGGATGAAGACGCGGCCGCCGGACGCTTCGGCAAAGCGCAGGTCGGCACGGTCTGCCTGCGTGCGGCCCTGCTGCTCGTTCGTCGCGCGGATCAGCGTGAGCAGGTTCACGGCGGAATCAGCGCCGCTCCGCAGCAGCACGCGACGCATCGACTGGTTGCCGCCGGCCGGTACGCGATCGGCATCGAACGCGAAGATCTCGCCGGTCACGAACTCGCCGACCAGGACCTGGCCACGCAGTGGCGCGATACGATCGTCACGGTAAACGACGACGCCGGTCGCCGCCTGGCGTCCGGGCATCAGCGGATCGCCGCGCGCCCACTCCACGACCGGATAGGTCATTGCGGGGTCACTGCGCGGGTTCGTTCGATCGACACCACCGCGTCCCACGTAACGGAAGCTGCCCTCCCAGGTGTTCCAGCCGAGGTTCGCGCCGGGTGTGACCGGACTCACCTCCTCGACCGCATTCTGGCCGATGTCCGCGACATACATCGCGCCGGTCTCGCGGTCCCAGCCGAAACGCTGCGGATTGCGCAGACCGAGCGCGTACACCTCACCCAGCGTGTCGTCGCTGCCGGCGAATGGATTGTCATCCGGAATGCCGTACTGGCCGTTCGCGCTGTTCGTGCCGAGCGGATCGATCCGCAGGATCTTGCCGAACGCGGAGCGGCGGTTCTGTGCGAGGCCGAGCGGGTCTCCGCCGCTGCCGCCATCCGCAGCGCCGACGTACAGCAGGCCGTAGTCGGCGTCGCCGGGCTGTGCATGCGGATGGAACGCGAGGTGACCGGCGTTGTGGTTACGGAAGGGCTGCCCGAAGCGCATCATGGTGCGCTTCGCGCAGCCCTTCCGTAACCACAAGGCCGGTCACCTCGCGTTCCATCCGCCTGCACAGCCCGGCGACGCCGACGACGGCCCGCTGGACGTCGGCGCTGCGGATGGCGGCCGCCGCGGGGGCCCCCCCGGCCTCGCCCAGGACCGCCGCTCCGCGGTCGGCCACGGCCCGCGGCTCGCTCCGCCCGGCACGAACACCGCCC
>Ga0079224_100014281_pt1 | contig 11089 bp, 11 predicted proteins | sample Stecom2015_FD_80414 | JGI IMG/M metagenome (GOLD analysis project Ga0079224, IMG submission 80414) | Agricultural soil microbial communities from Utah to study Nitrogen management - Steer compost 2015 | ecosystem: Environmental > Terrestrial > Soil > Agricultural land | place: USA: Utah...
CGCGCCGCGGCGATCGGGCGCGAGCCCGCCGAGCTGCGCGAGCACGGCATCGCCGGGACCGTCGGGGAGGCCGTCGACCGGCTCAAGGCCCTCGAGGCCGAGGGCGTCCAGCGCGTCTACCTCCAGGTGCTCGACCTGGCGGACCTCGACCACCTCGACCTGTTCGCGCGCGAGGTGCGCGGTCAGCTCGGCTGACGTTCCGGTCATTCGGCGCGACCCGGTCCCACGGCGGGCCGGGTCGCGCCGCCCTTCCTAGGGTCGGCACCATGCAGCCCCTGACACGTGCCGTCGCGGCGGCCGTCCTCACCGCGCAGATCCTCACCGTCGGAGCCGTCGCCGCGGGGCCCGGTGCCGCCGTCGTCGTCGACCACCGCCGCGGACCTGACCCGACCGACGCGAGCATCGAGGCGCCGCTCGGCCCGTTCGACGTCGAGACGTACGCCGTCCCGCGCGCCGCGGCCGCCGGCTACGGCGGCGGCACCGTCTACTACCCGACGGACACGACGGAGGGCCGGTTCGGTGCCGTCGCCGTGGCGCCCGGGTACAGCGCCACGCAGGCCTCCGTGGCGTGGCTCGGCCCGCGGCTGGCCTCGCAGGGCTTCGTCGTCGTCACCATCGACACGCTGAGCACGGGCGACGCGCCCGCGCGCCGCGGCGACCAGCTCCGTGCCGCGCTCGCGCAGCTCGAGGAGCTGCCCGTCGCCGACCGCGTCGACCCCGCACGCCGCGCCGTCGTCGGCCACTCGATGGGTGGCGGGGGAAGCCTCGAGGCCGCCAAGGACGACCCGGCGCTGCGGGCCGTGATCCCGCTCGCGCCGTTCAGCGCCGACAAGACGTTCCCCGAGGTCACCTCGCCCACACTGGTCGTGGGCGCGGAGCGGGACGTCATCGCGCCCGTGCGCAGGCATGCGGAGCGTTTCTACGAGACCCTCCCGGCCGACGGCGACAAGGCCTACCTCGAGCTGCGCGACGCCGGCCACTCGGCGCCCACGGTGCCGAACGTGACGATCGCGCGCACGAGCATCGCGTGGCTCAAGGTCTACGTCGACGACGACGACCGCTACCGGCGGTTCCTCTGCCCGCCGCCCGTCGTCGGCGAGGAGGTCAGCGAGTACCGGGGAACCACGTGCTGACGGCGGGCCGGTAGGATCCGCGCGACGCCCCCGCGAGATCGAAGGACTGTGCGATGCGACTCGGCTGGACCCTGCACGGTGACGGAGCCCGGATCGCCCCCGGCGAGGTGGTCGCGCCGCACGAGCGGCTGAGCTGGCCGCGCACGATCGGCATCGGCTTGCAGCACGTCGTCGCGATGTTCGGCGCGACGTTCCTCGTGCCGGTGCTGACCCAGTTCGACCCGGCGACCACGCTGTTCTTCTCCGCGGTCGGCACCATCACGTTCCTCCTGATCACGGGCAACCGGCTGCCGAGCTACCTGGGGTCGAGCTTCGCGTTCATCGCGCCGATCCTCGCTGCGACGGCGTCGGGCGACCAGTCCGTCGCGCTGGGCGGCGTGCTGGCGACGGGCGTGCTGCTCGCGCTGATCGGCGTCGTCGTGCACGTCGCGGGCGCGCGCTGGATCCAGGTCGTCATGCCGCCCGTGGTGACGGGCGTCATCGTGGCGCTCATCGGCCTCAACCTCGCGCCGGTCGCGTGGGGCACGTGCGACGAGGGCGGTGCGTGCTCCGGCTTCCGTGCCGCGCCGCTCACCGCGGTCGTGACGCTGGCGTCGATCGTGCTGGTCCAGGTGCTGTTCCGCGGCATCCTCGGGCGGCTCGCGATCCTGCTGGGCGTCGTGATCGGGTACGTCTTCGCCGCGGTGCGTGGTGAGGTCGACCTCACGGCGGTCCGCGAGGCGGCCTGGGTCGGGTTCCCGCACTTCACGGCGCCGTCGTTCGACCCGTCGGTGCTGGGGTTGTTCCTTCCGGTCGTCCTCGTGCTCGTCGCCGAGAACGTCGGGCACGTCAAGTCGGTCGCCGCGATGACCGGCCGGGACTACGACCGGCTCACGGGCCGCGCCCTGCTGGCCGACGGCGTCGCGACCACCCTCGCTGGCCTGGGCGGCGGCTCGGGCACGACGACGTACGCGGAGAACATCGGCGTCATGGCCGCCTCCCGCGTGTACTCGACGGCGGCCTACTGGGTGGCCGCCGTCGGCGCGCTGGTGCTCAGCATGTCGCCGAAGTTCGGCGCCCACGTCAACACCGTGCCCGCAGGGGTGCTCGGCGGGGTGACCACGATGCTCTACGGCATGATCGGCATCCTCGGCGCCCGCATCTGGGTGCAGTCGCGCGTCGACTTCTCCGACCCGGTCAACCTCACGACCGCCGCCGTGCCGCTCATCATCGGCATCGCGAACTTCACGTGGACCGCCGGCGACCTCCAGTTCGAGGGCATCGCACTCGGCACGGCCGCCGCGCTGGTCATCTACCACGTCATGCGCGCCGTCGGCCGCTGGCGGGGCACCGTGCAGGGCTGAGGCTGCACGAGCCCGGCCGACGGTGACGTTCCGACAACGATCCGGCCCGCCATCACCGGCACGGTGCCGATCCGGTGCCCTGCGGGCGCGCCGGTCGGGTACCGTCCCGTAGTGTGCGGGAGCCCGTCCGGTGCCCAGCAGGCTTGGTCGCGCCGCGGCTCCCGGACCGTGCCCCGCCGAGTCCAGTGAGGACGGACCGATGATCTTCAAGGCCGTAGGAGACGGCCGCCCGTATCCTGAGCACGGGCGGTCGCGGAACCGCGACTGGGTGGACGTGCCCCCGCGCCAGGTCCGGCTCGACGAGCTCGTCACCACCAAGCGGACGCTCGACCTCGATACCCTGCTGTCCGAGGACTCCACGTTCTACGGCGACCTGTTCGCGCACGTCGTCGAGTACAAGGGCACGCTCTACCTCGAGGACGGGCTCCACCGCGCCCTGCGGGCGGCGCTCCAGCAGCGTCCCGTGCTGCACGCCCGAGTCCTCATCATCCGCTGACTCCAGGTAGGTTCGACGAGTGACAACCCCCGGGTACGACCAGGCGCGCAGAGAACGCCGGCGCCGTGAGCACGAGCGTCAGGCGGTCGTCTTCGGCGTGCTCATCGCGTTCCTCGCCGTCTGCGGAATCTTCGCGCTCGCGGTGTACTCGGGTGCGATCAGCTCGCCGTTCGACAGGCCGTTCACCACGGTCGGCGCGTCCGACCAGAAGACCTACCCCGTGGCCTGCCTGCCCGAGGTCAAGGGCCAGCCCGACGGCGCGCTGCCCGTCGCCTACGCCGAGATCGAGGTGCGGGTGCTCAACTCCACCGACGAGTCGGGGCTCGGCAAGGCTCATCAGTCGGTGCTCGCCGAGCGCGGCTTCCAGGTCGTCGAGATCGGCAACGTGTCGGACGAGCTCCTCGAGTCCGAGGTGCGGTTCGGGACCAAGGGCATCGTGCGGGCCTACGAGCTGGCCGCCCAGTTCCCCTCGATGCGTCTCGTGCTCGACGACCGCGAGGAGGCGGTCGTCGACCTCATCATCGGCCGGGACTACGACCCGCCGCTCGACGTCGAGGACGTCGACGTCGCGGCCGACCAGCCGCTGCGCAACGCCGATGACTGCGTGCCCGCCGACACGATCACGCCCGAGCCGCAGATCATGCCCGCCACGGCGAACAGCGCCGAGGACGAGGTCCAGCCGGAGGGCTAGGGTTCCTGCTGTGCCGGACCCGTCCGCAGGTGCCCTGGGCCTTGGCCGCGCGTCCCTGTGGGCCGCGGTCGTGCTCGCCCTCGCCCTCGCGGCGCATGCTGAGGCCGGCGCCCACCTGCCACCCGCCGGGGCGGTCGTCCTGCTCGGAGCGCTGCTGCTCGCCGCGACCGCCGTCGTCGTCCGACGCCGCGTGCGCTGGCCGGGCGGGCTCGCGTTCGCCGGAGCCGGTCAGTACGCGCTGCACCGCGCCTTCGCCTTCCTCGGCGGAGGCTGCGGCGCCTCGCTGACCGACGCCGGGCCGCACCCGCACCCGGGCAGCGTCGTGGTGGGCGCGACGTGCACGGCGGAGACCGTGACGGCCGACCCGCGGATGCTCGCCTGGCACGCCGTGGCGACCGTCGTGTCCGTCGCCCTGCTCGTGGGCGTCGAGCGCGGGGTCTGGCTCCTGGCGTCCTGGCTGGCCCGGCCGCTCGCGGTGACGGCACCACGGCTCCCGGTCGCCGTGCGGGTCCTCGCGCCGGTGCGGCCCGTCGTGCTCCGCGGGGTCGCGGCCGGGTACGTCGCGCCGGTGCGCGGGCCGCCGTCGTCGGCCCTGGTGGTGCGCCTGCCGGCCTGACGGAACGGGGCGGGGGCGTGCTGCCGTGCGCGCTCGTACCCACCCCGACCGAAGGACCACACCCATGACCGACTCCAGTACGCCCTCGTACCGCCGCGCGCTCGCCGCCACCGCCGTGACGGCGGTGCTCGTGCTGCCGGCAGCTCCCGCGTTCGCGCACGTCACCGTGAGCCCCGACACCACGGAGGCGGAGAGCTACGCGAGCCTCACGTTCCGCGTCCCGACCGAGTCCGACACCGAGTCCACCACGCAGCTCGTCGTGGACCTGCCCACCGACACCCCGTTCCTCGGCGTCACGCCACGCGTGCTGCCCGGCTGGGACGTCGAGGTCGAGACCGGCACCCTCGACGAACCGATCGAGGTCGAGGGCGCGACCGTCGACGAGGCGCCCGTGCGGGTGACCTGGACCGCGCAGGAGGGCCACGAGGTGCCGCCGCACGAGTACCAGGAGTTCGCGCTGCGTGTCGGCGCCCTGCCCGACGCCGGCACCACCGTCGTGCTCCCGGCGCACCAGACCTACACGGACGGCGAGGTCGTCGACTGGGACGACCTCCCGGCGGACGACGGCACCGAGCCGCAGGCCCCCGCACCGGCGTTCACGACGACGGAGGTCGCTGCCGACGCCCCCGGTGACGCCGGGGCCTCGGACGCCTCCGGCCCGGCCGTCGACCCCGTGGGGCGCTGGCTCGGCGGCGCGGGCCTGGTGGTCGGCGCCGTCGGGGTCGCCGCGGCGCTCGCGGCGCGCCGCCGCGCCTGAGCGCCGCCGTCAGCGCAGGCGCAGGAGCGCCTGGACCGGGGTGTGGTCGCTCGGGTAGCGGCCGTCCCGGGTCCAGGTGTTGATCGCGGCGGCACGCACCTCTACCCCCGGCGTGGTCAGGATCCAGTCGATCCTGTCCCCGTCGGGGACGGGGGTGCCGTAGTCCGGGAAGGTGCCGACCGCGGGCGTGAGCTGGTTCTCGGCTACGCGCCAGGTGTCCTGGAGGCCGCCGTCGGTGACCAGCACGTCGTAGGGCGCCGACGCCTCCGCCGCCGCGTTGCAGTCGGCGGTGAAGACCACGGGCACCCCGGCGTCCGCCACCAGGTCGCGGGCCACCTCGGCGCTGCGCACGCGGGCGTTCTCGGACTCGTGGTCGAAGTGGGAGTTGACGTGCACGAGCTCGCGGCCCGTCGCGGCGTCGTGGAACCGCGCCCAGGTGACGACGCGGGTCACCGAGTTGCCCCACGTGGCCGAACCGATGACCTGCGGGGTGTCGGACAGCCAGAACTGGTCCCACCACAGGAGCGTGAGGCGGCGCGCGTCGTAGAAGACCGCCGAGTACTCGCCGGCTGCCCCGCCGTCGCGCCCGTAGCCCACCATCGCGTAGTCGCGGCCCAGCCCCTCCTCGACAGCGGCGAGCTGGTTGAACTCCACCTCCTGGACGCCGAGGATCGTCGGCTGCTCGAGCCGGAGGAAGGCCGTCGTGAGCGGCGCGCGCTCCGGCCAGTGGTCCGGGTCGCCCGGCTGCGTCTCGCCCTCGCGGTCGTAGCGGACGTTGAACGACATGGCGTGCAGCCACTCGCCGCGGGCCCGCCCGATCACCGGCCGGCCGCCGGGTGCGGTCCGCGGGGCGGCGGAGGCGGTCGGGGACAGGGCGAGGGCGCCGAGCGCGCCTGCGGCGCCCGCAGCGGCGAGCATCGTGCGACGGGAGATCGCGGTCGTGCGGGACATGGTTCTCCTTCGCGTGGGAAAACGGTGTCCACCTACCCGACCAGAGCGCGGTGACGATGTCCACAACGCCGGGTGAAGCGCGGGCCATGGGGAAACGACAGACGCGGGACACCGATGAACGGCGTCCCGCGTCTGGATGATGCGGAGGATGGGGGATTCGAACCCCCGAGGGCGTTAACCCAACACGCTTTCCAAGCGTGCGCCATAGGCCACTAGGCGAATCCTCCTCGTGCGTCGCGACGGCGAGCACGGCCACAGGACCGAAGTCTGGCGCGGCCTGACGAGGATACCGGACACCGTGCTCCGACAACGAATCGGACGGCCCGCCGGGGCGGTTCGGTCAGCGCGCCGACATCGGTTAGGCTGGGGGCAGACCCCTCGTGCGGCACCATCTCGCCGAACTCCCCCAGGGCCGGAAGGCAGCAAGGGTACGTGAGCTCTGGTGGGTGTGCGGGGGGTCCTCTCATGCCCGGGATATCGCGCTTCCACCACGATGTGGACGATTCTTGTTCCACATCATGGGATTTTCCTGTCGCGAGTTGGCCTGACGGGCACCTGCGGGCGCACGATGTCCGCATGACCCGCACCCGGACCACCGTCACGACGTCGCCCACCCGGCGCGACATGTCGTGTTCCGGCCGCGTGCGCAGCGGGCGAATGTGCGAGCCGCACCCTCCCGCGGCCCGCTGAGGGCCGCACCCGCACCGTCTCGAGCTCGCCACGTTGCTGATGGCCGTGGCCCGCCCACCCCTTCTCGGCCTGCGCCCGACGCCGGCCCCCACATCCTGCGCACAGGCACACCTGCGCCCGTGTCCCCTGAGAGGACCCCCATGTCTCGCTTCTCCGCCGTCCTGTCCACAGGGCTCGCCGCCGTCACCGTCCTCGCGCTCAGCGCATGCGGCGGGGCGTCCGACGCCACCGCCGCCTCGGGCTCGGCCGAGGACCCGGTGCGGATCGGCGTCGTCAACTCCGGCGACGACTACTGGAACACCTTCACGGACCTCGCCGAGGAAGAGGGCATCAGCGTCGAGCTGGTGAACTTCAGCGACTACCAGCTCCCCAACCAGGGCCTCACCGACGGCGACCTGGACCTCAACCAGTTCCAGCACCTGCAGTTCCTCGCCAGCTACAACACCGCGACGGACTCGGACCTCACGCCGATCGGTGCGACCGCCGTCTACCCGCTCGGCCTGTACTCCACGAAGCACGACAGCGTCGAGGACATCCCGGACGGCGGCGAGATCGCCATCCCGAACGACGAGACGAACCAGGCCCGTGCGCTGCTCGTGCTGCAGGAGGCCGGTCTGCTCGCCCTGCGCGACGGCGGCACGTCGTTCAGCACGCCCGCCGACGTGCTCGCGGACGAGTCCCGCGTCACCGTGACCCCGGTGGACGCCGCCCAGACCGCGCTCGCCCTGCAGGACGTCGACGCCTCGATCATCAACAACGACTTCGTCGGCAACGCCGGCCTGACGGCCGAGGACGCCATCTACTCGGACGACCCGGACGCGTCCGCCGCCGAGCCGTACATCAACGTGTGGGTCGCCCGTGCCGCGGACGCCGACAACGAGGTGTTCCAGCGGCTCGTCGAGATCTACCACTCCCCGGAGGTGACGGAGGGCGTCATCGAGGCCTCCGGCGGCACGGGCGTCATCAAGGAGAACTCGGCCGCCGAGCTCCAGGAGATCCTGGCCCGCATCCAGGACAACGCCTCCTGATGTCCTCGGCGACCAGCGCCGTCATCCGGTTCGAGAACGCCGTCAAGGTGTTCCCGGGCCGGGGCAGGGGCACGCAGGTGCGGGCCGTCGACGACGTCACCCTCGACATCCGCGAGGGCGAGATCTTCGGCGTCATCGGGCAGTCCGGGGCGGGCAAGTCCACCCTGGTGCGTCTCATCAACGCGCTCGAGCGGACCACGAGCGGTGACGTCGTCGTCGACGGCGTCTCCCTCGCCTCGCTCGGCGAGGCGCGGCTGCGGCCGGTTCGTGCCGGGATCGGGATGGTGTTCCAGCAGTTCAACCTGCTGTCCTCCCGGACCGTGGCGGGCAACGTGGCGTACCCGCTCGAGGTGGCGGGGCTGCCGCGGGCGCGCCGCGAGCAGCGCGTGGCGGAGCTGCTGGAGTTCGTGGGCCTGGCGGACAAGGCGAGGGTGTACCCGTCCACGCTGTCGGGCGGACAGAAGCAGCGCGTCGGTATCGCGCGGGCGCTCGCCACCAACCCGCGCATCCTCCTGGCCGACGAGGCGACGTCCGCCCTCGACCCGGAGACCACGCGCGACGTGCTCGACCTGCTCCAGCGCGTCAACCGCGAGCTCGGGATCACGGTCGTCGTCATCACCCACGAGATGGACGTGGTGCGGTCCGTCTGCCACCGGGTCGCCGTGATGGACCGCGGCCGTGTCGTCGAGGTGGGCGAGGCGTACCAGGTGTTCAGTGCGCCTCGGCACGACGTGACCCGTCGGTTCGTCGCCACCGCGCTGCGCGACCGGCCGTCGCCCGACGTCCTGGCGCGGCTCCGGCGACGGCACGCCGGGCACATCGTGACGGTGGGGGTCGACGAGGTGGCCGGGTCGTCGGCCGTGCTCACGCGGACCCTGCGCGAGCACGGCGTCGACGGCACGGTCGTGTACGGCGGCATCACGGAGGTCGCGGAGCGGCCGTACGGGTCGCTGACGGTCGAGCTCGTCGGCGATTCCGCCGCCGTCGAGAGGGCCGTGACGGCACTGCGCCGGGTGACCTGGGTGGACGACCACGGGAGGGCTGACGCATGAGCGCAGACTGGGAGTTCCTGACGCCGCTGCTCTGGGAGGCGGCGGGCCAGACCGCGTACATGGTGATCATCGCCCTGCTGGTGGGCGGATTCCTCGGGCTCGTGCTCGGGCTCGGCCTCTACCTGACGCGCCAGGGCAACCTGCTGCAGAACAGGTTCGTGTTCGCGGTGCTCAACATCGCCGTGAACGTGGTGCGGCCCGTGCCGTTCATCATCTTCCTCGTGGCGCTCGGCCCGCTGACCCGCGCCGTCGTCGGCAGGACGATCGGCATCGAGGCCTTCACGTTCGCCATGGCCTTCATGGCCACGTTCGTGTTCGCGCGGCTCGTCGAGCAGAACCTCGTGTCGATCGATCCCGGCGTCGTCGAGGCCGCGCGCGCCATGGGCGCCTCGCCGCTGCGTATCGTGCGCACGGTGCTCGTGCCGGAGGCGCTGGCGCCGCTCATCCTCGGCTACACCTTCCTGTTCGTCGGCGTGCTCGACATGTCGGCCATCGGCGGGTACCTGGGCGCGGGCGGGCTCGGCGACTTCGCGATCGTCCACGGATACCAGCAGTACGACTGGGCGGTCACGGCCGTCGTGGTCGTGATCATCGTGCTGATCGTCCAGGCGGTGCAGTGGCTCGGCAACACACTGGCCCGCAAGGCGCTGCGGCGGTAGGGCGGTCCGGGGTCGGCGCGGCTGCGGGATCGTCTCGGCGCGCGCGGCCCCGCGTCCGGCGGTCCGGGGCGGGCGCGGTGCGACCGACCGGTACCGGTGGCCGGTCGGTGTCGTGGTGACCACGACGTGCCGGCCGGTCCTCGGGTCGGTCCCGGCGGCCGCACGCCAGCCCGGCGCCTCCTTGGCCTGGTTGCACGCGGCGCACAGCCCTTGGCCGTTCGACAGCTCGGTGGCGCCGCCCGCCGCGACGGGTCGGACGTGGTCGAGGTGCCGGGCCGGTGCGTCGCACCAGGGCGTGCGACAGGTGCCCTGGTCCCGGACCCGGAGGAGGTCGGCGAGGCCGTCGGCGAAGAACCGCCGCCTGCTGGTCGTCCCCACGAGGTCGCCTGCGGCGGACGCATAGACCGTCCGGAGCCAGGCCGCGTCGCGGTCGAGGGCGCCCGCCACCAGGTGACGGGCCACCGCCGCCGGGACGGCGCCGTGCCCCGTCCCCTCGCCGTCCAGGACGACCGCGGGCTCGGTGCCCCCGGCCAGCAGCGCGGCGTCGGACACCACGAGGTTCACTGCCACCGGGACGTCCGTCGCCTCCTGTTGACCCGTCGCGCGCTCGACCAGCGTGTCGACCATGAGCTGACCGGTCGACCGCTCCTCGGAGCCCGCGCGTCGGGCAGCCTCGGCCGCGCGGCGCAGCGCCGCGTACACCTGGACACCCTGAGTGAGGGGCAGGAGCGCCGTTACCCAGGCCATGGCGTCGGGGGCAGGGCGGATCGAGACGCGGCGCCCGGCCGCGGCGCGCGCCGCTCGCTCCACGACCGCGGCGGGGTCGAGCTCGTTGGCGCGTGCCCGGGCCAGGCCGACGAGCCGGCGGGTGCCCACGCCGTGCAGGGTCGCCGGGTCGGCGCAGAGATCGGCGTCGACCCGGGCGCGGTCCTCCGCCGTGAGGCACGCCGTCTCCTTGACGAGGACCAGTGCTCGCTCCTCGGACAGCAGCCCGGCGCGCAGCGACGTCAGCGTGTGCGGCATCTCCTCGTGCCAGACACGAGCGGCGCCGAGCAGGGTCCTGGCCCGGCGCGGCGACACGCGCAGCGCCCGTGCCGCCTGCTGCACCGTGCTCGCCGTGGCGTCGCGTTCGGCGGACCGCATCGTGACGGGGACCTGTCGGCCGGACCGGTCGAGGTGTCCCGCCGGGTCCGCGGCGTGAGCGCGGGCTGCGCGCAGCGCGTCGTCGTGCATCTCGGTGAGGATCCGTGCCTGGATCGCGGCGCAGGCCGCCTTGAGCTCCTCGAGCGCTCGCAGCGCGTCGACCCGGTCCACGTCGGTGGCCGGTGGCTGCACCGTGAGCAGCCACGTGCGCAGGGATGTCACGTGTCGCGCGCCGGCGTCGGCGAGCCGGACCGTGGCCCCGTCGTCCTGCGTCATCTCGTCCCCCCGTCTCTTGAACCGTCATCACTGTATGGCACAGGCGTTCGATGCGCTCGTGGAGCCGTGGATCTGTGGACGACCGTCGCGGGCGGTCGCGCGCGGCTGTGGACGGCCGAGTCACGCGTGTCAGTGGGGGCGTCTATCGTTGCGGGGGTGAGCACCGCCCTCTACCGCCGCTACAGGCCCGAGACGTTCGCCGAGGTGATCGGCCAGGACCACGTCACGGGCCCCCTCATGCAGGCCCTGCGCAG
>Ga0079224_100014283_pt1 | contig 11088 bp, 12 predicted proteins | sample Stecom2015_FD_80414 | JGI IMG/M metagenome (GOLD analysis project Ga0079224, IMG submission 80414) | Agricultural soil microbial communities from Utah to study Nitrogen management - Steer compost 2015 | ecosystem: Environmental > Terrestrial > Soil > Agricultural land | place: USA: Utah...
AGACCGCAGCCGTTTCCTATCGGGCATGCGGCGGGTTTGGCAACGGGGAACGGTTTCTTTACCAGGGGATGAATATGAAAATGATCAGGACAGCGGCCTTGCTGGCCGCAGGCGTCTTTACCTTAATTGCGGCGCCAGCCCAGGCCGGCCAGACATTCGATGCCGTCAAGGCCAAGGGCTTTGTCCAGTGTGGCATCAGCACCGGGATCCCGGGTTTTTCCATCATCGACAGCAAGGGCGAGGCCACGGGGCTGGATGTCGATCTGTGCAAGGCGATTGCGATCACCATGTTCAACGATGCCGGTAAAATAAAACTCACGCCCCTCAGTACCCAGCAGCGCTTTACCGCCCTGCAGTCCGGAGAGATCGATGTGCTGACGCGCAACACCACGCAAACCCTGACTCGCGACACCACGCTGGGCCTGATAGGGGTCGGCGTCAACTTTTACGATAGCCAGGGCGTCATGGTGAAAAAAGATCTGGGCGTCAAGAGCGCCAAGGAGCTTGACGGCGCGACCATTTGTGTGCAACCGGGCACGACCACCGAGCTGAACCTGACCGACTGGTTCCGCAGCAATAAGCTTGCGTTCAAGCCCGTTGTCATCGACAAGTTTGACGAAGTGATACGCACGTTCGCCTCGGGACGCTGCGATGCGCTGACGACCGACAAATCCGGCCTGGCCTCGGTGCGGACCACGATGGAAAAACCCGATGAATACGAGATTCTGCCGGAGAATTTCTCCAAGGAGCCACTGGGGCCGATGGTGCGCCAGGGCGATGAGCAGTGGTTCAACGTGATCCGCTGGACGCTTAATGCCATGATCGAAGCCGAAGAATATGGCATTACCTCCGGCAACGTGGATGACATGAGCAAATCGCCCAATCCCAATATCCAGCGGATCCTGGGCACCAGCCCGGGGATGGGAAAAAACCTTGGCGTCGATGAAAAATGGGCTTACAACATCATCAGGACGGTGGGCAATTATGGCGAGAGCTTCGCTCGCAATGTGGGCGCAGACAGTACGCTGAAACTGGAGCGGGGCCTGAACAACACCTGGCACAATGGTGGTCTTCTTTACGCCATGCCGGTTCGCTGAACGCCAAAAACAGGTACGATGTGGTTTCGACCTTTTGATTCGCACCTGATCGCAGGAACCGGAGCCGGCTGACGCCGGCTTCGATCGACACTGTAACGCATGAAGAAAAACAAATCCAAAGGCCTGGCCTTTTCCTGGAGTGATCCAACATTTCGCTCGATCGTCTATCAGGTGATCGTGCTCGGACTGGTGGCCGTTGGCGTCTGGTATCTGGTTTCCAATACCATGCATAATCTGCAGGTGCGCAATATCCGCAGCGGCTTTGATTTCCTGGGACGCGAGGCCGGGTTTGCCATCGGCGAGTCGCTGATTGATTATTCGCCGACAGACACCTATCGGCGCGCCATTCTGGTTGGCCTCTCCAATACCCTTTATGTTTCGTTCGCCGGTATCGTGCTGGCCACGCTTTTGGGGATGGTGGTCGGGGTAGCCAGATTGTCCAAGAACTGGCTGATCGCAAAACTGGCGGCGGTGTATGTCGAGGTGCTACGCAATATCCCGTTGTTGATTCAGCTTTTTTTTTGGTACGCGCTCATTGTGGAGACCCTGCCCGGTCCACGCCAGGCGATGCATCCGGTGCCTGGCGTATTTCTGTCGAACCGGGGCCTGCGCTTCCCCGCCGCGCACGGTGAGAGCCTGACATGGATTGTGGCCGGCGCCGTGGCCGCGCTGCTGCTCACCCTGGCGGCGGGGCGGTATTTGCGTCGCAGGCAAATCCAAACCGGCGCCCAAACATCGCTGTGGCCGATAGGCCTTGCGCTTTTTATCCTGTTGCCGGTGGCCGGGTATTTTCTTGGTGGCGGGCAACTGGCCTTCAGCATTCCTGAGCTCAAGGGGTTCAACTTTGCCGGAGGCGCCAGTATTTCACCGGAGTTGACTGCACTGCTGAGCGGCCTGGTGATCTATACCTCGGCCTTTGTCGCAGAAATTGTGCGTTCCGGGATACAGGCCGTGCCAGGCGGCCAGTGGGAAGCGGCCGGCTCCGTGGGGCTGAGCCGTCGGCGCGCACTGCGGCTGGTGGTGTTGCCGCAGGCGCTGCGGATCATGGTGCCGCCGTTGACAAGTACTTACCTGAACCTGATGAAAAACAGTTCGCTGGCGGTGGCGATCGGCTATCCGGATATTGTGTCCATCATCAATACGACGCTGAACCAGACGGGGCAGGCCATAGAAGGCATTCTCATTGTCATGGCGGCGTATCTGACCGTCAGCCTGTCCATTTCCCTGTTCATGAACTGGTATAACCGACGCATTGCGCTGGTGGAGCGTTAGTCATGAATATCACGAATCGCGATTCGGGTGTCGTGGCGGCATTGCCACCGCCCAGGGGGAAAAGCGGCGTTATCGGCTGGCTGCGCGAGCGCCTGTTTTCCTCGCCGCTCAATATCCTGATTACCATGCTCATGGTATGGCTGCTGCTGATGGGGTTGCCGCCTCTTGTTGAGTGGGCCCTGCTCAAGGCCAATTTCACCGCCGGCAATGCCCAGGAATGCCGTGCCGGCCCAGGGGGCGCATGCTGGGCTTTTATACGGGAAAAGTACCGGCTCATCCTGTTTGGCACGTATCCTTACGATGAGCAGTGGCGCCCGCTGCTGGCTACGCTGGTGTTACTGGCGGTCATCGTCTGCAGCGCCATGCGGCGCTTCCGGGATATGCGCCTGTTTGTCATCTGGGCAGTCGGGTTGGCGCTAGTTGCCTGTCTGATGTGGGGCGGCTTTGCCGGCCTTTCCTATGTCGAAAATACCCGTTGGGGCGGCCTGCCGCTCACGCTGATTCTGTCGACCTTCGGCATTGCATTTGCCTTTCCTGTCGGCGTGGTGCTGGCGCTGGGGCGTCGTTCGGATATGCCGGTCATCAAGGCGCTGTGCGTCGTATATATTGAAATTATCCGCGGCGTGCCGCTGATCAGCCTGCTCTTTATGTCTTCGGTCATGTTGCCGCTGTTTCTGCCTGAAGGGATGTCCTTTGATAAACTGTTGCGTGCGCAGATCGCCATCATCATGTTTGCCTCTGCCTACGTGGCAGAGACCGTCCGCGGCGGACTGCAGGCGATTCCCCGGGGACAGATCGAAGGCGCGCAGTCTATTGGCCTGAATTATTGGCAGACCATGCGCAAAATTGTGCTGCCGCAGGCGCTCAGGATAGTGATCCCGCCCCTGGTGAGCATTTTCATCGCCCTGTTCAAGGATACGTCGCTGGTGGTGGTGATTGGCATTTACGATTTGACGCTGTCGGCCAAGGCGTCGCTGTCGGACCCGGTGTGGCGCGGTTTCAGTATTGAAGCCTATTTGTTCATTTCCCTGATCTATTTTCTGTTTTGCTTTGCCATGTCCCGCTATTCAAAACGACTTGAAGCGCAACTGGACACGGGCTATACGCGTTAGCCGCCAGACCCTGGAGTGTATCTGTGTCAGAAACTATCATCCTTATGGAAAACGTCAACAAGTGGTACGGCCAGTTCCATGTCCTGCGCGATATCAATCTGGATGTCGCAGCGGGCGAGCGCATCGTGATCTGCGGCCCGTCGGGTTCCGGAAAATCGACGCTGATCCGCTGCATTAACGCGCTGGAGTCGCATCAGGAAGGCAAAATCATTGTTGACGGGACTGAGTTGACCGACAATCTGAAAAAAATCGAACAGGTGCGCAAAAATGTGGGAATGGTGTTCCAGCACTTTAATCTGTTTCCCCATCTGACCGTACTCGAAAACCTCACGCTGGGGCCCGTCTGGGTCCTGAAGCAGTCGCAGCAGCAAGCGCGGGACAACGCCATGCAGTACCTGGAACGCGTGCGCATACCGGACCAGGCAGACAAGTTTCCCGGCCAGCTATCCGGCGGCCAGCAGCAGCGGGTTGCCATCGCCCGTTCGTTATGCATGAATCCCAAGGTGCTGCTGTTTGATGAGCCGACCTCTGCGCTGGATCCGGAAATGGTCAAAGAGGTGCTGGACGTCATGGTCAATCTTGCCGAGGAGTCTGGCGTAACCATGTTATGCGTCACGCATGAAATGGGCTTTGCACGCAAGGTGGCCGATCGTGTGGTCTTCATGGACCAGGGCAGCATTGTGGAGCAGAACACGCCGGATGCGTTTTTTGACCATCCGCAGCATGAACGCACCCGCCATTTCCTGGACCAGATTCTGCACTGATGCGCCGGCCGGGATGCCCGGCCGGATTCCGGTGTAAAATGGCGGCACCAAGCAGCCGTTTACGGCTATTTACACCAACGGTTACAAACATGGCAGAAAATTTCGAATCCGATATTACCAAGTTCATCAAACAGTACAAGGACGAACATCCCGGCACTGAAGAGCGGCAACGCCAGGGTCGCGGACTCCTGTGGGATAAAACACTGGATGCCGATCTGCTTGATGGGTTCAAGAAGGCCAGAGTGCCGCAGAAGCCCTACGTCTACTCGACCAATAGCTGAACAGCCGAATGACGGTGCCTGCCGATCAGCTCAACGCGCTGGTCTCTCCTGAAGTGGATTCCACACCCGACACCATTGATTCGGTCGCATTGGCGCGCCTGTATGGCGAGCCCCTGTTTGACATTCCACAGGATCTATACATTCCGCCCGATGCGCTGGAGGTCTTTCTTGAAGCCTTCGAGGGACCGCTGGACCTGCTGCTGTATCTGATCCGCAAGCAGAACTTCAATGTTCTGGATATTCCCATGTCGGAAGTGACCCGGCAATATCTGAACTATGTGGATCAGATCCGCCAGCATAATCTGGAACTGGCAGGCGAATATCTGCTCATGGCGGCCCTGTTGATCGAAATCAAGTCTCGCATGCTGCTGCCGGTCAAGAAATCCGATACCGGCGAAGAAGTGGAAGATCCGCGGGCGGAGCTGGTGCGCCGCCTGCTGGAGTACGAGCAAATGAAACTGGCGGCCGCCAAGCTCAATGAATTACCGCAGTTGGGTCGCGACTTCGAGCGTGCCCGGGCCTACATGGATCTCAGTACCGAGCGTGCGTTGCCCGAGGTCAACGCCGAAGACCTGCGTCTGGCCTGGCTGGATATCCTGAAGCGAGCCAAATTGAACGCGCATCACCATATTACACGTGAACAGCTGTCGGTGCGCGATCACATGACCCATATTCTGCGTCGCCTGTCTGACGTGCGGTTCATGGAGTTTCGGGATCTGTTCCTTGAGCGGGTGGAAGCGGGCGATCCGGCGGCTGTCGTGGTGGTTCACTTTCTGGCCATGCTGGAACTGGCCCGCGAAACTTTGCTGGAAATCACCCAGGCAGAGCCCTATGCCCCCATTTATATTCGCCTCTCATACAGTAGCCAGGTTGTGGCCTGACTTGCCAAAGGAACAAGATTGAAAGTCGTACATACCATTGAAGAACTCAGAGACCAGATGCGTGGCCAGTTACGCGCCTCCTTTGTTCCAACCATGGGAAATCTTCATGAGGGGCACCTGGCCCTGATGAAAATGGCCCGTCAGCACGGCGATCCTGTGGTGGCCAGCATTTTTGTCAATCCTCTGCAGTTTGGCCCCAACGAAGATTTTGACAAGTATCCCCGGACTCTTGAAGAGGATATTCGCAAGCTGGAAGAACGGCGGGATGTCTACGTGCTGTTTGCGCCTACTGTCAAGGAAATGTACCCGGAGCCGCAAAGCTTCAAGGTGCAGCCACCCGAGGGCCTGGGCAACATTCTGGAAGGCGAGTTTCGCCCGGGTTTTTTTATCGGCGTCTCCACGGTCGTGCTCAAGCTGTTCTCCTGTGTGCAGCCCAAGGTGGCGGTATTCGGAAAGAAAGACTACCAGCAATTGATGATTGTGCGCAAAATGTGTCGCCAGTTCCAGCTGCCGGTCACCATCTATGCGCATGAAACAGTCCGCGAGGACAGCGGGCTGGCTTTGTCATCGCGCAACCGCTTCCTGTCGGAAAGCGAACGCGCCGAAGCGCCGGTTCTGTATCAAACCCTGCAGGCGGTGCGCAATCAGCTGCAGGCAGGCGACGCCTCTGTGGCGTCCCTGGAAGCCTTCGGCCATAAAGCACTGACTGACCGGGGATGGGATGTGGATTATGTGTCGGTCCGGCGTCAGCATGATTTGAATCCGCCCTCACAGCAGGAGATTATTGCCAACGAACCTTTGGTCGTACTGGCCGCAGCCAAACTGGGGGCAACCCGTTTGATTGATAATCTGGAATTCGCATATCAACCATAAACTGTTAGCGTTGACAGTTTTTGGCTAACGGCATGATCACTATAATTTGTCCCTTCTTCACAAGCAATACGAGGAACCAAGATGGGAACAGTGGAAAACATGCCGGGGCTGGATGTCCTCATACAGTGCCTGACGCCGCGTGAAAAAGAGGTTTTCTTTTTTGTCACACGCGGTTTGCCAAATAAGGTCGCGGCTGCCGAGCTTGGCGTGTCGCAACGAACCATAGAAGCGCACCGGGCCAGAATTTTTCGCAAAATGAATGTACGCAACGCCACAGAGCTTGCGCGGCAGGTATTTTCCCGCCTGAACCCACATATTTCCGACAAGCATCAGATGTGAGCGGTGAAGTGGGGCGGGCGATGTGTGGTAGCGGATTCGTAGCGGCTCGCGTTGGCAATTATCGCGCCGGGCAGAAAAACGACGTGTCGTTCTGTAACGCGCTGGTGGATTCGGTATCTGCCTGTATGTTGAGCGTATAGCGCTGCGTGACTGCCTTGGCTCCCAGCGCTTGCACACCCAGTACGGCGGGGGTCTGCATGCGCAACGTAGCCACGCTGACCTTACCGCCGCCGGCGGGCAACAGATGAATCAATGGCTGTGCGCCGGGTTCCGGTCGCCAGCAGCCGGCGTCTGTCCGCGTCGGGCCCGCCGGGGCCAGCGGCTGCGATAGCCGGCGCCAGCGTCCGTCGGGCAGCAGGGTAAGGGTGACACGCTGCACCGTACACTGGCTCGTTTCGCAGGGAATGGAACCAAGATAGGTTCGGCCTTCCGGAATCAGGCCCTGGGTCGTAGACTGTTGCTGCCGTTGGGCAAGCAGTTCGGCTTGGGTGGGCTCAGAGGTACCAAAGGGAATCTGAATTTGCCCGCCGCCATTATAGGCAGGCATCGGCCTTGCCTCACGCTCGCGTGCTGCTGTATCGCTGGCGCCTGCCTGTGACGCAGCAAGTGGTTGGGACGGGCTGCTGCAGCCGGCCAGCATGACCAGAAGGGAAGCCGACAGCAGTGCCGGCGCGAAACGGAATGGAACAGAAGGCATGACAGTTTTTTTCCTATTAAACAGGACCGAAGCCGCGGGTCGCGGTAAAGCCAAGGCGACGCCGCAGGCATGGAGGGGTACTGAAACTGAATTAGCGGCATATTACCACGGCAGTATCCCTGTCTGCTCAGGCAATCGGCCCGGATCGAACCATCGGATTTCCGATGGGGACGATCGCCACATGCACTTTGCGATGCTGCGGGCACATAGGGCCGCCGGGCACATGCGCTATGAGGCCCGCGCCCCGCACCGGACCGCTGCCGGGCATTATCATGGCGGCCGCTTCAGCGAGCCGGCCTGCCGCTCCTGCGCCGTGCCCCGATAACTTTTGCCAGGCGCCAGCCATATGGGTCCATTTATGCTTAGCGTCCTGGCGGCCCTCAGTCTGTGGCCTGCGTATGCGCTGTTGGGCGCCATTTTGCGCCGGCGGTACGGGCGCGTTGCCGTGGCAGACTGTATTGTGACAGACGACAGGGCGTTTACATGCATGCGCCTGCTTGTCACTGGCATCGCCGCGCCGGTCTTTCTGCACCTGCTCGTTCATGGCCGGACGCCGCACTGGCTGGCTTTTTTCTATCTGCTGGCGTTGCTGAGCCTGAGCGATATGCACATGCGCTTGCTGCCCGACTACCTTCTGATGCTGTTGCTGGCTATTGGCCTGGTTGCGCTTGTCGGCGGCCTGCCGCAGATGCCGGCGCTGCATGTGGCGCTGCCGGCGTTTGTCGCGACGGCGATTGCTGTTATGCTTTGTATGGCTGCTCAAGCCGACACCGACAGACCGGCACTGGCCGCAGGCGACTTGAAGCTGATTGCCGTGCTGACGCTCTGGTTTCCTTACAATCAATTACCCATGGTGTTATTTGTGGCCAGTTTCGCAGGACTGGTGTACATTCTGGTAATACGATGTACCACCGGCGTGCGCTTGCAGACAATAGCTTTTGGCCCCTGTCTGGCTTTAGGTGCGCTTGCCGTGCATGTATCCTGCGACTGCCTGCAGGCTGAAAACGGTGGCGCATATTGCATAACAAGGCCAGGTGCTGCGCGCCCGGCCTTGTTTTTCACGGGAGTTGGCGTTGTACAAGATAGGTCTGACAGGGGGAATCGGTTCGGGTAAATCCACGGTGGCGCAATTGCTCGTCGCCTGGGGCGCCTGCGTGATTGATGCCGATGCGCTGGCGCGATCGCTGACCCAGCCGGGCGGGCAGGCAATGCCTGCCATTGCCCAGGCATTCGGGAGCAGGGCGGTGCAGGCAGACGGCGCCATGGATCGCGGCTATATGCGCCAGCAGGTGTTCCAGGATGCAGGCAAGCGCCGGCAGCTTGAACAGATATTGCATCCGCTTATCGGTCGTGCCATGCAGGCGGCTGCGACGACGGCCACCGGTCTTTATCTGGTCTATGACATTCCGCTGCTGGTTGAGTCTCTGGCCAGATATCGCCCGATAATGGACCGGATCTGTGTGGTAGACTGTGAAGAAACAGAACAGATCGCGCGCGTGCAGGCACGCAGCGGTCTTTCGGTACAGGCCGTCACGGAAATCATGAGCACCCAGGCTTCACGCCAGCAACGGCTGGCTGCTGCCGATGATGTGATTTTCAACGGCATCGGTATTACACTTGTCATGCTCCAGGAGCGGGTGCGGCAGGTGCACGAGAACTGGCTGCAGTTGATCAGGCAACAGAAGGCGCAATAGCAGGCGTGCATGCATGGGCGTTGGTTGCCGCAGCATGGCTGCGCCGGCTACGCTGCCACCGCCTGATGCATCGCGCCAATGAGCAGGCGTGCAGCACCTGCTTAATGTGATATCAAAAAACAAAAGGGTCAGTCAATTGGTTTTATACGAATATCCCATCAATGAGCGTATCCGGTCCCTGATGCGGCTTGAATATCTGTTCAAGCGACTATTTGCATTTATCAGCGGCACCAGTCCCATGCATCAGCATGTCGCTTTGTCGCTGCTGTTTGAAATTATGGACACATGTGATCGTGCGGAAGTGCGCTCCGGGATTCTGCAGGATATTGACCGGCAGAAAGCCAACCTTGAAAACTACCGCCACCACCCGAACATTGATCTGGGCGCACTCGATTCGGCCATTGCCGATTTGAATCGCGTGTCGGCCGCCCTCATGGGCAAAGGCCGCATTGGTCAGGCGGCGCGTGAAAACGAATGGCTTATGAGCCTGAAGAACCGGTTTGCGGTGCCCGGAGGGACCTCGCAGATCGATATTCCGTCCTATCATGCCTGGCAACTGTCGGCTGAAGACAATCGTCAGCGCGCGATCACCCAGTGGGTCGAACCTTTTATGCCGCTTTTCGATGGCGTCAGCGTCGTTCTGAAGATGCTGCGCGAATCGGGCAGCCCGATTGATGCCGGCACGCAGGAGGGCGGCGTTTTCCAGGAAATGCTCGGCGGCAAAATTTATCAGATGGTGCGCGTCTGGGTGTCGGGCGAGCGTCTGATCTATCCGGAAATCAGCGCGAACAAATACGTAGTGTGGGTGCGGTTTTCCGAATTGGATCATCAATACAAAACGCAACTGATCACGACGCCGACAGCGTTCAAAATGTCATTCTGCAATGTGTGAGCGCAGCTGTCGCTGCGCGCGCGGGCATGGTTTGCGGCCTCTTCCTGTTACAACTGGTCTGTTGCGATTTATTACAGGTGCTGGCAAAAGGGATGCCCTGCAGAGTTAAATAGGTAAAAATAGGGGCTTCATGTATAAGAAGCGTTGTCACATCCATGTCGGCTCCCACAAGCACCAATAGAAAATTCCGTAAACTGCTGCTCCTGATCATCGTGCTCTTGATTGTCGGCGGGGGCTATTACTATTGGCAACGCAGCGCCGGCCAGCCAGACGACAAAGCGGCCGCCGCAAAGCAGGCGGCAACAACGACGCCGGCACAGGGCGCACGCGGCGGACCGAGAGGCGGACGTAATGGCCCGGCTGCCGTAGCCACGCCGGTGAGCGTTGTCCCTGCCATGAAAAAATCCCTGACCGTCAGTGTCAGCGGCCTGGGTACGGTGACGGCGTTCAATACAGTGACCGTTCGCAGCAGGGTTGATGGCCCGATCCAGAAAATTCTTTTTACCGAAGGGCAGAAAGTCAAGGAAGGCGACTTGCTGGTGCAGATTGATCCGCGCTCGTTCGAGGTGGCGCTGCAGCAAGCGCTGGGCACGCAGGCGCAGAATGCCGCGCTGCTGGCGAACGCCAAACGCGATTTGCAACGTTATCAGACCCTGTTCAAGCAGGATTCGATTGCCCGCCAGCAAGTCGATACGCAACAGTCTCTGGTGCGCCAGTACGAGGGGCAGGCGCAGAACAATAAGGCCGCGGTGGATGATGCCCGTTTGTCGCTGACCTACACAAAAGTGCGCGCGCCCATTAGCGGTCGCCTGGGTCTGCGCACGGTCGATGTGGGCAATCTGGTGTCTGCCGGCGCCACCGACGGGATCGTCACGATTACCCAGGTCCAGCCCATTGCGGTGGTGTTTTCCATGCCGGAGTCCTGGCTGCCTGACGTGGCGGGGCCGCTATACAAAGGTGAAAAACTCAAGGTCATTTTACGTGATCGCGACAACAAGGTGCAATTGGCCGAAGGCGAACTTGCCTCCATGGACAACGCCGTGGATACGACAACCGGTACGGTCAGGCTCAAAGCCACCTTTGCCAACGAAGACGAAACGCTGTTTCCAAACCAGTTCGTCAACACCGAACTGAAAGTGCGCGAGGTACCCGACGCGTTGGTGGTCATGTCCGACGCCATTCAGAA
>Ga0079224_100014284_pt1 | contig 11087 bp, 11 predicted proteins | sample Stecom2015_FD_80414 | JGI IMG/M metagenome (GOLD analysis project Ga0079224, IMG submission 80414) | Agricultural soil microbial communities from Utah to study Nitrogen management - Steer compost 2015 | ecosystem: Environmental > Terrestrial > Soil > Agricultural land | place: USA: Utah...
GCGCGGGGGGCCCACCAGGCGAAGAACCCGCGCCAGGCCGAAAGCATTCGTGCCAGACTGCGAGGGTGGTGACCTGCGGCGTGAAGTCGTGCGACGGCGTGGCGCACGTGGCCCTCGCTGATGCGTTCGAGCGCAAGGGCGTCGAGCGTGCTGCACAGCAGCTGCAGGTCGCGCCGGTAGCTGGCCAGCGTGTGGGCGGAATAGCGGCGCTGCTCGCCCAGCATGGCCAGCCATTCGGCCATAGGTGGCGGCAGGGCCGGCATGGCTCAGACCAGGTCGGCCACGACCTGGTCGGGCAGGCGCTGCAGGCCGGCCGAGGCGAGCCGGCCGATGGTTTCCAGAAAATCGGTGCCCATGTCGGCGGTAAAGCGTTCGGCCTCGTCGGAACCCAGCACGAGCAGCCCGAATACGGTGCCGCCTTCTGGTGCGCGCAGCGCCACGCAGGCCATGGAGCGCGCGGTGGCTCCCAGCCATTCGGCGGCCGGGCAGTCTTGTGTGGTGCCGCAGTAGGGTGTGGCAAGCGTGTCGGCGTACTGTTTCACGACGTCGCCGATTTCCTGCACGTAGGGTGCGGGCCCGTCTTTTTCCCATACGCGCAGCACCACTTCGGGCAGTTCGAAGATGCCCTGCAGACGCTCCACGATCAGGGCGGGCAGCCGGGCCGCATCGTCTTCCGCCAGCATGTCGCAGCACCATTGCATGAGCTGGCGGCTGATGCGTTCGTTGCCGCTGGCGTTGTGCAGCAAACCGGCCAGCTTCCATTCCAGTTCCTTGCAGCGGTTGCGAAGCGTCAGGATCTGGCGTTCGCCCAGCGATATGGCCCGCGTTTCATGTGGATGCGGCACGCGCAGCTCGGCAAAGAGCGAGGCGTGCTGCTGAAAGAAATCGGGGTTGGTTTTGAGGAAGTGGGCGATGGCCTCCGGCGTCGGCGTCGGGTGCGTCATGAGCGTGGTCCTTGCATTGAGTATCAGGGTTGCGGGCGCGCGGCCTGCCGGCGCACCAGCGCGTCGATGTCGACGGTGCCGCTGAACACCGTTTCTGCGGGCCCCGTCATCGTAAGGCGTTCGTTTTGCCAGGAAATCAGCAATGGCCCGCCTCGGGTGTGCACGCGCACGGGCGAGTCGAGCAGGCCGCGGCGAATGCCGGCCACCGCTGCCGCGCACGCACCGGTGCCGCAGGCCAGCGTTTCACCCGCGCCGCGCTCATAAACGCGCAGTCGGATGGTGTGGCGGTCGATGATCTGCATGAAGCCCGCATTGACCTGCTGGCGAAAGCGGGGATGCGTGGCGATGTGGGGGCCATGCGTTGCGACGGGGGCGCTTGCCACGTCGTTCACCACCTGCACGGCGTGCGGGTTCGAGATGCCGACGAGCGACAGCAGCGCGTACCCGCCCTCGGGTAGTGGCAGACGCCAGAGCGTGTCGTCGCCACACGGTTCGGATTCCAGCCCGGCGGCGTCGAACGCCGTGGTTTCGGGGCCGTAGCGGGTCTGGCCCATGTCGACCGCGACCTCGCCGGATTCCGATTCGTGCAGCGTGATGAGACCCGTGCAGATCTCGGCGCGCAGCGGATTGCGGCGCGACAGGCCCTGTTCGTGCACGAAACGCACGAAGCATCGGGCGCCGTTGCCGCAATGTTCGACTTCGCCGCCGTCGGCGTTGAAGATGCGGTAGCGAAAATCGGCTTGCGGATGCGAGGGCGCCTCGACCAGCAATACCTGGTCGGCGCCGATGCCGAAGTGCCGGTCGGCCAGCGCACGCGCACGTTCGGGTGTCATTTCGATTGGCTGGCTCATGCCGTCGAGCACCACGAAATCGTTGCCCGCGCCGTGCATTTTTGTGAAGGTCCACATCATGTGTGCATTATACGGAGCCGACCCGTCAATAGAAGCGTGCTTCGCCCTCCGGTCGCGTCTTGTAGCGGCGATGCACCCAGTAGTACTGCGCGGGGTCGCGGCGCACCCAGTCTTCGATCAGACGGTTGATGCGGGCCGTGGCGCTCACCAGATCGGCATCGCCCGGAAAGTCTTCCATGGGCGGCAGCACCGTGGTGTGGTAGCGGCCCGTCTTCAGGTCGAGCCGGCTCATGATCGGCACCACGGCAGCGTCGAAGTTGCGCGCGATCTGGGCCGTGGTGAGCAGCGTGGCAGCCGGAACATCGAAGAACGGAATGAAGGCGGCGTTGGCCGTGCCCCAGTCCATGTCGGGCAGATAGTAGATGGGCACTCCATTGCGCAGCTGGCGGATCAGGCCGCGAATGCCGTCGTGGCGGCTCACCAGATGCACCGTGTTGAAGCGGCCGCGGCCTTCGCGCACGATCTGGTCGATGACCGGATCGCTCTGGCGAGTGTACATGGTGGCCGATTCCTTGAGAAACAGGGTAAGACGTGTGGCCGCGGCGTCCAGGCCGATGAAGTGCGGGGCCAGCAGAATGATGCGGCGGCGCGCCTGCAACAGCGCCTCCAGGTGTTCCAGCCCTGTAATGGGCAGGGTGTCGAAGAGCGACTCCTGGGGCCCGAACCACAACAGCCCGCGGTCGACCACCGACTGCGCCAGCAGGTCGAAGTGCCGGCGCAGCCACGCCTCGCGATCGTGGGCGGAATGCTGCGGGAAGGCAAGCGCCAGATTGGTTCGCACGATGCGTGCCCGGGAGCGCAGCAGTCGCGGTGCCAGCCAGCCGAGCACGCGCGCCCAGTGACGGCGCATGCGAAAACCGCAGCGCCCGAAATACGCGAACAGGACGCGCAGAAAAGAAAGCTTGAGTGAGGTCATGCGGACACGGATTCAGGCAAGGGCGGCGCGTCGGCCGGCACCTTGTAGCGGTTGTAGCTCCACAGATACTGTTCGGGAAACCGCCGGATCAGTGTCTCCATGGATTGGTTGATAAGCCCTGCAAGCGCCTGCGGGTCGTCGGGCAGGGGTTCGGGAAGACGCAGATAGTGCAGGCGCCAGCCCTTGCCGTGCGCCAGGCGTTCGGCGGCGGCCACCACCACGGCGACCCCGGTCTGCCTGGCCAGCTTGCCGGCCAGAGTCATGGTGAGGGCCGGCCGGCCGAAAAAAGGCGCCCACACGCCGTCGCCGCTGCCGGGAACCTGGTCGGGCAGCATGCCCACGGCCTCGCCACGCTTGAGGGCGCGCACGAATTCGCGCACCCCCTGGCGTGTGGCCGGTACGGCATTCAGACCCGACATGCTACGTGCCGCCTCCATGACCGGTTCGAGCGCGGCATGCCGCGGCGGGCGGTACATGACCGTAATGGGCCCGTACTTCACGATGTAGCGGGCGGTGATCTCGAAGCAGCCCAGATGTGGCGTGAGATACAGAATGCCGCGGCCTTCGGCCATGGCGTCGGTGGCCACGTGCTCGGTGTCGCTGACCACCTTGGGCACACACTTGGCCGTCTGCAGCCACACCTTGGGCGTTTCCATGATCATGGCGCCCGTTTCACCGGCCGCACGGCGAGCAAAGGCCGGGTCGTCGTACCCGGCCTGGCGCGCGTTGCGCTGCAGCCGCTGCCGGTAACGCCCCGGCAATGCATAGACGCAGCGCCCCAATACACGGCCGATGCCGTGCAGCGCCGGCAAAGGCAAAAGGGCGATCAGCCGCAGCAGCACCAGTACCATGTGCGCAAAAAACCTTGTTGTAACGGTGTCGAATGGGAGTAACAGGCTATTTTCGCTTAAAATGCAAGGTATCGCTGAGTTAAACGACAACTTGCGGAGCGATGGCATCGCCGGTCGATGCGAAAAAAACCGCTAAAGCGTCGCGCCCTGAGTACGCTGCCGTGGGCAGGGTCTGATGCGCAACGCAACCTTCAAACCCTGCTGGTTCAACCAGTGTTACTACAGGAACATGCGCTGTGGCACAGAACAGTGATTTTCTCTTTACCTCTGAATCCGTTTCAGAAGGCCATCCCGACAAGGTCGCAGACCAGATCTCCGACGCCATCCTCGACGCCATCTTCACCGAAGACCCCAATGCCCGTGTAGCGGCCGAAACGCTCTGCAACACCGGTCTGGTGGTGCTGGCCGGTGAAATCACCACCACTGCCAACGTCGATTACATTCAGGTGGCGCGCGACACCATCAAGGGCATCGGCTACGACAACACCGAGTTCGGCATCGATTACAAGGGCTGCGCGGTGCTGGTGGCCTACGACAAGCAGTCGCCCGACATCGCGCGCGGCGTCGATCGCAGCCCCGAAGAACTGCTCAACCAGGGCGCCGGCGATCAGGGTCTCATGTTCGGCTACGCGTGCGACGAAACGCCCGACCTCATGCCCGCACCCATCTGGTACGCGCATCGCCTCGTGCAACGCCAGAGCGAACTTCGCAAAGACGGCCGGCTGAGCTGGCTGCGGCCCGATGCCAAGTCGCAGGTCACGTTCCGCTACGTCGACGGCAAGCCCGTCGAGGTCGACACGGTCGTGCTTTCCACGCAGCACGCGCCCGATATCTCGCAAGACGACATTCGCGACGCCGTCATTGAACACATCATCAAGCCGGTCATCCCCGAAGGGCTGCTCACGCCCAAGACCCGGTATCTGGTGAACCCCACCGGGGTGTTCATCATCGGTGGCCCGCAGGGCGATTGCGGGCTCACCGGCCGCAAGATCATCGTCGACACCTATGGTGGCGCATGCCCGCACGGCGGCGGCGCCTTTTCGGGCAAAGACCCGTCCAAGGTCGACCGCTCGGCCGCGTATGCAGCACGTTACGTGGCCAAGAACGTCGTGGCCGCCGGGCTGGCGCGGCAATGCCAGGTGCAACTCAGTTACGCCATCGGCGTGGCCGAGCCCATCAACATTACCGTGTACACCGAAGGCACGGGCGTGATTCCCGACGAGCAGATCGCCCGCATCGTGCGCGAAAACTTCGACCTGCGCCCGCGCGGTATCATCGAAATGCTCGACCTGCTGCGCCCCATCTACACCAAAACCGCCGCCTACGGCCACTTCGGCCGCGCGGAGCCCGAGTTCAGCTGGGAAGCCACCGACAAGGTGCAGGTGCTCAAGAAGGCTGCATGAGCGAAGACCCCAAGGCCACCGGCAGCGGCAGCTTCCAGACAACCGACACGCCCTGCGTGGGCGTGTGCTCCACGCTGTACGACGACATCTGCCGGGGCTGCGGCCGCACGGTTTCCGAGGTGGCCAACTGGGTGTTCTTCGATGAAGCGCAAAAGCGCGAAGTGTGGCGGCGCATCTCGGAGCAGGGGTACCCGCGCCGCTAGGTGATTGCAGCCGCAGCCGCCAAAGTGCGGTAAAATGAACGATTCCTGAGGGGCGCTGCAACGGTGGCCACACCGCTAGGCTCAGGAACGCTTTTCACAGTTATCAACGGCGCTCATCTTTCACCCGTCCGGGGCCAGATGAGCGAGCGGCTGCATGCCGCAGCACCACTTCCACCGGCACGGGTTTCTGGGGTATGAACCATGAACTCTGTTGCTGACACCGTTTTCTCCGATTACAAAATTGCCGATATCTCGCTGGCCGAATGGGGCCGCCGCGAGATCGCCATTGCCGAAACCGAAATGCCCGGCCTGATGGCCGTGCGCGAAGAATACGCAGGCAGCCAGCCGCTCAAGGGCGCGCGCATTGCCGGCAGCCTGCACATGACGATCCAGACGGCGGTGCTCATCGAGACGCTCAAGGCGCTGGGTGCCGAGGTGCGTTGGGCATCGTGCAACATCTTTTCCACGCAAGACCACGCTGCAGCGGCCATTGCCGCCGGCGGCACACCCGTATTCGCGATCAAGGGCGAAACGCTGGAAGACTACTGGCAGTACACGCACGAGATCTTCAACTGGCCCAACGGTCAGCATGCCAACATGATTCTCGACGACGGCGGCGACGCCACGCTGCTGCTGCACCTGGGCGCTCGTGCCGAAAAAGACATCTCGGTGCTCGAGAACCCCGGCAGCGAAGAAGAGCGCGTGCTGTTTGCCTCGATTCGCAAGCGCCTGGCCGAGTCGCCCGACTGGTACTCCACCCGCCTTGCGCAGATCCGCGGCGTGACCGAAGAAACGACCACCGGCGTGCACCGCCTGTATCAGATGTCGCAGAACGGCGAGCTCGCCTTTGCGGCGATCAACGTGAACGACTCGGTCACCAAGTCGAAGTTCGACAACCTGTACGGCTGCCGTGAATCGCTGGTCGACGGCATCAAGCGCGCCACCGATGTCATGGTGGCCGGCAAGATCGCCGTGGTCTGCGGCTTCGGCGACGTGGGCAAGGGCTGCGCCCAGGCGCTGGCGGCGTTGCGTGCCCAGGTTTGGGTCACCGAAATCGATCCCATCTGCGCGCTGCAGGCCTCGATGGAAGGCTACCGCGTCGTCACCATGGAAGAGGCCGCCGACAAGGCCGACATCTTCGTCACCGCCACCGGCAACTACCACGTGATCACGCGCGAGCACATGGAGCGCATGAAGGATCAGGCGATCGTGTGCAACATCGGCCACTTCGACAACGAGATCGACGTCGCCAGCATCGAAGACCTGCAGTGGGAAGAAATCAAGCCTCAGGTCGATCACGTGATCTTCCCCGACGGCAAGCGCATCATTCTGCTGGCGAAGGGGCGCCTGGTGAATCTGGGCTGCGCCACGGGCCACCCCTCGTTCGTGATGTCGGCTTCGTTCACCAACCAGACCATCGCGCAGATCGAGCTCTTCACGCGGGGTGAACACTACGAGCGGGGCAAGGTGTACGTGCTGCCCAAGCCGCTCGACGAAAAGGTTGCGCGCCTGCACCTGAAGAAGCTGGGGGTCAACCTCACGCAGCTGCGCCCCGAGCAGGCGGCTTACATCAACGTTCCGGTCGACGGCCCCTACAAGCCCGATCACTACCGCTACTGAGGTCACCATGACCCTTTTACTCGTCTGGATTCTCAATGCGGTGGCGCTGCTGATCGTGGCCTACCTGCTGCCGGGCATCACCGTGGCATCGTTCGGCGCCGCCCTTATTGCGGCGCTGGTGCTCGGGCTGCTGAACACGCTGGTCAAGCCGGTGCTGATTCTGCTCACCCTGCCCATCACGGTGGTCACCCTGGGCCTGTTCCTGCTGGTGCTCAATGCGCTGGTGTTCTGGTTCGCGGGTTCCATTCTCAAGGGCTTTCAGGTGGCCGGCTTCTGGTGGGCGCTCATCGGCGCCATTGTCTATAGCCTGATCTCGGGCCTGCTCTCGAGGTTGCTGGTGCAATGAGCCTTACACAGACCATCAGTCTCGAGTTCTTTCCGCCCCGCGAAGAGTCGGCGCGTCTCAAGCTCGAAGAGGCCGCACGCCGGCTGGTGGCCCACCGGCCGGCCTACGTCAGCGTAACGTACGGCGCGGGCGGCTCCACCCGTGCGGGCACGGCCGACACGGTGAAGTTCATGCAGTCGCTTGGCTGCGATACGGCACCCCACCTGTCGTGCATCGGTTCGAGCCGTGCCGAGCTCGTCGAAATCCTCGAGGGCTATCGGGCGCAGGGCATTCGCCGCATCGTGGCGCTGCGTGGCGACCTGCCTTCGGGCATGGGGCGCCACCCCGGTGAAGTGCACTACGCCGATGAACTCGTGAGCCTCATCCGCGAGCACTTCGGCGACGTGTTCCACATCGAGGTCGCCGCGTACCCCGAAGTCCATCCCCAGGCCGGCAGCGCCAGCAAAGACCTGGATCACTTCATCGGCAAGGTGAAGGCGGGTGCCAACGGTGCGATCACGCAGTACTTCTTCAACGTTGACGCCTACTTCGACTTCGTCGAACGGGTGCAGGGCCGGGGCATCGACATCCCCATCGTGCCCGGCATCATGCCGATCACGAACTACAAGCAGCTCGCGCGCTTCTCGAACATGTGCGGAGCCGAGATTCCGCGCTGGCTCGAGGCGCGGCTGGTCGATTTCGGCGACGACATGGCCAGCCTGCGCGAGTTTGGCGCCGATTTCGTGGCAGGCATGGCGCAGCGGCTGCTTGATCAGGGCGCGCCGGGGCTGCATTTTTATACGCTCAACAACGCCAAGGCCACGCTGGCGGTATGGCAGCGTCTGAACGTAGCCTGAGGCCTTCACGCGCCGCGCCGGGTCTTGCCGGTCGCGGCGCGTGGTGCCCGGGGCGGTGTACGCAGTGGGCAGGGTCTGGGTGGCTGCGGTGTGGAGTAATGGCTTCTTAAGCCAGCGCAGGGGCCTGAACTGCCCAGCCCTTGTCGGTCAGAATGCCGTCGAGCCGCACGTCGTGGGGCTGGGGGGCGTAATCGAGGCCGCTCAGGTCGCCGGTGGCCCAGGCGATGCCGATGCTCACGAACGGATGGCCCGATTCCTTCAGCGCGGCGAGCGTGCGGTCGTAGTAGCCGCCGCCATAGCCCAGACGGTCGCCTTCGCGGGTGTAGCCCAGGGTGGGTACCAGCACGATATCGGGCGCTTCGGCGGGTTCGCTCACCGGTTCCAGTATGCCGTAGGCGCCTTCACGCATGGGTGCGTCGGGGTTCCACTGATAGAACGCGAGCGGTTCGCCGGGCGCCGTCACCACGGGTAAGGAAACCTCGTAACCCTCTTCTTCCACCCATTGGCGCAGCAGCGGCTGCAGCGACGGTTCCTCGGGCAGGGCCCAGAATGCGGCGATGCGTTGCGGAACGGGTCGGCCTTCCTCGCGCAGCCGGGTTACGTTGGTGGCAAGCCAGGTGAACAGGCGGCCTCGAATCAACAGGGCACCGCGATTGCTTTCCAGCGGATTTTGGGCAGCCCGCAGCGCCTTGAGTCGCGTGCGCAGTTGGACTGCGGTATTCTCTTTGTTCTGGTTCATGGCGGTGTCAGTCAGGAAGGATGCAAGATGATAGCCAATAGGCCAATGTATCGGCAAACCATGGCCAAGCGCCAGGGGCCGATCCCCGGAAACATATGGGGCCGGCGCGGGCTGGCCTTGCTGGTCTTCGCTGTGGGCCTCGCCGGTTGCGGTGCCCGCGATCCGCAGGCGCGCGTCGAGGCCGTCATGGAATCGGTCGACCTGCGCCAGACGCTGGTGGCCGGGCGTGGGGCGGGCGATACCCCGGCCGCCACACCGGCCCGCAAGGCGGCCGCCGAGCCGGTGCGGCTCGTGGTGCCGCCCGAAGCCCGCGAAGCTGTGGTGCAGGCGCGTGCGGCCATGCAGGCCAAGCAGTGGGACCGCGTTCGGGCGCTCATTCCCCAGGCCGATCGCGATCCCGTTCTGGGCTCGTATGTGCGCTACTGGGCACTGCGCCAGCAATTGCTCGATCCGGCGCAACCCATACCCGAAGACGAAATCCACGCCTTTTTCGCTCGTAATCAAGATGCCTATCTGGCCGATCGCCTGAAAGGCGAGTGGATGGTGGCGGCGGGCCGGGCGGGTGATTACGCCCAGGTGCTCGCGCTCGCGCCGGTCGAGGTCGAGAATGCCGAGATCCGCTGTACGCTGCTCATGGCGCAGCACATGAGTGGCCGCAAGGTGCGTGCATCCGACGCCATGGACGCGTTCAGTTCGAATCAGGCGTGCTGGGCCATGCTCGACCAGTTCTACGAACGCAGGGTGGTGGGCTGGTCCGACGTGCAGCGGTTGCTGCGGGCCTCGCTCGAAACGAACCGGCACCAGACCTCGCGCCGCATCGCGGCCGTCATCTTCAACGGCGCCCAGATGCGTGATTACTCCGCCATCATGAACAATCCGCGCAAGTGGCTCGAAGGCCGCGCGGTGCCGCGCAGTCCGGCCGAGCTCGAGCTCGTCGCCATCGCCCTGTCACGCCTGGCCTATGGCGAAAAGCGGCTCGAAAATGCGGCGTGGGTCGAAAAGAACTGGGAAGGGCGTCTGCCCCGGCCCTACATGGAATGGGTGTGGAGTCAGTTCGGCCTGGTTGCGGCGCTGAACGTCGAGCTCGATGCGGCGCGGTGGTACCGCAAGTCGGGCAACTTCCGCATGACCGACTACAACCATGCGTGGCAGGTTCGCTCCGAGCTGCGTCAGCCCGCCATCGATTGGGATCAGGTGGCCAAGGCCATACGCCGCATGTCGGCCGCGCAGGCCGCCGAACCCGTGTGGGTGTACTGGTATGCGCGTGCGTTGCACGCCCTGGGCAACGAAAAGGCAGCCGTCGAGCATTACCGCTCCATCGCTCACGATCTGAGCTTCTACGGCCTGCTGGCCAGCGAAGAGCTGGGGCACCCTCAGCCTCTGCCGCCCGCCCCCGCGCAGCTTCAGCCGGAAGAGCTCGATGCCGCACGCAATCACCCCGGCCTGCAACGCGCCGTGGCGCTGTTCGAGCTGGGCTGGCGCCCCGAGGCCGTACCCGAATGGAATTTCAATCTGCGCGGCATGAACGATCGGGAACTGCTCGCCGCTGCCGAGTTCGCACGCGAAAAACACATCTACGATCGTGTGGTCAACACCTCGCTGCGTACCGAGAAGGAAATTGACCTGTCGCAGCGTTTCATCGCTCCGTTCTCGGGCGAGGTCTCCAAAAAGGCACGCGAAATCGATCTCGACCCGGCCTGGGTGTATGGCGTCATTCGCCAGGAGTCGCGCTTCATCACCGACGCCCGTTCGCGCGTGGGGGCATCGGGGCTCATGCAGCTGATGCCGGCCACGGCCAAGTGGGTGGCCCGCAAAATCGGCATGACCGACTTCCACCCCTCGCGCGTCAACGAATTCGAAATCAACACCGTGCTGGGTACCAACTACCTGCGCATGGTGCTCAATGATCTGAATGGGTCGGAAGTACTGGCCACGGCGGGTTACAACGCCGGCCCGCGCCGCCCGGTGCAGTGGCGCGCGAAGCTGGCGGCGCCCGTCGAAGGGGCCATTTTCGCCGAAACGATTCCGTTTACCGAAACGCGGCTGTACGTGAAGAACGTGATGTCGAATGCGGTGTATTACGCGCGATTGTTCAGCGGCGAACCGCAGCGGCTCAAAGATCGTTTGGGCGTGATTTCGCCGGCACCGAACCGCAAGGTTGCCTTGCCGTGAGCGGCACCGAGGCCCGCAACGACACACACGGCGTGCCCGTTGCCCCCACCCACCGGCGCAACACCCCAACGGCCGATCCCGCGCTCGAGGGCTTGAATGCGTATGTGGTGGGTGGCGCGGTGCGCGACGATCTGTTGAATCTGCCC
>Ga0079224_100014285_pt1 | contig 11087 bp, 8 predicted proteins | sample Stecom2015_FD_80414 | JGI IMG/M metagenome (GOLD analysis project Ga0079224, IMG submission 80414) | Agricultural soil microbial communities from Utah to study Nitrogen management - Steer compost 2015 | ecosystem: Environmental > Terrestrial > Soil > Agricultural land | place: USA: Utah...
CCTCGTATCCCGAGAAGACCGCGGCGCTCGTGATGATCGGCAGCTACGCGCGGCGGTTGCGCGACGCCGACTACCCCTGGGGCCCGACGCGTGACGAGCACGATCGCTTCTGCGAGACGATTCTCGCCGAGTGGGGCGGGCCGGTGGGGCTCGCGCAGCGCGCGCCTGGCGCGGCAGACGATCCCGCATTCCGCGAGTGGTGGGCGACCTATCTGCGCATGGGCGCCAGTCCCGGCGCGGCCGTCGCGCTCACCCGGATGAACGCGCTCGTCGACATCCGGCCCATCCTCGGGGCTATCCGTGTGCCGACGCTCGTCGTGCATCGCACTGGTGATCGCACGCTGCTCGTCGACGAGGGACGCTATCTCGCCTCGCACATTCCGGGCGCGCAGTTCGTCGAACTACCGGGTGACGACCATCTGCCGTTCATCGGCGATCAGGACGCGGTGCTCGATGCCATCGAGAGCTTCCTGCGCGGGCTCGGGGCCGCCGACGAACGTGGCGGCGTGCTGGCGACGGTGCTGTGGGCGGAGGGCGAGGCGGATGCGCGCGGGCGTACACCCGGTGAGCGCGCCTTCGTGCGCGAGGCCGAGCGCGTCTTGGCCTTGTTCCGCGGCCAGTCCGATCCCGCGTCGAGCGGCATCGTCACGGCCAGATTCGATGGTCCCGCACGCGCCATTCGCGCGGCGTCGAGTCTGATGGCATCGGCCAATCGGCTGGGCATGCCCCTGCGCATCGGCCTGCACACCGCGCGGTGCGACGTCTCGCCGCGGGCGCTTGCGGGACCGGCGGTTGACGGCGCGCGCGAGCTCGCGCACCTGGCGCCGCCCGGCGAGATCATGGTCTCGCGCACCGTCACGGATCTCGTGGCGGGCGCGGGACTGACGTTCACGCCGGCCGTTGCGCCGTCGGACGCCGACGTTGCGCCCCGGCCCTGGTCGTTCGTCCGCAGCTAGTCGCCGCTGACGTTCGTCTTCGCCAGGAGGCGATAGACCACGAAGCTGACGGCGAACGTCACGAACCACGCGTAGGTGTAGAGCGTGTCGAGGGCGCTCGGGTCGGCCACCACGCCACCCGGCGTCGTCGCCGCGCGCAGGAAGCCCGGGGCGACGGGCAGAATCGCCACCACCAGCGCGACCATCGCGCGTGGGTTCCAGCCGCTGTTGTAGGTGTAGCGCCCGTTCACCTTGAACAGGTCATCCACCGCGAGTGTGCGGCGACGGACGATCCAGTAGTCACAGATCAGGATGCCGCCGATGGCGCCCATCAGGCTCGAGTAGCCGATCAGCCACGTGAAGATGTAGGCCGCCGCATCGGCGTAGAGCTTCCAGGGCATCATCAGGATGCCGATCACAGCCGTGATCAGCGCGCCGGTCAGATAGCTGATGCGTTTCGGCGCGAGGGCTGAGAAGTCGTTGGCGGGCGAGACGACGTTGGCCGCCATGTTCGTCGAAATCTGCGCGGCGAGTACGACGATCGTGCCGAAGATGACGACCGAGGGCGAGCCGATGCGCGCGATGAGCGCCACCGGATCCCAGATGGCTTCGCCGAAGACCACGATCGTCGCGCTCGTGACCGCGACGCCGATGAACGCGAAGCCGGCCATCGTCAGCGGCAGGCCGAGTGCCTGTCCCAGCATCTGCGAGCGCTGGCTCTTCGCGTAGCGCGTGAAGTCGGGAATGTTCAGGCTGAGCGTTGCCCAGTAGCCAACGTTGGCCGTGAGCGCCGCCGGGAAGAGTGTCCAGAACGGCGTCGATCCTTCACGCAGGCGCGATGATTCGTTGAGCACGTTGCCCAATCCGCCGCCGTTCGACATTGCCCACCACAGGAGGATCATGCCGGCCGCAAGCAGCAGCGGCGCAGAGTAGCTCTGCAGCGCGCGTATGCCTTCGAGCTCCTTCATGATGATCGCGACCTGGATCAGCCAGAAGATGCCGAACGCGATCCAGACGTTGCCGGCGACACCCGTCCAGCCGTCCCACGCGGCCGTGAGCAGCGCGTGCAGGGCCAGACCGCCAATCCACGTCTGGATGCCGAACCAGCCACAGGCGACGACCGCGCGCAGCAGCGCAGGCACATTCGCGCCGCGCACGCCGAACGACGCGCGGCAGAGCACGGGGAACGAGACGCCATACTTCGTGCCCGCGTGCGCGTTCAGCACCATCGGAATCAGCACGATGACGTTGCCGAGGAGGATCGTCACGAGCGCCTGCGACCAGGTCATGCCCTGCTGCATGAGTCCGGACGCCAGCGTGTACGTCGTGATGACGACGCTCATGCCGATCCAGAGCGCGGCAATGTTGTAGGTCGTCCAGGTGCGCCGATCGAGCGGCACCGGCGCGAGATCGTCGTTCCAGAGCGGAGACGACTCGATGTCTGCAGCCCGCGGCCCGCGGCCTATAGCCTGTTCCGTCGTCACCGTCACGCGCGCACCTCCGCCTCGTGCCCGCCGTGGTACTCCTTTTCGTCGGGCCGCTTGATCTTCGAGTGCGCGACGACGCGATCGCGCCGGAGTCCGCGGAAGTCGTCGAGTGAAGTCCAGCCCTTGTCGGCGTGGCGGTCGAGGAATTCCGAAAGGCCCGATGTCAGCGCCTTGATGACGTTCGGACCGATCGCATGGTCGAGCATGGCCGCCGTGCACACCTGCACCGTGCCGCAGCCGAGCATGAAGTACGACAGCGCCTGCGAGAAGTCGGTGATGCCGCCGATGCCCGAGAACGACGCGTCGGGCAGCGCCGACGTCATCTGCGCCATCTTCGCCAGTGATTGCGGCAGGATGGCCGGGCCGCCGAGGCCGCCGCTCGAGACGTAGCCCTCGACGTTCATCTCGAACTCGAGCGTCTCGGGGTCGATGAGCGGCAGCGACGGGAAGGTGTTCGATGACACGATGGCGCTCGCGCCGCCGAGCAGGGCCGCGCGCGCTTCGACGACGATGTCGGTCGTCGAGGGCGTGAGCTTCGACCACACCGGCACCGTCGCGACTTCCTTGACGACCTGCGTGACGATGGAGATCTGGGCCTGGTCCTTGCCGAGATTGGAGCCCATGTCCTGGCGGTCCATGTGCGGGCAGGAGAGATTCAGTTCGAGCGCGTCGGCGCCTTCCGCCTGGCAGGCCTTCGCGAGCGTCTGCCAGTGCTGCAGCTCGGTGTCGCTGCCCGAACCGGCCATGATCGACGCGACGAGGATGTGATCCGGGTACTGCTTCTTGATGCCGGCAATCCGCGGCACCCACCAGTCGAGCGTCTTGTCGGAAATCAGCTCCCAGTTCCACGACGAGTGCAGAGCCGACCCCGGCATCTTCTGCATGCTGATGCGCCCGGTGGCGGGATCGGTGCGCAGGAACTTGGTTTTCGGGCCCTTGACGTTGACGACCGGATGCAGACCGATCGTCTTGGTCACGACGCCGCCCCATCCGGCCTCGAAGGCGCGCATGATGTTCGAGTCGGATTCGGTCGGCGGCGCCGACGACAGCAGGAACGGGTTCTTGAATGTCAGGCCGGTAAAGGTGACCGAGAGATCTCGCATGACAGTCTCCGCGTGAGACTCGTCGGCCGCCGGGGAGCGGTGCGGGGCGCAGGCCCCGCAGCGACGAGGCCAGGCGGGCACAGGAACGCCCGCCATGGAGAATGGACGGTACCACAACTGGGCGTATAGTTCTTGCCAATCATGCAGATCGAACCGCTCAGGAACTACGTCGGGGGGCGCTGGGTGCCCTCGTCGGCGACGTCCTTTCTCGACGTCCACAACCCGGCCAGGGGCACGGTGATCGGACGCACGCCGCTGTCGACCGCGGCCGACCTCGACGCCGCCGTGCAGGCGGCGGCCCGGGCCTATCCCGGCTGGAGCGAGACGCCACCCGTGGTGCGGGCACGCGCGATGTTCCGGTTCCGCGAGCTGCTCGAGGATCATTTCGATCGCATCGCGCGGCAGGTCACCGAAGAGCACGGCAAGACGTTCGACGAGGCGCGCGGCAGCGTGCGCCGCGCCATCGAATGCGTCGAGGTGGCGTGCGGCGCTCCTTCCATGCTGATGGGCTACGGTCTCGAGAACATCGCGGCGAACATCGACTGCACCGTCATGCGGCAGCCGATCGGCGTGGTCGCCGCCATCGCGCCGTTCAACTTTCCGGCGATGGTGCCGCTGTGGTTCCTGCCGTTCGCCGTCGTCTGCGGCAACACGTTCGTGCTGAAGCCGTCCGAGCAGGTGCCGCTGTCGCAGCAGATGATCTGGGAACTGCTCGACCAGTGCGACCTGCCGCCAGGCGTGGTCAACATGGTGCATGGCGGGCGCGAGGTGTCCGAGGCGATCTGCGATCATCCCGGCATTCGCGCGGTGTCGTTCGTCGGGTCGACCCCGGTTGCGAAGGCGGTCTACGAACGCGCCACGCGTTCCGGCAAGCGCGTGCAGGCGCTCGGCGGTGCGAAGAACTTCATCGTGGTCATGCCGGACGCCGACCTCGATCTCACGTTGCCGATCATCACCGAGTCGTTCTACGGGTGCGCCGGTGAGCGGTGCCTGGCGGGCAGCGTGCTGCTGCCGGTCGGCGGCGCACACGAAGAGGTGCGTGATCGGCTCGTGGCGGCCGCACAGTCGCTGCGTGTGGGTGACGGCCTCGAGCAGGGCGTCGAGATGGGGCCGGTCATCAGTGCGGCGCACAAGGCGCGCGTGCTCGGATTCGTCGAGCAGGGCGTCAAGGAAGGCGCGCAGCTGCTGGTGGACGGCCGGACACTGCCGTTGCCGTCCGAGGGCTTCTTCGTCGGACCGACCGTGTTCGATGGCGTGACGCCCGACATGGCCATCGGGCGCGAGGAGATCTTCGGACCGGTCGCGACCGTCGCGCCGGTGAAGGATCTGGATGAGGCGTTCGCGATGATGTACGCGCACCCGAACGCCAACGCGACATCCATCTTCACGTCGAGCGGCAAGGCAGCGCGCGAGTTCGCGCACAGGGCGACCGCCTCGATGGTCGGCGTCAACATCGGCGTGGCCGCGCCGATGGCGTATTTCCCGTTCGGCGGCGCGCGCGACAGTTTCTTCGGCGACCTGAAAGTGCACGGCCGCGACGCGTTCGAGTTCTACACGGACAAGAAGGTCACGATCTCGAGGTGGTTCTGATGCCGCGTCAGGTACATGTAGGGGTGGTTCAGGCCGCGACGCCATTCGACGCGTCGTGGTCGATCGACAAGGTCCGCGAGGCGGCTATCGACGTCCACCTGCCGTTCATCGAAGAGGCCGGGAAGCGCGGCGTGCAGATTCTCGGGCTTCAGGAGATTTTCAACGGGCCCTACTTCTGTCCCTCGCAGGACCCGCACTGGTACGACATCGCCGAAGACGTGCCGGGACCGACGACAAACCGCATCGCGAAGCTCGCGGCCGCGCACGGCATGGCCTGCGTCGTGCCCGTCTACGAGCGCGAGGCGCCGGGCGTCTACTACAACACCGCCGCGGTCTACGACGCCGACGGCAGCTATCTCGGAAAGTACCGCAAGAACCACATTCCGCACACGAGCGGGTTCTGGGAGAAGTACTTCTTCAAGCCCGGGAACCTCGGCTATCCGGTTTTTCAGACGCGCTTCGCGAGAGTCGGCGTCTACATCTGCTACGACCGGCATTTTCCCGAGGGCGCGCGGCTGCTCGGCCTGAACGGCGCTGAGATTGTCTTCAACCCCTCGGCGACTGTGGCCGGGTTGTCGCAGTACCTGTGGAAGCTCGAACAGCCCGCGCACGCCGTGGCGAACGGCTACTTCATGGCGTGCAGCAACCGCGTCGGTACTGAAGCGCCCTGGAACATCGGCCGCTTCTACGGCTCTTCCTATGTCGTCGATCCTCGAGGCAACTTCCTGGCGACGGGGTCCGAAGACCAGAACGAGCTCGTGTCGGCTGTCTGCGATCTCGACATGATCGAAGACGTGCGCCGCGTATGGCAGTTCTATCGCGATCGCCGGCCCGAGACGTACGGGCGCCTGACGGAGCAGTAGCCATGAGCCTGCTCATCCGCAACGGCCTGATCCTCAACGCCAGCGACATGTATCGCGGCGACGTGTTCATCGAGCGCGACACGATCACGACGATTGGCACGAACCTGATGATGCCGGCCGATCGCGTCATCGACGCGAAGGGCCACTACGTGCTGCCGGGTGGCATCGATGTGCATACGCATCTCGACATGCCCTTCGGCGGGACGACATCAGCCGACGATTTCGAGTCGGGCACGATTGCGGCGGCACATGGCGGCACGACGTCGATCGTCGACTTCGCCATTCAGTATCGCGGACAGACGCTGCGCGAAGCGCTCGACGCGTGGCGGAAGAAGGCCGAAGGGAAAGCCGTCATCGACTACGGCTTCCACATGATCATCACCGAGCTGACGCCAGCCGTCGAGGCCGAGATGGACGCGATGGTTGCCGAGGGCGTGACGTCGTTCAAGCTGTTCATGGCGTATCCCGGCGTCTTCATGCTGGACGATGCGTCGATCTTCAAGGCGATGCTGCGCACGGGGCAGAACGGCGGGACGATCTGCATGCACGCCGAGAATGGCGGCGTGATCGACGTGCTCGTGCAGAAGGCGCTGGCCGAGGGCAAGACCGCGCCGAAGTATCACGCGCTCACGCGGCCCGCGCGCGCGGAGGGCGAGGCCACGCATCGTGCGATTGCGCTGGCCGAGATGGCCGACGTGCCCGTCTACATCGTCCATCTCTCCGCCGCCGAAGCGCTCGAGATGGTCACCGAAGCGCGCGATCGCGGGCTCCCGGCGTTTGCCGAGACCTGTCCGCAATATCTGTTCCTCTCGTACGACAACTACGAAGAGCCCGGCTTCGACGGCGCGAAGTACGTCATGAGCCCGCCGCTGCGGCCGAAGGAGACGCAGGATCGTCTCTGGCGCGGCCTCGCGTTCAACGACCTGCAGGCGATCTCGACCGATCACTGTCCGTTCTGCATGAAGGAGCAGAAGGTGCTCGGGCACGGCGACTTCTCGAAGATCCCGAACGGCGCGCCCGGCATCGAGACGCGCATGAGCCTCGTCTACGACGGCGGCGTGCGCACCGGCCGCATCTCACTGAACCGCTGGGTCGAGCTGACATCGACGAGCCCCGCGAAGATCTTCGGCATGTTCCCGCGCAAGGGCACGATTGCACCCGGCTCGGACGCCGACATCGTCATCTTCAACCCGGAGCGATCACAGCTGCTGTCGGTCGACACACTGCACATGAAGGTGGACTACAACCCCTACGAGGGCCGCACGGTGCAGGGCGTGTCGGAGACGGTCATCTCGCGCGGCAAGGTCATCGTCGAAGACGGGAACTTCGTCGGGCGCAAAGGAGCAGGAGAGTTCATCAAACGGAGCGCGAGGACGTGAGCTCGCTGACTCGGATGCGCGGTATTTGCTCTGCTCTCCTGTCGGCCTGACTTCAACGAGTCCCAGGTTGTCAGGCCTCCAAAGTCGGGCTTTTGCAAACAGCGCGCGCCCGGGCCAGGCGCCGCACGTGACGGAAGTTGCCGCGAGCATTTTCGGCGTCATGGCGTTGATGGCAGGATTTGTTTATGAAGACTGAGAAGACGTCGATGACCGGCGCGGAGATGATCGACCTGTCGAAGCGCCACACGATCTACGAGTGGTCGGCGCAGAACGCCGTCGATCCGATTCCTGTGGCACGCGCGAAGGGCGTGCATTTCTGGACGCCGGAAGGGAAGCGCTTTCTCGACTTCAACAGCCAGTTGATGTGCGTCAACATCGGGCACGGCGACGAGCGCGTGGTGAAGGCGATCCAGGACCAGGTCGCGACGCTTGCGTATGCGAATCCGTTCATGGCCACCGAGCCGCGCGCGCGGCTGGGGGAGCGGCTCGCGAGGATCGCACCGGGAGACATCGACACGTTCTTCTTCACCAACGGCGGCGCCGAGGCCAACGAGAACGCGATCAAGATCGCGCGCTGGTACACGGGCCGTCACAAGATCCTCGCGCGCTATCGCTCGTATCACGGCGGATCCGCCGGCGCGATTTCGCTTACGGGCGATCCACGCCGCTGGGCCGCCGAGCCCGGGCTGCCGGGCGTCGTGCACGTCATGGACCCGTACCACGGAATCCAGCGCGGGTGGGATTCGGTCGACGAAGCGCTCGCGCGGCTGGAAGAGCACATTCAGCTCGAGGGGCCGTCGACGATTGCCGGCTTCATCGTCGAGCCTGTCACGGGCACGAACGGCATCCTCGTGCCACCGGACGGCTACCTGCAGGGCGTCCGTGCGCTCTGCGACAAGTACGGCATCGTGATGATTGCCGACGAGGTCATGTCGGGCTTCGGCCGCACCGGCCGCTGGTTCGCCGTCGATCACTGGGGCGTGGTGCCCGACGTCATGACAATGGCGAAGGGGCTGACGAGCGCGTACGTGCAGCTTGGCGCGGTCGGCATGCGTCGGCCTATCGCCGAGCACTTCCGCGAGAAGGTCTTTGCCGGCGGTCTGACCTACAACAGCCACACGCTGGCGTGTGCGGCCGCGCTCGCGACGCTCGACGTCTACGAGCAGGACGATCTGATCGCGCGCGCCGCGGCGATGGGTGAGCGCATGGGAGCGAAGCTCGCCGATCTCGCCGCACGCCATCCGTCGGTCGGCGCCGTCCGCTCCATCGGTCTCTTCGGCATCGTCGAACTCGTGCGCAACCGCGAGACGATGGAGCCGATGGCGCCGTTCAACGGCACGTCGCCCGAGATGAAGGCGCTCGGCGCGTTCTTCCGCGAGCATGGGCTCTACACGTTCGTGCGCTGGAACACGTTCTTCACGAACCCGCCGCTGACGATCACGGAGCAGGAGCTCGACGAAGGCTTCGCAATCATCGACCGTGCGCTGGAGGAGGCGGACAAGGCGGTCGTGGGTCAGCCGTAGCGCCAGACGCGGCCATCCCATAGCCACGTGCCACTGAGGCGTCCGCCGCCGCCGCCGACGAGCAGTAGCGTGCGCCGCAGTGGATCGTAGACAAGGCCCGGCTGCCCGCCGCGTGATGGCGGGCCAGCCTCGGCCACCCGCGTCCATGTCGCGCGTCCCCCTGCAGAGCTCGGCGTGAAAGGTGAGCGGGCCGGACAGCCGCCGTCGACAGAATCGGCCGACGACCCTCAATTCCGTAAGTACGCGGTTTTCGACATTCCCTGGTTGTGAGGCTGTAAGATGCTGAAACGGAAAGGGTTAGCGGCCGATACCCACAGGGTATGCCCCTTGCTCAACCAGTCGCCGGCATGACCGCTCCGGAACAGCACCTGCTTCGGGACGAGCGGGGGTTCAGCCTCGCCGAGATTCTGACGATCGTCGCGATCATCGCGTTGATCTTCGGCATCTCCATCATTGCCTTCCAGGCGGCGGCGACGACGCTGCAGGGCGACGCCAACCTGAGAATCATCGAGGGCCAGTTCAAGCTCGCGCGCGACACTGCGGTCGCGCAGCGGCGGGCCGTGCAGGTCGTGCTCGTGGCGCCCAACCGGATTCAGGTCATCCGCATGGATCGGCCGGCCGGCACGACGCTGCTGTCGAGCGCCACGCTCGAGAACAACGCGCGCTTCGTCAACTTCGACAACGTGCCCGACACGCCCGAGTCGTTCGGCGATGCCAGCGTGTACGTGCCCGGTATGGACGTGCCCTACCGGTTCACGGCTGACGGCATGTTCACCGACGCGGCGGGTTCGCCGGTCAATGCGACGGTCTTCGTCGGCCAGCCCGGCAACGTCATCACGGCGCGGGCGCTGACGGTGTTCGGAACCACGGCGCGCATCCGCACCTACCGGTGGAACGGGTCGGCGTGGAGCCACTGAGAAGACATTGAGAGTTGGTGAATCAAGAGTTGGTGAAGTGATGCGGAACGAGGCGGGATTCACGCTCGTGGAGGCACTGGTGGCGATGGGCATCACGGTGGTGGGCGTGATGTCGCTTGCCATGGCGATGGCGTTCGGCACGCGGATGCTCGTGACGGGACAGGGGCAGATGGTCGCGGCCCAGCGCGCGGCAGAGGCGATGGAGTCGGTGTTCAAGGCGCGCGACTCGCGCACGGTGACGTGGGACCAGATTCGCAATGTCGTCGGCGAGGGCAACGCGCCCGGCATCTTCCTCGACGGTCCGCAGGAGATTCGCGATCCGGGAGCCGACGGTCTGATCAATACCGCGGACGATGGCGATATCGAAGAGGTCATTACGCCGGGGCCGGATGGCCTGCTGGGCACCGATGACGACCAGCGGACGCCGATGACCGGCTACACGCGCGAGATCGAAATTCGCGACATCCGCGACAACCTGCGTCGGATCAGAGTCATCGTGCGCTATCAGGGGGACGGCGGCGTGCGCGAGTACGTGCTCACGACGTTCGTGTCGTCGTATGCGTAGGCAGAAGATCGCCGAGGTGCGCGCTGGCGTGATCCAGAACGAATCGGGCTTTACGCTCGCGGAACTGCTCGTCTCGACCGTCGTCACGCTGATGGTGCTGGCGGCGGCGCTCGGCGCGTTCACCGACGCGATCCGCATCACCGACACGGCGCGCGAGACCACCGATACGAACCAGAGCATCGAGGTCGCGATGAGCCTGATGGTGCGTGACTTCATCCAGGCAGGCAGCGGCGGCTTTCCGCTCGGCGGCGTACCCGTGCCGTCGGGGTTTGGCGCCTCGCCGATCAACCGGCCGGCGCCTGCCGGCGGATCGCTGACGTTCCCCGCCGACTACGAGGTGCTGCCGGCGGTGGCGCCAGGCGGCAGTCTCGGACCACTGGTGCTGGGCGTGACGACCGACATGGTCACGGTCATGTACGTCGACCCGACGCTGCCGGAAATCACGATTGACGCTTCGGAAGGGCAGGGGAGCATCAGCGCGGACGGCAGCGTCATGAATGTCCCGCTGACCGTGAACATCTCGGGCCCGGATGGTATCCAGGAAGGCGACCTGATCTTCTTCTCGAACGGCGTCGCCAACGCCATCCAGGCGGTGACCTATGTCACCGACCAGATCGTCACATTCGGCGCGAATGACGCCCTCAATCTCAATCAGCGTGACGCGCCACAGGGGACGATTCTCAGACTGCAGAGCGAGCCGGCGCAGTACCCCCTCACGACCGCGC
>Ga0079224_100014286_pt1 | contig 11087 bp, 8 predicted proteins | sample Stecom2015_FD_80414 | JGI IMG/M metagenome (GOLD analysis project Ga0079224, IMG submission 80414) | Agricultural soil microbial communities from Utah to study Nitrogen management - Steer compost 2015 | ecosystem: Environmental > Terrestrial > Soil > Agricultural land | place: USA: Utah...
GGGCGCCTGGCTGGTGCATCGTGGCGTGCAGCCCGGAGCACCGGCGGCGGAACTGCTGCCCGGGCTGGTACAGCAGGCGCTGGACCGGCTGCCCATCCCCAAGCGCATGCGCTGGGGCAGTGGCCGCAGCGAATTCGTGCGCCCAGTGCACTGGCTGGTGATGTTTCTGGGTGAGGAGGTGGTGCCCGCTTCGGTGCTGGGCGTTGAAAGCGGCAACCGCACCTACGGCCATCGCTTCCATGCGCCCGCTCCCATCACCCTGCGCAATCCACGGGAATACCGAGCGCGGCTGGCCGAGGAGGGTCGGGTCATCGTCGACTTCGCCGAGCGTCGGGAGCGGGTGCGCAGCCAGGTGGAAGCCGCCGCCAGCGCGGCTGGTGGCAAGGCCGTGCTAGACGACGAGCTGCTGGACGAGGTGACGGCGCTGGTGGAGTGGCCGGTCGCCATCGCCGGCCGCTTCGAAGAGAAGTTCCTCGAGGTCCCGCCCGAGGCGCTCATCTCCAGCATGCAAGGCCACCAGCGCTACTTCCCCGTGCGCGATGCCGACGGTCGGTTGCTGCCCGTCTTCATCGCCGTCGCCAACATCGAAAGCCGCCAGCCGGAGCTGGTGCGGCAGGGCAACGAGCGGGTCATCCGGCCCCGCTTGGCCGACGCCGCCTTCTTCTGGGAGCAAGACCGCAAGCGTCCCCTGGCCGACCGCATCGAGCAGCAGCGCTCGGTGGTTTTCCAGCAGCAGCTCGGCTCCGTCTACGCCAAGACCGAGCGAGTGGTCGCCTTGTGCCGCTGGCTGGCCGAGCGGCTGGGCGCCGACGTGGCGCTGGCCGAGCGTGCTGGCTGGCTCAGCCGCTGCGATCTCTACACCGAGATGGTGGGCGAATTCCCGGAGTTGCAGGGCATCATGGGTCGTTACTACGCCACTCACGACGGCGAGCCGGCTGAAGTCGCGGTTGCCCTGGACGAGCTGTATCAGCCGCGCTTCGCCGGTGACGACGTTCCCGCCAGCACCCTGGGCCAGATTCTCGCCATCGCCGACCGCGCAGACACCCTGATCGGCATTTTCGCCATCGGCCGCGAGCCAACCGGCGACCGTGACCCCTTCGCCCTGCGGCGGGCAGCGCTAGGCATGATGCGCACGCTGATCGAACGGGAGCTTGACGTCGACCTGCAGGCGCTGCTGCAAGCAGCGGCCGAGCTGCTGCCGGACGAGCTTGAGGCTGGCAAGCGGGTAGAGCAAGTGTTCGACTTCTGCCTGGAGCGGCTGCGGGTGTACTACACCGACCAGGGGGTGGCCACCGAGCTTTACGACGCCGTGGCGGCGCTGCGGCCCAGCCAACCGCTGGATTTCCATCACCGCCTGCAGGCCTGCCGCGCCTTCGTGCAGCTGCCGGAGGCGGAGGCCCTGGCAGCCGCCAACAAGCGTATCCGCAACATCCTGCGGCGGGCAGACACAGACATTCCAGACGCGGTCGATCCGCAGGCGCTGCAGGACGCTGCCGAGCGGGCGCTGCACCAGGCTGTCGAGGAAGCCGCAGTCGAGGTTGCGCCGCTGCTGGCCGAGCATCGCTACGAGTCAGCTCTGACCCGCCTGGCCCAGCTGCGCGGGCCCGTCGACCACTTCTTCGACGAGGTCATGGTGATGGCCGACGACGCTCGGCTGCGGTCCAACCGGCTGGCCTTGCTGCAGCGCCTGGAGAACCTGTTCCTGCGTATCGCCGACATCTCGCGCCTGCCGGGAAGCTGACCATGCTGTTGGTCGTGCTAGACAGGGATGGGGTAATCAACGAAGACTCGGATCACTACATCCGCAGCGTGGCCGACTGGCGGCCCATTCCGGGCAGCCTGGAAGCCATTGCCCGCCTCAACCGGGCCGGCTTCGAGGTGGTGGTGTTCACCAATCAGTCCGGGATCGCCCGCGGCTATTTCGACGAAGCTACCCTGCACGCCATTCATCGCCACATGGAGGCGCAGCTGGCCGCGGTCGGCGGTCGACTGCGCGGGATTTATTATTGCCCGCATGGACCCGACGACGGCTGCGACTGCCGCAAGCCGCGCCCCGGGCTGCTGCATCGCATTGAGCGCGATCTCGGTCGCGATCTGCATGGGGTGCCGGTGGTGGGGGACAGTCTGCGCGATCTGGAAGCCGCCGTGGCGGTCGGCGCCAAGCCGCTGCTGGTCAAGACCGGAAAGGGTCTGCGCACCCTGCGGCAGCCGCTGCCGCCGGAAACCGAGGTCCATGCCGACTTGGCAGCGGTAGCCGACCGGCTGCTGGCCGCCGTTTCCAGCTGAAGCGCTTCCCCGTCCACTTCAGGGAGGAAAGAACGAGTGAAGTGGTTGCGGCAGATTGATTTGTTCATCCGCTCCTTGCTGCAGATGATGCTTTATGTCGGCTCCACCATGATCTGGGCCGTCGTCTCGCTGCTGTCGGCGCCGCTGCCGTACCGCCAGCGCTACTGGATCATCACCCGCTGGACCCATTTCAACCTCTGGGTGGTCGAGCGGCTATGCCGCATTCGGGTTGAAGTGCAAGGACTGGAAAACATTCCAGCCAGCGGTGGCGGCATTGTCATGGCCAAGCACCAGTCGGCCTGGGAAACGCTGGCCTTGCAGCGCTGGTTCACTCCCCAGACCTGGGTGCTGAAGCGCAAGCTGCTGTGGCTGCCGCTGTTTGGCTGGGCCATTTCGCTGCTCAATCCTATCGCCATTGATCGCGGCAGCGCCGCCAGCGCCCTGCGCCAGCTCTGCCGCCAGGGGGCCGAACGGCTGGCCGAAGGCCGCTGGGTGGTGGTCTTCCCCGAGGGCACCAGGGTGCCGCCCGGTACCCGCGGCCAGTATCAGCCCGGCGGTGCGGTGTTGGCCGAGCGCACCGGCGCCGTGGTGGTGCCGGTCGCCCATAACGCCGGCCGCTGCTGGGGCCGCAACAGCTTCATCAAGCGCCCGGGTACGATCCAGGTGCGTATCGGCCCCCCCATTGATCCCAAGGGAAAGCGCGCCAGCGAAATCCTGCGCCTGGTGGAGGAGTGGATCGAAGCGCAGATGCAGGAAATCGATCCGCCGGCTGCCGCCAGCGCCGCGCAGCGGACCGCCACCTCCAGTTCCGCTGGCGCCGGCAACTGAGTCCCCGGTCAGCGCAGCTGGGCGTCCTCCTGGTCGTCCAGCTGCTCCCAGTCCAGCGGAGGTGCGGCAATCTCGGGCGAACTGGTGCTGGCCGAGCCCGGGCTCGACATCAGGCGAACCGAGCTGGCCTGCGGCCCTTGTTCGCCCGCCTCGGCGAGAAAGTGCACTTCCGAGCCGATCTCCAGCCGCTCGAAGGCGCCGTTGAGCACGGCGCCCTCATGCATGTAGAACTCCCTGCCGTCCTCGCTGAGGATAAAACCATAGCCGTCATCCTCGAACAGGCGGACCACGGTCCCTTGCAGCGGCTCCTCTTCTTGCGCCCGGCCTAGCGGCAGTCTGCGCTCATGCGGCTTTGTCGCCGCCCGTAACTGCCTTTCCATGGCATCGAAGGCCCGTCCGATCACCGTCCGCAGCTCCACGTGCCGCTCTGTCATCGCCTCCTTGCTGGCAACCAACTCGCGCTTGCGGGGCAGGCTCAACTCCACCCGGCAACGGTAGGGATTTCCGGTTTGCCGGTTCTGGTGCGGCCTTTCCACTACTACCCGGCAGGCAATGATTCTGTCGTGGATTTTCTCCAACCGGCTGATGCGCTCGCGGATGTACTCTTCGTTGTAGCTGGAGTGGTCGATACCGTGGAAACTGATCTGCGGGGGAACCTGCATGCACACATCTCCACGAGCCCGCGGCGGTGGCAGCCGTGCGCTCCCGCCGCCGGCGCTTCCTGCGTTGTAGAGACGAACGCACGGCCGCCAATACGGCCTGCGCCGTCCTTTGGGACATATGACCCCGTCCGTCCAGGCTCAAGCCGAACGGTTCATTCCACGGTCACCGCCTTGGCGAGATTGCGCGGCTGGTCCACATCGGTACCCTTGAGCACCGCCACATGATAAGCCAGTAGCTGCAGCGGCACGGTGTAGAGGATGGGTGCCACCACGTCATCTACAGGCGGCATCCGCAGCACCTGGAAGCCCTGGCTGCTTTCCAGGCCGATCTCGCCATCGGCGAACACCACCAGCAGGCCGCCGCGGGCATGCACTTCCTGCAGATTGGATTTCAGCTTGTCGACCAGGGCATCGCACGGCGCTACCGCCACCACCGGCATGGTGTCGTCGATCAGCGCCATCGGGCCGTGCTTGAGCTCGCCAGCCGGATACGCTTCGGCGTGGATGTAGGAGGTCTCCTTGAGCTTGAGAGCTCCCTCCATGGCGATCGGGTACTGCGGACCGCGTCCGAGGAACAACGTGTGCTCCCGGTCGGCGAACAGCTCAGCCAGCTTCTCGATCTGCGCTTCCAGCTGCAGCGCCTGGTCGATCAAGGTCGGCAGCTGGCGCAGCCCCTGCACCAGGCGCTGTTCGGTCTCGGGCGTCAGACGATGGTGACGGCCCAGCGCCGCGACCAGCATCAGCAGCACGCTCAGCTGGGTGGTGAAGGCCTTGGTGGAAGCGACGCCAATCTCGGGGCCGGCGCGGGTGATGATGGCCATGTCCGACTCCCGCACCAACGAGCTGTCCGGCACGTTGCAGATCGTCAGCGTCGCCACATAGCCGAGCTCCTTGGCGACCCGCAGGGCCGACAGGGTGTCGGCGGTTTCCCCGGACTGGGAAATGGTCACGAACAGCGTATCGGGGCCAACCACGTGGCGCCGGTAGCGGAATTCGCTGGCGATTTCCACGTCGCAGGGGAGGCCGGCGTAGTCTTCCATCCAATAGCGGGCCACCATGCCGGCATGGAAGCTGGTCCCGCAGGCCACGATTTGCACCCGCTTGATGGTCGGGAACAGCTGGGCAGCTTGCGGACCGAAGGCTGCTTCCAGCACCCTGTCCTCAGTGATACGGCCCTCGAGCGTGGCCGCGATGGCGCGCGGCTGCTCGTAAATCTCCTTGATCATGAAATGGCGGTATTCGCCCTTCTCGACCGCATCGGGCGACAGCTGCGAAACCTTGATCTCGCGCTCCACCGGCTGCCCGTGGCGGTCGTAGATGCGCAACGAATCACGCCGCACGTCAGCCACATCGCCATCCTCGAGATAAATGAAGCGGTGCGTGACCAGCAGCAGGGCAGCCGGGTCCGAGGCGATGAAATGCTCGCCGATGCCAATGCCGATCACCAGCGGACTGCCTTTGCGGGCGGCGATCAGCCGTCCCGGCTCGCGGCGGCAGACCACGCCGAAGGCGTAAGCGCCTTCCAGGTCTTTGAGCGCCGCCTGAACCGCCTGCAGCAAATCGCCGCTGTGGGCGTAGTAGTAATGGATCTGGTGTGCAGCCACCTCGGTGTCGGTGTCGGAGCTGAAGCCGTAGCCCAAGGCTTCCTGCCGAGCCCGCAGCTGCTCGAAATTCTCGATGATGCCGTTGTGAACGATGGCCAGCTCGTCGGCCGAGACATGCGGATGGGCATTGCGATCGCTGGGACTGCCATGCGTGGCCCAGCGGGTGTGGGCCAGGCCGCAGCTGCCGCTGACCGGGTTCTCAGCAATCGCCTCGCGCAGTCGGGCCACCTTGCCGGTGGTGCGCACTCGCTGCAGCTCCCCATCCTGGTTCAGCACGACCAGACCGGCCGAGTCGTAGCCGCGGTATTCCAGCCGCTGCAATCCCTCCAAAAGGATGGGGGTAACGTCGCGTTCCGCTACTGCGCCGACGATGCCGCACATCGATAATTCCTCTCGTTTGCTCGGTCCCGGCCTAGCTTAGCTCCGCCAAGTCTGCAAAAATGTGGCGAGTTGTCAATTCTTCTCAAGACTGCTTTTTTACCGGCCTTCGCCATCCCTCGACGGTCTTTTGCCGCGCTCTCGCCAAGGTAAGCTTGTCGGCCGGGGCATCCCGCGTCAGGGTGGTGCCGGCCCCGATGGTCGCGCCGGGACCGACCGTGATCGGCGCCACCAGATTGGTGCCCGAGCCAATGAAGGCACCATCGCCGATGACAGTACGGTGCTTATTGGCGCCATCGTAGTTGCAGGTGATGGTGCCCGCGCCGATGTTGACGTCGGCGCCGACATCGGCGTCGCCGATGTAGCTGAGATGGTTGACCTTGGAACCCCGCTGCAGGCGCGCCGCCTTGATCTCCACGAAATTGCCGACCCTGGCCCGCTCCTGTAGCTCGCTGCCTGGCCGCAAGCGAGCGAACGGACCGACCTGGCAGGATGGGCCGATGCGAGCATCGTCGATCACGGAATTGGGGAGGATGACCACGTCGTCGCCGATCTCGGCATTGCGGATTACGCAGTTGGGGCCGATTTTGACCCGGTCGCCCAGCACGACCCGGCCCTCCAGCACCACGTTGACATCGATGCTGCAATCGCGGCCATGGAGGAGCTCGCCTCGCAGATCGAAGCGGGCCGGGTCGGCCAGGGTAAGCCCGGCTTCCATCAGCCGCCGGGCCTGGCGGGCTTGTAGCTCCCGCTCCAGGGCGGCCAGCTGACAGCGATCGTTGACGCCGGCCACTTCCATCGGATCAGATACCGCAATGGCCTGGACCGCCTTGCCTTCCTGCACCGCCATGGCGATCACGTCGGTGAGATAGTATTCCCCTTGTGCATTGTCGTTGCGCAGCCGTCCCAGCCAGCCTCGCAGCAGCGCCGCTGGCGCGGCCAGCAGGCCGCTGTTGCACTCCCGTATCCGCAGCTGCTCGGGGCTGGCATCCTTGTGCTCGACGATGCCGACAACCGCCCCGCTTTGATTGCGCACGATACGGCCGTAGCCGCTGGGATCGTCCAGCTCCACGGTGAGTAGCGCCAGTCCGCCTTCGGCGGCAACCGCCAGCAGCGGCCGCAGCGTTTCCGGACGCGTCAGTGGCACGTCACCATAGAGCACCAGCACCAAGTGGTCGTCGGGAATCTCCGGCAGCGCTTGGGCGACGGCGTGCCCTGTGCCCAGCTGCTCTGCCTGCAGCACCCAACGCACCTCATGGTCGACCATGCGCTCGCGCACCAGCGCCCCACCGTGACCGTGGACGACGATGGTCTGCGCTGGCTGCAGCGCCTGGGCGGTGCGGATGACATGGCTGAGCATGGGTTGCCCGCCCAGCGGATGCAGCACCTTGGGCAGGTCCGAGTGCATTCGGGTTCCCTGGCCCGCGGCCAGTATGACAACCGTTAGTTTCATTTTTGACTATGCATCGCAGGATGAAAAAGAGCCGTGGTCAGAGCTGACACACGGCTCTAGTGTAATTGCGCTGCGACGGATCCTTTTCAAGATCCGTCTTCGCCTCAGCGCAGATTCTTGCGCAGGTTTTGAATCGCGCGAAGCTGCGCCATTGCCGCTGCCAGCTCGGCCTGGGCCTTGGCGTAATCGATGTCAGCCGAGCGGTCCTTGAGGGCACGTTCCGCCCTGGCCTTGGCCTCCAGGGCCGCGGCCTCGTCCAGGTCCTTGGCCCGGGCAGCGGTATCGGCAAGCACCGTGACGATGTTGGGCTGAACTTCCATGATGCCGCCGGAGACGTAGAAGTACTCCTCCTCGCCACCCGGCATCTTGACACGCACTTCGCCCGGCTGCAGCTGGACCAATAGCGGCGCGTGGCGGGGCAGAATGCCGACATCTCCATGGACAGCGCGTGCGGATACGAACTCCACGGCGCCGGAGAAGATCGACTTCTCCGCACTAACGATGTCCAGTTGCATGGTCTGGGCCATATCACCCGCCTCCGTCGCTTACTTGAGCTTCTCGGCCTTCTCGATGGCTTCGTCGATGGTGCCGACCATGTAGAACGCCTGCTCCGGCAGGTGATCGTATTCGCCTTCAATGATGCCCTTGAAGCCGCGGATGGTCTCCTTGAGCGGCACAAACTTGCCCGGCTGACCGGTGAACACCTCGGCCACGAAAAACGGCTGCGACAGGAAGCGCTGGATCTTACGCGCCCGGGCGACGATCAGCTTGTCCTCCTCGGACAGCTCGTCCATGCCCAGGATGGCGATGATATCGCGCAGCTCCTTGTAGCGCTGCAGCGTGCCCTGCACCCGCCGCGCCACCTCGTAGTGCTCCTCGCCGACGATTTGCGGATCGAGCTGGCGAGAGGTCGAATCGAGCGGGTCCACCGCCGGATAAATGCCCAGCTCGGCGATCTGGCGCGACAGCACCACGGTGGCGTCCAGGTGCGCGAAGGTGGTCGCCGGGGAGGGGTCGGTGAGGTCGTCCGCCGGCACGTAGACCGCCTGGATGGAGGTGATCGAGCCGGTCTTGGTGGAGGTGATGCGCTCCTGCAGCACGCCCATTTCTTCCGCCAGAGTCGGCTGGTAACCCACCGCCGAGGGCATGCGGCCGAGCAGCGCGGACACTTCCGTGCCGGCCAGGGTATAGCGATAGATGTTGTCGATGAACAGAAGCACGTCACGGCCTTCGTCGCGGAAGTACTCCGCCATGGTCAGGCCGGTCAGGGCAACACGAAGGCGGTTGCCGGGGGGCTCGTTCATCTGGCCGTAGACCAGCGCCACCTTGTCGAGGACGTTGGACTCCTTCATCTCATGGTAGAAGTCGTTACCCTCACGGGTGCGCTCGCCCACGCCGGCGAATACCGAAAAACCGCTGTGCTCGATGGCGATGTTGCGAATCAGCTCCATCATGTTGACGGTCTTGCCGACGCCCGCGCCACCGAACAGGCCGATCTTGCCGCCCTTGGCGAAGGGGCAGATCAGGTCGATGACCTTGATACCGGTTTCCAGCAACTCGTTGGAAGCCGCCTGCTCCTCGAAGGACGGCGCCTTGCGGTGAATGACCCAGCGCTCCTCAGCCTCGATCGGGCCAGCCTCGTCGATGGGGTTGCCGAGCACGTCCATGATGCGGCCCAGCGTGGCCTTGCCCACCGGCACTTCGATGCCCTTGCCGGTGTTGCGCACCGACAGGCCGCGGCGCAGACCGTCGGTGCTGCCCATGGCGATGGTACGGACCACTCCGTCGCCGATCTGCTGCTGCACCTCGAGGGTGAGGTTGACGTCTTCCACCACCAGCGCGTCGTAGACGTTGGGGACCGCATCACGGGGGAACTCGACGTCCACCACGGCGCCGATGATCTGCACGATGTTGCCTGAACTCATTGCCAAATCCTCTTTGCGAATTCTGTTGATCCGGCCTGCCTAGACTGCTTCGGCGCCGCCGACGATTTCCGCCAGCTCCTTGGTGATCGCCGCCTGTCGGGCCTTGTTAAAGGCCAGCTGCAGCTCGTCGATGAGAGTACCGGCGTTATCGGACGCCGCCTTCATGGCGACCATGCGCGCAGCCTGTTCGCTCGCGATGTTCTCGACCACCGACTGGTAGACCAGCGATTCCACGTAGCGACCGAGCAGCAACTCCAGCACCGACGCCGGGTCCGGCTCGTACAGGTAGTCCCACTGGTGGGTCTGCTCGACCTTGCCGTTGGCCGGCAGCGGCAGAATGATCTCCAGGACCGGCCGCTGGGTCATGGTGTTGACGAAATTGTTGTAGCAGAGCACCAGCCGGTCGATGCGACCTTCCCGATAGGCATCCAGCATCACCTTGACGGTGCCGATGAGATCGGTCAGCTGCGGCGCATCGCCGAGGTTGGAGGTTTGCGCCACCACGGTGCCGCCGTAACGGCGGAAGAACTGGATTGCCTTGTTGCCGATCAGGCACAGATCCAGCTCGACGCCCTGTTCCTGCAGCCGCTTCATTTCGGCCAGGACATTGCGGAACAGGTTGGTGTTCAAGCCTCCGCACAGGCCGCGATCGGACGAGACGATGATAAAGCCCGCCCGTTTCAGCTCCCGCTCCTGCATGAAGGGGTGCTGGTATTCAGGGTTGGCATGCGCCAGGTGACCGATCACCTGGCGGATCTTCTCGGCGTAGGGGCGGGCCGCCACCATCCGCTGCTGCGCGCTGCGCATCTTGGAGGCGGCGACCATCTCCATCGCCCGGGTGATCTTCTGCGTGCTTTGGATGCTTCGGATCTGCGCTCGTATCTCTTTTGCACCGGCCATCGGTATTCCCTCGCTCAGGTCTACCAGTTACCGGTCGACTTGAAAGCCTCGACCACCTGCTTCAGGCCAGCAGCAATCTCGTCGTTGTAGTCACCGGTCGCGTTGATCCGATCCCGCAGCTCGCCGAACTGGGCGCGGAACATGGCATGCAGGCCGGCTTCGAAGGCGCCTATCTTCTCCAGCGGCACGTCGTCCAGGTAACCCTCGTTGACGGCGTACAGCGACACCGCCATGTCGGCCACCGTCAGTGGGGAATACTGCTTCTGCTTCATCAGCTCGGTGACGCGCTGCCCGCGCTCGAGCTGGCGCCGGGTGGCTTCGTCCAGGTCGGAGGCAAACTGGGCGAAAGCGGCCAGCTCGCGGTACTGTGCCAGCGCAAGCCGGACACCACCGCCGAGCTTCTTGATGATGGTGGTCTGGGCCGCGCCACCGACGCGCGACACCGACAGGCCGGCGTTGATAGCAGGCCGGATGCCGGCGTTGAACAAGTCCGTCTCCAGGAAGATCTGGCCGTCAGTGATGGAAATCACGTTGGTCGGCACGAAGGCGGAGACGTCGCCGGCCTGAGTTTCGATGATGGGCAGGGCGGTCAGCGAGCCGGTTTTGCCCTTCACAGCGCCGTTGGTGACCTTCTCCACGTAGGTCGCGTTGACGCGCGCAGCGCGCTCCAGCAGCCGCGAGTGTAGGTAGAAGATGTCGCCCGGATAGGCTTCACGGCCCGGCGGACGGCGCAGCAGCAGGGAAACTTGGCGGTAGGCCCAGGCCTGCTTGGTTAGGTCGTCGTAGATGATCAGCGCGTCTTCGCCCTTGTCGCGGAAGTACTCGCCCATGGCACAGCCGGCGTAGGGGGCGATGAACTGCAGCGCAGCCGAATCCGAGGCGGTCGCGGCCACCACGATGGTGTGCTCCATCGCGCCGTGCTCTTCCAGCTTGCGCACCACGTTGGCGACCGAAGACGCCTTCTGCCCGATCGCCACGTAGATGCATTTGATGCCGGTGCCGCGCTGGTTGATGATGGTGTCGATAGCCACCGCGGTCTTGCCGGTCTGAC
>Ga0079224_100014287_pt1 | contig 11086 bp, 9 predicted proteins | sample Stecom2015_FD_80414 | JGI IMG/M metagenome (GOLD analysis project Ga0079224, IMG submission 80414) | Agricultural soil microbial communities from Utah to study Nitrogen management - Steer compost 2015 | ecosystem: Environmental > Terrestrial > Soil > Agricultural land | place: USA: Utah...
GTCATTATACCGACATTGCCATGAATCATTTGAACAAAATCCAGGTGGCAGATGAGAAGAAAGTCCAGCTCAAAGAACTTGCGGCTTCTTTGATTGACCGACAAGTTTAATGAAAAATGAAAGATGAAATTCAGGACAGAATTAAATATTCCGGAATCTGACCGGAAAATTACCCATTTCCGACCATTATTGGGGATTGGCTCTTGTTTTGTCGATTCGATCGGAGATAAACTTGAAGAGGCTAAATTTCAAAATTTGTCCAATCCTTTTGGAACATTGTTTCATCCGCTTGCCATAGAAAATGCACTTGCCCGAATTCTTTCATTGACAAAATATACCCAAGAGGAAATATTTAAATACGGCGAACTTTATTTCAGTTGGGATCACCATACTTCTTTTAGTCATATTTCAATTGAGGCTACTTTGGATAAAATCAATTCGGAACTGGAATATGCCAATGATTTTGTTCAGAAAGCTGAAGTTTTTTTATTGACTTTTGGTACAGCTTGGGTTTATAAAATTAAAGAAATGGGATTATTTGTAGCCAATTGCCATAAAGTGCCCAATTCAAATTTTGATAAATATTTATTGGATGACAAACAGATTCAGGCATCCTTAAAAAATTGTTTTAATCTGATTCAGGACATCAACCCAAATGCGCAAATAATCGCAACGGTAAGTCCGGTTCGTCATATAAAAGATGGAATTGTGGAAAACAATATCAGTAAATCTAAATTGGTTTCCAATTTGTTTGATGTGGCAATGCGTTATGAAAATGTAGAATACTTCCCAGCCTACGAAATTATGATGGACGATTTACGCGATTATCGTTTCTATAAACCAGATTTGGTTCATCCGACGGATAGGGCTATCGATTATATTTGGGAGAAATTTTCAAATACATATTTTGATGCCGAAACATTTGACAAAATGAAAATTGCACAAAAAATAGGAATGGCACTTGCACATCGTCCTTTGAATTCCCAAACAACTTCCTACAAAGAATTTCTTTATAAAACCCGAAAACACATAGAATCCATAGAAAATTTGTTTCCCCCAAACAGTTTCCTTACAGAGAAATTAACCTTACAAAAGTTGATGAGAAATGCTGATTGATACCCACACCCATTTGTATTCGGAAGAATTTGATATGGATCGCGATGAAATGATTCAACGGGCGAAAGAAAGCGGCATTGGTAGATTTTATATTCCGGCGATTGATTCGACATATACAGAACGAATGTTGGATTTGGAAAAAAAATACCCCGAAGAAATGCATTTGATGATGGGGTTACATCCGACTTCTGTAAAACCTGAATCCTATGAATTCGAATTGGAAGAAGTCAAAAAATGGCTCGACAAAAGAAATTTTTCTGCCGTTGGCGAAATCGGAATTGACCTTTATTGGGACAAAACAACTTTGGAAATTCAACAAATTGCGTTTAAAAAACAAATTGCTTGGGCAAAGGAAAAAGGCTTACCGATTGTGATTCATTGCCGTGAAAGTTTTGACGAAATTTTTGAAATACTGGAAGAAGAAAAAGATGAAAAGTTATTTGGGATTTTTCATTGTTTCACCGGAACAAAAGAGCAGGCCGAACGTGCAATCGGTTTCAATATGAAATTGGGAATTGGAGGAGTAGTTACATTTAAAAACGGAAAAATAGATCAATTTTTAAATGAAATTCCTTTGGAACATTTGGTTTTGGAAACGGATTCACCTTATTTGGCTCCGGTTCCTTTCAGAGGAAAAAGAAATGAATCTTCCTATATGGTAAATGTCGTAAAAAAGCTTTCTGAAATTTACAGAATAAACGAAAAAGAAATAGTTCAATCAACAACTCAGAACGCTTTGTCTGTTTTTGGTGATTGAACTATTCAATGGATTAAAAGGTTCCGAACTACCTTACCAAAGTAAATTTGGTATTAATTACTTCATTTCCTTCTTGGTTAGTTGCTTTCAAAACATAGATTCCAGGCTGTAAAGAACCGTTAAGGCTAACTTTATAGTCTCCGATTGAATTCACATTTAACTCATTTGAATAAATCTGTTTGTTGTTCAGATTCCAAACCGTTACATGTAAATTGGAATTTTCGTTAGATTTAGAAACAATATTTAACTCGGAATTTTTTACGATTGTTGGATATAAACTATAATTTGACGGCGCAGCAGCTAATTCATCCATCAAATTTTGACGTAAAAAATAGGGACTTGATAAATCATAAACCGGCACTTCATAATCCGATTTAAAATTTGCTTCAAGTGTATTTATGTCCAGGGTGTACAAACCATATGCTGAAGTTGTTGCTAATAAAATATTTCCGTCTTTCATCACGGCAGCACCGTTGACAGTGTATCCGTCAGCCAGTCCATTGATTTTTCCCAGATATTCGGTATTTAAATTCTTTGGATTGATTTTGAAGACATGAGCAGACGCGCTGATTGCATAAATATTTCCAAAAGCATCGGCAATCATATCGCCACCATAAACCAAAGTTTCGTTGCCCATTGCTTTTCCGGTTTCTGCAATCAAAGCAATACCGCCCAGATTTTGAACATTTCCATTGGAAGAAATTTTCAATAATTCAGAGCCATTGTTGTTAAGCGCATACATAAATCCGTCTGAAGCAGTTGTCATTCGCGCATAATAAGTTGCCTGATCCTTGCTGTTCATCACAGAATTTGGAATTTCTGCCAATGTTCCGGTTTTGGACGAGGTGTTTATCACAGATACTTTCGTGCCGTTCATAGGAATATAAAATATTGAACCGTCTTTAGAGGCGGTCATAGCTGCAATGTATTTCCCACAGCTGCATACTTTGGTAACATCGGCAGCCATAGATTCAAAATTCACTTTGTCGGCTTTGGTCAAAAGTATGTTTGATGAACTTAAATTGTTAACATCAATTTTTCGGAAGTCGTTGAATTCAATCTTTCCTTTGGTAAGTCCAGTTGCCGCTACGATATCTTGTGCATTTAAAAAATATCCGGCCATCATTACAGAACAAAATAATAAAGCTTTTTTCATACTCAAATTCTTTTGGTTTTTATGCAAATAAAGTTAGACTTTAAAATTCAATTTACATAAAAATTTTTAAAAATTCTTTTCAGCAAGTCATTTTGGCAGTATAATAGCTTTTGAATCAACTAATTAAGACATAATGACATATTTGAACCTTAATTTTTCAATTGGAATACGAATTGACTTATTTAAATCCGAAAATAATTAACCTTAAAATTTTAAATAAATGAATACAATAGCGAAAAGAAACCCGGATTTGTTTGGGGGACTGATGGAAAGTTTCTGGAATGATTCAAATTGGTTCAAACCGGAATTGAATTCAAAATTTCCCGTTCCTTCTGTCAATATCAAAAACAATGAAGACGAATTTGAAATCGAATTGGCGGCGCCCGGTTTAAAAAAAGAAGATTTCAATATTGAAGTGGAAGAAAATATCTTGAAACTCAGCGTGAACAAATCTACTGAAAACCTTGAAGAGAAAGACAATTATACCCGTAAGGAATTCAGTTATTTTAATTTTCAACGAAATTTTGCCTTACCGAAAAATGTAGTGGATACCGAAAATGTGCAGGCAACTTATGTAGATGGGATTCTGAAAGTTTTACTTCCCAAACAAAAGGAATTAAAAGAATCCGTAAAGAAAATTACAGTCCAGTAAAATTCATTATCAAAATATTTACGGATGGCCTGATGATTAAGCTCATCAGGCTTTTTTGATTGAGAATAATTGAAAAATCAATTTCGAATTGAATAAAATCACAGAAAAAAACACCACCGAATAAGCAATGATTTTCATCGGTTCCATTTCTTCTTTGAAATAAAACATCGCCAGAAAAAAACTGAAAACCGGATTCAGATAAATAAAAATTCCGGCGGTGGAGGAATTTAATTTATTGAGCGAGAACACGTTAAGAAACATTGGGAGAATGGTGAAAACGGCCGCTATGAGAAAAACAATTCCATAAAAATAAAATCCTTTTTCGGGCACGGATTTTTGAAAATTGAAAAGTGGAAGCAAAATAATCGTTCCAAATACTATCTGAAATGTCAAAGTGAAAAATCGGTCCAATTGATGGTTTTTCTTTTGTAAAACCAAATAAATCGCATAAGAAAGTGCAATGATGAAACTATAAAAAACATCCATAAAATGCCCAATTGACAACAAAATACAACTGAATAAACTCAAAGAAACGGCTATCCATTGAACCTTTGAGAGTCTGTCTTTTAGAAAAATATAAGCCAAAACCGTCGTGATAATAGGGCAAAGCATATAAGCCAAGGAAGTCGCATTGACACTGATTTGGTTCATCACATAAATAAAAAGATACCAATTGATGGCAAGCAAAATCGCACTGATGAGATTGAGGAAAACCAATTTCCAACGGTGTTTTTTACCAAAACTTTTAAAAATCTTGATGTTTTCAAGACTCTCTTTTCTACGAAATAACAAACTGATGACCGAAATGAGAATACTTGCCATCAAAACCCTCGATAAAAGAATGTCCAACGAGTTATAATTATCAATTGCCTTCAGCGGCAAACTGAACAACCCCCAAATGATGAAAGCGGTCATCACCGCCAGATAATATTTTGTGTTCATTTTTTTAATGTGGGAAGTCAGATATAATTGATTTTTAAAACTTAAAACTTTGAACCTTAAACTAACTTTCCAAACAAATCAAATTCTTCTGCAGATTCGATTTCTACATTTACAAATTCCCCGATGGACAAATAAACACCCTGAGCCGGAATCAAAACTTCATTGTCTACGTCTGGCGAATCAAATTCGGTTCTTCCTATAAAATAATTTCCTTCCTTTCGGTCAATCAAAACTTTGAATTGCTTTCCAACTTTTTCCTGATTCAATTCCCAGGAAATTTGCGATTGGATTTCCATAATTTCATCCACGCGTTTCTGTTTAACATCAGCCGGAACATCATCCACCAAATTATAAGCGTGCGTATTTTCTTCGTGCGAATAAGTAAAACAGCCCAAACGGTCGAAACGTTGCGTGCGCACCCATTCTTTCATTTCTTCAAAATGCGCTTCGGTTTCGCCCGGATAACCGCAAATCAAAGTCGTTCTGATTGCCATATTCGGTACTTTTTCACGGAATTTATCGAGCAAAGCATTCGTTTTTTCAAACGTAGTTCCGCGACGCATCGACTTCAATAAATCGGTTGAAATATGTTGCAAAGGAATGTCGATGTAATTGCAAATTTTTGGTTCTGAGTTAATTACATCTAAAACATCTTCCGGAAATCCGCTTGGAAAAGCATAATGCAAACGAATCCATTCGATTCCTTCCACTTTGACCAATTCTTTTAACAAATCCGCTAAAGCTCGTTTTTTGTATAAATCCAATCCGTAATAAGTCAAATCTTGTGCGATGAGAATCAATTCTTTCGTACCATTTTTGGCCAAATTCTGCGCTTCTTTTACCAAATTTTCAATCGGAGTCGATTGGTGTCCGCCACGCATCAACGGAATCGCACAAAACGAACAAGGACGATCGCAACCTTCGGAAATTTTCAAATAAGCATAATGGCGTGGCGTAGTGGTCAAACGTTCGCCAACCAATTCGTGTTTGTAATCTGCGCCCAATGCTTTCAGAAGAAGCGGTAAATCACGCGTTCCGAAATATTGGTCAACATCGGGAATCTCTTTTTCCAAATCCGGTTTGTAACGTTCAGAAAGACAGCCGGTAACGAAAACTTTTTCGACCATTCCGTCCTCTTTTTGCTGCACATAATCCAAAATCGTATTCACCGATTCTTCTTTGGCATTGTCGATGAAACCACAAGTATTGATGACCACAATTTCACCTTTTTTCTCGTGAACCGCTTCTTTGCCATTTGCCTTTAATTGGCTCATCAAAACCTCAGAATCATAAACATTTTTGGAACAACCAAGTGTTACGATGTTGATTCGTTTTCTTCCCGTGGATTTTGTACGCATAATTTTTTTGAAAAATTGGAGGTGCAAAGGTACGCCAACAATTCTGAATTTTATAATGCTAATGATTTAGGTTTAAATTTAATAAGAAATAAGTCTAATTTTTCTCATTTCAAGAATTTTCTAGACCGCGTTTCTAACTTTAAATTTCAAGAATTATCGTATTTTTGGCACCAAGTCTCTTTAGGCTAAAAAAAAACAAAACAGAGTAAAATGTCAGAAACTATCAATAAAACAGCATTCGATATTCGCAAAGATATTTACAAACCCCAAAATGCCATTCGTGTCGTAACGGCAGCTTCGCTTTTTGACGGTCACGACGCGGCGATTAACATTATGCGCCGAATGATTCAAAGAACCGGCGTGGAAGTCATCCATTTGGGACACGACAGAAGTGTGGAAGAAGTGGTCGATACTGCGATTCAGGAAGATGCCCAAGCCATTGCAATGACTTCTTATCAGGGCGGTCACAACGAATATTTCAAATATATGTTTGATTTGCTCAACGAAAAAGGAGCAGGGCATATCAAAATTTTTGGTGGCGGCGGCGGTGTGATTTTACCGAGCGAAATCAAAGAATTGATGGATTATGGCATTTGCAGAATTTATTCGCCCGACGATGGCCGTGATTTAGGATTGCAAGGAATGATCAATGATTTGGTGATGAAATCTGACTTTCCGACCGGTGACAAATTAACCCAGAATATGATTGATTCTTTGCAGGAAAAAGACAATCACCATTTGGCACAAACAATTTCTGCATTTGAAAATAATTTAGAAAAATACAATTCGCTTTACAACGAAATCAAATCCAAAGCCGAAGAAAGCCATATTCCGATTTTGGGAATGACCGGAACCGGAGGAGCCGGAAAATCTTCTTTGGTCGATGAATTGGTGCGAAGATATTTATTGGATTTTCCTGAAAAAACGATTGGAATTATTTCAGTCGATCCGACCAAGCGCAAAACGGGCGGCGCACTTTTGGGCGACAGAATCCGTATGAATTCGATTAATAATCCGCGTGTTTATATGCGTTCGATGGCGACGCGTCAAGCGAATTCGTCCATTTCAAAACACATTGCACCGGCTTTGGATGTGCTCAAAGCTGCCGGATTTGATTTGATTATTTTGGAAACTTCAGGAATCGGCCAATCTGGTGCGGAAGTGATGGAATATGCCGATTTGCCTTTGTACGTGATGACACCGGAATACGGTGCTGCAACACAATTGGAGAAAATTGATATGTTGGATTTTGCTCAAATTGTAGCGATTAATAAATTTGACAAAAAAGGAGCGGAAGATGCTTTGCGTGACGTGAAAAAACAATTTCAGCGCAACCACGAACGTTTCAGCGAATCACCGGAAAATATGCCGGTTTATCCGACTCGTGCTTCGCAATTTAACGACGCAGGAACCAATCAGCTTTACAAAGCTTTGATGGCGAGATTAAATGAATTTACCAACGGAAACTTTGAATCTCAATTAGCGTTCGATAAAGTAGCCAAAGAGCAAGTGACAGCGGTGATTCCTCCAAAACGGATTCGATATCTCTCTGAAATCGTAGAAAATAATCAACAATATGATAAATGGGCAGATGAACAATCAAAATTGGCACAGGAGATTTATGCATTAGATATTTCAAGTAAATTACTAAGTGAAGAAAGTAAAAACAATGATTTAGAAGAAATTAAAAATAAAAAATTAGAAAGATTAACACCTGAAAATCGTGAAATCATTCAAACTTGGGACGAGAAGAAAAAGAAATATTCAGATGAAATTTATTCTTTCAAAGTTCGTGACAAGGAAATCAAAATCAAAACACATACAGAATCGCTTTCGCACTTGGGAATTCCGAAAGTTTCTTTGCCCCGATATGAAGCCTGGGGCGATATTCTGAAATGGAGTTTGCAGGAAAATGTGCCGGGCGAATTTCCTTATACCGCCGGAATTTATCCGTTCAAAAGAACCGGAGAAGATCCGACGCGAATGTTTGCGGGAGAGGGCGGTCCGGAAAGAACCAATCGTCGATTTCATTATGTGAGTTTGGGAATGCCGGCTGCACGTTTGTCCACGGCTTTTGACAGTGTAACGCTTTATGGGCAAGACCCGGCGACACGTCCCGATATTTATGGAAAAATCGGAAATGCAGGCGTTTCCATTGCAACTTTGGACGATGCCAAAAAGCTTTATTCCGGTTTTGATTTGTGTGCGCCTACCACTTCGGTATCTATGACGATTAACGGTCCGGCTCCGATGTTGCTTGGATTCTTTATGAATGCGGCAATTGACCAGCAATGTGAAGTTTACATCAAAGAAAACGGTCTGGAAGCCAAAGTAGAAACCCGGTTAAAAGAAAAATTTGACGATAAAGGTTTGAAACGACCTGAATACAACGGTCCTTTGCCGGAAGGAAACAACGGTTTGGGATTGATGCTTTTGGGTTTAACAGGAGATGAAATTTTACCTGATGATGTTTACAATGAAATCAAAACCAGAACTTTATCAACCGTTCGCGGAACCGTTCAGGCAGATATTTTGAAAGAAGATCAAGCGCAAAATACCTGTATTTTTTCAACGGAATTTGCTTTGCGTTTGATGGGCGATGTGCAACAATATTTCATCGATAAAAAAGTCAGAAATTTTTATTCGGTTTCGATTTCCGGCTATCACATTGCTGAAGCGGGAGCTAATCCGATTTCGCAGTTGGCATTTACGTTGGCGAATGGATTTACTTATGTTGAATATTATTTGTCGAGAGGCATGCACATCGATGATTTTGCGCCGAATTTGTCGTTCTTTTTCTCAAATGGAATTGACCCGGAATACGCTGTAATCGGACGTGTGGCAAGGAGAATTTGGGCGAAAGCAATAAAACATAAATATGGTGGAAATGAACGCTCGCAAATGTTGAAATACCACATCCAGACTTCAGGACGTTCTTTGCACGCGCAGGAAATTGCGTTCAACGATATTCGTACAACTTTACAAGCGCTTTATGCGATTTATGACAACTGTAATTCATTGCATACCAATGCTTATGATGAAGCCATTACCACGCCGACAGAAGAATCGGTTCGTCGTGCAATGGCAATTCAGTTGATTATCAACAAAGAATTAGGTTTGGCGAAAAATGAAAATCCGATTCAAGGTTCGTTCATCATTGAAGAATTGACCGATTTGGTAGAAGAAGCGGTTTATGCGGAATTTGACCGATTGACCGATAGAGGCGGCGTTTTGGGCGCAATGGAAACGATGTACCAGCGTGGAAAAATTCAGGATGAAAGTATGTATTACGAACATCTGAAACATACCGGCGAGTTTCCGATTATCGGTGTGAATACGTTTTTAGGTTCAGATGGTTCCCCAACAATGCAGCCGAAAGAAGTCATTCGTTCGACCGAAGATGAAAAGCAATTCCAGATTGAAGCGGTTAAAAATTACCAAGTTTCCAATGGTGAAAATTCGAAAGAAAGCTTACAAAAACTCAATGAAGTTGCACTGAACAATGGAAATTTATTTGAACAAATTATGGAAGCCGTAAAAGTGAATTCTTTGGGAGAAATCACCAATTCGCTTTTCAATGTAGGAGGGAAGTACAGGAGGAATATGTAATTTTTGATGGATGATGGATGCGGGAAGATGGATGTATGATGTAAATTTGAAAATGAATTAATTTGAAGATTATTTTATTTCAGATTAATAAAATAAAAGTTAAAAAGAACCCCGAAAGGGGTTCTTTTTTTGTTAGGATAAATTTTGAGGAAAAGTTGTAAAACCAAAATAAAATGTATAAATTTGAATTGTTTAAAGTTTAAAATTATACTGTTATGCCAACGCCCTACAAACAAAATGAAATCCAGCATTTCGCAGAAGATGCACCGACTATGTATTATAGCGGAAATGCAGCAATACCTTTGAATGATTTAACTTCTATCCAGAAAATGAAAATCATTAAAAAGGGAATTTCCAAAAATTATCTTGAAACCCTAAAAAAAGCCACTTCTTTGGACTATGATTCGCTTGCCGGAGCACTTTCGGTGACGCGCGCAACGCTCATCAACAAAAAAGGAGAGCAGAAATTCAGTGACCAAATCAGTGAAAAAATTGTTTCTTTGGCAGATTTGTATTCATTTGGTTATGAAGTTTTTGGAAACAAAGAGAACTTCAACAAATGGATGTTCATCCCCAATCAGGCATTAGGAGGCCTGGCTCCTTTTGAAATCATAGACAACTATTATGGTAAAGAAGAAGTCCGAAATCTGATTGGTCGTATCGCTTATGGCGTTTATTCATAAATTATGTTGGTTTACAGAGTTAGTAAAACCCAATATGCGTATGATTTGAACGGAACGGGTGCGAAACTTTTCGGTGGACGTTGGAACCATATCGACACGCCTTGCATTTATACTGCGGAAAACCGCGCATTGGCGGTTTTGGAATATTCGGTGAATATCAACATTGATGTGATTCCAAGGGCGTTGAGCATTTGTATTTTCGAGATTGATGAAAATTTAATCAAAGAAATTAAACCCAAAAAATTACCGGGCGATTGGCAGGAAATTCCGGCTCCTTATTCTACTAAAGATTTTGGGACGAAATTGCTTCAAAAAGGAACTCCTATTATCAAAATTCCTTCAATTGTAATTAAAGATGAATTTAATTATATATTGAATCCCAATGTCTTGGATAAGAATATTAAGTTGGTGGAAGTGAAAGATTTTGTTTATGATTTAAGGGTTAAATCGAAATAAAATTAATCGTTTGCATTTTTATTTGCCAATTGTCCACAAGCAGCATCTATATCACCACCACGACTTTTTCTGACCATTACGGTAATTCCGGCTTTTTCCAACTCTCGAACATAACATTCTTCGGCTTCAATGCTTCTGTGGTCAAATTTTCCTTCGCCAATCGGATTGTATTGAATCAAATTTACTTTTGATGGAACCTGACGACAATATTTAATCAAAGCTTTGATGTCTTCCTCTTCGTCATTGATTCCTTTCCAGACACAATATTCGAACGTAATAACCGAACCGGTTTCTTTGTACCAATATTGCAAAGCTTCCATAATTTCTTTCAGCGGAAATTTCTCAGAAAACGGCATA
>Ga0079224_100014288_pt1 | contig 11086 bp, 10 predicted proteins | sample Stecom2015_FD_80414 | JGI IMG/M metagenome (GOLD analysis project Ga0079224, IMG submission 80414) | Agricultural soil microbial communities from Utah to study Nitrogen management - Steer compost 2015 | ecosystem: Environmental > Terrestrial > Soil > Agricultural land | place: USA: Utah...
GGGAAGCCCGTCCAGGAACGCGTCCAGCGCCGCCAGGCTCGCCTCGAACGTCTCCGGTACCACCCGGTCCTCCGCCACGTAGCGATACCACGCCCACCCGGGGCCGTATCCCCAGGGCGCGCCCGCGTGGAGCGCGCGCGGCGTCACGAGCGTCCAGCTCTCCGGCAGGAGCCGGCCGAGGCCCTGCAGGTCGTGCTCGTCGCTCCCCCGGCCGTGGAGGAGGACGGCCACCACGCCGTCCGTGCGCGGCGGCACCGGGCCGCTCACCTCGTGGACGGAGATACCGTCTCCGGAGTCCTGGATCACGGGAGCCTCCTCACGCGGTGAGCGGTGAGAGCACCGCCTCGATCTGATCGCGCCGGGGCTCCAGCCAGTCGGGCAGCTTGAGCGCCCTGCCCAGCGCCGCGGGATCCTCGTCGATCGCGAATCCCGGACCGTCCGTGGCGATCTCGAGGAGCAGCCCGTCGGGCGCCTGGAAGTAGATGCTCTCGAAGTAGGTTCGGTCCTTGACCTCGGTCACGCCCACGCCCAGCGACAGCAGGTGCTCCCGCCACGCGGCCTGATCTTCGGCGTCCTTCGCGCGGAACGCGATGTGGTGCGTCTGACCCGCGCCCGGACGGGCACGCAGCGTGGACCCCTTCCAGTCGAAGAGCGTGAGCGCCGAGTGGGGCGCCACCGTCTCGCCGTCGTACCTCGCCCAGAAGTAGTGCCGCGTGCGGGCGTCGTCCTGGTTGTACGTCTTCTTCACGAGGGCGAGGCCGAGCGCTTCCCGGTAGAACGCGTCCGCCCGCTCGAGGTCGTCCGTGAGGCCGGTGATATGATGGATCCCCTGGAGCGCCATATCCGCGCCGATCTCCGGGACCGGCTGGGGGTGCGTCGCGCGGGCGATCGCCTGCTCGTCCCGCCCCCCGGGGAGCCGCTCCTTCGGCGGGATCAGAAGCTCGCGCCCGAGCGCGTCCGCCGGCTCGTCGATGGCGTAGCCCGGCCCCGCGGTCGCGATCTCGAGGATCTGGCCGTCCGGGTCCGAGAAGTACAGGCTCCGGAAGTATCCGCGGTCGAGCGGCCCGTTCACCGCCACCCCCGCATCCGTGAGACGCCGCTTCCACTTCAGCTGCGCCTCCGGCGTCGCCACCCCGAGCGCCAGGTGATGGATCCCGCCCACGCCCCATCCCCCCCGGTGCGCGTGCGGCCACTCGAAGAAGGTGAGCAGCGTGCCCGGGCGTCCTTCGTCGTCCCCGAAATACAGGTGGTACGCGCCGGGGTCGTCGAAGTTGACGGTCTTCTTCACCAGGCCCAGGCCGAGCAGGTCGCCGTAGAAAGCGAGCGTCCTGCGAGCGTCCGCCGAAACCATCGTGATGTGATGGAAGCCCGCGGTGAGGAGCGGTGCCATGGTGCCTCCGCGATGCTGATGTGGATCGAGGCCTCGATTCCTGAAGATCTTCAACCTTGAAATATTGTCAACCCGGGGGTTTCCACGCCTGGGCGCGGGATCCGTGCGTCGGTCGATCCGTTCTACCGCACGCGGCGGCTCCGTATCTCACAGAGACCTGCGGAACCGGATCGTGGCCAGGGCGAGGCCGCCCGACGCCATCGCCGCGAGCACGGAGAACTGGACCCACAGCTCCCGCGCGCCCGCCCCCTTCAGGAAGATCCCCCGCACGATCTCGAGGAAGTGTCGGAGGGGATTGGCGAGCGTGAGGGTCTGGAAGACCTCCGGCATCGTCTCGATCGGGTAGAGGAAGCCCGAGAGGATGATCGCCGGGAGCAGGAACAGGAACATGGCCAGGAACGCCTCCTGCTGCGTGGCCGAGATCGTCGAGATCAGGAGGCCGAACGAGAGCCCGGCGAGGATGAAGAGGACGGCCGCGAGCAGGAGCGCGCCCACCGATCCGCGGAGTGGGACCTCGAACCAGAGGAGGGCGACGAGCGTCACGGTGGTGAGCTGCACCAGCGCGATCGCGGCCACGGGCAGCGTCTTGCTGATCATCAGCTCGCCCGCGCCGAGCGGGGAGACCAGAAGCTGTTCCAGCGTGCCGACCTCACGCTCCCGAACCACGGCCATGGCGGTGAGGAGGAGGGACATGAGCAGCACGATCACGCCGATGACCGCCGGCACGTTGTAGGCGCGCGACTCGAGGGCGGGGTTGAACCAGGCCCGCGCCCGGAGGTCGATCGGCGCTCCGGTCCGCCCGTCCGCGACGGCCGTGCTCACGCCTGCGGCCGCGCTCATGCCGATGCGGCGTGCGTGCTCCTGAACGATGCGGGCCGCGTACCCCTGCGCCACGGTGGCGGTGTTCGAGTTCGTGCCGTCCACCAGGAGCTGGACCCGCGGCGCGCGCCCGGCGTCCAGGTCACGGGCGTAGCCCGCGGGCACCTCCAGCCCCACGACCGCGCGCCCGCGATCGAGCGCGCGCTCCAGATCCCGAGGCTGATCGGAGGCCCCCACGACCCGGAAATACCCGGACGCCGTGAGCGCCTCCACGAGCGCGCGCGACTCCGCGGTGCGGTCGTGGTCGACCACGGCCGTGGCGACGTTGCGCACGTCGGTGTTCACCGCGTAGCCGAAGAGGATCAGCTGGAGGATGGGCGACACGAAGATGACCCGCTTCGTGCGGGGGTCCCGGAACAGCTGGCGTAGCTCCTTGACGACCATCCGGCGCACGCGGAGCAGGCGGAGCTTCATGCCTTCCCGGCTCATGCGGGCAACTCCTTCTTGAAGGCGCGGGTCGCGAGGGTGAGGCCGAGCACGGCGTACAGGGTCATCAGCAACGCCTGGGGCCAGAGGGCCTCGAGCCCGACGCCCTTGAGGAAGATCCCGCGGGTGACGGTCACGAAGTAGCGGGCGGGCACGAGGAACGTCACCGCCTGGAGCGCGCGCGGCATGCTCGCGATATCGAACATGAAGCCGGAGAGCAGCACCGCGGGCAGGTACGTCGCGACCATCGCGACCTGGGTGGCCAGCACCTGCGACTTCACGGCTGCCGAGATGAAGATGCCGAGCCCGAGCGCGCCGATCAGGAAGAGCACGGTGAACGCGGCGAGCAGGAGAACGCTGCCGTGGAGCGGCGTGCCGAAGATGGCGATGCCCGCGACCACGGTGGTCGCCACGTCGAACAGCCCGATCGCGAGGTAGGGAAGGAGCTTCCCGAGCACGATCTCGAGCCGGCTCGCCGGGGTGGCCGCGAGCTGCTCCATGGTGCCGCGCTCCCACTCACGGGCGATGGTGAGGGCCGTGAGGAGCGCGGCGATCACGGACATGATGACCGCGATGAGCGCCGGCACGATCATGTGCCGACTCTCGAGGTTCGGGTTGTACCAGGTGCGGGGCTCGAGGGATACGGGCGTGCTGCCCGCCGCGCCACCGGGCGCGAGCCTCGCTCCCAGGCGGGCGACGATCGCGTCGGCGTAGTTCAGCGCGATGGTGGCCGTGTTCGCGTCGCTCCCGTCCAGCAGGAGCTGGACCTCGGCGGCACGCCCGGGATCGCGCAGCGCGCGCGCATAGCCGGGGGGGATTGCCAGGACGCCGTCGACGGACCCCCGCACGAGACGGTCGGCCACGTCACCGGACCCGGCGAGCCACTCGTCCACGCGGAACAGCCCGCTCCCCGTGAAGGCCTCCACGAGGGCCCGGCTCTCGGGCGTCTCGTCCTCGTTCAGCACCGCGATGGGGATGTCCTCCACGTCCCATGTGATCGCGTAGCCGAAGAAGAGCAGGAGCGCCAACGGCAGGGCGAAGGCCAGGATCATGCTGCGCGGGTCGCGACGGAGCTGGATCCATTCCTTGCGCGAGATCGTGAGCAGGCGCCCGAAGTCCATGACCGTCACCCCGCCGGCGCGCCGCCCTCGGCGCGCACCAGGGAGACGAACACGTCCTCCAGGGAGGGGGCCACCCGGTCGATCGAGCGCACCTCCCGTCCCGACGACTCCAGGCGGCGGCGGATCAGATCCGCGCCGGTCCCGGACTCCTCCGTCGCCACGTGGAGGGCCCGTCCGAACATGGCCGCCTCGAGCACGCCCGCGGCTCCCTCGAGCGCGCGAACCGCTGCCGGGGCGTCGTCGGTCGTCACGCGGAAGACCGGCTCGACGAGGCCCTCGCGGAGGGCGCCCGGGGTGTCGAGCGCGATGAGCCGTCCGCGGTTGAGCAGCGCCAGCCGGTGACAGTACTCGGCCTCCTCCATGTAGTGGGTCGACACGAACACCGTCGTGCCGGCTTCGGCGAGCCCGTCGATGAGATCCCAGAACGTTCGGCGCGCGACCGGGTCCACCCCCGAGGTCGGCTCGTCCAGGAAGAGGATCGGGGGCTCGTGGACCATCGCGCTGCCGAGCGCGAGACGTTGCTTCCAGCCGAGCGGGAGCGTGTCGGTGATCCGGTTCTGGTGCTCGTGGAGTCCGGAGATCTCCAGGATCCAGCTCCTCCGCTCCTCGAGCCGCGCCCCGGCGACGCCGTAGAGCCCGGCGAACAGCTCGATGTTCTCGCGGACCGTGAGATCGGCGTAGAGCGAGAAGCGTTGGGACATGTAGCCGATGCTCCGCTTGATGGCCGCACGCTCCGTGCGGATGTCCCGTCCCGCGACGCGGCCCTCGCCTTCGCTCGGAGCCACGAGCCCGGTGAGCATCTTGATCGTCGTGGTCTTTCCGGCGCCGTTGGGGCCGAGGAATCCGAAGATCTCACCCGGTCGCACGTCGAACGACACGTGGTCCACGGCGGTGAAGTCGCCGTAGCGGCGCGTGAGGTCGCGCACGGACACCGGAGCCTCGAGCCGCGATCCCGGGGCGGGGCGGGGCTCACGCATCGTCCGCCCCCCGGCCGCGCCCCACGAGCTGGATGAACACGTCCTCGAGGGATGGCTCGGCCCGCTCGATCTCGGGCCTCGCCAGTCCTTGAGACGTGAGCAGCGCTTCCAGATCCGCGGTCCCGACCTCCTGCCCGGTGAGGGCGTGCACCACGTCGCCGAACAGCGACGCGCTGGCGATGCGAGGGTCCGAGCGGAGCACGTCCCTCGCCTGCCGCGGGTGCTCCGCGTGGACCGCCCAAAGCGTGCCGTCGAGCGATCGCTGGAGCGTGCGGGGGTCGTCGAGCGCCAGCGTCCTGCCTTCGTCGAGGAGCGCCACGCGGTCGCAGCGCTCGGCCTCGTCCAGGTACGAGGTCGTCAACAGGATGGTGACGCCTTCGGCCACCATCTCGTGGAGGATCATCCACAGCTCACGACGGGAGATCGGATCCACGCCGAACGTCGGCTCGTCCAGCAGCAGCACCTCCGGACGATGCACCAGGGAGCAGGACAGGGAGAGCTTCTGCTTCATGCCGCCCGAGAGCGCGCCGGCCAACCGGTCCTCGAACGGGCCGAGCCCGCTGAACGCGTACAGGCGCTCGAGCCGGGCGGGACGCTCCGAGCGCGGCACGCGGTAGAGATCGGCGTAGAACGCGAGGTTCTCCGCCACCGTGAGGTCCTCGTACAGGCCGAAGCGCTGTGCCATGTACGCGATGTGCGGCTTCACGCCTTCGGGGTCCCGGGCGACGTCGATGCCCTGCACGATCGCGGTCCCGCGGGAGGGAGGGAGGACGCCGGCGAGCATGCGGAGCGTGGTCGTCTTGCCGGCTCCGTCGGGCCCCACGATACCGAACAGGCCCCCGGCCTCGACGTCGAAGGTGAGGCCGTCGACGGCGACCGTATCGCCGAACCTGCGCCCCAGGTCGCGCAGCGAGACGGCGGCCGTGCTCATGGTCCGGACGTCTCCAGCGTGACGTCGGCGGGCAGCCCCGGCTTGAGGATCAGCTCCGGGTCGCCGGTGATCCGCACGCGCACGGGGTAGACGAGACGCGTCCGCTCCTCGGCGGTTTGGACGTTGCGGGGCGTGAACTCGGCCTCGCTGCCAATGAAGACGACCTCGCCCTGGACCACGCGGTCCGGATACGTGTCGGAGACGATGGTCGCGCCCGCCCCGAGGCGGACCCCGCCCAGCCGATCCTCGCGCACGTAGATCCGCACCCAGCGATCGTCGGTGTCCAGGAGCGTGAGGACGGGCGCTCCCGGCGACACCGCCTCGCCCGGCTCCCGGTGACGCACGGTGACGACGCCCTCGAACGGGGCGAGGATCACGGCGTTCGCGCGTGCCGCCTCCGCGCTGGCGAGCCGGGCCTCCGCCTGCGCGAGTCGCGCCCGTCCGACCCGGAGCACCTCCTCGCGCGGCCCCTCTCGAAGGAGGTCCAGCGCCTCGCGTGCCTGATCCGCAGCGGCGCGAGCCGCCGCCTGCTCGGACTCGGCACGGTCGAGCGCCTGCCGGCTGATCGCGCCCCCTTCGAACAGCGTCCTGGCCCGCGCGGCGTTGTCCTCCGCTTCCTCGGCGCGGCGGACGGCGGACCGGACGCCGGCCTCGGCCCCGGAGATCTCCTGTGTCCGTGCGCCGGCCCGGAGCTCGGCCAGCGCGGCCTCCGCCGCTTCGACGTCGGCCCGGGCGGCCTCCCGTTGGGCGTCCAGCTCCCGCGTATCGAGCCGGGCGAGCTCCGCGCCCGCCTGCACGCGATCGCCCTCGACGACGCGTACCTCGGCGACGCGCCCCGGCACCAGGAAGCCGAGGTTGGCGTCCGTGGCTTCGACCGTCCCCGAAGCCGTGATCCCGGCAGCCGGGCCTCCGTCGCGCCCCCACGCGAGCCAGACGCCGAACGCGGCGACGGCCGCGATCAGCAGGGAGATTCCGATGCGCTTGTTCATCCGTCCACCTCCAGGGCCCGGTCCAGCCATCCCCGATCGAGAAGTCCTCGGGCCCGGGCCAGACGGACCCGGGCCAGCACGCGGTCGTAACGGGCTCGGGCCAGGCCGGCCCGGGCCCGGAAGAGGCTCGCCTCGGCCGCGAGCAGGTCGCTCTGGACGCCGGCGCCCGTGTCCAGCGCGAGCGCCTCGATCCGCGCCACCTCCTCCCACTGCGCCACGGACGCACCGAGCGCCTGCGCCCGGGCGTCCGCTTCCTGCACGGCGGCGCGCGCGGCATCCACGGCCGCGTCGACGGCGCGATCCGCGACGGCACGCTCCTCACGCGCGGCGCTCACGTCCGCTTCCGCGCGACGGATGGCCGCGCTCCGGGCGCCGCCCGTGAAGAGCGGCCAGGAGACGGCGATCCCCGCCTGCCACTCCGCGACGTGGCCGCCGCCCGCGGCGCCGTAGTCGAGCAGGCCCGCCATGAGCTCGAGCCGCGGCAGCCGGCCCGCGCGCTGCTCGCCCAGCCGGGCTTCCGCGGCGCGCTGGGCTTCCGCGGCACGCACGAGCGCGGGGTGCCGGGCTTCGACGGCCGGCACCCCCGCGGCGGGCGCTTCCGGTCCGGGCGCCAGCTCGGGGTCGGCCAGCGGGCGACCCACCACGTCGGCCGGCTCCACCCCCATCTCCCGGGCGAGCGAGCGCTCCGCCAGCTCGGTGCGGGTCCGGGCGCTCGCGGCGTCCGCGCGCGCCTCCTCGAGCGCGGCGGAGGCACGCAGCGCCTCCACTTCGGCCGCCGAGCCCGTATCGACGCGCCTCCGGGCCCGGTCCCCCTCCGCCTGGAGCGCCTGGAGCCGCCGAATCGCGGCGTCCTCCTGCGCCCGGGCGGAGAGGATCGCCAGGTAGGCTTCCGTGGCTCGCTCCATCGTCTCCATGAGCCGAGCCTCCACGCCCGCGTCCGCGGCCGTCGTTCCGGAGGCCGCGGCACGGATACGCGAGCCGGTGGCTCCTCCGTCGAAGACCGTGTAGCGGAGCCTGGCAGCACCCTGCACCAGGGTCTCGTCGAAGGCCGGGGGCCGGCTCGGGTCGAAGCTGTGCAGCGGCCGGACGACCATGGGCTCCTGGAAGCGGGTGAGCGTTCCCTCGACCTGGAGGCTCGGGAGCCGACCCGCACGTGCCCGAGCCACGTCCGCCTCCGCGCCGTCCAGGCGCGCCCGCCCGGCCGCGAGGCCCGGATCGGCCCCGAGCGCGGCTTCCACGGCCCCGACCAGCGTGAGCGGTGCGTCCTGTGCGTGCGCGGCGTCGGGCGTTCCGCCGCTCCATGCGGCCAAGGCCACGGCGACCGCCGCCCACGTGCGCCCCGCACCCGAGCCCCGCGGGCGCGCGTGGCGAGCCGGTGGGCTCGTGCGGTCGTTCGGGCGCCGGCGACGAGGTTCGCGGCTCGCGATGAATCGTGTCATCGGGTTTCCTCCGTTGCTGTGGACCCGCCGACGAGGTCGGGGCGGAGCCCCCCTCGAACGAACGCGGTGGCGTGCGCCACCGCCGATCGCCGCGTGCTCGGGTGCAGGAGGTCGACGCCTCCGAACGCCTTGAGGAGGGGTGCGACCAGGGTCATGTGGATCGGCTGCGCGACGACGCTGAGCGCGGTCAGCAAGGGGTCACCGGGGCGCATCGAACCCTCTTCGACGCCCTCCCCGTGGAGCTCGGCAAGCGCGGCCATCACCCGTTGAAGGGTCTCGGCCACCACCGGTGGCGGCTCCTTCCCCGCCGCGACCTCCTGCAGCAGGAGGCGCGGGAGGTCCGGGTGCTCCCGGAAGTGGTCGAAGTAGGCGGCGACGACCCGCGACATCCGCTCGTCCGCGGTCCCGTGGCCGGTGCCGACCGCCACGACCCGGTCTGCGAGCGGCCGAAGGCCGGCCTCGAGCACCGCGCCGTAGAGCTCCCGCTTCGAGCCGAAGTGGTAGGTGATCGCGCCCAGATTGACGCCCGCCCGCTCCGTGATGGCACGGACGGACGTTCCGTCGAAGCCCTGGGTCGCGAAGAGCGCCCGTCCCGCGGCGATCAAAGCGCGCCGCGTATCGTCGCCTGCCGAGTCCAGCCCCGTCGGGGCACCGTCTTGTTCATTCATACGTTCGTATCATAAACTGTGCGGCTCGACCGATTCAAGGCGGGTCCGCGCCGACGGTGTCCGTCAGCTAGCGGCCGGTCAGCTCCCGCACCACCTCGCGCAGGCGCTCCATTCCCTCCACCAGTCGGGGTCCCGGCCGCCCCAGGAACGGCTCCCCGACGCAGAAGACGCGCCCATCCCGCACGAAGGGCAGGTCCGCCCACCGCTCGTTCCGGAGCACCACGTCCGGCCGGTACTTGTCCGGGTGCACGCCGCACCAGGAGAGGACGACCGCGTCCGGCGCGCGCTCCGCGACCTCGTCGTCGGTCATCGGCCGGCTCTTGACGTCCTCGTCGGCGAGAACGGCGCGCGCGCCGGCGGCGCGCAGCACGTCTGTGGCCCAACTGCGCTTGCCGGGCGTGATGACCGGCTTCGGCCACCACTGGATGAGGATCGACGGCGCGTCGCCTTCGGGCGCTTCCACGTCGAGCGCCGCCCTCATGTCACGCACGAGCGCCTCCGCCCGGTCGTTCACGCCCAGCCGCGCGCCGATGTCCCGGATGTCCCGGTACACGTCCTCGAGCGACACCGGCTCGGGAGCGATGAAAGGAAGCCCCGCGGCCTCCAGCCGCTCCACCACCTTCTCGTGCCCCGGCACCGTGAGCGTCGCGAGCACCAGATCGGGCTCGAGCGCCGCGACCCGGTCCACGTCGATGTCGAGGTCCGGCCCGACCTTCGGCAACGGACCGACCACCTCGGGCGGGTGGTCCGAGTGGTCGTCGACCCCCACGAGAAGATCCCCGCACCCGAGGGCGCACACGATCTCCGTGTTCGAGCAAGCAAGCGATACGATGCGCATGGTCCGGTGCTACCCGGGGGCTTCGGCGCGGTTCTCCTTGCCGCACCCGGCCGGAGCCTCGGAAGCGCCTCCAGCGCCCGCCGCCGAGTCTATGATCCGCGAAGGCTGACGCTCGCCGATCCCCCTGCCGCTCGAGGCGTGGGGCGCCGGGGACTCCGACGAGGGGCTTGGATCCCGCAGGGATCCGAGCGAAGCGCCCCCGAGGAGCGGGTCCCCGGAGCCCCACGCCCCCCGGGGCCAAGCAGCGCTCCGCGGGTTGACACGGTCGACCCCTCCCCCAGACTTCCGGGACGATCGCCCCGCTTCCGCATCATCCCGAGACCCGGCCATGGTCAACGTTCCCTCCACGATGGTTCCGCTCGGCTCGAGCGCGCCGGACTTCGCCCTCCACGAGCCTGCCTCCGGCCGGACCGTATCGCTCTCGGACTTCGACGACGCGCCCGCGCTGCTCGTCGTCTTCCTGTCCAATCATTGTCCCTTCGTGAAGCACATCGCGGAGGGGCTCGCGGCCTTCGCGCGTGAGTATGCGGAGCGGGGTCTCGCGGTCGTCGGCATCAACGCCAATGACGTCGACGCCTATCCGGCCGACGCACCGGAGCGGATGATCGAGGAGGTGGAGCGACGCGGCTACGTCTTCCCCTACCTCTTCGACGAGACGCAGGAGGTGGCCAAAGCATACCGAGCCGCGTGCACGCCGGATTTCTTCCTGTACGACGTCGAGCGGCGTCTGTCCTACCGGGGCCAGTTCGACGACAGCCGGCCCTCGCTCGACCGGCCGGTCACCGGCGCCGATCTGCGTGCGGCGACCGAGGCCGTGCTCGTCGGAGCGGTCGCCCCGGAGCCCCAGGTGCCGAGCGTCGGCTGCAACATCAAGTGGAAGCCCGGCAACGCGCCCGAGTGGTTCGGTAGCTGAGGCGGGGAAGAGCAAAAAAAAACGCCGCCGGGCGTCCTGCCCCGGCGGCGTCGGTACTGTCGCAGCCCAGCGCGATGGCCAGGTACGGCGCGAACAGCGAACTACACTTTCAAATGACGGTTCGGCTTCAGGAGCCGTTCCGGCGATCGCTTGCCCGTGCCAGGCTGGACAGGGTACTCGGACTAGACAAGGATCACCTCCTTTTTGCGGGTCGACATCGGGCTGAGCACCGGCGGGCTTCGAGGCCCGCGGTCCGCCGGGCGTCGTCTCTCTGAGGCGATTCCCGGGGCCCAATTCGGAGCCAACGGCTCCGACACAGTGGCATGATAAAAGCCTCGGACGCTCCTGGGAAGGGGCGGCTGCGAAACGTGCCGGAGCATGGGGTACGATATGCGGTAGCAGGGGCTCACGGATATCCCGGATCTAGGGCCCGGCCGGGCGGGCCACCCGGCCGCAGCCAAAGCACCGCTGGCGGCGGCCGTGGCCTGCTCAAGCCGTCCGGTACGCCCGCCCCA
>Ga0079224_100014289_pt1 | contig 11086 bp, 8 predicted proteins | sample Stecom2015_FD_80414 | JGI IMG/M metagenome (GOLD analysis project Ga0079224, IMG submission 80414) | Agricultural soil microbial communities from Utah to study Nitrogen management - Steer compost 2015 | ecosystem: Environmental > Terrestrial > Soil > Agricultural land | place: USA: Utah...
GCTGATCTGGATGTGGTGCAGAAGTCCGGGTCGTGGTTCTCGTACGGTGAGACGCGCTTGGGTCAGGGTAAGGAGAAGGCGGTGGAGCTGCTCACCACCAGACCCGACCTCGTCGACGACATCCGGAAAGCGGTCATGAACGCTATCGGCGCCGGGGCAGCGAGCCCGGTGCCGGTCGCCGGAGGCCCGGCGTGAGCGCGGCCCTGGGGATACTCCTGCTCATCGTGGGCCTGGCCGTCGGCGCCGCCGCCGTCTGGGTCCTGAGGCAGCGCCAGGAGACGGACGCCAAGGCCGAGGCCGAGAGGCTGTACCGAGCCCGCGTCGAGGAGGCCGAGCGCGAGGCCCGGCGCACTGTCGAACGAGCCCAGTCGGACGCCCAGGCCGAGATCGAGCAGGCCAGGCGCCGCTGGGAAGAGGACGAGCAGCGCCTGCGGCAACGGTTGCAGGAGGACCTGGAGCGCGAACGGGCCGCGGTGCGTGCCGAGATCCAGCGCAGCCGCGAGGAAGGCCAGCGAGAGCTGGCCCAACTGCGCGACATGCGCGAGGAGATCAGGCGCGACCGCGAGAAGCTCGAACAGCAGGAGGACAGACTCAACCGACGCGGCGAGCAACAGGACGCGCGCGCGCTGAGGCTGGACGAGGCCGAGGAGAGGCTCAACCAGCGGTCGGTCGACATGCAGGCGCGTGAGGACGAGCTGCAGGGCCGCGAGGCCCAGCTGACGGCCCAGCTGCACGAGGTAGCGCAGCTCACGCGCGAGCAGGCCACTCAGTTGGTCCTGGACCGGGTCGAGCGTGAACTGGAGCGCGAGAAGGCGGTCAGGGTGAGGGCTGCGCTCGAGCGGGCCGATGCCGAGTCGAAGAGGCGCGCGACCGACATCCTCTCCCAGGCGATCCAGCGCAGCGCTTCCGAGGTCTCGGCGGCGATCAGCGTCTCGGTGGTGCCCATCCCCAACGACGCCATGAAGGGCCGCATCATCGGCCGCGAAGGCCGCAACATCCGGGCGTTCGAGGCGCTGACAGGCGTGGACCTGATCATCGACGACACCCCCGAAGCGGTGCTCCTCTCCTCCTTCAACCCGATCAGGCGCGAGGTCGCGAAGCTCGCGCTCTCCGAGCTAGTCACCGACGGGCGGATCCACCCGGCGCGTATCGAAGAGGTCGTGCACAAGGCGCAGCACGACATGCAGAACTACATCCGCGAACGCGGCGACGAGGCGGCCCTCGAGGCCAACATCGTCGGCCTCAAGCCGGGCCTGATCCAGCTGCTCGGCCGCATGCAGTTCCGCACCAGCTACGGGCAGAACATCCTCAAGCACTCGGTGCAGGTGGCGCACCTGTCCGGCATCCTCGCGGCCGAGCTCGGCGTCGACGAGAGCATGGCGCGCCGGGCGGGCCTGCTCCACGACATCGGCAAGTCGATAGACCGTGAGATCGAGGGCACCCACACCGAGATCGGGGCGAACCTGGGCCGCCGCTTCGGCGAGCCGCCCGAGGTCATCGACGCGATCCTCAACCACCACGACCTCGACCGCGCCGAGACGCTCTACCCCATCATCGTCAACGCCGCCGACGCCATCTCGGCCGCGCGTCCGGGCGCCAGACGCGAGACACTCGAGAGCTACATCAAGCGCCTCGAGGGGCTCGAGAACATCGCGACGAGCTTCCCGGGCGTCGAGAACGCCTACGCCATCCAGGCCGGACGCGAGGTGCGGATCATCGTCCAGCCCGACAAGGTCGACGACGCCTCAGCCGTGCTGCTGGCACGTGACATCGCCAACCGGATCGAGCAGGACATGGAGTACCCGGGCCAGGTCCAGGTGACCGTGGTGCGCGAGTCGCGGGCGGTAGAGTACGCCCGGTGAGGATCGGCGAGGACCTCAAGCTCTTCCGTGGCACTTCGACGCCGGTCCTGGCGTCATCGGTCGCGAAGCATCTCGGCGTACCTCTGGCCAGCGGCACGGTCTCCCAGTTCCCGGACGGTGAGACGCGCATCATGATCGAGGAGTCGGTCCGCGGCGCCGACTGCTACATCGTCCAGTCCACCTCAGCGCCCGTGAACCACAACCTGATGGAGCTGCTGGTCCTCATCGACGCGCTCAGGCGGGCGTCCGCCTGGCGCATCAACGCCGTCATCCCGTACTTCGGGTACGCACGTCAGGACAAGAAGGTTCAGGCCAGGGAGCCCATCACTGCCAAGCTGGTGGCGAACCTGCTCGAGACCGCCGGCGCCGACCGTGTCATCTCGGTGGACCTGCACGCCGGGCAGATCCAGGGCTTCTTCGACGTGCCGTTCGATCACCTCACGGCGCTGCCGATACTCGGCGACCACCTCAAGCAGACCGATCTCGAGGGCTCGATCGTCGTATCACCGGACGTGGGCAGGGCGACAGAGGCCAGGCGTCTGGCCCAGTACCTGAACCTGCCGCTCGCCATGCTCTACAAGCGGCGCACCAGCCCCACCGACACGCAGGTCACGCACGTCATCGGTGACGTGGAGGGCATGCGCCCCATCATCATCGACGACATGATCAGCACTGCCGGCACGATGCGCCAAGGCATAGAGGCGCTGCTCCGACTGGGAGCCGAGCCGGACATAAGGGTCACGGCCACGCACCCGGTCTTCACGCCGCCGGCCCAGGAGCGCCTCACGCATCCGGCCATCACCGGGCTCTACGTGACGGACACGGTACCGCTGCGCCAGGACGTCACCAACGCCACCGTCCTCAGCGTGGCGCCGCTGCTGGCCAAGGCCATCCGCAACGTGCACCAGCACACCTCGGTGAGCTCGTTGTTCACGACCTGAGCGACCCCGGGTTCCGCGGCCCTTCCCGCTCCGCTTGGGCGCACTGGCCTGCCGGGAACTAGGTTCCGAGACTTCTGTTCGCTCCGCTCAGGGGGACTTGCCTCCTGCGACCGAGGTTCCTTCGTTCCTACGCGCTCCGCTTGGGCGCCCTGCACTTCCGGGCAGGGCGCCGGAACGTTATCGCCACGCCTCCCGTATCCGGCGTATGCGCGCGATGACCAGCGGCAGCCGGTAGTCGCCATGCGCCAGGCTGGCGCGCGCCGATTCCCACAGCTCCAGGTCGTCACCCTGAGCGGTAGCGAACTGGATCAGGAGGTCTGGGTCGCTGGCCGCCATGACGGCTCGCCGCAGGCACTCCTCGACGTGGAGCCTCAGGTCGACGACGCCGGGCGCGAACGAACCCGGGAGCAACGGGCCCGTGTACTGCTGCACCGCCCGGTGAGCCTGGCCGGTGGCGATGAAGGCGAGCACCTGCTTGAAGTCGCACTCGAACGGCGCCAGCAGTCGGTACGGAGCGGCCGAGATGGGCACCAGCTGCCTGAGCCGCGACACCGTCGACTTGACCGTGCCCGGATGGACGTCCGAGCCGAAGACCAGCTCGCGCAGCTGCCCCACCGTGACGCCTGCCTCGCTGTCGCACAGGATCGCCAGTACCTCGCGCTGCCGCGCGGTCAAAGGGAGCTCGCGGGCCCGGTACTCGACCGACGGTGAGCCGAGCAGCCTGACCTTGAGCGGGCTCCCGCCGCCTCGCCAGAGCGCGATCAGTTGGGCGTACTGCGGGTCGCACGCCATGAGGAGCCGCCAGCCGGTCTCGGAGAGCTCGCGCAGGCCGTCAGCGCCGAGGGCCAGCGCCCTGGCCGCCTCGTCCACCCTCCCCTGCCTGACGTGGCACAGCGCCAACCACATCGCGGCTTGCGTCTGGAACAGCTGGAAGTTGGTCTGCTCGAACTGCCTCGCGGCCGTCTCGAGCAGGGTGGTGGCCCGCGGTAGGTCGCGGTAGCTGAGGGCCATGCCCATCCCCAGCGTCCCGATCGCGGCCTGGGCGCGCGGGGCGCCGCGGCTGAGGGAGAACGCGTACTCGGCCGAGTGCAGGGCGGCCTCTACGTCGCCGATGGCGAGGTGGCACTTGGTGACGTCGAGCGACGCCGAAGCCACCTGCGTGAGGGGCGACGCCCGCCTCAACATCGTGAACAGACCCAACGCCTCGTCGCAGCGCCCCTCCAGCAGGCTCAGGTCGGCGGACGTGGACACGACGGCCTCGTAGGTTGGGATGCCGAGCTTCTCGGGCTCGATCGCGACGTGCGCCAGGGCCGCCCGCGCGGCCGGCAGGTCACCGAGGAGCATCTGGGCGAAAGCCAGCGTGGCCGCCGCGACCTCGCGCCTGTACGCCTCGAGCAGGTCGCGGCGCTCGTACTCGTCCAGCGCCCACCTGGCCCAGTCGCGGCCGCTCTTGTAGTGCCCCAGCGCGAGCTCCTGGTTGGCGACGTCGATCGCGCAAGCCACCACGAGGTGACTGGCGTCCGAGTGCTCGGCGAGCGCCATGGCCCTCCTGAACAGCAGGATGGGCGAGTGCCGGTCACCCTCGAGCGCCAACGCGAAGGCCCTGGCCCTGATCGTCGTCGCGGACTCGTGAGCCTCGAGCGCCCTGAGCGTCTCGGCGCCGGCGTCGGCGCCCGGCTTCGTCACGGCGACCGCGGCACGCAGCTCCGGTGCGGCTGAACCTCCGAGCACGGTGGACACCAGGCCCATGACCTCGGCCTGCCTGTTGACCGCCGTGGCCGTGACGTACAGCCAGTAAGCGACCGCCGGCTCGCACTGGACGCTCTCGGGCAGGGCGCTCAGCTCCCGCCACAGACCCGCGAAGTCCCCCTCGTTGAACGCCCTGTTCCCGGCCTGGTCCACGACCTCGGTGGCCAGCTCCGGCGCGTGGTGCCGGCACGCGGCCAGGGCGTCGCGCCAGGACCCATGGCGCAACCGAGCGGCCACGGCCTCCCTCGCCGACTCAAGGGAGTCGCCGTCCATCATCGCCATGGCCCCCGCCCGCCCGCCCGGCGCTACACCGGTACGACCGCGCGACTCCACGTCATGCCCGCCCGTCGACGTGCTGCCCACGCTGGCCCCCTGTTCACTGAAGGGTGACCAGCATAGCGCGCCGGCCGTTTTTGCCGGCGCTTGCCTAGGCAAAGACCCAGCTTGTCGGCGGCGCCGGAAAGACCCGCAGGAACCCCGATGCGCGCGGTAGACGGTATGTACGCGCTCTCGCGACAGGACCGCCCGTCGTGCCGGTCGATCCGCGCGGGAAGCCGTCCAGGACAGCGTTTCAGCGCCGAGTAAGAACTTTGTAAGGGCCAGCCGCTAGCCTATGTACCTGAGGACTGAGGTAACCCTCCCATTACCTCTTCCCATCCTCTTCCGAGAAGACCCCGCGCCTCCCACGCGGGGTCACTTCTTTGCTGGGACCGCGCCTACCGCAACTACCCGGCAGCCGAGGGGCCTCATGCTCACGGCAGCGCTTCATCCGAACCTGCCGGAGACGTACCGCTCGGTCAGCTCCTGCCGCGGGTTCGTGAAGATCAGGTCCGTGGGTCCCTCCTCGATAAGGCGCCCCAGATGCATGACCGCCGTGCGGTCGCTTACGCGGCCGGCCTGTTGCATGTTGTGGGTGACGATCAGGACCGTGTAGTCCCTCTTGAGGTCGGTGATAAGGCGCTCGATCCTGTCCGTGGCGATCGGGTCCAAGGCGCTGGTGGGCTCGTCCATGAGGATCACGCTGGGGTCCGAGGCCAACGCCCTGGCGATGCACAGGCGCTGCTGCTGGCCGCCGGAGAGCCCGAGGCCCGACTCGCGCAGCTTGCCGGACACCTCGTCCCATAGGGCTGCCCCCCTCAACGCCCTCTCCACGAGCGCGTCCATGTCGCCCCGGAAGCCGGTCAGCTTGGGGCCGAACGCGACGTTCTCGTAGATCGACTTCGGGAACGGGTTGGGCTTCTGGAACACCATGCCGATCCTGCGCCGCACCTCGACCGGATCGACGTCCGGCCCGTATAGCTCCACCCCGTCGTACCGCACGGCCCCGCTGACCCTGACCCCCTCGACGAGGTCGTTCATCCGGTTGATCGACCGCAGCAGGGTGCTCTTACCGCAGCCGGACGCGCCGATCAGCGCCGTCACCTGGTTGCGGGGGACCGTCAAGGAGACGTCGTAGAGCGCCCTGAAGTCGCCGTACCACAGGCTGAGGTCCTCGATCACGACGGCCGCCTCCTCGGCCGGGACCGGTGAGCTGCGCACCGTCTCGTCAGCGATCTTGTCGGCGTCCGTCACGTCTCACCTTTCCGTCGCTGCCTAGCGGCTCGCGAACCTGCGCCTGAGGTAGTAGGCGATGCCGTAGAGGACCGCGAGCACAGCCAACAGCACCACGATCGCGGCCGAAGCGGCGTGCGTGAACTCCACGTCGTTCTCGGATACCCATGAGTAGATCTGGATCGGGATCGCCGTGAAGGTGGACAGCAGCCCGTCCGGCGGTCGCGGTACGAAGGCGGCGGCACCGAGGACGAGAAGAGGGGCGGTCTCACCGATCGTCCTGGCTATCGCGAGCACCACGCCGGTCGTGATGCCCGCTACGGCGTTGGGCAGGACGACGCGCAGCACGACCTGCGAGCGCGTGGCTCCCAGCCCGTAGGCCGCCTGCCTGAGGCTGGGGGGCACCGACCGTATCGCCTCGCGAGCAGCCACCACGACCACGGGCACGACCAGGAGCGTCAAGGTCAAAGCGCCGGCGAGGACGACGGGACCCAGGCGCATGAGCCTCACGAACACCGTGAGGCCCAGGATGCCGTACACGACGCTGGGCACGCCGGCGAGGTTTGAGAGGTTGAGCTCTATGAGCCGTGCCAGCCTGGTGTCCGAGGCGTACTCCTCGAGGTACACCGCCGTACCCACGCCGATCGGCACCGCCAGGAGGATGACCAGGCCCACGAGCAAGAGGCTGCCGACGAACGCGGGCAGCAGACCGGCCACGAGCGGGCTGCGCGAGGCGTTCCTCAGCACGAACGCAGGGTCCAGCCACGCGTTCAGGACCACGACCTGGCCGGGCTCGGCGGCGGCCAACAGCTCGCGGCGACTGGCGAGGCCGCTCCACAACGGCCGGTCGGCCACCAGCTCGTCGCTCACCGTCGTCACCAGCCAGCGGAAGGGCCGGCCATCGACCCACGGCATGAGCTCCACCCGGTTCCTGGCCTCGAGGACCCTGCGCTCCTCGGGATCGGCGAGGAGCGGTTCGATGTCCTCAGCCGGCACGCCGCGCGCCGCGAGCTCGAGCCGCATGACCCTATCCCACGAGCCGAAGGGAGCGAAACCCTCGGCGAAGGCGAAGCTTCGGCCGGACCCGGCGGGCGCGAGCACCTGCCACGACAAGGTGTCAGTGATCACGTCGAACAGGAGCGCCCCCAGCAGCAGCAACGCGAGCAGGACAGGCATCGCTACCGCCGCCTCCACGGTTCTCACGGTGCGCCTGCGACGCCTCGCCTGCCGGCCGCCGACGTCCAGCATGTCGGGAAGGTCGATCCGCTCCGGACTTCGCACGGCGCTCACTCGTAGCGCTCGCGGAAGCGCCTGACCACGATCTGCGACACGAGGTTGAGGGCCAGGGTGATCGCGAAGAGCGTCGCAGCCACGGCGTACAGCGATCGTGCCGCCAGCGAGCCGGCAGGCTGATCCCCGCTGGCCGCCTGAACGATGAACGAGGTCATCGTGGCGATCGTCTCACGGGGGTCGAGCGTGAACAGCGGTCGTTGGCCGGCAGCCAAGGTGACGATCATCGTCTCGCCGACGGCCCGCGAGAACGCGAGTATCACGGACGCGACTATGCCCGACAGGGACGCCGGCAAGACGACACGCCAGATCAACTGGACCTGCGTGGCTCCCATGCCGTAGGCGGCCTGCCTCAGGGCGACCGGAACCGCCTGCATGGCGTCCGTCGAGATGGAAGACACGGTCGGCAGGATCATGAAGCCCATGACCAGGCCGGCGGAGAGCGGGTTGAAGAGGTCGAGGCCCGGCACGAACCGCTGCAGGAGCGGCGTGACGAACAGCAGCGCGAAGTAGCCCAGGACCACGGTGGGGACACCGGCGAGGAGCTCGAGCACGAACGTCACGCGTCTGCGCCTGCGGGCCGTGGCGAACTCGGAGAGGTAGACGGCGCTCATGAGCCCGAGGGGAACGCCGACGACGAGCGCGATGCCGGTCACCATCATGGTGCCGGTCAGGAGCGGGAGGATGCCGAACCGCTGGTCTGCGAAGAGCGGCGTCCACTGTCTGCCCGTGAAGAACTCTCTCAGGCTCACCAGGGGGTCGGAGAAGAACGTCGTCGCCTCGAACACCAGCACGGCGACGACGCCCGCCGTCGTGAGCACCGACAGGCACGCGAGGGCCAGCAGCGCTCCGCCGAACAGGCGCTCCCTGGCACGCGCGCCGGCCCTCAGGCGCATGTCTCGGCCTTCCTCACCGCGCCCGCACGGCCCCCAGCACCGAGTCACCCGGCTCGAAGTCCTGGAACGCGGAGCCCGTCACGCGGTTCGCCAGGCGCGCCGTCGCCGCCTCGTAGACCTGGTCTGGATACGCCACGTAGCCGCTGCCGGAGACGAGCCCGCGCGCCTCGTCGCTCAGGTAGAACGCGGCCAGCTCGGCGGCGGCCTCCTTCTCCAGCGATCGGGTCGCGACGTAGACGAACAGGGGCCTGGACAGCGGGCTGTACGAGTTCGCCTCGATCGTCTCCGGCGTCGGAAGCACGCACCCGTCGCCGCCGTCCACGGCCACCGCCCTCACCGCACCTCGGTTCTCGGCGTAGTGGGCGAAGCCGAAGTAGCCCAGAGCGAACCTGTCGCTCCTCACCCCCTGCACCAGCACGTTGTCGTCCTCGCTCGGGAAGAAGTCGGTGCGGGTGGCGCCGGCTGACCCGTTGACGGCCTCCGTGAAGTAGTCGAACGTCCCCGAGTCCGCGCCCGGGCCGAACAGGACGATCTCCTCGTCAGGCCAGCCGGGCTCCACGTCGCTCCAGGTGGTCACGCTCGACCCGGGTTCCCATATGGCGCGTAGCGCGCCCAGGTCCAGGCAGTCCGCCCAGTCGTCCTCCGGATGGACGACGACCGTGATGGCGTCGGCGGCGACCGGCAGCTCGATGACGCCGATGCCGTTCTCGGCGCAGGCCGCCAGCTCGGACGTCTCGATCACGCGGCTCGCGCCCGCGATGTCGATCTCGCCGCGGCACAGCTTGCTCAGGCCTCCGCCCGTCCCCGAGAACGAGACCGAGACGTTCGCTGTCGGGTTCAGGATCGAGAACTCCTCGGCCACCGCCAGGGATATCGGGTAGACGGTCGAGGAGCCGTCGACACGCACGTCGCCGCCTCCGGCGCAGCCGACCAGGGCGACGAGCAGCAGGGCGCAGCCGACGACGAGCCTCACGTACACCTCCCGACAGAGGCTACCCGCATCCAGACCGCCTGTCGCCCGCTCGGGCGCCGCGAACCGCGAGGACGTGCATCAGCGCCCCTGCGGTATGGTCTGTCGGCAAGTGGGATCCTCAGGGGGCGCCTACCTCGTCAGGGGAGTGTCCGAGCTGTACACCCCCTTCGAGCGCATCCGTGGCGCGGCCTTCGTCGTTGACGGCGACAGGTTCGCATGGGTGGGCAGGGAGGACGACGTGCCGCCGGAGTACGCCGACCTGCCACCGGTGCAGCTGGGCGGACGCGGCGTCCTGCCCGGCCTCGTCGACTGTCACACGCACCTGGTGTGGGACGGCAGCCGCGTCGACGAGTACGTCGCCCGGTCCAGGGGAGCGGACTACGAGGAGGTCCTGGCGGCCGGCGGCGGCATCCACGCCACGGTGGCCGCCACGCGGCAGGCGTCGGAGGAACGGCTGCTGCATCAGGCGCGCAGCCGGGCTCGCTCCTTCGTGCGCGGAGGTGTGACGACCCTGGAGGTCAAGTCGGGCTACGGCCTGACGACGGAGGACGAGCTCAAGCAGCTCAAGGTGGCGAGGCGGCTGGGCGAGGAAGGCTTCCAGCGCATCACGACGACGCTGCTGGCACACGTCCCTGACCCGCGCGTGGACCGCTCGGCGTACGTCGAGCGCTTCGCCTCCGAGACGATCCCGGAGGCCGCCGCCAGCGGCCTGGCCGACGCGTTCGACGTCTTCGTGGACAGGGGCGCCTTCGAGCTTGACGAGGCCAGGCGCCTGCTGGAGGCGGCGGCCGCAGCGAGCTTGCCCGTCAAGGGGCACGTCGAGCAGCTCACGCGGACCGGCGGCGCCAGGCTCCTGGCCGAGCTGGGCGCGCTCTCGGCCGACCACCTGGAGCGCGCGACGGAAAGCGACCTGGTGGCCCTGGCGGAAGCCGGCGTGGTGGCGACGGTGCTGCCCGGCGCCGCTGCGCTGCTCGGCGCCGGCCTCCCGTCCGCGCGGACGTTCCGCACCAGCGGCGTCAAGCTGGCCGTAGCGAGCGACCACAACCCGGGCTCGAGCCCCCTGTACTCGCTGCTGCCCGCGCTGCACCTGGCCACGGCGGTCTACGGGTTCACCGTGGAGGAGACGCTGGTGGGCGCCACGGCGCATGCTGCCGACGCTCTCGGCCGGCCGGACCTGGGCCGAGTCACCGCAGGCGCCAAGGCCGACTACCTGGTGGTGAGCGGCTCGGAGGCTCTTCTCCCGCTGTACGCGTGGGGAGACCCCCACCTATCGGAGGCCGTGCTCGGCGGCACGACGGTCTGGCGTCGCGAGGCGTAGGCAGCTCGCGGCCTACGGCTCGCCGTAGGTGAAGCGCCCGGCTTTCATGGTGGCCACCACCTCGAGGCCGTCGAGGCTGACCAACGGATCGTGTGACAGCACGACCAGATCGGCGTCATAGCCGGGCGTGAGCTTCCCCGAGCGCCCCTCCCAACCGATCGCGTACGCCGCCCCGACCGTGTAGGCCATCAGCGCCTCGTCCGGCGCCATCGCCTCCGCAGGAGCGAGACGGCTGCCGTCGGCCCCCATGCGCCGGCACGCCGCCCTGAGCCCCGTGGGGACGTCGGGCGAGGCCACAGGGGCGTCCGACCCGAAAGCCAGCCGCGCGCCCGACCGCAGCAGCGACCGGAACGGGTAGGCGCGCGTGACGCGGTCGGGCAGCAGCCGGGCGATGGCGACGGCGTCGAACGTCAGGTGGATGGGCTGCATCGAGGCCACCACGCCCATCGCGCCGGCCCTGGTGACGTCGGCGGGGTCCATGTGCTGGGCGTGCTCAAGGCGCGGCC
>Ga0079224_100014290_pt1 | contig 11085 bp, 11 predicted proteins | sample Stecom2015_FD_80414 | JGI IMG/M metagenome (GOLD analysis project Ga0079224, IMG submission 80414) | Agricultural soil microbial communities from Utah to study Nitrogen management - Steer compost 2015 | ecosystem: Environmental > Terrestrial > Soil > Agricultural land | place: USA: Utah...
CGTGGCCCTGCTGGTCGGCGCCCGGCCGCGCGGCCCGGGCATGGAGCGCAAGGACCTGCTGCTGGAGAACGCCAAGATCTTCACCGCCCAGGGCGCAGCGCTGAACAAGGTCGCCAGCCGCGACGTGAAGGTGCTGGTGGTCGGCAACCCGGCCAACACCAACGCTTACATCGCGATGAAGTCGGCGCCGGACCTCAAGCCCGAGAATTTCACCGCGATGCTGCGCCTGGACCACAACCGCGCCGCCAGCCAGTTGGCCGCCAAGGCCGGCGTGGCCGTGGGCGAGATCGAGAAGCTGGTGGTGTGGGGCAACCACAGCCCGACCATGTACCCGGACTATCGCTTCGCCACGGTCAAGGGCCAGTCGCTGAAGGACAAGATCAACGACGCCGACTGGAACGCCAACGAGTTCATCCCCAAGGTGGGCAAGCGCGGCGCGGCGATCATCGAGGCCCGCGGCCTGTCCTCGGCCGCCTCGGCCGCCAACGCCGCCATCGACCACGTGCGCGACTGGGTGCTGGGCAGCAACGGCAAGTGGGTGACCATGGGCATCCCGTCCGATGGCTCCTACGGCATCCCGGAGGGCGTGATCTTCGGCGTTGCGGTGACCACCGAGAACGGCACCTACACCCGGATCCGCGACCTGCCGATCGACGCCTTCAGCCAGGCCGCCATCGACAAGACCCTGGGCGAGCTGGAAGAAGAGCGCGCCGGCGTGGCCCACCTGCTGGGCTGAGTCGCGGCATCCATTGCCAGGCGGTAAAGAAGGCCGGGGAAACCCGGCCTTTTCTTTGGCTCTTCATCCAACGCAGGGGATATGCGCCGCCTGGTCCGTGCAACGCGGTGAGGCGGGAGCTTGGTTGCACCACACCGTGCTGCGTTCATCGGCCGCCACATGCAGGAGCCGGTCTTGCCGGCGACCGCGGTATGCGGGCCGGTCGCCGGCAAGACCGGCTCCTACAAAACGCTTCCACGCCCCGTGCCGAAGCGCCGCGATAACACCTCCCGCCACACGGCGTCCCGACGGCGAAGTCCGGTCAGTGCGCCGTTTCACCGGCCGGTACAGAGACGCCCGCGTCCGTCTGCACCACCGGCTTGAGGGTGCCATCGGGGTTGTACTGCAGGTATTCGACCGTCACCGCGCGCCTGCCCAGCGCGCCTTGCTCGTCACCAATGGTCAGGGCAGCGTTGTGCAGGAAGATGTACCAGTTGCCCTTGAACTCGGCGATGCCCGGATGGATGGTGAAGCTGTTCTTGCCCGAGCCGGTCAGCTCGCCGCGGTACGTCCACGGACCCTGGATCGAGGGCGCGGTGGCGTAGGAGATGCGTTCGTCGGTGTGGGTGGCGCGGTCCAGCGAAGCATAGGTGAGGTAGTAGGTGTCGCCGCGCTTGTGCAGCCACGGCCCTTCCTCGAAATGGGGCGGGGTGATCTCGGTGATCGGCCCGTCGATCTCGATCATGTTGGGCTTGAGCCTGGCGATGTAGCACTGGCGGTTGCCCCAGGCCAGCCAGGTGCTGCCGTCGTCGTCGGTGAACACGGTCGGGTCGATGTCCTCCCAGCTGTGGTCGCCCTTGGGCGTCATCTGGTTGGTGACCAGGGCCGAGCCCTTCGCATCGACGAACGGACCGGTGGGCGAATCGGATACGGCCACGCCGATGGCCTTGCCCGGGTGCGTGTCGTCGTGCTCGACCGAGGTGTAGAACCAGAACCGGCCGTCCTTCTCGATCGCCTGCGATGCCCAGGCATCGGCCTTGGCCCACGTGAAGTCGGCCACGTTCATGATCGGGCCGTGGTCGGTCCAGGTCTTCATGTCGGGGGTGGAATAGACCAGCCACTCGCGCATGTTGAACATCTCCTCGCCCCGGGCCTGGTCGTGGCCGACGTAGAGATAGAGACGGTCATCCACCACCAGCGGGGCCGGGTCGGCAGTGAACCGGTCGCGGAAAAGCGGATTGGAACCGGGGGCGGTGGTGTCGCCCGCCTGTACCGCAAGCGGCCAGAGCACCAGCGCACACAGGGCCGCGGCGATGGTCGGTGTGGCCCGTCCAGTGTTGTGTCCCATTGTTGCCTCCTCCGGCGTGCGATCGTGAGCGGCGAGTGTAGGCGGTGATGGCGGCTCGGCATCGCGGCGGATGAAAACCGCGCGGAGTGATATGGCTTTGCGTATGGATGCACAGGAGAGATCAGCACGCGGCCTGCCGCTCGCCGCAGGGGCGGGCGAGTCAGGCGCCAGGGTGGTCCCGGCCCGCATCGGCCGCGTGAGCATCCGGCATGACCCCGGTGTAGCGGGCGCGTGGCCGGATCAGCCGCCCCTGTGCCTGCTGCTCCAACGCGTGTGCCAGCCACCCGGCCAGGCGGCTGGTGGCGAACATCGCCAGGGCCGGCTCGGCCGGCAGGCGGTGGGCGTGGCAGGTGGCCGCCAGGGCGAAGTCCACGTTCGGCCGGCGGCCACTGTGTGCTTCGGCGGCAGCGATGACGGCGTCGACCAGGTGCAGGGCGCCGGCCTCCACCGGGGCCTTGCGCAACATCGCCAGCAGTTCGATGGCGCGCGGATCGCCATCCGGATAGAGCGCGTGGCCGAAGCCGGGCAGGTCCTCGCCGCGCTTCCAGCGGCCCGCGACGAGTCGGCCGATGTCGCCGCACTGGCGGGCGTCCTCGAGCAGGGCATAAACCCGCGCGGTGGCACCGCCATGGCGCGGGCCGGACAGCGCCGACAGGCCGGCGCACACGGTGGCGTGCAGATGCGCGCCGGTGGAAGCGACCACGCGCGCGGCGAAGGCCGAGACGTTGAGCTCGTGGTCGGCACACAGCACCAGGGCGGCGCGGACCAGTTCGGCAAACGCGGCATCGCCCGGGCGCCAGGCATCGGCCAGCAGCCGGTGCACGGGACCGGCCGGACGCCGCGCCACCATCAGCGCAGCGTTCTGGCGCAGCAGGGTCGCGGCAAGGGCGCGGCGGGTGGCAGGGTCGGCCTGGAACGAGTGCGGCACCTGCAGGGCCAGCAGCGGAATCACCGCCATCGCCCGCGCCACCGGCGGCAGCTCGGTGTCGATGGCCAGGGCGACCACGCGCGCCGGCCAGTCACCGGGCGGATCGGCGAAGGGGTCCTGGCTGCCGCAATCCCACAGCAGCCGCGCGGTGTCCTCCAGGGTGGCGCCGGCGCGCACCGCGGCGACGGCCGGGCGGCCACGGTAATACGGGCCGTCCGGGCGGATCAGCGAGATCCGGGTTTCCAGCACCGGCAGGCCACGGTCCAGGCTTTGCGCGGCTCCGCGGGCCGGGCCGCGACCCAGCCGCTTGCGCTGCGCCAGGCGCTCCACGTCGCGCCGCAGGTAGCCGCGGCTGCGGTGGTCGTGTCCCGGGCGCGATTCAAGCAGGCCGCGACTCACGTAGGCATACAGCGTGGACCGGCTGATGCCCAGCAAGCGGCAGGCTTCGGCGGCGGGGACCAGATCGTTGTCCATGGATGTGTTGATTTTCCGGATCAAGATTGATCAACCCGTGGCAGGGTGCCACATTGCGGCGGACGCGGCCGTCGCGCCGGCGTCCGCCACTGCCACGGTCGAGGAACCGCATCATGACGCTCGCTTCCGCCGGCACCGCCGCCACACCGGGCGCGAAGTTCCGCGCCGCGCTGGGCGCCGAATCGCCCTTGCAGGTGGTCGGCGCGACCAGCGCCAACCACGCCTTGCTCGCGCAACGTGCCGGCTACCGTGCGCTCTACCTGTCCGGTGGCGGCGTGGCGGCCGGCTCGCTGGGCATGCCGGACCTGGGCATCAACACCCTGGAAGACGTGCTCATCGACACCCGCCGCATCACCGATGTGTGCGCGCTGCCGCTGCTGGTGGATATCGACACCGGCTTCGGGCCGAGCGCGTTCAACATCGCGCGTACGGTCAGGTCGCTGATCAAGGCCGGGGCGGCCGCGTGCCACATCGAGGACCAGGTCGGGGCCAAGCGCTGCGGCCACCGCCCGGGGAAGGAAATCGTGTCGCAGGGCGAGATGGTCGACCGGATCAAGGCGGCCGCTGATGCGAAGACCGACCCGGCGTTCTTCCTGTTCGCCCGCACCGACGCCATCGCGGTCGACGGCGTGGATGCGGCGATCGCGCGCGCCGTGGCCTGCGTGGAGGCCGGCGCCGACGGCATCTTTGCCGAGGCGGCGGGCGACCTGGACACCTACCGCCGCTTCGTCGACGCGGTGAAGGTGCCGGTGCTGGCCAACATCACCGAGTTCGGCGCGACCCCGCTGTTCAGCCGCGAGCAACTGGCTCGGGCCGGGGTTGCCATCCAGCTGTTCCCGCTGTCGGCATTCCGGGCTGCCAACAAGGCCGCGGAGGGCGTGTACGCGGCCATCCGCCGCGATGGCCACCAGCAGGCGGTGGTCGATTCGATGCAGACCCGCGAAGAGCTGTACGACCGCATCGGCTATCACGCCTTCGAACAGCGGCTGGACGCATTGTTCATGGCGAAGAAGTGACGTTTCCCGCCGACGGGAAACCGCGGCGACAGGATCGGGAGGGCTGCTGATGAACGACACCACCACCCATTCCAGGCCGAAGAAGTCGGTCGCCCTGTCCGGCACCGTGGCCGGCACCACCGCCCTGTGCACGGTGGGCCGCAGTGGCAACGACCTGCGCTACCGCGGCTACGACATCCTCGACCTGGCGACCGGCTGCGAATTCGAGGAGGTCGCCTACCTTCTGGTGCACGGCAGCCTGCCTGACCGGGCTGCACTGGACGGTTACAAGGCCCGGCTCTAGGCATTGCGTGGCATCCTCCCGGCGGTGAAGGCGGTGCTCGAGCAGTTGCCGGCCAGCGCCCACCCGATGGACGTCATGCGCACCGGCGTATCGGCGCTGGGCTGCGTGCGGCCGGAGAGGGACGACCACACCCATGCCGGCGCGCGCGACATTGCCGATGCCCTGCTGGCCAGCCTCGGATCGATGCTGCTGTACTGGTACCACTACAGCCGCGACGGCCGCCGGATCGAGGTGGAAACCGACGACGACTCCATCGGTGGCCACTTCCTGCACCTGCTGCACGGGCGCCAACCCCGCCCATCGTGGGTGCGCGCGATGCACACCTCGCTGATCCTGTACGCGGAACATGAATTCAACGCCTCCACTTTCGCCGCACGGGTGATCGCGGGCACCGGCAGCGACATGCACTCGTGCATTGCCGGCGCGATCGGCGCGTTGCGCGGTTTCCGGCACGGCGGCGCCAACGAGGTCGCCTTCGAGGTGCAGCAGCGCTACGACACTCCCGACGCGGCCGAGGCCGACATCCGGGCCAGGGTGGCGCGCAGGGAAGTGGTGATCGGCTTCGGCCATCCGGTCTACACGGTGGCTGATCCGCGCAACCAGGTGATCAGGCAGGTGGCAGGCGACCTGTCAGCCGAACAGGGCAGCATGGAAATGTTCGACATCGCCAAACGCCTGGAGACGGTGATGTGGGACATCAAGCGGATGTTCCCCAACCTGGACTGGTACAGCGCGGTCAGCTACCACGCGATGGGGGTTCCGGCCGCGATGTTCACGCCGCTGTTCGTGATCGCCCGCACCTGCGGCTGGAGCGCGCACGTGATCGAGCAGCGCACCGACGGCAAGATCATCCGGCCCAGCGCGCATTACACCGGACCCGAGGACCGGGAGTTCGTCCCGCTCGGCCAGCGCGGGTGATATTGTCCACGGACGTATTCCCGGGGGGGAGGGACGATGCGCGAAGGAATCTATCGCAAGACCGATGCCGGGCGGGAGGAAATCCGCGACCGGACCCGGCGCCTGTCGCCGCCACTGCGGACCGTGCTGCTGATGGTTGACGGCCAGCGCACGCTGCCGGAACTGCGCGCAGTTGCTGCCGGCGTCCGCGCGGCGGAGGACGTGCTGGACCAGTTGCTGGCCCAGGGGCTGATCGAACCGGTACCGAGCGGCTTCGATGCTGCCGGGCTGCTCCGGGCGCTGGAGCCGGATCCGACCTGAGCCTCCCGGGCTGCGCCGGCGCCGTGCCCGCACGAACGCCGGGCACGTCCGCCACATGGCCCGGACTGGCCGGGCCACGACGGGTTGAAGGGTCAGGCCAGGCCTTCGGCCTTGAGCGCGCGCTGCACGCCGGCGTCGGCATGCATGCGCTGGCGGAAGGCGGCCAGCTGCTCCAGCCCGGCCAGGTCCACGCCCAGGCGTTCGGCCCAACCCAGGGTCACGAACAGGTAAGGGTCGGCGAAGCTGCGGAACCCGGCCAGCCATTGTTCCTGCCCCAGCCGTGCGTCGGCGGCCTGGTACAGGCCGCGCAGCCGTTCCCGGGTGGTGGCGGCCAGCGCCGCGTGCTGGGCCGGGTCGGCAATGAAGGCGCCGGGGACGAACAGCGGCCGGAACGCGGGGTGCAGGTCGGAGTTGACGAACGACAACCAGCGCGTTGCCTCGGCCCGCTGGCGTGCGCTGCCGTCGCCGGCCAGGCCGGCGGCGGGGAAGCGGTCGGCGATGTAGCCGACGATGGCGGCGTTCTGGGTAAGGACGAAATCGCCGTCGACCAGCACCGGCACCGAGCCGGACGGGTTCAGCGCGCGGAAGTCGGGTGCCTTCATCCGTTCGGCGTCCATCACCTCCACCTCGAATGGCTGTGCGGTCCAGCACAGGTCGATGTGCACTGCCGTGGAACAGGCGCCGGGCTTGGTATAGAGCTTCATGCGGGATCCTTTCTGGCGAAAAAAAAGACCCCGCGATTATGCGGGGTCATCCGTGTCGCGCGCGCTGCCGGAGCATCGCACCGGCAGGACACTCAGGTGCGTGGCCGCAGCCGCTGTACCCGGTAGAAAGTGTGGTCGCCGATGATCGCCACCTGGTAGGAGTTGGCCCAGCTCGGGCTGGCGATGGCGTGGGCGGCGAAGTGGCTGGCGCCGGGCACGATCTCCTCGCGCTGGCCCACCGGCAGGGCCCAGTTGCGCTCTGCGCGCAGGGCCACGTTCACCGAGCGGTTCCAGGCATCCATGTTGCGCAGGCGGGTGTTGGGCGAGACGATGGTCGGCGCGAACTGCTTGCGTGCGGTGACGACGTCGCACATCGAGTCGCCCCACAGCCCGCTGTCCAGGCGACGCAGGGCCACTTCGGCGACCGCCTGCTGGCCGCGAACACTCTGGTCGCGCGCCTCCAGGTACACGGTCGTGCTCAGGCACAGGGAATCGGCGGCTGGCTGCGGCATGAACTGCGACAGCCAGAGGATCCAGGCCAGTTTCATGGGTTGCTCCTTGCTCCGTCTTCGCCGCCCGGCTTTCCTCCTCCCGGTGCGCGGGGGGAGTGGCAGGTGCTGGCGGGGCGTCATGGGGAGGCGACCTTCCACGGGTCGCCCGGGGTGCCGGCATCTGAACGCCGGCGGATCCACCAGTAGATGGGGGGCGGATCGAAGTGGCGCGCACAATAGGGGGGCATTGCCGAACGAAAACTGAACGATTGGCCTTGACAACCGGCCATCATTCAGCCCTTGAAACGGCGCTGCGGGGCTCGGCGAACGCGTGTCAACGCTGGCGTCGGACCCAGCCCGGCTCCCGCAGGCCGCCCTGGAGGCGGCCGCGGCGGCCGGTTACGTCCAGCCGGCCAGGACCAGCTTGCCCACGGTGGTCCCGGATTCCAGCCGCTGGTGCGCCTGGCGCAGGCCGGCCGCGCAGATCGGCCCCAGCACCTGTGACAGCGTGGTCTGCAGTTGCCCGGCCTCGACCAGGGCACCCACGCGGTTGAGGATCCGGTGCTGCTCGATCATGTCCTGGGTGCGGAACTTCGGGCGGGCGAACATGAATTCCCAATGGATGCCGATGCACTTGGCCTTGTACGGGTCACCGATGCGCAGCGCGCCTGCCGGCTCCACCACCAGCCCGACATGGCCCTGGGGAGCGAGCAACTGGCCCAGCGCGTCCCAGTAGCCGTCGGTATCGGCCAGGTTGATCGCCGCGTCCACCTGGTCCATGCCCAGGCTGTGCAGCTGGGGCGCCAGTGGCTGGCGATGGTCGATCACGTGGTGGGCGCCCATCGCCAGGCACCAGTCCCGGCTCTGCGGGCGCGAGGCGGTGGCCACCACGGTGAAACCGGCCCGGCGCGCCAACTGGATCGCGATCGAGCCCACGCCGCCGGCGCCGCCGATCACCAGCAGGCGGCGTCCGCGGTTGTCGGCGTCGAATGCGAAGGGCATGCGCTCGAACAGCAGTTCCCAGGCGGTGAGCGTGGTCAGGGGCAGGGCGGCAGCGGCGGCAAAATCCAGGGTGGTCGGCTTGGCGCCTGCCAGGCGCTCGTCCACCAGATGATATTGGGCGTTGCAGCCGGGCCGGGTGATGTCGCCGGCGTAATAGACCTCGTCGCCGGGCTGGAACAGGCTCACGCCGGGGCCGACCGCCTCGACCACACCGGCGGCGTCGAAGCCCAGGACCCGTGGCCGCGACTCCGGCGGGGGGCCGGGAGCCCGCAGCTTGGTGTCGACCGGATTGACCGACACCGCTTCGACCCGCACCAGCAGATCCTGTTGGCCCGGCTCAGGGCGCGGCAGCTCGACGTCCTCCAGTGCGGACGGATGGTCGACGGGCAGGTAGCGGGTCAGCGCGATGGCCTTCATGGGGTGTCTCCGGCCGGGCCGGCCCATCATACGTGCCGTGGCCCAGGCTGGATCGACGGCAGGCTTTGTCCTCGTGCAAACTGGCGCCGTGCGCGCTCTTTCACATGTTAGCGTACCGTTAACGCGGTCTTCACGTTCCCCCGCCTAACCTTCGCCGCGACGACGTGACTGAACGGCCGTCAGGGATATCCGCTGCCAACGGCGGCGATGTCTGTATAGCGAGAGAACCCTGAGGCACTCCTAGGTTTCTTCGATCCCCCTGAATCATCAAGGAGCTTTAGATGAACAAGAAACTTCTGACCGTCGCGCTGCTGGGCGGCCTGGCTGTCGCACAGTCCGCATCCGCACAGGAGTTCGACGATCGCTGGTACCTGACTGGCGCGGTCGGCTTCAACTTCCAGGACAACGACCGTGGTACCGAAGACGTGCCGTTCGGCAGCCTTGGCCTGGGCAAGTTCATCAGCCCGACCTGGTCGGTGGATGGTGAGCTGAACTACCAGAACCCCGGTTTCGACAGCAACACCGACCTGAACTGGAGCCAGTACGGCGTTTCGCTGGACTTCCGTCGCCACTTCATCAATGAAGCCCGCGGCTGGAACCCCTACCTGTTGTTCGGTGTCGGCTATCAGCGCACCGAAGAAGAGTATGTGATCGCCAGCCCGAATTCGCCGGCGCAGCGCGAGGACGGCAACCTGGCCGCCAAGGTCGGTGTCGGCCTGCAGACCTCCCTCAACAACCGCGCAGCCGTGCGCGCCGAACTGGCCTACCGTGCCGACTTCGACGACCAGAGCGTCAACCCGGCCTTGGCCGGCCGCGACGAGGACTGGTTCGGCGACGTGCTGGCCTCGGTCGGTGTGGTGATTCCGCTGGGCCCGGCCCCGATGGCCGCCCCGCCGCCGGCTCCGGCTCCGGTTGCGCCGAGCTGCGCCGACCTGGACGACGACGGTGACGGCGTCAACAACTGCGACGACAAGTGCCCCGGTTCGCAGGCTGGCCAGGCCATCGGTCCGGACGGCTGCCCGGTGCCGGTGTCGATCGACCTGAAGGGCGTGAACTTCGACTTCGACAAGTCGACCCTGCGCCCGGACGCGGTGGCGATCCTGTCCGAGGCCACCGAGATCCTGAAGCGTTACCCGGACCTGCGCGTGGAAGTGGCCGGTCACACCGACTCGAAGGGTACCGATGCCTACAACCAGGGCCTGTCCGAGCGTCGCGCCCGCGCCGTGTACGACTACCTGACCAGCAATGGTGTCGCCGCTTCGCGCCTGGTCGGCCCGACCGGCTACGGCGAGAGCCGTCCGATTGCGCCGAACACCAACGCTGATGGTTCGGACAACCCGGAAGGCCGTGCGAAGAACCGTCGCACCGAGCTGAACGTGCAGAACTGAGTGCGACACGAGCAATCGTAACGCGCTGAAAACGCCGGGCCTGTTCCTGGCCCCCCGTGTCTGATGGCCGTTATGGCCAGTACGCGCGGGGCGAGTGAGCGAAGCCCGGGAGGCCTGCCTCCCGGGCTTCGTGCATGTTGGGCCCCGGTGGAGTGCATCGCATGCTGCGGGCAATGTGCGCCGTGTCCTTGTATCGCTGCAGGGCGCTACCTACACTCGGCGCCTGCACCCGGGAAGACTCTTGCCATGCGCGTCATCGCCATCGGATTGCTGGCCTTCGCCTCCACCCTTGCGCCGGCTGCGGCCAACGCTGCCATGAACTGCGCCGGACCCACCATCCCGCAGCCACTGCAACTGCCGTCCACTGTGGCCCCGCCGGTGGCGTCCGAACTGGTCACGCGTCCCTCGCAGTTGGGCATGCCCTCCGGCGTGCTGGCTCCCGCCAATGACGCCTCGCAGGCGCTGGACCGGGTGCTGTTGCGGCTGCGCATCGAGGGGTGTCGCGACGTTGCCAGGGCGCTGCCGGCCACGTCTGCGACGGCCAGCCCGAACGACCCGGCCGCCTACAAGCCGCAGACCGAATTCGACAACACGCCGTGGCGTTTCGACATGAGCCAGGGCGGCAAGCGCATGACCGCCGACGAGTTCGACGCCTGGATGAAGGCGCGTGGCGTGCGCGTGGCCCGTGGCGCCCAGACCGCGGCGCCGGCCGAAGCCGCAGCGGTGCCTGCCGCTGCCGAGTGACCCGGCGGGCACCCGCCAGTAGCCGTTGTCGGGGCGGGCGGAACCCGCAAACCGGGCGGCGCCTTCATGCGGCCTGGGTATAAGAACCCCCCGCGGATTCATTTCCCGCGAGAAACCTGAATACGCAGTATCTCCCCGTCGGCCAGAGGCCTTACTGACGGGGAAACTGCAAGATGCCTTACCTGAATGCGACACCTCGGGCCGCCGCAACCCGGCCCTCCCTCTGGCTCGCGGCCGCCATCGCGGTGGTCCTGGCCGCGCCTGCCAATGCCCAGGGCCAGCCTGCCCTGGAGGATCTGCTGCGGCGCCTTGAGCTGCTGGAACAGCGCCAGGCCGGTGCCGCGGCTGTCGCCACCA
>Ga0079224_100014291_pt1 | contig 11085 bp, 8 predicted proteins | sample Stecom2015_FD_80414 | JGI IMG/M metagenome (GOLD analysis project Ga0079224, IMG submission 80414) | Agricultural soil microbial communities from Utah to study Nitrogen management - Steer compost 2015 | ecosystem: Environmental > Terrestrial > Soil > Agricultural land | place: USA: Utah...
CAACTGTTCCTCCCGTGGGGAAAGGACTACCGTGGCAATTCCGGTGGTCCTTCCCGCATGGACCGTGGTCACCACCCTTAGGGTATTGTACCCGATCATGGAATAGGTCAGGGTGTGGGAACCTGGGGGCAGCCCTTCCAAGGAATAAATCCCTGAAGGATCCGTGACGGTACCTAGACTTGTGTTTGATAGGGAAATATTGACATTGGGCAAGGGGTTGTTCCCTGGATCGGTCACCTTTCCCTTGAGGGAGCCCGTTTGTGCAAATGCATTATGAGCCAGAAATAAACTGAGGAGAAATACTATACTTTTCATTAATATTTAATTAGTCTAAATAAGTTATGGACGCAAATGTATGTTCCAAGCCTTTTTCAAACAAGGATTTTTGAGACTAATTAAAAATGAAAATCCCCTCTTTTGTTAAATCACGATAGGAGAGGGAATTGGAAAAATAAAATGGGAGCTTAGAGTTTGTTGACCGTAGCCCTGAGAAGGGTCAAATCCATGAGTAATTTTTCCAATAAGCTTATATCCAGCATATTGGCTCCATCGCTCTTGGCATTGGCAGGATCAAAATGTGTTTCCAAAAAGATGCCGTCCACCCCGGCGGCAATTCCTGCCCGTGCCATGGTGGAGATCAGGGCGGGCCTGCCCCCGGTCACCCCCGAACTCTGGTTGGGCTGTTGCAGGGAATGGGTGACGTCCAAGACTACGGGTGCATATTGTTTCATGGTGGGGATTCCCCGAAAATCCACGATCATGTCCTGGTACCCGAACATGGTGCCCCGATCCGTTATCCAGACCTTTTCGTTCCCCCCGTCCTTCACCTTTTGCACGGCGTGTTTCATACTTTCGGGGCTCATGAACTGTCCTTTTTTCAGATTGACCACCTTTTGGGTACGGGCCGCGGCCAGCACCAGGTCGGTCTGTCGTACCAGAAAAGCGGGAATCTGCAACACATCCACATATTCGGCCGCCATTTCCGCATCCGGAATTTCATGGATGTCCGTGATCGTGGGCACCCCAAAGGTATCCGATACCTTTTTCAGGATTTTAAGGGCCTTTTCGTCCCCAATCCCGGTGAAGGAATCGATCCGGCTTCGATTGGCCTTCTTGAAACTTCCCTTGAAGACATAGGGGATGCTCAATTTGTCGGTGAGGGCCACTACTTTTTCGGCAATCCGTAGGGCCATGTCCTCCCCTTCAATGGCGCAAGGGCCGGCCAGTAGGAAGAATTGATCGCTGTCGGAATGTTTTATCCGGGGAATCTCGCTCAGTTCCATATCATAAAGTTTACACAAAGATACTATTAATGCCGTTTGGGTTTTTTAGTTTTAAATGCATAATAACATTGATTGTGAATTATAGAACGACCTCTACCCTTTGTACGGCCCTTTTCATTTTCACCTGCTGCCTTTATGCCCAAAGACAGGAAAGGGGCGGAACCTTTGACCTGGTCCACCTCGAGCGCCATCAATTCAGGTTGGACCTCCTCGGTCCCGGCCTGAACTACGAACTGGGACTGTTCAAAAACCAGAGTATTTCCACCGGTCTGGGCCTATCCACGGCAACCTATGGGGAAGGCTATTCCCTTGGATTGACCCTGAACAACAGGTACCGATATTACCACAATTTCAATCGGAGGGCCGATAAGGGGAAGAATGTTTCGGGAAACTCGGGCGACTATTTGGCCGCGGCACAGTCGATTTTCTTTTCACAATTGCGGCTGTCCACCAATATCGAGGGGCCCGATGACTTTAATTTAGGATTCTATGGAATGGTCTATGGCATACAGAGGACCTACGACAACGGCTTTAATTTCAACCTGGAAATGGGTGCCGGATACTATAGGGGGGACGGGATCCCGAACGGTGTCGGACCCCTCTTGCACTTTACCTTTGGATGGGTGGCCACAAAACGAAAGCCCAAAGTGCCGAAATTCAAGCTGTAAAACTTCCATTGGGGGGAGGCCCTCTTTTTTGGACATTTCCCAAATTCCGGGACGATTTCGCCTTGTGGATACCAAAAATTCTTTTTGAACGGGTACACTATTTTTGAAAAGTCCTGGTTATACTAGAACCAAATCGACCCACAATGTTCCGCATTTCCCTATTGGCCCTGCTGATGACAGGCACCCTTGCCCAAGCCCAATACGGTAAAAACTGTGAAATCCGACAGTTCAAGATCAATATGTTCAACCCCGGTCTGGAATATGAAATGGCCGTGGGGGTGAACAGTACCCTGGATTTCAGGGTGGCCTGGCAATTGGCCCTGGAACCTGCCTTGGAGGAACCCCTTAAGGATTGGAATCAGATTGAATTCTTTCCGGCAATCACGGTCCAATACCGATGGTATCACAATTTTGACGGGAGGTACCATCGAAGAAGATCGATCTATGGAAATTCCGGCAATTATTTTGCCCCAACCCTGGCATTGCTCTCACCAGGGGACCGTATCGTTGAAGGAAAAAGGGTAGAGGGGGTCCACGGCTATGGGGGGCTGGTCTATGGCGTCCAACGCAGTTATGATTCCGGCCTGAGTTTCTCCATCGATGCCGGAGCTGGCTATTATGCAGGGCCCTTCAAGGGGTCCATCCAACCGGTGCTGAACCTCAGTATAGGCTGGATCATCAGCGAAAAGCGTTGGTGTGTGGGGCTATGAACTTGAGCCTCAATTCAATTCCATTATAAAAAATAACATTTGGATGCACGGGCAAGCGAGAATTAGCAGTATATTTGCGCCCTCAAAAAACATTGTATGTCCAAAATCAAGAACATTGCCATTATTGCCCACGTCGATCACGGGAAAACCACACTGGTGGATAAGATCATGTACCATTGCCAGTTGTTCCGTGACAGTGAAAACAAGGGCGACCTGATCTTGGACAATAACGATCTGGAGCGGGAACGGGGGATCACCATTGTTTCAAAAAACGTTTCCGTTCTGTACAAAGACACCAAAATAAACATTATCGACACCCCTGGACACGCCGATTTTGGCGGGGAAGTGGAACGGGTCCTCAATATGGCCGATGGGGTATTGCTTCTTGTGGATGCCTTTGAAGGTCCCATGCCCCAAACCCGTTTTGTACTGCAAAAAGCCATTGACCTGGGATTGAAACCCTGTGTGGTCATCAATAAGGTGGACAAGGAAAACTGTACCCCTGAAGAAGTACATGAAAAGGTTTTCGACCTGATGTTTGAATTGGGGGCCGAAGAGTGGCAGCTCGATTTTCCCACCGTATATGGTTCGGCAAAGAACAATTGGATGGGAGAGGACTGGAAGGTCCCAACGGACAATATCGAACCCCTATTGGACATGGTCCTTGAGCACGTTCCCGATTTCAAAGTGGAGCAGGGTTCCACCCAGATGTTGATCACCTCCCTGGATTTTTCCTCCTTTACGGGGAGGATTGCCATAGGTAGGCTTCAGCGTGGAAGCTTGAGGGAAGGCCAACCCATTTCCCTGGTCAAAAGGGACGGGAAGGTCATCAAGACCAAGGTAAAGGAACTCTACACCTTCGAGGGGCTGGGGCGCATCAAGGTTCGTGAAGTGGTCGCCGGGGACATCTGTGCCATTGTGGGCATGGAGGGATTTGAGATCGGGGATACCGTTGCCGATTACGACAATCCAGAACAGTTGAGGACCATAGCCATCGATGAACCGACCATGAGCATGCTCTTCACGATCAATGACAGCCCCTTCTTTGGAAAGGACGGGAAGTTCGTGACCTCCCGGCATATCAAGGAACGCCTGGAACGGGAATTGGAAAAGAACCTTGCCCTGAGGGTGGAGGCCACGGACAGTGCCGATAAATTCATGGTGTTCGGCCGTGGGGTACTCCATCTTTCGGTTTTGATCGAGACCATGAGAAGGGAAGGGTATGAGCTGCAGATCGGCCAGCCGCAAGTCATCATAAAGACCATTGACGGGGTCAAATGTGAGCCTATGGAACATCTTACCATAGACCTTCCCGACACGGTTTCCGGAAAAGCCGTGGAAATGGTGTCCATTCGGAAAGGGGAGATGACCGGTATGGAGTCCAAGGGCTCCAGAATGTTGTGTGAGTTCATCATTCCGTCCCGTGGGATCATCGGCCTGAGAAACCAATTGTTGACCGCAACGGCCGGGGAGGCCATCATGGCACATCGCTTTTTGGAGTACCAGCCCCTGAAGGGAGATATTCCCCAACGGATGAACGGGTCCCTGGTTTCCATGGAAAACGGTACCGCCATTCCCTATTCCATCGATAAACTACAGGAGAGGGGCAAATTTTTTATAGACCCGGGAGAGGAAATTTATGAGGGGCAGGTCATCGGGGAGAATTCCCGGGGGGACGATATGACAGTCAATGTGACCAAGACCAAAAAGCTTTCCAATGTCCGTTCCTCGGGAGCGGATGAAAAGGCCAAAATAGTGCCCGCCATCAAATTTTCACTGGAAGAGGCCTTGGAATACATCCAAAAAGATGAGTATGTGGAGGTCACCCCAAAAATCATAAGGCTTCGCAAGATCCACCTTAAGGAAGTGGACCGGAAGCGCAACAAGAACACTTAGCCCCTGGCCAAGGCCCCGTGGTGCTGTTCCCGCAGACAGGCCACGGCCGCTCCAATGATTCCGGCATGGTTCATAAGGTCGGCCTTTACCACTGGGGTTTCCAATTTGATGTAGGGGGAGAATTCGTCCCAATCCTTGGATGTTCCCCCACCGATTATGATCAGGTCCGGGCAGACGATCAATTCCACCAAATTGAGGAACTTGTTGAAGCGTTTGCCCCATTTTTCAAAGTCGAGGCCTTCTTTCTCCTTGGCCGAGGCTGCCGCCCATTTCTCAATTTTTTTGTATTTCTTGTAGGGAATCTGCCCCATTTCAAAATTGGGGATGAGCTTGCCGTTAAAAAAAGCGCCACTGCCCAGTCCGGTCCCGATGGTGATCATGATCACCAATCCGTCCCTGTCGCGGCCCACCCCGTAGTTCATGGAGGCGTATCCCGCCGCATCGGCATCGTTCAACACGGTGAATTCCAGTCCTGAAGTTTGGGTGAAGAGCTCGTCAATGTTCACCCCGACCCAGCTCTTGTGGAGGTTTCCGGGAGACATGCATACCCCATTCTTCACTATGGAGGGAAAACCACAGCCCACGGGCCCTTTGTAATTGAAGTGATCGACAACCTTTGCCACCACTTTGGCTATGGCCTTTGGCTTTTTCGAACTCGGGGTTGGTATCCGGAAGCGTTCCGTCAACATTTCCCCACTTTCCGCATTGACCAAGGCTCCCTTGATCCCACTGCCACCAATATCAATACCCAGAATTTCCATAGAGGGAAGTTGTTTTGTTTTAACAAAGTAACAAAAATTTTCGGGCTCGGGGCAAAGCTTGCTTTCCCATGGGGACGTTTGGGGCCAAAACTCCCTTAGATTGCCTTTTGTACCACCTCAAAAACCTTGCTGTCGTCGCATTTCAGGGTTTTGTGGGGATATTTCAGGATCAGCGCATAGTCGTGGGTGGCCATGATGATGGTCCGCCCATTTTGGTTGATGTCCTGTAGTACTTTCATGACCTCTACACTGGTCTGTGGGTCCAGATTGCCCGTGGGCTCGTCCGCCAGGATCAACTCGGGGTCGTTCAAAAGGGCCCGGGCTATGGCAATTCTTTGTTGTTCCCCTCCAGAGAGCTCGTGGGGGAACTTGAATCCTTTGGTCTTCATTCCGACCTTGTCCAGGACCTCCTCGATTTTCTTGTCCATCTCCAAGGCATCCGTCCATCCTGTGGCTTTGAGGACAAAGAGAAGGTTGTTGTTGACCGTCCTGTCGGGAAGTAATTTGAAATCCTGGAACACTATGCCCAATTTTCTCCTTAAAAATGGAATTTCATTTTCCTTAAGGGATTTCAGATCAAAACCGACCACCTGTCCCGAACCCTGCCGTAGGGGAAGGTCCGCGTACAAGGTCTTCATGAAACTGCTCTTGCCGCTTCCTGTTTTTCCAATGATGTAGACAAATTCCCCTTTCTTCACCCTTAGGTCAAGATGGTTGAGAATCAGGTTTTCCTCTTGGAAAATGGCGACATCCTCTAAACTGACTATGGTCTCGGACATTTTACGGCTTTTGTGGTTAAAGGTACTAAGTTCACAAATATTCCCCATTATTGTATTGGCATTTTGCACATCTTTGTACTTGAACATACTTTGGCCCCAATTTTGTCGTTATCCTATAAGTCAATCGAGAACAGCGTAGAACACTATGAATCGAAAAAACTATCTTTTCCTGCCCATTGTACTGGGTAGCTTTTTTGTGGTATCCGCACAGGAGACCCAAATCAATGTCCACGGGAACAAAGCCTATCAGGATGCCCTGGCCCTGTACAACGACAACCAATACCAGGCCGCCCAGAATATTTTTCAAAGGATACAGGCCAACACCCCGGACGGGGAGACCGAGGCCAATGCCGCCTATTACAGCGCAAATGCGGCGATTCGCCTGAACCAGGTCGGGGCGGACAAGTTGATGGAGGATTTTGTGGAGCGCTATCCCACTTCCACCAAGCGAAATTCAGCGTTTTTGGACGTTGCCGATTACTATTTTGAAACGGGAAAATATCCCTTGGCCCTAAAGTGGTACAAAAAAGTGGATGTCACCTCCATGTCCCTGGCCGAAAGGGACCGCTTCAACTTCAACAATGGATACGCCCTGTACACCTCCAAAAGGCCCACCGAAGCTGAGCCTTTCCTGAACAAGGTGGCGACCTCCCAAAAATATGGGTCCCAGGCAAAATACTACCTGGGGTACATTGCCTACGAAAAGGATGATTACGAAGGGGCCACTGCCCGATTCGACCAGATCACCGATCCGGAATTGCTCGATGAAAAGCTCTCCTATTACCAGGCCGATATGAACTTTAAACTGGGAAATTTCCAAGAGGCCATCGAAATGGCGGAAAAACAGCTTCCCAAGTCCAATCGGCAGGAAGCTTCCGAACTCAACAAGATCATAGGGGAGAGCCTTTTCAACCTGGAACGCTACGGGGAGGCCATCCCCTATCTGGAACAGTATAAGGGCAAGCGGGGGAAATTCAGCAATACGGATTACTACCTTTTGGGGTACAGCCATTATAAACTGGGGGATTATCAAAATGCGATCCAACAGTTCAACAAGATCATTGGGGGCAATGACAACGTGGCCCAAAACGCATATTATCATTTGGCGGAATGTTATTTGAAACTGGAACGGAAGCCCGAGGCCCTGAACGCCTTCCGCAATGCCTCCCAAATGGACTTCAGTGCCGAAATCCAAAAGAATGCACTGTTGAACTACGCCCGTTTGAGCTATGAAATCGGAAACGCCTTTGAGCCGGTTCCCCAGGTGCTGATCGGCTATCTTGAAAAATATCCAAAAGATGCCCGCCAAGCGGAAATACAGGAGCTGTTGGTGGATTCCTACATCACCTCCAGGAACTTCGAGGGGGCCATGGAACTTTTGGAAAGAAACAGGAACTACGCCAGTGCGTCGACCTATCAGAAAGTAGCCTATTTCAGGGGCATCGAACTGCTCATGGAAAACAAAGGGGAAGCGGCCCTGGAAGCGTTTACCAAGTCCCTGGGCAATGTGTCGGACAAGGAATTTGAGGCCCGGGCCCTCTATTGGAAGGCCGAAACGGCCTATGGCCTGGGCCTATTTGGGGAGGCCTTGAACGATTTTATGCGTTTCCAAGGGTTGCCGGCAGCAAAAACCCTTCAGGAATACGGGCAGTTGGACTATAATCTCGGGTATTGTTATTTTAAACTGAAGCAGTACGACAAGGCCATTGACCACTTTCAGAAGGTGGTCAATTCCAATACCCTGGAGGCACAGATCAAGAACGACGGCTATCTGCGTTTGGGAGACAGCTATTTTGTGGGCAGCAAGTACCAATTGGCCATAAGGGCCTACGAGGAAGCCTCCAAGTTCAACGGCCCCGAGCGGGCCTATGCCGCCTTTCAAACGACCCTAAGCGATGGGTTCCTTGGAAGAACGGCCTCCAAGATAGAGGGTCTGAATGAATTCTTGGAGCGCTATCCCGGTTCCTCCCTAAGGGATGATGCCCTTTTTGAGCTTGGGAACACCTATATCAATGACAAACAGGAGAACCAGGGACTTGGGACCTATGATCGTTTGGTGGAAGAGTACCCAAGGAGCAGGTTCGCCCCCCAGGGGATGCTCAGACAGGGTCTGGTGCATTACAATGCCGGAAGGAACCAACAGGCCTTGGACAAATTGAAGGAAGTGGTCGGAAAATACCCCAATACCCAAGAAGCGAAACAGGCCGTGGCGACGGCCAAACTGATCTATGTGGATGAAGGCAGGGTCAGCGAGTATGCCGCTTGGGCCAGAAACCTGGACTTCATAGAGGTCACCGATGCCGAATTGGATCGGGCCAGTTATGAATCGGCCCACCGCAAACAGGTCGAGGGCAAACCCGATATGGCGATACGCGGTTTCGAGGATTATTTAAGGGAGTTCCCCAGGGGATTGCACACCCAAGGGGCAAACTTTGCCCTGGCGCAACTTTATTTTGCCAAAGGGGATAGGGACAAGGCCCTGCCCAGATACTTGGCCGTTGCCGAGGGAGGTGATGGGGAATACTCCGAACAGGCCTTGACCCGGGCCTGTGAGATCTATGTGGAAAAACAAGACTACGCCAGTGCCATACCCTTTCTCAAGCGGCTGGAGGCCACAGCGGATATCCCCGAGAACAGAACCTTTGCCCAGTCCAATCTGATGAAGGGCCTATACGGTCAGAAAGATTATGCCCAGACCATAGCTTATGCCGAAAAAGTGTTGGAAGCCCCAAAAATAGACGACCGGATCAAAAGTGATGCAAAGATCATGATCGCCAGGTCGGCCATAGCCACGGACAATGAGGCCTTGGCCGAAACGGCCTATGGGGAAGTGACGGAGATCGCCAGTGGGGAACTCGCGGCCGAGGCCTGGTACTATGATGCCTATTTCAAGCACAGGGACGGGGCCTTTGAGGCTTCCAATACATCGGTGCAGAAATTGGCAAAAGACTATGCATCGTATAAGAAATGGGCCGGAAAGGGACTGTTGATCATGGCCAGAAACTTCCACAGACTGGGAGATGCCTTCCAGGCAAGTTATATCCTGGAAAGCGTAATCTCCAATTTCACCGACTACGGGGAAATAGTCGAGGAAGCCAGGACCGAACTCGCCATTGTAAAGGCCAAGGAGGCCGAAAACAACTCTTCGGTTCAACCGGACAATCAATAAAACGAGACAATACATGTTAAAGAGAATCCACATATCCTCCCTATTTTTTTTAGGCCTCTGTGTTGGCCTGTACGGACAGGAGAAAGACGATATCGGAACGGAAACGGTAACCGTGGTCAAACCCTATTCCCCCACTGTTTCCGATGCCTTCAAGATAAAAACACTGCCCAAGGCCATCGATTCCATGGATCTTCAGAAAAAGAAAGTCACCTACAGCATCTTTTCGGTGCCCGTGGCCTCCACCTTCACCCCGGCCAAGGGAAAGGCTTCCGGGGTAAAGAGAACCCCTCCGCCCAAATTGTACAACTCCTATGCTTCCGTTGGATTGGGCAATTACAACAACGCCTTGGTGGACTTTTACAGCAGTAGGGAATTCAATCGGGGCGGGGACCTCTTGGATCTGGGCCTGACCCACAATTCCTCCAGGGGGAATTTGGATTCGACCCCTTTGGACACCGATTTCTACAAAACCGACCTCAATCTTTCCTATGGAAAAAGGGAACGCCATATGGATTGGGGGGCCAGGTTGGGCCTTGCCCATCGGCTCTATCATTGGTATGGGATCGAACATGGGGCCTATAGCGATGAAATCATTTCCTCCATGGATGCAAAACAGAACTATTTCAACGCGGAGTTGGCGGCCAATATAAACATGGAGGATTCTTTTTTTAAACAGGGAGACCTGTTGTTGAGACGGTTTTGGGATGCCTCCCAATCGGGTGAAAACAGATTGATGGTCCATCCTAGCTTGGAACTGCCCATAGGCGGTGAGCTGTTCACCGTTTCGGCCAAGCTGGATTATGTGGGGGGCAATTTTAAGAATGCATCCCTGAACAATACCACCAATACGGGGGGAATCGACTACGGTCATCTGCAAGCTGGGATTTCTCCAAGTATTTTGATATTACGGGATGAACTGACCTTGAATTTAGGGGCCAATCTCGTCTACGGTCTGGATACCCAAAACAGTGAGGGCAACTTCTACATCTACCCGGCCGTCACGGCCTCCTATAGGGTCATGGAAGATCAGGTAATCGCCTATGGGGGCATTGAGGGCCAATTGAAGCAGAATTCCTATCACGATTTTGTGGAGGGGAATCCCTATATGTCGCCCACCCTGGATATCATGCCCACCGACCAACAGTACGATGGCTATCTGGGCCTTAAGGGCCAATTGTTGCCCAATTTGGGCTATAACTTAAAGGGTTCCTATAAATCGGAAAACAAAAGACCATTGTACTACCTGAACCCGATCAACATCAGGAATGATGAAAAGAGCTACTTTTATGGCAATTCCTTCCAAGTGTTCTACGATGACATAAAGACCTTGGGAGTATTTGGGGAGCTCAACCTCGATGTCAACAGGAACTTCAGCGTGGGGATCAATGCGGAATTCTATGATTATGACACCGAAACCGACAATCCGGCCTGGAACCTGCCTTCGGTCAGGGGTTCCCTGTTTTTGGACTACCAGATCGATGAAAAGTGGTTTATGGGTGCCAATCTATTCTATGTTGGTGAACGGGAGGATTTGGTGTCCCAAGCCGTGGAAAATGCGGAACCCTTTGAATTCCCTTCCACGATCGTGACCCTGGACGGGTTTTTCGATGCCAATGCCCACTTGGGGTATAGGTTCAACGATCAACTTTCCATTTTTGTCAAGGCCTCAAACATTGCCAACAGCGACTACCAACGTTGGGCCAACTTCAGGGTACAGGGATTCCAGGCTTTGGCCGGGGTAAGCTATAAATTCGATTTATAGGCCTGAACCTGGACCTAGACCGAGTTGAAAGGCGTTCGAGTAAGCGTGAACTACCCA
>Ga0079224_100014292_pt1 | contig 11085 bp, 11 predicted proteins | sample Stecom2015_FD_80414 | JGI IMG/M metagenome (GOLD analysis project Ga0079224, IMG submission 80414) | Agricultural soil microbial communities from Utah to study Nitrogen management - Steer compost 2015 | ecosystem: Environmental > Terrestrial > Soil > Agricultural land | place: USA: Utah...
GCCTGCCTGCTCGCGAACGGCAGTGGCCATACGCGCCGAGACGGACGTCCGCTGGGCCGCTATCGCCTCCACAATCAGGGTGCGCACATCGCCGGTAATGCGCTCGATATCGGTGGAGGACAGCGTCGGGGAGGCGATTTCATTCACAAAGATGTCGCTTGCCGTGTCGGTCATTTCGCTGACGGCCACCAGGCGGATGGCCTGGTTAATCATCTCCGTATCGCTCTGCGGCATCACACTGGCGCGGCGCAGGGTGGAGGCGAACACGCTGCCGGAGGACATGATCTGCTGGGCGGTGGTGCGCTGCGCCGGTAAAGTCAGCATGGTGTCCTTCAGCCCGGTCAGCGCGCTCCAGTCCGACAGGCGGGAAGCTTCGCTCAGTGACAGCCGGTCAGTGAATGCGCCGGTCAGGTGCTTCAGGTCGGAGATAAAGGCGGTCGGATAGTCCAGGTAATTGAGAGCGCTGCCGATGGTGGACTGCACCTCGTTTGCCAGGGCGTTTACCACGTATTCCGCTGAGGCAATGATATTGGTGACGCGGGCAATGTCCTGCTGAATGTCGCGCAGCGTATCCATTGCATCCCCGAACCAGCTGATCGCGCTGTCAAAAATACTGTCGCCGTCCGCTTCGTAATGGGTGGTGGCAAACAGCGCATCGGGTTTACCGCTCTCCACAAAGACCAGGTCGACGGTGACGGCGTTAACCGGCTCCACCTCATGGAAAACCCCGGCCTCCAGAAACTGCACGTCCGGCACCGAGCCGTATACCGGGTGAACCAGCTCGCCGGTGCCCGCCGTTTTAAGGGCGTTTAAAAAGGCCTTAAGCTGCGTCTGGTAGCGGTTGCCCCAGAAGATAGCCTGCAGACGAAAGTTCACCGCCTTAAGCCCCTGGTCTTCCACCTCTTCACCATCCCGGTACGGGTAAGCATAGGTCACGGTGTCCTTTGCCAGCGTGTCGCGGGTAAACAGGCAGTCAAACTCCACGCCCCGGAACGAGGCAGGCATCAGGAGGTCTACCCCCAGCGCTGAAGCAATCTCGTTAATCGTATCCGCCACTATTTCCTCCTCGAATCAACATCAATTCTGCGCAGCACCGCTTCGGAAACCTCGCGGCTGTCAAGGTAGATATTGGCTACCACAGGCTGTTGCGGCCCCTGAGGCGCGTAGGGCACGTTTGTACCTGCAGGCGCGGGTTTTGCCGTGTTGCTCTGCGAGAAAAAGCTTTTGATCTCATCAAAGGCATCAAGAAAACCAACCGGCTTAGGCATATTGTCCGGGATGTTGTAGCCGTCCGCCTTCAGCCGTTTAACCTTGTCGTCACCGCGCTCCAGAAACTGATCGTAAAACTGGCCCGCAGCCATATAGCCTTCAGCCAGTGGAGCACGGACAACCTTGCCCAGCAGGCTCCCGCCTTTACTCAGGAGGCCTCCGCCTTTTGCTGCTGTTTCGGCAGCTTTGGCTGCAGCTTCTGTGCCTTCCGCCGCGAGAGCCGAGCCTCCTCCTTTCATACGATTCCAGAGTTTGTTCCCGGCCCACCCAAGCGCAACACCACCACCAACATCTTTAAAAACCTGAAACGCCGAATAAGCTCCGCTGATCGCTGTTGTCAGTTTGGGGAATTCCTGAGCCAGTTCTGCTGCTTTATCAGCCACTTCACCAAACAATTTTGCTAAAGGAGCGGCAGTATCGTTGGACGCGACGATGGACTCGTTCCTGGCCTTGTTAGCCTTGAATGAGGCACTCTCTTCCACAAGTTTGTAATCCTGATCTGCAGAAGTTTGACCTTCAGGCACATCAAACTGGGCATTCCCCTCTTTAATGAGCTTGTGGTAGTAGTCTTTGTTGCGCTCCCAGTTCAGGAAGCCATTGAACGAATACTGATTCGTAAAAATACGCCCGACATTCTGCCCATGAATTTGATCGCGACGAGCTTCAAGCTGGGCTTTTTGATCTGGATCTTTGTCGGCTGCTATTTGCTTCTCAAGCGCAACAAATTGTGGATCTTTCTCATCCATAGATCGAATTGCTCTGTCCACAGTGTCCAGAGGAGTCAATCCTTTAGCCGCATCTGCACGAATTAACGCACGAATATCAATCCCTTTTTTGTTTTTCCCTTTGCCATGCTTCAGATTCGCAAAATTGTTGGCCAGTGTTGGCGAGGACAACTCGGAGAGCAGATTGGTAGTGAACGTCGCGGCCTCTTCCGGAGAACCTGCACCACGGGCTGCAGCCTCAAAAAGAGCACTCACCTGAGAGTAGCCAGTACGACCATACAGACCGATGGACTTGGCGGATTCCAGCGCCTTCGGCATCTCTTTGGCCAGCAGTGCCATATCGACCAGGCCGTGCTGTGACATCGTGGTGGCAACACTCAGGCCTGCGTGGGCATCCTTCTCATTCAGACCAAAATTGAATGCACTCGCCTGCAGACTGGCGACTGCAGCAGGGTCGGTTTCCGTTGCGCTGGAAATTTTCATTACGCCCGGAAGCGCACTAAATACCTGCTCACGACCCATAGTGCCGGAACGCTGCATGATTTCCATCGCATGGAATGCACCGCTGATATCGCCACCACCTTCGCGGATAGCTCGCTTGATGGCGGCATCAATCACCTTCATCCCGGCTTCGCGGCCAGCTTTGCTGCTCTCGTTGCTGTATGCAAAGTTAGCCTGCTTGCGCAGCTCGGAATCGTACTCCATCTGATTCTCGATAGGCTTGCGCATCACCATTGCACCGGCAACCAGACCGCCCCCGATGGCACCCACGGTTTTGCCCACGCGGGCAAGGCGCTGATAGCTGCGCTCCGTCTCGCCCAGCTCGCGTCTGAGCCTGGCAACGGTCGCCTGCGTCTGGTTCCATGCGCGGGTCTGTTCGCTGGCGCTCATGGTGCCGCTGCGGGAGAGACGGTTGTACGCGGCCAGCGTCTGGTTAATCTCGCGGCGGATGGACTGCTCGGAGCGAATACCCAGCGTTTCGCGGGCCTGCGCCTGTCGGCGGTACTCCTGCAGGGCCGGGTTCATCTTCTCCTGGACACGCAGCGTCTCGCCCATCTCCTGACGCAGACGGGCCACCGTCGACTGCATGCGCTGGTAAGCCCGCTCCTGCTCTTTGGTTGACAGCACGCCGCTGCGTTCAAGGCGGTTATAGGCCGCTTCAGTGCGGCTGATTTCCCGCTGAATGTTACGTTCAGAACGGATACCCAGCGATTCGCGGGCGCTGGACATACGGCGGAACTCTTCGGATAACGACCGGATTTTGGGCGTGGCGTTATCCTGCACGCCAAATTTAATCTGAGTATCAAAATCACGGGCCACTGGGCAGTCCTCTTAGCGGGAAGCAGCGCTGCGTGCCCTTTTACGGGGGCGACGCAGGCTGATAACGGTGCGGTTTTTCTGCCAGGCTTTGGGGTTTTCCCGGCGGGTGATGGCATCCAGCCATCCGGCCAGCTCTACAGCGCTGGCGCGTCGGATTTGCTCTTCTGTGATGCCGTATCGTCCGAGCCGGATGACTGTGTACCGGTATTCGGTAAAGCGCTGCTCATGGATTTGAGCTTTTTTTTCACCTCATCGCGCAGGGTGCGCAGGTAGGCATAATCCTCGGAAACCAGATTGTCACAGAGCAGCTGATAGGTAATGCTCTCAGCGGGAATGTCGCCAATCTTCGTCAGCGTGCGGGCCAGTACCGCAATCGGCACGCCCGCATCAGAGACGCCGTCTTCAATCACGGAAATCTCGTCTCCGACCGTGGCCAGACCCAGCTCCACGTCCTGGTGGAGCTTGCCATCAAACAGAATGCCAACCGGCAGTGAACCTGTGCAGGTAATGTTCCCGGACATCATTATTCCTCAATTTTGTTAAGTGCAAAGGCGGTGATGTTGATCCGCGCCTCGTTATCCACGGTGTACTGCTCACCGACCTGCGTGACAAACACATCCTGATAGGTGGTGCGTTTGCCGCTGCCGAGCGGCGTCTGGGTCAGTTTTGCCCCGGCAATCTGCGCCCAGTTGACGGTGGTATCCTTTGGCACCACTGCCGTGATGGCCAGCTCCCACGTGGCGATACCCTGGGTATAACCTTTCGCGCGGCCAGTGCTGTTCATGGTCTTGACCAGCTTTTTCCCGGTTGTCTCGGTGGGGTTGAAGTCAGTGACCTCAACCTCCACGCTGTTAACGTCCAGGACAATCGAGCCTACGTATTCAAGGGCCATTGTCGTCTCCTTACATCAGATAAATGACGGCGGCGAACACATGCAGACCCCGCACGATTGCTGCCGGAATGGTGGCCTCCGCCCGCGTGTCGTCCTGAAGGCTGCGGGTGACGGTAAGCTGGTCTTTAAGCGCGTCGACGTTCTCCACAATCTCCAGCTGCTCCAGCGAATACAGCACATCAAGCAGCTCGGAGCGGATACGCGCCAGCCGGGCGTCCGTGAGCTTTTCACGCGGGAAACGCTGGGTATAGCGGGTACGGCATGCCAGACGCACATAGTCGAGCGAACGGATAATGGTGATATCCATAAGCGACCGGTCGGTCACGCCCGCAGCATTCTTCACATAAGTGCTGACCGCGCGCACGATACGCACCACGCTGCCGTCCACCTCAAACGGCGTCAGGCCGTTCATCAGGGCATTTTCCTGCTCGGTACGTCCCGGCCAGTTGTCCTGCGGCGTGATATCCAGCCCCGGTAACGTCAGGGTGTTCAGCGGGCGGGCAGGGTCGGATTCACTGGCCATCACCGCGCCGTAAATTGCCGCCAGCTCGCCGTTCGGCAGTGCCGAACCGGCATGCCAGCCGCAGGTAATACGCGGCGCGTTAACCTTGCTGGTCAGCGTGGTGCCGCTGGCAAGCGTCCCGTTCCAGCCGGTAACACCTACAGCCCCGCGCTGCTCAAGCGGCCCGGAGACGTTATCCAGATGCGCGGACAGCTTCGCCAGCGCATCATCGCTGGTATACGGCAGCATAATCATCGTGTGCCCGGAGGCGAATACCGCGCTGAATGCCGCATCGAGAGACGGGTCGCCCTGACCACCGCTCATAGGCGTCAGCGTGGCCGTGAGACCACTGGCGGTGATGGTGCAGGTCAGGCCGCACTCATTACCGGTACTGCCCTTGTTGCGGGCGGTCAGCACCAGCGCCTTGATTTTCGTGGGATTACCTTCACCGTCGTCAGGGCCATCAATCTCACCCACGGTGGCGCTCAGGGGCAGATCGTCCTGCAGCGTTATTGCGCTGGCCAGTGAGGCCATCACGTCATCGGCTTTGTCTCCCTGGCTGACAGCAACAGCAACGGTGGTGCCACAGATAGCCAGACGAACCTGACCGGAACCGCTGGCGGTGCCGTTAACCACCACCGAGCCGGTTGCCGCCACGCCCGACTCAGCATCATCCAGCCCGACTACGGTCAGCTGAATGTACTGGTTTGCCTTGATCGCCGCGCGGGCCATACGATGCGCCTGTGAGCCACGCCCGAAGTACAGCGCCGCCTCATCGTCGCTGAAGACATTCACCGGGGTGAGAACTTCAGCAGCGGTTGTCTGCGTCAGACGCTGGGCAATAATCAGCAGCTTCTGGTCGTTGGTGGCCAGCGCACGTGAGGCCAGCGTAGTGTTGAACGCGAAATAAGCACCGGGCTTATAAATCGGGTTCGGAATAGTTGTAATATCCATAGTCATTTATCCGCCTTAGCTGCCGAAGCAGCAGGTTTATCTGCGGTTTTATCGGACGGTTTTGCGTCAGCAGCCTCAGTTTCAGCGGGTTTAGCTGGCTCGGCATACGGCAACAGATCGCCATCCCTGATACGGCGCAGCCAGTAGGCCGTCTCCGGTACGTCCACAGCCTCTTTGTCCGTGATGTAACGGTCAGGACGGCCTTCCACCGGCACCTGAATACCCTGGCGGGCAATTACCTTAATCATCGTTGTCAGTCCTGTTGTGCATGATATCTTCGGCGACCGGGTCAGCAACGCCGGGCTGGAAGTAGGCCATGCGGGTGCTCTCATGCCACGGCAGCGGTTTTTCGATGCGCCCCTTCCAGCGAACAAAGTCAGCGTCGTCATCGGTCGGCAGCTCCGGTGCAGGCCAGTGGCCGTTATCCAGTGCATCCTCCATCCACTGCGTGCTGAATACGCACTCGTAGACCGCCACACCTTTATCGTTAAACGCCTGCCCGGCTACGGGGCGCACGCCTTCAGGCTTCAGATAATCAATCTTCAGCCCCAAATCCTGCCCGGTGAGCAGGCGTCGCACGCTGCGAATGAGGCGATAGCATCCCGGCTCTTCAGTCCCCGGACCGCCGTGGCGGAGCGCTTCATTGCTGCGCAGGTTGTAGTCCACCACAAACACGCTGAAGCGACCGGTGACGAGGAAGCGGCGACGGGACGTATCATGTGCCTTGCTGTTCGTGATGCCTGAAAACACCACGCACACGCCGGGGAGCTGCCGCAGGGCCACGCCGATATCCGTGGCCAGCACGTTCCATGTCACTACAGGGTTGTTGACCATCCGGCCCAGCCCCTGCTGCAGGCGTTCACACAGCGCTTTTTCGATGGTGGTAATCATCAGTACGCCCCTCCACCCGTGCGGTTACGGCTCCACAGATCGTCGCCACCGGAATAAAACTCGACGGTCGGCGTCGAGGCGTCGACGGTGCCGCCGTTCTCCGGGTTTGAGCCGATACCGGCTTTGCCGCTGGCAACCAGCTTCAGCCAGTTGATAGCATCCTCGTAGCGCATGCGGATCACTTCGTTGCAGGTATGCTCGTTACCGGTCAGCAGGTAACGGGCGATATCACAGCAGTAATCACGCAGCGCATCGGGCACCTGCCGCAGCGGCAGGCGATAGCGGGCACCGATATACGCATCAATCCTGCCGCTCGCCGACCGGAGGTGACGGGCGAGACGCTCATCATCCGCCTCATCACTGTTCCATGGCGCTGACACGCTGACCGCATCACGCTCTGTGAAATAGGTTTTGTAGTCCTCCGGGGTGGCGTAGCTCATGGTCAGTTTCCTTTACCCGTGGAGCCGTAAGCCATCTGCCAGTAACCGAACGCAGCGGCACCGCGAGACTCAACACCATATTTGTACTCAGCCCGCATAAAGACGTCGTCCGAGTCCATATTGGTCTGGGAGACAAAGTCCGGGGATTCACGCTCCTGGAAGATAAGCGGCTTCAGCACTTTGGTGGTGTCGAGGAGATACCACTCGGTATCGGTTTTCAGATCCTGAATCACCAGCACTTCCGCAGAGCCTTTGTAGAGGTTCGGCTTACCGTCTTCCAGGCGTTCAGCGGTCATCAGCGTCCTGGCGACATCTTCCAGCGCCGGAGGGACAACCAGTACATCCGGGGTGATGTTCAGCGGACGGTCGTGGCGGTCTTTCAGCTTTTTCATACTGGTGCGGGCCGCACCAAAGGACGCTTTCGCTTCAGCCTGAGACGCAACGGACAGCGGTGCCTTGCCCATGTTGCTGTAGGTTTTGTCACCGATAACGTGTTTGTCGCTGAAGAACGGCTGACCATCGTAAGCCTTCTCGGTGAAACCTTTGGTCAGTAACTCAAACACAATCTCATGCGGCCACATCGCCGCGCTTTCACCAGCACCCGCAGCCTGAATGCCGTAGATACCCAGCTGGTCATCCTTGATATGGTTGCGCTTGACGACAACCGTGGCCTCAAAATCCTTGTTCGGCACGGTAAAGTCCTGTTTCAGCAGCCTGGTCAGTTGCTTCTCACCAATCCACTCGCGCATCTTGGGGAACATCTCCAGCCACGCGTAGTAGTTCGCCGCCCCCGTGGAAGGGATGCGGGTTGCCACGCGCTGCCACTGGGGTTTACCCAGCGCCAGACCGTTCTGAAACGACTTTTTGAGATTCAGAAACAGCACGCTGAGATTGGCTTTATTGATTGCAGCCATAATTTTTTCCTTATAAATCAGTAAATCCAGACGCCGTCACTTTCGATCAGGATGATTTTCCCGGCGCTGCTGCGGGTCGCTTCACCCGCAGGCGTCTCGCCTTCGGCGGGCGTACCGCCGTTTTCAGCAGACAGCGTCTGGTTATCGACGATGTAAGCGCGGCTGAGCAGGCTGGCCTGGGTGATGGTGCCGTCGCTGGCCCACTTGAACGCTTTGTTGGCGCGAACGTTGATAAGCTGCGCACCATCGTCACCGGCGCTGTTATCCACCGACTCGTCGGCACAGCCCGCATACTTCAGGGTGGCATCCTCCTTGCCGTTGACGGCAAAGCCGGTCGCGTTAACACAAACGATGGCACCCATCGGGATAACTTCACCTTTGGCAACGGGCACCGGCACCAGAATGCAGTCGCGCCATGCCGTGTCGCGGGGTTCAGTGATAGCGGTCATTTTTTCTCTCCGGTCAGGTCTTCAGCGGTATTACCGAACTGGCTGCAGATGGCCAGCTGCTCGGCGGTCAGTTCGACGCTTCCGTCATGTTTACCGGCATCAAACGTCATACCCTCAGACTGCATCTGAGACAGTGCCTTGATGGGCTTACGGGTGCCGATCATCTTTTCCATCAGCGCATAGTTGCTCTTGCCCAGCTCGCGCAGGTTGTCTTCATCCGCACCTTTCATCACGCGCCCGTCACTCAGGGCGGCGGTCAGCAGAGTCTCAACTTTGTCGCCCTGAATCTGAGAGGACAGAGAGGCCAGTTCATTACGGAGATCGTCCACCACGGCCACAGGCACAAATTTGGTGGGGTCAGGCGCACCGGTCTGCGCGGCAGACAGGGCGGCAATCTTCGTCTGACCTTCCTGAATGGCCTGGTCTTTTGCGGTCAGCTGTGCCTTGTGAGCGTCAATCAGCGCACCGATGCTGGAGCAGTTGGCCTCTTTGAGCTGATTGTTCTGCAGGTCTTCCAGTGCGGTCTGAATAGCCGCCTCATCAGCCTCCTGCTTCAGCCCCATGATGGCGCAGAGGGCGAGACGCAAATTTTCGTTCATCGGTTTTTCTCCGTTATCAAAAAACATTAAGGACGCCGCCACCTGACGCATCCCGTCCAGCACAGGCATATTGGTGAGCGCGGCGTTGACCAGCTCCCGCACGTTTCCCTGCTCGTCATAGCGGAAGGTCGGGGATACATAGCGGTACTCATCGGCCTGAATCAGCGAAGCGGCGCGTTCTGTCCACTTGACGTCAGCAAACAGGCCTTCACCTTCAACCCAGGTCAGGGACTTAAACCAGCCTGACGCAGGCACCGGGCCACTGGCCTGTGGAGCGTTCAGGGACTGGTGCTCATAGTCAAACTGGTAGTCATTCACCCGGCTGTTGGCGGCATCAATCAGACGCTGTGCCAGTGAGGCGTCCAGGAACCAGCGCTGACCACCTGACGGCGCACCAAACCAGCCAGCCGGAAACAGCTGAATGCGGGCGGTGTTGTCCTTGTTGATGCCTGAAAGTGAGGCGGTGGCGAGCTTCCACATCGGTGTATTGCGTCCTGAAACTGTCAAAGTGAGGACAGGATAGGCGGCAGGCTAAATGCCCGACAGTTACAGGGGTGAAGCGGTAAGAACAGGGGGAGGATACAGGGGATTAAGACAGTAACACCGTGGCTGCATGGCGCAACCCCGTTTAAAACCCGTTTAAATCGCGCAGAATGGCGTTAAAACAATACAGGGGTAATACGTTACCCCCGAAAGCGAAAAAACGCCACAACGGCCTTTTGTGGGCTTATCAGTCTTCCCCGCCAAGATGGTCAATGACCGCCTGGCGGATGGCGTCGTTATCATCATCCGTCAGGCTGAGGAAAGGACGGGCCGGAATATCTGAACCCGGGTGGTTGACCTGACTCGCAAAGCGTCCGTTAAAGTACAGCGCTTTTTTGTTGCGGGGGCGGATGATGTGAGGGCGGGTTTTCCCGCCCATCTGGTGGATTCGGGCATAGACCACATTGGTGCCCACCACCGCCTGATCGTTATCGGCGAACGGCTCAATTGAGCCGTGCAGGCGTCCGGTCCTCATCAGCGGCTTGCCGTCTCGATATTTAAGCGGCTTCCACGCCGGACGCCCGCCCTGAACAAAGTTCTCATCCACCGCATCAAGCATGATACCCGCGACCTTATTCATCAGCGGCTCACGGTGCTGGCAACGTGCGGCCAGCTTGTCGAGCCAGTCGCGGAACTCGTCAGAAATATCGATATCGAGCTTCATGCATTCCCCTCCGGCAGCGTCCCGTCAATCAGGCGGGCGCGTGCGACGGCTGCAGGTGACCACGGCACCGAGGATACCGGTTCAAAGCCATCAGCGCTGCGGGCAAGCGTGACCACGCTGTAACCGGCTAAATCCTCCACCACCATCAGCAGAGCCTCTCCGCGCTGCAGCACTGCCACCGGGTAACGAAATGCCGATGCCAGACGTCCAAGCCACGACGCACCGGCTTCCCGCAGGCTGACCGCCGTTTGCGCCGGTAAGGTGACAACCGGCGACGGCAGGGTCGTACTGTCGCTAACTGCTGCCAGCACCAGCGGCGACAATGCGCCAACGCGTCGAACGTCTTTGCCGGGACGAGCAGATAGTGAGCGCACCCAGCTCTCAAGGTCGCGGTTCATTGCCGTGGCCAGCCGGTTATTGCGCAGCGTTTCATACACTGCCTGCGCGGCAAGACGTGGAGGGGCATCAACACTTTTCTCCAGAAGGGACTGACCCAGCCCGGCCAGATATCCGCGCCCCGGATTGAGGTGAAAGCCCGCGTCCGGCACCAGCAGCTGTCCGGTCTTAGGGTCGCGATACGCCTTAACGGGTCGCATCTCACCATCCAGCCCATAAGGCTGCTGCACAGTCACCAGCCGGTCGTCGCTGGTTTCAACGCCCAGAGGGTGATTCTTCATCTGGGCCTCGGTCAAAGCGCGAACCCAGCAGCGGCAGTTGTAACCGTTCGGTGGGTAGATGGTCTGCCATATCGGGTCGTCCCAGCGGAACACCCGACCATTAAGCGCCTCATGCGTTGCGCGGGCGCGGTTATCCATGACCGCGTTATATTCCCAATCAGGGCGGTCGGCGACATGTCGCATCTGCTGCTGATACCGCCCGGCAGCACACGCCGACTGATGATTCGTGCTAACAATCGTACCACA